>Ga0265297_10002522_pt1 | contig 36868 bp, 43 predicted proteins | sample Munlanlwell13791_FD_192502 | JGI IMG/M metagenome (GOLD analysis project Ga0265297, IMG submission 192502) | Leachate microbial communities from a municipal landfill in Southern Ontario, Canada - Leachate well 137-91 | ecosystem: Engineered > Solid waste > Landfill > Unclassified | place... | reverse complement strand
TATGCCTGTTGCCTTTTCGCCTATTCTACCGCACTTTGTGCTCTTCGCCAATACCCCATACTCAATTTGACAAATACTCACAGCTGTGATTATAATTGGGCACCTCACAATTCACAAGCTGAAAGGAGCTTGCTGTGTCAAATAACCAGTATTCAATTCGAGTGGCAGACATGGTGCCCACGTTGGATCACCTGTATGCCCACGCGCGGCGGCACGCGGTCATGTTTGTCGGGCCGACTGGCGTGGGCAAGACAGATGTGGTTCGTGCGTGGGCCGCTGCGCATGGCTTCACCGAAGCCAATGGCAAGTTGTGCGTGGTTCACGCTGCGCACATCGAGCCGACGGACGTGTATGGCATTCCGATCCCAGATCGGCGTTCCGGCACGACCGACTTCTACCCCAATGCCTTCTGGCCCTGGGGCGGCGGCATCCTGTTCCTCGATGAACTCAACCGCGCCGCAATCGCCACGCTCAACGCATTGCTTCAGGTCGTCCTGGACAAGCGCGTTGGAGCCAAACGCCTGCCAGATGACCTTTTCATCGTTGCGGCGGCCAACCCACCCGGCGGATCGTATCACGTCACACCGTTGTCCTCACCGATGGTGGGCCGCTTCGCCATCTACCACGTTGACGCCGACCCTGATGGCTGGCTGGCGTGGGCGGCCCGGCGCGGCATCCATCCAGTGGTGCAAACTTTCATATCGCGTAACCGCGATGCGCTCAACACTGAGGACGATGGCGCGGCGCAGCAACTCCTGCCCGTGCCCAATCCGCGAAATTGGGAGCGCCTGCACGACGCCTTGAACGGGGCGCGCTATCCCAAGGACCTCGGCGTCGCCGACCGCATTCTGCACGGTATCATCGGCGCGTGCGTGGGCCAGGCGATGGGGTACAATTTCCTGACGTTCTGGCGCAGCATCGATGCCATTCCAGAGCCGGAAGACCTGTTCTCCGGCAAAGCCAAACTGCCCAAGAAGCTTGACCATGCCCTGGTCGCGGGGTTCTCGCTGGTATCATGGTTGCAGTCGAAGGTCGTCTCCGGTGCGGACGCCGAGACGATGGTCACCACGCTCCTGCAACGCCAGCTTGACGACGGGTGGGACGGTGAGGTCGTCACAGCCATGACCATGCGCCTGGCGAGCGCGCAACCCGGCGCGACGCTGACGGCGCTCACGCGCGCCCAATCCAAAGATGGCAAGACATTCGACGACCAGTATGGCGACGCTGCCATACAGGTTTCCAAGGAACTGGAAGCGGCGGGGCTGACCAATGTATCGTAAGCCAGTGCTGACGCAGGAACAGATTGCGCAACTGCCGCGCGACGCGCAGGAGGCGTATCTAAAGCGCCTGGTGCCCACCCTGCGCAGCGGTATGACGATGGTCATGCCCTACTTTGCACTCTTAACCGCAAAACTGGCGCTACGGCTAGCCAAACCAGGCCAACTGGCCAAGGATACCGCCGCTGGGCTAGCCAGCGACGGGCGCACAGTCTGGGTCAACGAAACATTCCTGGGCATGGATATCCCAGAGCAAGTCGTGGTGCTGTGCCATGAAGTCGTACACTACATCCTGCGCCACAACGAGCGGGCGCGGCATTACCAATCCGAACTTTTCAACGTGGCGGCAGACCTAGTGGTCAACAGTTTGCTACAGCGTGGCGGGTTGCGCCTACCCGAAGGGATGCTCACGCCTGAACTGCTGCGCCGCATGGTGCCGGGGCTGAAACTGACAACCAATCAGGTTGCCCGGATGACCGCTGAGCAAGTGTATCTGACCTTGCAACAACAGTTGCCGCCAGAGGACGCGCCAAGCCCACAACCGCCTTCTTCATGTTCTGGCAACGGCGGCGGTGCCAGTAGCAAACAGGATAAGTCACAGGATCAGGACAGCGATGACCAGCAAGATCAGGACGCCGATGACAGCGCCCCCAACCAGGTGTTGAGTGCGACTAAGCCCGGCCATGACCTGAGCACGGCGCATCGGCCCGGCGCGGATGACCTGGGCGACGATCCCATCCCCGGCGAGGAATGGGGCACAATTGCGCGCCAGGCAGACGACGACCTGAAACGCCTGTTTCCAGGCACCGACGCGGGCCATATCCTGCGCGATGTCCTGGGCACAGCGCGCCCTGTCCCGCCGTGGTGGCAGGCAGTGCTGGCCTATGTTCGGCCCACCGCAGAGGAATACTCGCTGAGGCGGCCCAACCGACGGCATATCTGGCGCAACAGTTACCTGCCGGGCCGGAACCCCATCGACCCATTCGTCGTCGTCGCCGTGGATGTGAGTGGGTCGATCAGCAACGAGCAGGCGTCGGACTTCGTGGCGGACATCCGCGCGCTTCTGGAGGGGCTGCACGTCATCGTGCGCCTGATCGCCGTGGATACTGAGGTCCGCTATGACCAAGTGCTCAAACCGGGCGAGCCAGTGCCAGAACGCCTGCCCGGCGGCGGCGGCACGAACTTCAAGCCGTTCTTTCACATGATGTCCGAAGAAAGCATCCCGCCTGAGGTCGTCGCGTTCTTGACCGATGGCTACGCCTACTACCCCGACGAAGCGCCAGCGTTCCCAGTGGTATGGGTGCTGACGCCAGAGCACGAGAGGCCGCCGTTCGGGGAGATCACGTACCTGGAGCGCGCGCCTGCCGGTGCGGCCTTGTAGGCTGCGCGGCGCTGTGTATAATTGTCATGAAAGGAGGTGCTTATCCCACAATCGCTGTGTCGTTCAATCTCATTTTGTCCGTTACCTATATAGGAGAAGAATACTATGACAGGCCTGGATAGTTGGGAAGATATCTCAACCGAACCCGAACCGCAGGAAGCCCCTACGCCCATCGAGGCGCGCTATGTCCTGTTTTCAGGCGGGCGCGGCCCGGTCGAAGAGCCGACAGGCGCGCCTGGCTCGGACGAAACGGTCATGAACATCTACGTGGACATGACCGATGTGGTCACGGCGCTGGAGGTCCGCGAGGAACGCTTCAGCATCAAGGCCAATGCGCAGAGCAAACTCATGCGTTTCCTGGCATCGGCCAAGGAAGCGGCTGAGGCAGCTGGCGCGCCCATCCCGGAGACGTTGCGCCAACTGATCGGCATGGTGTGCTTGGTCGAATGGGAGGTCTTGCCCATCGACATTGCCGCTGGTCGGTACTGGCAGCTGCCCCAGGTCCGCAAGGTCTTTTGGTCACCCGACGACGGCGAGTACGATCCGACCAAACCGGACGCCACGCAGCCCATGAAAGCTATTGCGCTCGCGCTGGCGGACGCGGAGGCCAGCGGCGCAGATATGCCAAAGGCCGAGGCGAAAGCCAAGCCTGACAGCAAGACCCCGACTGTGGACGATGTGGTGAAGATGATCGAGAAAGCCATCGATGCGGACACCCGCAACAACCTGGACAAAGACACGCTGCTTGTCGTTGCACAGGCGCGCGTCACCGGTGTCAGCGACAAGCTGCTTGAGGAAGCCGTCGCCAAGATCAAGGCGTAGCCAGATACGCTGTGCAAAGGATGCTGGGCATGGGGAAAGCGAGGTGTGGTATAATGAAACCACGGAGTGATTACTCATGCCCAGTGTGCTTATCGACAGCAGAGAACCGGCTGATCTGTACACCCAGATCAGCGTGGAGTTCCTCGCCATGAAAGGCGTCGAAGTGTACCCACGCTTGCCCTTGCCAGTGGGCGATGCCCTGATCGTGGGCCAGCACGCCACATACTACGTAGAGCGCAAAACGACCCGCGACCTGGCGGCATCACTGACCGATCAGCAAGCCAATGGCCACTCGCGCCTGCGCAACCAGATCGAGAAGCTCAGCGGGATTGCGCGCACGACAGATGCAATCCCGCTGCTCGTCATACATGGCGACGCGCCCACGCGCTCGCGCAAGGGTAACCTGGCATGGCATGTGCGCGGGCAAACCATCGTCTCCGAACTGAACTTTTGGTCGTTTCAGATGGCGATTGCCAGCATTGCAGTGAACTCACCGGTACGGGTAATCCCACTGTGGAACGCCTCGTACCCGCAGTTTCTGACGTATCTCATGCGCGCCGCGAACAAAGCGCGGCACGCATTCGCAAACGTCGCGTAGCCAGATAGGAGGATATCATGGCTGTCGAAGCGGCAATTCGTGCCGCGTCCGTCAACATTACAAGAGCCATTTGTTTGCTCGTCGCTGCACAAGAGCGCGCCAACCTCATCGCGGCAATCCAGGCCACGGGTGAGCCACTCCGCCCCAACAGGTTCAGGAAACTTGTGAAAGGAATTGAGAGTTCCCTGAACGACGCGCTCGCAATGGCTAAAGCCTCGGATGGCGCAGATGGCTAAGACACTCCCATCCACGGCTCTGGCCCCAAGCGGGACCGAGCAGCGCCCAGATATGAGTATCGTAATAGGCGACTTGCTAGGCCAAGAATACCGCCGGCAGGTCGCACTGGGCGATATCGGTTTTGCGCGCGAACTCAACGTGGTGGGCGGCAAGATCAAGCCGGGCAAGGACGCCATCGCACAGTTTCGCACGCTCATGAACGCGCTCCAGATACCGATGACATTCAACGGCACGGACCTGATCCTGGGCATCGTCATCGATAAACAGGTCCGGCCTCACGTCACGGTCGAGGGCGAACTTGCCGTCGCTATCCGTGACCCGCGCGAGCTATACGCCGTCATCACCGACGCCGATCACAAAGTCGGTGAGGGCGGCGCATCGGTCGTGGTCCGCACCACACTACGCTATCGCGGCCCGACTCGCGCGGATGGGGAGCGCGTGCCGCAGGAATTCAGCGCTACGGACACCGTGTTCCTATCCGACTACCATGCCTTCATGGGACGCATGGAACAGGCCGCTGCAGATCTGGCCATGCGCCGCCTGCTCGGCAAAAGCGATGCCAACACCACACCATCTTTCCTGACATCAGGTGCGGTCAAGGAAGCCACCGACTTTCTCACCAACGTCCAGAAGCAACTCAACCGGGGCCGCGCCTTCGCGCTCCGCACCGCGCGCACACACAGCTTGCGCTTAGCTCTCCGCGAGGCGCGCGGCCGTCTGCCCATCGTGCCTATGGCGGGCTACGACCTCCTGGAACGCATCGAGCTATCGGGCCGTGCCGACCTGTGCCGCGTCATGCTGGGCACGGGCTACTCCGAGCTTGACATCATCGATCTGGCCGATGGCTACTGGCCGAAGCACATCCAAACGCTGGCGGACATCCCGGACGACGGCGCGGAATGCACAACCTTCTACCGAAAGGTCGTCATGGGCAACTTATAGCAAGTGGGGATTGGGGCAATGGGGAACGCAAACGCAAACGCAAACGCACAAGCAAACGCAAACGCAAACGCAACTGATAAACGCAAGCACGCACAGAACCGAGCTATAGCCGAGAAGAGGAGTTTATCGTGGCCAGCCAGAACCCCAAGAACAAAGCCGTTAACTTTCGCATCACTGAGGACCTGGATGAGGCAATTTACGAGTTTCAGGACAGCAACAGCATACGGACATACTCAGAAGCCGTGCGCACGCTTTTGGAACTTGCGCTCGTTCAGGTTGCACAGAACCCGAACGCGGCACAGCGCCTTGCGGCGTCAGCAACTGCACGCCGTGCCGCGCACGAGCGCGCAGCAATGGAAGCCTCGCTCAGCGCAGTGGCGGATAGCACTGACCTGTATCGGATGACAGGCGATGAGAGACATTTGCGCAAGATCATCGAACTCACTGCACCATATCCCCACGCGCCACTACACCATGACATCGCCGTCGCTATCACTGCACTTGGCGCAAATGGCAGCACACCCTGACATTATGTCAAGTGCCACAGAATGGGAATCAATATATATAGGGCCGCTCACCAGAGCGGCCCTATAGCAAAGAATTAATTTGCGAGAAGAATTAGGATTTGTAATGCAGAAAAAAAACATGTAAACATAATACATTTTATGTCAACCAAGGTCGGTTTGAGGCCAGAAAGCAATAGATTGATGCAGCAACACAACAAAATACACAAAAACCAGAGGTCCTTTCATTATATATATAGGGATTTGAAATCGAGGTTTTGTAAAATGTTTACATGGTCAAAATTTTGCAATACAAATTTTAAATTTAACCCATGTTAAACCTGTCACTTGACATAAAACTAAGGAAAATTAACACAAGGCGCAATCTCAATTATTGCCTAAAAGGGAGGCAAACCGAATGGACGCACTGACCTATCTCGCGCACTTGCTGCTCATCATCTATGTCGCCTCGGCCACGCTGATCTGGTTCACAGACCTGGCCCGGTATTGGGATAAGCGCTGGGACGACGATGGCAAGACCCCTATGCTTGCCAACCACATCATCACCGTGATCGCCGTCACTGTCGTCGCCCTGGCGTCGCCCCTGATCGCCGTCATCGATCTCTGCGTCAAAGGCTACACCACGTTCACCCGTGCGGGCGACCATGACCAGCGCACGCGCGGCAGATAGCAAAAGGCCACGCCTTGGGGAAGCGCGGCCTCTCGCGTGAAAGGAGGATATCGCTGTGTCTATGTGTTATAATAGATGCATATGGCAAAAAAGTCAAGACTTTCAGAAAGGAGGAATGCCAATATGTGGGCCGTTCTAATCATCATTGCGGCACTGGTGGTGCTTGGGGCACAGACAGCCGCTGCGACGCCGGGCGATCTGATCGCCAAACTGACCGCCGGCATGGGTTACTTCTTTTGCGCCTTTGTCGTGGGCCTGATCGCCACAATTCAGGCCAGCAAGACGACGCGCGAGTAACCTGCGCCTGACCCAACCAATAAAAAGGAGTTTCATGCTGTGTCTACTGCCATTCCGTACACTGACGCTACCACGCTTGATCTTGACGAAATACTGCACACACTCAATATCGAGCGCACGGCCCGCCGCGCGCCGCACTTCCTGAACCAACTCATCGACGCCATAAGCCATGACGATCCGCAGGACCTTTTCTACCCTTCTGGCGGCGTGCCTGCCTATCCCAGGTTCCGCCCGGCGCAACGCATCCTTATCCCGGAACTGGTGCGCATCGCATTGCTGGAAAACAGCAACCGCACCGCCGGCCCGCTGCCCATCGTCATCCTGGAACTGCCGCCTGGCTCTGGCAAGAGCGATATCGTCACGCTTGCCACTTCAGCACATGTTACAGATATGGGCATCGCCGGCAGTGTCGTCACGGCCACAAAGGACCTCCAGCGCCAGTACGAACTGCTGGGCGGCGTGCCCCTCATGGGCCGGGCCAATTACCCCTGTGTCAATCAGGAGGTCGTCGATAAGGCCCTACTTGCCGGCGTGCGTCGCCTGATCACTGTCGATGACTGCCCCTTCGAACCCATGCTTCAGTGCCCGGTCAGCGACCGCTGCGAATACGTCCTTGCCAAACGCCGCACGCTCTACGCACCCTTTGCCCTATTTAATTATGCCTGGCTTTGGTGGGGCCACGCCTTTACCAAAACGCGCCTCCAAACCATGTGCGCCCTTGCTCATCTCCTGATCTACGACGAGGCGCACAGCCTGGACAGCATTGGCACGAGCATGTCTGGTATCACGCTATCACGCCGCGACCTCGACAAATGGAATTTGACCATGCCGCCTACGCTCAACGGCTCCTCATCCACGGTTCTCCACAAGGCATCCAACTGGCTTCAGTCAAACATCGACCTCATTGCCCAAAAGCGCCTCCAGGCCGCACAATACTGGGGTATCACCAAAGCCGACCCATCGGTCACCCATGAACTCATCAAACTCATGGAGCGCATGGAATACGTCCGCGCTTCATTGCCCATCCACGCCGCCAGCGCTGCGCGCTATCACGTCCACGCCGATCATAATGGTCTGGACCTGCGCCCACTGCGCCCATCCGATGCCCTAGCTGCCCGCTTCTTCAACCGCACTTTCCTCACGGACCTCACCACTATCGTTGTCATGAGCGCCACGCTTGGCCCCGTCGAAGGCGTGCTGGACCAACTCGGCATCGCCGACGACTATGCACAAGGGCGCATCAAGCTTTACACCTACACCGGTCCACACTTTATCCCGCCGGCGCACCGCCCGGTCTACTACATCGATGATGCGCCCAAAATCTCCAAGCGGTCCACCGACGCCGACTATGCGCGCCAGGCTGACTTGATTGCCCAGGCCATCCAAACCTATCATGCCCACGCCACACGCCAGCGCACAGTTATGATCCACACCGTGTCCTGGATGCACACCCGCACTCTCATTCGCTTGCTCCAGGCGCGCGGCGTCGCTACCATTACCCAGGACCGCGACCTCAGCCGCGCCGACGCCATCGACGCAATCCGCGACCTACCCGAAGGCTCAGTTGTAATCTCGCCCTCGCTCAACCAGGGCTACAACCCACTTCCCTCCTCCACGCCGGGTCTTATCATTATCGCCAAGACTCCGTTCCCGTCGCTGGCCGACCCCATCGTGCGCGAGCGCCAACGCCTGCCCGGCGGCGGCAGTTGGTACTTCAGCGAGGCCGCGAAAGAGATCGTCCAGGGCAGCGGGCGCGGCCTGCGCCTCGAAGGCGACCGCGCCATCACCCTTATCATCGACAAAGCTGCCAGCATGGTTTTCAAGCGCTTCCCACAATGGTACGCCGCCACACTCGCCAAAATACCCGCCATCGCCGTCGATAGCGCCATTGTGAGTTTTTGTCAAACTCCATGAGCTATGATACAATATTGCAACACGACACAGGAGGCCATCCATTATGGTTGCCTAACCAGTCCATATCCCATTAACCCGCATTCGCATATTTAGGAGGATATCAAGTGTCAGAGCCGCGCATCATTACCAATGCCAATGGGCCGGTGTCCGCGCTCGCGGGCGCATACGCTTACTACCGCGTCGCACTCACACTCACCGCGCCTATGCTTGGCACGGTCAGCGCCGACCCGGAAGTCTACCGCCAGTACGTCCTTGGTCCCGCGCTCGCCAAACTCCAATCTGCCCAGGACTGGCGCGTCCAGGCGGACGCCGACGAACTCGAAGACGAACTCAAGACGCTCCCGCCACTTCTCGATGAGGAAGGCGAACAGGTCCGTGTCCGCAGCACCTTCCACCGCAACGCCGACAACGAACCCTGCATTTATGGCTACCTCGTCATGGCCAACCTTCAGGAAGCGTGCCAGGTGCTCCGCATGGGCGACACAAAAGGGCCGGATGGCAAGCCGCTGGGTCTCGAAAGCAAGAAGCTCACGACATACCAGAAGTCAATCCGCACCAACTTATTCGTCCTGGCCCCACAGCGTCTCATTACACTCAATGCAGCAGGGGCCGAGTGGCCCATTCCCGCCGACCCTGCCGCGCCGCCCTACGACGCCAAGAACCTGCCCATTATGGTCCGCCCCCTGCGCGCCAATACGCCGCAAGGCCCGCGCGTCGCCATTGCCGCCAGTGACTTCGTGCCGGCGGGCACCACACTCAACTTCCACATTTCCTTGCTCAACACAGGCAAGGTCACCGAAGCCATGCTCATCGAGTGGCTGGACTACGGCGCGCAGCACGGCCTGGGCCAGTGGCGCGCCGCCCAGTGGGGCACCTACTACTTCGAACTGGAACCTGTGGATCGCGCCGCCGTCGCCGACCTGATCCGCGCGCGTGTGTCCCGCATCCCGTTCACCATGCGGCTGTGAGGTCACGATGTCTGGACCACAAGATACCTTAGGCGTCAACTGGCTCACCATGAAAGCTATCCCAGACTGGACCGTTGTCCTCAACGGCCAGACGATCCGCCGCCTGACGCGCGCAGGCCGTGCCTTTGACGCTGCCCAATCCCAATTTGCCAACCTGAAGCCGTCCCAGTACCGCCGCATCCACAATCGCCTCGTGACGGCCACCATCGCACGTGACTATGCCGATGACGCAGGTCTGGAACATCTCGGCGTCTACGACGACTTTGTGCCGCGCACTGTCACAACTTGGGCGCGCAACAACTTTGACAGCTTCGACCCGGATACCATCCGCGAGATCACCGCAGAAGTCAGCGCGTTCCGGCTTCAAGCCGAACGCTGCATCACACACTACCCCAAGAACCCTATCCTGGCGGCGTCAGTTTTCGAAGCCGCCGGATTGATGCTCTCCCGCCCCGCGCTGCAATGGGTCAGCGCCGAGCGCCTGGGCGTTCAAGCCGAGCGCCGCGCTGTGCCCACGCTCGAAGGCGAGCGCTTCCGCCTTACTATCAGCAGCGGCGTCTTCCACCAATTTCAGAATCTATACCACGCTTACGGCTCCGTCAGGCCGTTCTGGATGCTGCATCCCGAAATCATATCGGCGCAAATCTATGCCGTGACGCCCTGGGCTGACCTGCTCTACAAACTTGTCGTCCAGCAGCGCGACGCCGACGTGGCCATCCGGGTGCAAATCCTCGCCGAAAGCCCTGACGATCCAACTTCAATTCTTGACCGCCACGACGACCTGGACGCGCGCCGCGTGCTGGGCGCAACCCTGATCGCAGACGCCCAAACCGACAACCCAAAATACTGGGCCGTGGCCGGCGCGACGGGATGGGTCACACTCACGCCCTTCCTTGACACCGACGATGCCCTGGCCCTTGCCGAGGACCTCCGCGCTGCCCTCACGGATGCAAATTACGTACTTTCCATGACGGGTTCGCATACAGTTGTGCGCCAGCGCATAACCAGACTACATGAACTTGAGGACGCCCACGAAGCTGACAGCCTCAGCGGCTATGGCTACCCAGGCAGCCAGCGCTATGGCCCCGACCTGTACGCGCGGGACACCATCGAGCATATGATTACAGCGCGCAATGTCAACTGGCTGGCCGCACACCTCATCACCCTGGCTTACATCCAGTGGAGTTATACACCGGCAGGCCGTGCGGTCCTGCGCGAAATCTGCGCCAAGCGTGACGCCAAACGCGCCCGCTATGAGGCTGCTGCCGACACAGTCGCGCGCGATAACTACGGACAGTTTGGTTTCTTGGTCCGCCCCGACTAAATCGGGATAAACCCAAAGGAGCAATACATGAACGACCACGAGCAGCCTGACAACAGCGACGAAGAAATCTTCGACGAACTTCTGGAGCACCTGGAATGGGGCGATGTTGACCGCGAGCCAGAAGCCTACTCCACGCCGGTTGGGGTCGATGCCGACACTGCCGAAGTCATCGACGAACACGAAGTTGGCCTCAGGCTGGATGGCATCCTCGATGCCCTGGGTATGGGCACAAATACCCCATTTGCATTTGAGGTCAATTCGCCTGAGGGCTTCGTGAAAGCGATTCGCAATTTTGTCCTCGATCAAAATAAGCAGGGCATAACTTCGCTCAATACCGATGTCCTGGACGAAATCCGCACCGAAGCCGTGCCCGAATCGTTACAGCACGCCGTCACACTCATCCAGCGGTCTATCGACGAACTGGGTGTGCCGCCCGACTACGCCAACTTCGACCCGGAACAGACCGAGGACCACGAGCGCGCCGTCTTCGCGCTGCACTCCGAACTCACCAATCTCCTGATCCTGCTCGAAAGCTCCGCCATATGTTCAGCCATTCTCAACGCCATGATCGACAATGTACACGATGCATACCACGACGAAAGCAAGACGGCGGATATCAGCCCATGCGTTTTGGCCCACGTCATGGGCGCGGTTATGATCCTCACTGACAGGATGGGCAAAAGCATCATGACGGTCTTCGAACTCATGAAGGTCATGCGCACCGGCTCCTCCATCTTCCCTTTACTGCGATATTTCGAGGACACTTTTGGGGACCGCACCAAGGGAGGCACGCCATAATGCAGCCGCTGGACATACTAGACCCCACCAACCACGACGTGCTTGACGATTTTGAGAACCACTTCGACTATGCCAGCCTGGAGGCGTTGCCGGAACGCTTCCGGCCCTGGGTCGATCAGGCGCACGCCGAGTGGCGCGGTGATGACACACCACACATTGGCATCTTGCACTTATTCGACGGCACGCAATTCGGCGCGCATCTTTGCACCAGCTGCGTGCGCCATCTCAGCCATATCTGGCGGCTGCACAGCCTCTACGCGCGTCTCAAACTTCTCGCCGGCCTCAGCGATGCGCCCGACCGCGACGCCATGCCACTCGAAGTTGCGCTGCAACTCCTGATCGGGTCACACTGCACCGAGCACGCCCCGCGCCTGGGCCGGCTGACGCAACTTGCCCAACTTATCACCGACGGCGACACTAACGCCATTCAAACCATAATGGCCACAAGCCGCACCTTGCGCGACCTATTTTCCAGTGACGAGGCGCGCATCCAGGGCGCAATAATCTACATGACGCAGCAAATGTCGAATTTGCTTAGCTACGATATTTATGATGCATCAATCCGTATACGCGATGTTGCTTTGACCCATCGTATCTTGGGGTTTTTCGCTGCGCGCGTATACGATCCATCTTGTAGCGATGAGGACTTTCGCCTGGGTTTGTACGCCAGTTTTCTTGTTGTTGTTCTACGCAGCTGCATATCTGATACTCATGCGGGTTCTATTCATGGCCGATATACAATTTCGATGGGCTACGAACTCGATGTCCACGCTACCCTGCTCGCCGCCAGCGCCGGCGCGCGCTTTGCCCTATCTAGCCTGGGTCACCGCGCTCTTGCCCAAGATACACAAGGCCGGTACGCGCGCGCATCCTACTTGGTCGCCACGCTGCTTCTGACGGGCGTCAATCAGGCCAATGACCTCTTCGCCCAAAGCAACCTCACCGGCCTGTTCGATGATATCACGCGCCACGCGCCTGCGCCGCCTGCCGGCCCGGACCTCGACGCTTTCCTTTTTAACATTGCTGGCCGCCACCAATATGCGGGCCGCCCCGACCGCTTGCCTGTTATCCTATCCAATGCAGTTACCGAAGCGCACAAACGCCTGCGTTCTGGTCGCAAGCGGCCCAACGAGCTATCGCTGGATCTGTTCAATAACACGAACGCGCCCATCTCAGTCCTGCCACTTATCGAGCGCACTATCCGCGCAACCCAAGGTCAGGAAACGGCACCAGAACACTTCGTGATCTGGACCACCGACGCACTCTGCACGCAAGGCGCTTTCCGCGATCAGGCATGGATTGTCACGGGTCAGCAAATGATGCAGTTTGCGCCAAACGTGACACGACACGTCAGTTCCACAATCCTGAACGATCAGTCATGCCTGCTTTCCATTTTTTACTCACCCCGGACCGGCTTCGTGAGTTCGGCCCGCAACTACCATTTATACGACGACAAGGGCCTCCCGGATGCATGCTTTCTCCAGATTGGCGTGCCGAGCATAGTAAACATCCACGACCAGGATTTTGTGCATCTCGAAGCCGGTATCGCTGCGCCCGGCGCAGACCCCCTGCTGCCCGTACCCGCCGCGCGTGTTATATGCCTGTTTCCCAATCTACACCTCTCGGTGCCGTCGCTCTTATTCCCTGATTTCTACACCCCGGCTAAAGCCGGGGCAACTGCGCCAACCCAATCTGTCTCGCCCGTCACGGCAAACTTCGTCATGGGCGCGCTCGCATGTTCCTACTTGATCACTGGCCAGCGCGGTGGGGACACCTGGCGGACCGGTCTGCACGCGGCGCTGCAACAATATGCGCGCCGCTATCCTGATCAGGACATCGACGCTACGATATCCAAATTGGCCTCGGCTTTTCTGGGTTACATGCTGGCCGTCATCCGCGCATTCCAGCACGCCCGCTTCAACTCGGCCACACCACAGAACATGACGGATCATTTCCTCGCCGAGTTCGGCCCTGCACTCTTGCACGGCGTCAAAGACCCCGACACAGTACAGCCCATTTATGACGCGCACATCACGGCCTTTGGCACTGATCACACTTTCATCTACCTGCCCTTCGACAAGGCCAGCAGTGCCTTCGAGCACTATGTTGGATGGTCGCGCCTGGGGCCACGCCGCGCCGCATGGCAGATTGAGCATTCCAGCACCCTAGCCTGAGACAAAAAAAGAGGGCTGACCCCGAAAGGTCAGCCCCGCGAACCAACACCCGAACCCCGGCCCCGCCGGAATTACGCCAGCGCCGGCATCTCATAGAAGAGCGCTACCTCCTCCCTGAACGTGTATACCAGGCCGACGAACTCCCCGTTGCCCACAGCCTCGCGCCGCGTGATGACCGGCCCGTAGTCCACGAACCAGTCATCCAGGATAAGCTCCATCTCCGTCCGCAGCCAGCCGCCGCGCGCTTCCGCCCGCACCTGGTGCAGCCCATCGCCGCAGATCGTCAGCTGTATTGGCTGCATCCCGTTCTTTCGCGCCCGATACGGATACAGTTTCACCGGGATGGGGATACCCCAGCCCCCGGCGCACGCGGCCTGTCGCACCACATATACAGGGCACGCCTGCATATGCTCGATATTCCCATCCCGCGCCGGCACACCGCAGTAGCTGCACTGCGGCGTCTCCGCGTCCGCATCCGCGCCGGCCAGCGGCCCGTGAACCAGCGCGCGCACGGCTTTCTCGAACCCATTCCACTCACCTGCAAACAGGCGATCTTTCTCGAACACAGCGATTTCCTTTCTTATCTTATTGCCTAACTTCACGAACCCGAATGCTGCATCGCTTCCCAGTCCGGCTCACCTCCTATCCCAAATTGCACCACGGCCAGCTGCGCCCACTCCCGTATTGCCCCATCGTACCTGAGCACGGTCATATCACAGCGCGCCGGATCGATGACATACGCATACCGCAGCCACGTCACTGCCGGCGTCAGCACGCCATACGCATCGCCGCGTGCCGGCTGCCACGAGTGCTTGCGCCACGCCGGAAACGCCACCGGGCGCACTGCCATAAAGATCGGGCTGCGCAGCCCGATAATTGTGCGCCATCCATCCGGCGCACTCTCATTTGCGATGAGATGCCGCAACATCCACGCCAGCGCCATCTGCCACCGCTCCGTTTTCGTGATCTCGGTCCACCCTGACTGAAGTCGGGGCCACCCGTCCGCTGGCCCACCCGTCGCGGCCTGGCTAACCATCGCATAGTACATCATGGCGGCGTCCCACAGCGCCACGCCCAGCCCCGTCGGGTACGCATCATACTCATGTACCACGCCGGCCCACAGTCCCTTTTCTCTCTCAGTCCACCGCGCTATCGCGCCCGCCGTAGCCATCCCTGACGCCTCCTTCCCGCCTTAGCACTGTCTCGAAGTGCCGCGCCCTTGTCTGAACCTGTTCCACGGCAGCCATCATACCCACAAACGTCAGCCAATCCATGCCGCTCAGCGCCGCCCTGAAATCGCACACCTGCGCGTGCGTCTCCAACTCCGCCTGCGCTGCTCTGGCTGCATCGGCCAGGACCGTTAGTGTACTTAGTACAATATCCAGCTGTTCACTGTTCATTGTCCTCGCTCTCCTTTTCCACAAGTATGGCCTCTTCGCTGTGCGGCACTTCTTGCTGCCCGCATATCGGACACCAGCGCGGCGTATCCTTACGCCTTTTCAACTGCCGCTCCCAGTCCCGGCCCGCGCCGGGCCACACGACGACCACGCGCCACGCAATGCCTTGCGCGCTCACCGCAGCCATCAACTTGCTGCCGTTGCCCGCCCGATGCTCCTTCATGCGCGCCTCCAGGTCGGTCGTATACCCGATGTAGTGCTGCGCGCTCCCATGTGGATTGCTCACATCGCCCACAGGCCGGTCGAAGTGTATCATGTACACGCACTTGCCCTTGCCGATCATAGCGTCATGCTCCTTTCACCGAGCAACACCTCGTAATGGCGCTGCGCCCGCGCCAATTCGGTCATCTCCGGCCACTCGCTGCCAAAGATGGCCTCGAACAAATGCACCGCATACTGCACTTCGTCCATCTCGCCCTGTGCCTGGTCCCGGAATATCTCCTTGACATTCTGCCACAGCTTGAGGCGCGCCAGTTGAAACCATGCCCCACTGCGCCACTTTTTCACCATATAGCGCACGCCGCCTTGCCACCGTGCCCCAACCAACTCGATTGGCTTCAGCACGACCGGCGGCGCGTGATCCAGCACCACCACCTTGGGCGTGACCGTCGTATACCAACGCCAGGAATGACTATCCCAATTCCAGTCGTGGCTTTCCTCGATCCGCGCATACATAATCACCCTGCCCGCCAGTGCGAATACCCACAGGTCATATACGCGCCACGCCTCAATCGGCACCTTGCGCCGCTCGGCCCATCGCAGCGGCTTGCTGCGTAGATACCGGCCCCACATCACCGAACTGGCCGCATCCATGAGGTGCGCGGCCAGCAACTCATACGCCGATAGCTTGCATAACTGCGACGCCCAATCGACTTCCCCATAGACCAACCGCAAGGCGAGCCACACCTGCATCTCGTTCAGGTTGCGCATCAGCAAAGCCGCCAGCGGCCTCGTATCCTCGCGCCCGCACAGTACCTGCGCGTAGTGTGACCCACGCCCCCATGAGTATTCAAGCTCCTGCACCTTGCGCCCGTAGTAATCAACTTGTGGCAGTTCAGGCAAGTTGCCGCACACAGCATCCAGTAACTCAAACGCCTGATTTCTTTCCACGTCGCGCTCCTTTCATCTTGCCCCGGCGCGGCTCACAGTGGCAGCGCCTCCTGCGGTTCGCCGACACAGTGGTAGATATCGAAGAACATTTTTCCCAGGAACAAGCGGTAACAGATCAACCATGCGCCAATTGGCAAAGTAATGCGTTGGTTCAGCCGCATATCGCTTCCGGCGTGTAGCGCATCCTGGTTGTTGAATCGCGCACCTGTTTCCTTGCCGCGATAGTACACTCGATACGTTTCGCCTTCACCCGTGATGGTATACCAGGCTGTGGAAACAGCATGATATGTCACACTTTTCCCAACAACACGCGCTTGTTCAGCATACCGCTTGACCCACTCTCGTACCCCATCGGGAAATTGCGCAAAGAACTTCTTCGACGCCCTGACGGTCTTCGGTGCAAGTATATAGCCGCCGCCATACATGATGAACTCCTTTATCTACATGCCGGTCATAATCTGCGCTTGCCGCGCCGCGCTTCCGCGCTGTGAAACATCGACCGATCCGCCGCGCCCACTTTCCGGCTCGTCGCCACCACCTCGGCGCGCGGCTCCACGATGGGCCGGTGTTGCCGCTCGGCATCCGCCATATCCAACCAGAAGCTCAGTGAGCGCCCCACCAGCCCCGCCAGCGCTTCCATTGCCGCCATCACGTGGCTGCACGCGCATTCTGGGCTTTCTTTGGGCCGGTGCTGGCCCCACGGACAACTGCACCGCGTATGCAGCAGCCCACGCGCATCATTCCACACGCGCACGCTATACCACACACTTTCATCCGACCCACTCTGCACATAGCAAAACGCTGCCTGCCGGCTCGTGCTCATGACGCGCACCACCATTCCGCGCGACCGTTCCTGTAGCTGCTTCACGTTTACCACGTGCCGTAGCCACTTCCCAATCTGCGCGTCCGACCACACATATCCCTCAGTCATCCGAGCACCTCCAGCATCTCCGGCGCGCAGCCTTCCGCCAGCGCCTCGACCTGATGCAACAGGTCCACATAATCCACGTCCACAATCTCGTCAAATGTGAACGCAACATCGCTGCCCGCACCTATCTGCCGCTCGGCCTCGATGATCTCGGTCAGCACGACATCCATTAACGGATGCACGGCCAAAATCTTCGACTGATACTTGTACGCCGTGCCGAGCGCCCTTTCGTCGCCGCTGGCCTGGAAGCGCTGATACGCGCTTTCCATAAACTGAACCAGCAACGCCACCCTTCGGTACGTGAAACTCGTAATCTTTTCCGGCTTTGGCACACGCACTCTCACCGCCATGACTATGCTCCTTTTCCCCGGCCATGCCGGGGTTAGCCCATGCCCCAAACGAATACTTGCACTGGGGCGATTGCTTTAACAAAGGGTTGCTGGGGGGAAGGACTTGCACCTCCGCGCTGCCGCCGCAGACACACAAACCATCAGGTTGCGTCTTCCGTCACTTGGCTTGTGCATTCCTCGCCCTTTTCGGTTGCTCCCAGCCTCATAAATGACAAGGGGCCTTTCTCCAAGGCCCCCTACGCATATACGCTCAGTACTTGACGCCCGTGCCTCTATCCTTAACAAAATCTTCGAGCGCCGTGATTTGCGCCAGCTTGCCCAGCGCCTCGGCCCGCTCTGGCGGATCGCCATACTCAATCGCCTTATCGCGCTCCTGTACTCTGGCAGCATATGCATACTCGGCCATCCAACCAGGCACGGCTTTTTCCAGGCGCGCAATCTTGGCGTCCGCATCCTCTGGCACATCCAAGAACTTGTTTGCGGCTTTGGCTAACTCATCGACGCCGCCATCTGCCCTCAGTTCCGAGATGTGGTACTCCCGGTACGAGCCATCCGCGCGCCGCACCTTCACGAACCCATCACTTGTGAAGGGGGACACGATCTCAACTGGCGTCCCGAACTTTGTGTAGATCACGCCTCATCCTCCTCGCCGAACTGTGCCACGAACTCCTCGATCTCGACCCAATGGGCCACAACCAGGGCTGCCTTGACCTGACCGAACCTGAAGTCGAACCCATTGCCCAGCGGCACCATCAGGATCAGATGCCCTTTGAACTCACCGATGGTGTCCACACCGAAAATGTCATCGATGCGCCCCTCGGCAAACGCCTGCACCATATCCCGATGGGCCAGCACTGCCTGCGCTTTGGCAACCCCAAAACTGAAGGGCCGCCCTTCGGTTGGCATCACGATCACCGGCTTACCCCGGAACCGCTCAACCACACACTCACCGATTTTGACACCCTTTGCCATCCCGCGCTCCTTTCACGCTATGCTTTTTCAATCCCCCATTTTAAGGTCTGGGGAAGACCCCGACGCTCCCTGTCGGGGTTTCTGCGACCTATATAGTTCAGCGGTTCAAGTTGAAATACCAGCGCGCTTCCAGCGCCTCACTGTTTGTCTCGTACACAACTGCGCCTTTCCGATTGCGCACTGTGCTGAAGAACTGCTGCATCTGCTCTGTGGTGAAACGATCACCTGTGCCGTGACCGCCGTCCCACACCAACCACTGGCCATCTGACCACTGGCGGCATGACAAAACCCAGCCTTTGGCGAACCGCCGGACGCTGAGGCCCAACGCCTTAAAGTACTCGTTGAGCGCCTTCGCATCCTTGACCGAAACCTGAAACCACCGATTGTCTTTGCTGGCCATGACTGATGCTCCTTTTCTGAACTGATCCTTCACACAATGAGCGCCGAGGGGGAGTCGGACCCCCATTGTCAGGCCCGGCCCAGCGCACGTATGTACCAACGCTGAAAGCAGGAACGATTGCTCCTGCCCTCAGCGTTGGTAGGTCCGGCTTAGCCGGACCTTACCAACTTAATCCCAGTAGTGGCTGGCGATCAGATCGACCAGCGCGTCTTCCAGCGTCCGACCGTCACATGACCGACCGGGTGAACTGAACTCATATCCCCCGCCGTGCCATCGACTGGGCATCCACACCGACACCTGATTCAGCCGATAACCATCGACCGGCTCGTATCCTTCTGAGGACAGCCACATCTTTTCCTGCTTGAAACTGAAGTATACAATGCCCTCATCGCCATCCTTGTTCACGAACCGAACTTTCATGAGGTCACCGATGCCCTCGCCCACGACCGTGAAAGGAACATTGGCTGCCCTGACCGCCGCCAACTTTTCCGCCCACGCTGCCTCCTTGGCCTCGCGCTGCATCGACTTCGCTGCCAGCACTTCCTTGTTGACTGCACGCTGCGCCTCAACATCGTCACAATAGTGCCACCAACTGCGCCCGCCAATCTCCTTTCCTGACTGGCGGTTGATGCGAACTTCCTGGCTGCGACCTTCGACCTTGGCCGTGATCTGCGTCTTCGTGATCTTCACGACCTGACCGATGTACTGGTACTTGTCCCAACCGCTGGCGATATAATCGCCGACCTCGACCTCATCCATTCTCTTGCCGTACATTGTGCTGCTCCTTTCAAGCAAACCTTTATCGTCACCCACAAGCGCTCAAACCATATGCTTGAACGCTTGTGGGTGACAGGCTCATTTGAGCCTGCCCCAAAATCCCTGCCTTGCATTGGCCCATCGCTGTACTCTCGCTCTTGCCGGATTTGCACCGTCTGGGCTTGCTTTTTGGCTCCTCTTCGGCTTGTGCAATCACACTCTCCGGCTTCTTTTCTCTGACCGCCGTATCATCACCTTCTCGCGGGCTTGTTGTTTTGTTTCCGCTACCCTGTGATGACCGCTTGCCGTCTCCGGGCTTCCTGCACTTGCCTCTGATTTGCTTTTGTTAATGTTCAATCATTTGAACATATGATACACCAGAAACGACTACCTGTCAACCGACTGCTTCTTTCCCTTACAACTTATTAACAACTTCGCTACTGTCGCCCAGCCTCGCCCCATGCCATGCGCGCAGGTCCTCCATATATATGAAGTACTCCCCGCCGGGCGTCACATACGCATCCAGCCCGCCGCTCTGCACATTGCGCAGAATGGTCCGATAGTGCCGGCCCGTCAGCAGCGCTGCCTGCTCCACCGTCACAAACTCCGAAAGCCACGTCGCCAAAAGCGCCCTAATCATCCGTCTCTCCCTCCTGGAAAAACTTGCTCACCTCTATCCCGTGCTCTGCCAACAAACCAATATCCCCCGCGCTGGCTGCCGCCACACTATCAGGTATGGCCTGGCCCCAGCGCCGCGCCGCACTACTTACCACTTTCACCGCCTGGGATATCGCATAAGCGCGCAGCGGCGCGTCATGCGCGTACCGCGCCCGGAGCCGCAACTGCTCCGCTTCCGGCCACATCAACCACCGCAAATAATCCGCCGCAAACTTCAACGAGAGCCGAAGCGCGCTCTCCCCGGCCAACCTGCGCTGCCGACCAATCGCATCATCTCGCGCCATCTTTTCTGCACCTTCCTCCATATATATGCACTACATTGTACACCATAACCCGCTTTGGGCATATATCAAAGCGCCATTGCGCCCATTGCTTATTTCACGTAAACCTGATATACTGTGCGCAAATCCGCACCTCAGGAGCAAAACATCACATGGCCGAGCCGCGCCCCACAACCATTATTGCCCCCGACGCTGACGACAAGCGCTACAAGATCGTCTCCGATCTCGAACCGCTTCTGGTGCCCATCGACGCCATCGCGGTCGATCCCACCAACGCCCGCGCGCACCCGCCGGGCAACATCTCGGCCATCGCTGGCTCGCTCAATCGCTACGGCCAACGCAAACCTATCGTCGTCAACCGCCGCGACAACACCATCGAGGCCGGCAATGGCACCTGGGACGCGGCCAAGCTCATCCGCTGGACACACATCGCCGTCGTCTTTGTCGATGACGACCCGCACGCCGCCACCGGCTACGCGCTCGCGGACAACCGCACCACCGACCTCTCCTACTGGGACACGGAAATCTTAGCCGACCTGCTCAAGTCCCTCGACCTCAGCGATGCCAACGCTGCCGCATACGCCGATGTGGGCTTCGACGAACAATTCGTCCGCACCATCCTCGACGCTGCCGACCTCATCGATCTCGATGCCATGGAACAAAAACTTGGCGCACTCGACGCTGAAGACATGCTGCCCTTCCTGCGCATCCAGACCACCGAAGAGGGCGTCGCCCTGTACGAATCCCATATGCGCACCGCGCCCGCCCATAACCCAATCCACAAGTTCGTCCAGATTATGCAGGCCGTCGATCCACATATCCTATCCGAGATGGAAGCAATCGATGACGAAGAAATCCCAGACGCCTGAAACAACCAGGCCGCCCTTTCGCATCCTGATCTCCTTCCATACCTGGCGCAACCGCGATCTTGACGCGCTCTTCGGACCCATCACCCAGAGGTTCGATCTCGATGTCTTTGCCGATAGCGGCGCATTTTCGGCCTGGACTATCGGCGCGCCCATCCAGGTCGAAGAATACGCCGCCTGGCTTAAGCGCTGGTCGCACTGGTTCGCTGCCGCCGCCAACTTAGACGTCATCTCCACCTTGCCCACCGCCGGCTTCCTCGAAGGGCATCGCAACTTCCAATGGCTTCAGGACCAGGGCCTGCATCCCATCCCCGTCTTCCACGCTGGTGAGCCACAGGACCGCCTCTACGAATACATCGAAACCTATCCCTATATTGCCCTGGGTGGCCTGGTGGGCGCAAAGCCACGCAACCGCGGCATGTTGCGCTTCTTCGTCAACGCCTTTAAATATGCCCAAAACCACTCCCCCAACACCTGTTTCCATATGTTCGGCCTCACTGACTGGCGCATCGCCCATCTCTATCCCTGGTTCTCCACGGACAGCACGTCGTGGATCGCGCCGGTCCGCTTCGGCGACATAAAAGTCTTCGATCCCGTCACGGGCATTATGATGGCTGGCAAGTCGCGCAATATCATGCGCGCCGGCAAGAAGAAGGTCAACATCTTTCTCAGGTGGATGGCACGGCACAATATCGACCTCGCCTCTACCGTGGACCGCAGCAAGCAAAGCTCCTACGACCTCTGCTACATGGGCGCGCTCGCCTATCTTGAAGCGGAGGCCTGGGTGCGCGCCAAGCGCCCCACCATGCCCGTGCCCGCCCCTTACACCGGACACGCCGGCCCCAAGGTCTACATGGTCCACTCGGCCACCACCTATTTCTCCGAGCATATGCGCGCCGTCGAGCGCCTCTGCGAGGAAGGCACCATCCATGTGTAGCATCTGCGGCTTTATCACCACCCAGCCCACGCCTGAACTCCACGACGCCTTCCTGCGCACTTTTGCCCGTTCTGCCGAGCGCGGGCGCGACAGCCACGGCATGGTGGGCGGCCCCCACCCCGACGCAAGTTGGGGCCACCCCTTCGCCCTACGCCGGCCTGGCCCCAGCACCGGCATCGACGAAACCTACAGCCTCGGCCCCGCGCCCACCTGGGTTATTGCCAACTGCCGCGCCGAACCCACCACCGAATACGTCGCCGCCAAAACCGACGACCTCATTCCGCCTTTCGTCACGCCCGCCGGCACCGCCGTCACGCACAACGGCACCATCGCCAACGACAAAGAACTCGCCGCCGCGCTCAACCTGCCCCCGCTCCCCATCGACAGCATGGTCATCGGTCCCCTCATCGACCGTTACGGCATCCACAACGCCCTTGCCCAACTGGTCGGCTCCTACGCCCTCGCTGTCCACGCGCCCGACGGCACTCTCTACCTCGCCTGCAACTACAAGCCCATCTTTATCAAGCGCCTGCCCAACGCCTACATCTTTGGCTCCCTCGAAGCCCACCTGCGCGAAGATTGGCTGGACAACATTGTCCAACTCCCACCTTACTCCCTCACCACCATCGCGCCCGACCTCACCCTCAGCACACAAACCCTGCGCCCACCCATCCCAGCCCGCCGCGCCCTCGTCATCTGCTCCGGCGGCCTGGACAGCGCCGTCGTCGCCACACACTACGTCCGCCTGGGTTATGACACCACCCTTCTGCACTTCACTTACGGCTGCCGCGCCGAGACGCGCGAGCGCGAGGCCGTCAACGCCCTCGCCGCCCATCTCCAGTGCGCCGCCCGCTTCATCGATATGCGCACCCTTTTCCGCGCCGACATTGGCCACTCGCGCCTCACCGATACCGCCGCCGATCTCATGACCGAGCGCGGCGGCGAGCGCAGCGCTGAACTTGCCTACGAATGGGTGCCCGCGCGCAACCTCATCTTCTCCAGCGTTGCCCTGGCCTACGCCGAGGCGCACGGCTTCTCCACAATTGCCCTGGGCAACAATCTCGAAGAGAGCGGCGCATACCCCGACAACGAGATGATCTTCACGCTCAAGTTCGCCGATCTCGTGCCCAACGCCGTCAACCTCAACGCCCAAATCGCCATCGAGCAGCCGGTGGGTAACCTCACAAAGCATGAAATCGTCCGCCTGGGCCTCGAACTCGATGCGCCCTTACACCTCACCTGGTCCTGTTACGAAAATGGCCCCACCCACTGCGGCACGTGCGGCTCATGCCATCTGCGCCGCCACGCTTTCGCACACAACCACACGCCCGATCCTGTCCCATACCGGGAGGCGTCATAATGCACCTTCTTGCCATTGGCCACTTTGGATATCACGAAGAAACCATCACATTGCCCATTCTCAACGCGCTGGAGCGCCTGGGCGCAACCCTGCACCGTGTCGGCGGCGACTTTGCCTTCTTCCTGCCCGAAAACTTCGCCGATCAGCCCCGTCACTGGCTCGCTGGCCTCCCCGACGCCCTCGATATCTACGACGCACTTCTTTTCCTCGACTACTGGCATATGGGCGTCCCCATGTACCTCTATCGCAGTATCGACCGCACATCCACGCCACCCTTCCTCGGCATCGGCCACGGCTCGGCCTACATCGACGGCGATCTATGCCTTCGCATCCCGCACGCGCGCGACTACGAGGACTTCCTCTGGCGTATCTATGACGCCGTGACTTTCCCGCCCTCCGATCTCGTCCGGCGCAGCATGCCCGACCACGCGCAGCGCAAAATCCACTATGCGCCCTACCCCATCGACCACTTCCTCAACGAGCAACCCCAATTCACCTACGCGCCCAAAATCTACCACGTCTCGCGCTGGCGGCCCGATAAGGGCAGCGACCGCTTTGCCAACTTCGCCCAGTACGCTGCCACCACTGCCCCATCCGAAGTCACCTTCGCCGCCACCGGTCTGGAAACGCCGCTCCATAACATCAAACCGCTGGGGTGGCTCACCCCGGACCAACTCCGCCAACTCGCCCGCGCCGGCGGCTACTTCATCTGCGACGCGCGCCAGGAAATCTTCCCCAACGCCGTCGTGCGCATGTTTGCATACGGCCTCACCCCTCTCTACCGCGCCGACAACCTCGCCTACTCCGCCCTGCATCTCCCCGAACGCCTCGCTTTCACCTCCTACGACCACGCCCTCCAACTCGTTGCCGACCGCACCCTGGCTACGCCCGACGACTGGGCCGCCTTCCGCGCTCAGCACGCCGACAACGCCACCCAACTCGCGCAAACCATCCTCGCCGCCGCCCAACTCCAGCCCCAGCCGGAGCAATCCCGCCCCGATATACATCGGGGCCACACTGCGCCCCCACGCAAAAACACCCCAACTTCGGCAAACCGGAGCGGGGGTGCTTCTGACCCACACAAGGTGGGGTTTTGGGGGGGTATGGTATAATGATAGCAGGAGATGAGGAAAACTGCAATGTACCGGATCGCCAAGGAATTCCACTTCAGTGCGTCGCACCAACTGCTCAACCTGCCCGACGAGCATCCCTGCACGCGGCTCCACGGCCATAACTACCGCGTCATTCTCGAACTCGGCGCGGAGCGCCTCAACGCAGCCGGGTTCGTTATCGACTTCGGGGACCTCAAGCCCTTTAAGGACTACATCGACGACACGCTCGATCACCGCCACCTCAACGACATCTTCGGCCCTGACGTCTCGCCCTCCGCGGAAAACATCGCCGCCCATCTATTCGACGTGGCGCTGCACCTGTTCGGTCCCATCACACTCAGCGTGACCGTCTACGAGACAGAAAAGGCATACGCGCGCTATGGACCAGCCGATTAAATACCCTATCAATCACCTATATCGCACCATCCAGGGCGAGGGCAAGCTCACCGGCACGCCAATGGCCCTGCTGCGCTTCCAGGGCTGCGCGGTGGGATGCCCGTTTTGTGTCGATGGTGACACGCCTGTACTTATGGCAGACTGGACCTCCAAGCCCATCCGAGAAATCCAGATTGGCGATGAGGTAATGTCCTATGGCGGCAAGCGTGCATATGTTGTTTCGCGCGTCATCGATACTTCGCAACGAGTTAATGAACCCACTGTAGAGGTTTGCACCGATATGGGATCGGTGATCTGTACTCCAGATCATGTTTTCCATGTGAATAAGCATAAAAGTATGGTCAGAAAGATGCCTGCCGGTGATCTTACGGGTGTATGGATCAAACGATCTCGGCTTGGCAACTATTCTCCCTGGCCATCTACTGAAGATTATCTTCGTGGATATCTCATGGGTGCATATGCGGGCGATGGCTCTTCATCGAAGTGGGGAGGGTATACAAAAATCTATTGGCAGGTCACTGATCTGGATTTCGCTGAATGCTTGCGTGATCTTGTCAATAGGTTTGGCCGAAATACCAACGTGACCAAATCGAAGCGCAAAACGTCGGCGGGTAAAACTGTTTATCGAGTTTCCTGCGCAATTACGGACCTTGAGTTCATTATGGACTATCCTCAAACACTTGAGGAACGTCGGGGCTATGTAGCTGGGTTTTTTGACGCTGAAGGCTCGGCGTCGAAATATCAGATTACGATATATCAGCAGGATGATAAACTTTTGCATCGAGTTAATGCTATGCTCCGAGATTTTGGTTTTGACCCACACTGGTCCGCTTCTCAGATTGACCCGCGCAATGGCAAAAAGATGTATGGGTTGCGTGTTACGGGCGTAGATGAGTGTGAGCGTTTCTTTGCTGTATTTACGCCGGTAATCCGCCGCAAACAAAATAAGGGACGGGGAAAGCCGGGACAGTTGCAAGCAATGCTGGTAGATGAAGTCAGGCCAGTTGCTTCGCGTACTGTTTATAATCTCATGACGACAAAGGGAAATTTCTTTGCCAATGGGTTTCTCGTTGACCAATGCGATACGCGCGAAACCTGGCCGCTCGCTATGGCCAACGAAGTCGCCTCCCTGGACGCGCTCTACGAGCACAAGGCCGCCGCCGGTGCCCCCACCCCGACAGACGTCGGGGCCACTCCGCACTACGTCTACCTGACCCCCAACCAATTGCTCACCGAGATCACGTCGCGCTTCCGCGACCTGCCCTACATCATGGTCACGGGCGGTGAGCCGGCCAACTATGACCTCGGCCCGCTCGTGCGCATCTTTCACGAAAACACTGACCGCTTACTTACTATCGAAACCTCTGGCACGGCACTGGGTCACATCGACGCTGACTTCGACTGGGTCGTCGTCTCGCCCAAGTTCGATATGCCGGGCGGCTTGCCTGTGCTGCGCTCCGCTCTGCTTGCCGCCGCCCGGCCTCACGGCGAACTAAAATTGCCCATCGGCAAGCGTGCCCACTACGACATTTTCATCGAGCGGATGCACCAACTCGGACTCGACCCTGCCGACTTCGATATCGCACTCCAGCCCCTCTCGCAAAGCGCCAAGGCCACCCAAACCTGCCTTGAACTCTGCTACGCACACGGACACCGCCTCAGCATCCAGATTCACAAGTACATAGGAGTCGCCTGATGGCACAACTCGACCTCGCCGGCCTGCAACTTGTCGCTGAGAACCTGCTCATCCTGCTGGGTGAAGACCCCAATCGCGAGGGGCTGCGCGAAACGCCGCGCCGCATCGCGCACTGGTATGACGAGTTCATCAACTACGACCCCGGCAACACCGAGGTCACCTTCGAGGCCGTCACCACCGATCAACTCGTCGTCGTCACCGGCATCCGCGTCTACTCATTATGCGAGCACCACATGCTGCCCTTCTGGGCGGACATCAGCATGGGTTACCTCGCCGCCAACCGCGTGCTCGGCCTCTCCAAGTTCGCGCGCATCGCGCACAAGCACGCCCACCGGCTGCAAATCCAGGAGCGGCTCGTCAGCGATATCGCGGACGAAATTTGCGCCCTGGCCCAGACCGAAAGCGTCGCCGTCCTCGCGCGCGGCTTCCACCTCTGTATGGCCATGCGCGGCGTGCGCACACCCGCCACCATGACGACCTCGGCCCTGCGTGGCATGTTCCGCGCTGACGCCGACCTGCGCCACGAGTTCCTGTCCCTGTGCCAGCTTAATAATGAGGTAAGACCCTGACCTATGTCGCGCCACGACACGTCCCTCGCACCCATAACCGACCTCCAGGAGCCGTTCTGGGAACGCCAGACGGACCACACCGGCAAACTCGAACCTACCCTGTGGTATGACCGTTTCCAGAATTATTACCTCTTTGTGGGCACGGAGCGGTCTAAGCACGGCGCTTATAATATGTGGCGCAAAGAACAAGGTAAGCCGCCGTCTAAGAGCCTTACCAGAGCCTGGAAGGTCATTATGGCGCGGTGGCGCTGGGACGAACGCGCGGAGGCCTGGGATAACTACCAGCGCCAACTGGACCTCGCACGCTGGCAGGAGCGCCGTGACGCTATCCGCGAGAAGGAATTCGAACTCGCCGACCGCCTGTTCGAGCAGGCTCTGGCTATGTCGCGCTGGCCCATCGGCCAGCCCCAGCGCATCGTCAACGAGGATGGCACGGTCACGGTCATCAACCCCACCGACAAGTGGACCAAGGCCGACGCTGCGCGCTTTGCCAAGATCGCCTCGGACCTCTCGCGCCGCGCCGCCGGCATTACTGATGATACCCCCACCGGTGCTGTCGTGGTGCCCATTATCATTGTTCCGTCCAGCAGTGCCGGTCACTTCGAGCGCCAGCCGGGCGATATCGTGCTCGGTGACATTCTGAGCGACACGCCCATATCTCGCTTCCCTGACCCAGGTCGGAGCAACGGCGCACGCCCGGACGATGACGATTTCGAGGATGACGATGACGATTGATCAGGTCCGCGCTTACTGGGACCGCCGGCCGTGCAACCTGCGTCACAGCGCGGCCCCGCTCGGCTCCCGCCAATATTTCGACGAAGTGCGCGCCCGCAAGTACTTCGTGGAGCCGCACCTGCCCGCCTTTGCCGACTTCCCACGCTGGACAAACAAGAACGTACTCGAAGTGGGCTGCGGCATGGGCACGGTCGCTATCGACTTCGCCCGCGCGGGCGCTAACATCTTTGCCATCGACCTTTCACCGCGCGCCATCGACCTGGCCCAACTCCAGTCGACCGCATATGCGGTGCCGATCCCGTGGGGATGCGGCAACTACGAAGAACTCACGCATGTCTGGGAAGGCCAGTTTCACCTCATCTTTTCGTGGGGCGTCCTGCACCACACACCCAACCCTGACGCCGCCCTGCGTAACATGCACCGAATGCTGCGGCCTGACGGCGAACTGCGCCTCATGCTCTACCACCGCTACACGCCCAAAACCCTCCTCATTGCCCTTGGCCTGGCGCAGTCTGAGGCCCAGCGCGGCGTGCCCATCGCGCGCACTTACTCCCGCCACACAGCCCGCGCCCTGATCGTGCGCCATGGCTTCACCATCACCGACATCCACGTTGACCACATCTTCCCCTGGCGCGTCCGCGACTACGTCCAATACCGCTATGTCAAGGCGCTGCCCTGGCGCATTCTGCCGCCTGCCCTCTTCCGCGCCCTCGAACACCGCTTTGGGCAGCATCTCCTGATTACCGCGCGCCGGTCGCAGCCATAATGCCTTCACCTCGGAGTAACGCAGTACTGGCGCATCGTCTCCCTGCCGGCCCGCACTACGCCATTTTCGACCCGGATAGCGCGCTCACGTCGCAGAACCGCTTCATGGCTCTCTTTAACCCAGAAGTAATGCACTCCGGCGCATTCGGCTCCGGCAAGACGCGCGCCCTTTGCCTCAAGGCGCTCCAACTCTCCCTCCTGTGGGCGGGCAACCGCGGCCTCCTCGCACGCAAGACCCTCACCTCCCTGGAAGCCACCACGCTCCAAACCCTGCTCAAACCCGACGGCGCGCTGCCGCCGGTTATCCCGCCGGAACTGATCGCCAACCACAGCTACAAGTACCGCACCATCACGCTCACCAACGGCTCGGAAATTCTCTACGGCGGCGTCAAATCTTCCTCCGGCGACACATCATGGATCAACTCCCTGAACCTGGGCTGGGCCGCCGTCGATCAGGCCGAAGAACTCACCTACGACGAGTGGCGGCTGGTCCAGGGCCGCCTGCGCCATGACACACCCAAAGTGCGCCAGCTGCTCGGTGCGTGCAACCCACGCCACCCTGGCCACTGGATCTACCAGCGCTTCTTCGTGGAGCGCGCGCCCGGCACCGCCGTCGTCACCTCGCGCACCATCGATAACCACTTCCTGCCCGAGGATTACCTGGAGCGGCTGCGCTCGTTCACCGGCCCGTTCTACGAGCGCTTCGTGCTGGGTCGCTGGGTCGGCCTCGAAGGCCTGGTCTACCCGCACTTCGACCCGCTCGTCCACGTCATCGACGCTTTCCCCATCCCCCATTCGTGGACGCGCTACCGCGCCATCGACTTCGGCTACCAAAACCCCTTCGTGTGCCTGTGGGCTGCGGTCGCCCGCGCGGAGAACCCAGCCCATCTGCCTGAAGGCAGCATTATCATCTACCGCGAACTTTACCACGCGCGCCAAAAGATCACCGACCTGGCCGACCGCGTGGCTGACCTCAGCGCCGAAGAGCGCTATGCTGCCACCTTTGCTGACCATGACGCCGGCGACCGCGCCGTCCTCGCGGCGCGTGGCATCGATACGCAACCCGCCGTCAAGGATGTCACCCTTGGCATCCAGCGCGTGGCCGATTACTTGGGCAACCCACCCGAAGTTGCCCCGCGTCTCTACTTCTTCAGCGACGCCTTGGTACACCGCGATCAGGGCCTCGTGCTCGACCCGCTCACGGGCGAGAAGCGCTTCGCGCCCACTTCCACCACCGAAGAATTCCAATTCTACCGCTGGGCGCAGCCCTCCGAGGCGCGCAACGCCAGGGAAGAACCAATCAAAATTCATGACCACGGTATGGACGCCCTGCGCTACTTACTGTACACTATGGATAGGCCCGCCGCCCTGCCCGCCACCGCCAAGGCCATAAATCTATATCCAACCGCGCCCACCCGCGCGCGCCGGAGGCCAGTACAATGAACGTAACGCTCCCCATGCAGGAACTGCCCGTCTCGGACATCATCGGGCGCACGGCGTCCACATTCGAGACACTCAACCTCTACACGTACCGCACGTCTGTTGACTGGACGAAGGCCGACCATCGATTCTGGGACCGCCTGCGCTGGGGGCACGAGCGCGGCTATGAACTGGGCGGCCTGCACGCCCAGGCGATTAACCGCATTACGGCCTCCTGGGTGCTGGGCGCGGGCGTGGATGCGGAACTCGATACCGAAACCGAGTCGCCCGCCGCCGACTACACCAATGACCTGCTGCGCCGTTTCTTCAGCGTTTACCTCAACCTGATGCTCACGACCTACGAAGACAGCCTGGGCCTGGGCGACAGCTTCTTGATCGTCAACCAGAGCGACGCCTCGCTCACGATGGTGCCGCCCGATCTGGTCACGATCCAGACCGACCCCATCGACTACCGCCAGGTCATCGCGTACCAGATCGACAGCCAGCCCGCCACCGGCGTCATGGTGCGCGACATCTACACTGCCGAGAAGCGCGATCTCACCATCACCATTGGCAACGAGGTTTCCAACTTCGTTTTTCCCAACCTGATCGGGCGCATTCCCGTGGTCCACTTCGCCAACGACCGCGCGGCCAACGAAATCTGGGGCCGGCCCCAGGTCAGCGCGCTCCTTGCTCTCTTTGGCGAGTACAACGACGTGATCGAGAAAGCCCTCGGCGGCGTCAAGCGCATGTCCAACCCGGTCGCCACTTTCGAGGGCGTGGACAACCCGCAGCAGGTGCTCAAAGCCAACTCCACGCGCACGGAAGATTACACCGACCCCGACGGCGACACCCAAACCTACTACGTCATTGACTGGGCGCGCCAGGCTGTCATTGCCGTGGGCGGCAACGGCTCGTTCAATTTCAAAGGCCCGTCCCCGTTCACTGACGACGCGCGCCGTATGCTCGAAATTCTGTTCCTGCTCATGCTCCAGCGCTCGCAAATCCCAGAGTGGGTCTGGGGCGGCGCAATCGCGTCCTCCAAGGCCTCGGTGGACGCCCAGCTGCCTGCCTTCGTCCACTTCGTCGAGGGCCGCCGGCACATGCTATCGGGCCGCGCCGCTGACGACATTCTAGGCGTCACCGCTGAGGGCGGCCTGTACTCGCTGGCCGACATCTGGCTCCGCACGCGCGCGCTCACCGACCCGCAGGTCATGCTCGCCCCCATCCACCTCGCATTTCCGCCCATCACCGAAGAGGACCTGGAACTGCGCCTCAAGCAGGTCCAGTTTGCCTACCAGGAGAATCTGCTCCAGCGCGCCACCACGCTGGGCTTGCTCGACCTGGTCGAGAACCCTGAGGCCGAAGCTGCGAAGGCTTTGGACGAGGACGATCTCATGTTCGCACGCGGCCAGGAGCGCCAGTCCGCCTTTCTGGACAATGCGATGGCACGCGCCAAGCGCAACGAGGACGATGGGCCGCCGCCTGCCGACGACACCGACGACGAGGAAGATTAGTGCCACAGACCACGACGGGCACGCAGGTCCTGTACCGCGCCCTGAGCGCGCTCAACCACCGTGAGGGCGCGGCCCTGTTTCAGCCCGCCACCGCGCGTCTGGCACAGCTGCTGGCCCGCTTTGCGGACCGCAACGACCTCATTCCGCCCCAATCCGTTACCCCGCTGCGCCAGCTGGCCGGTGACGCCATCTCTGCCCTCTTCGTCGCGCCCACGCCCTTCTCGCCCTATCCCGATGGGCGCGCCCCATATACGCCAGGCACGGCTGAGCCACTCGCGCCCTTCGCCCGCCTCCTGAACGGCTTGATCGCCCAATCCGTTGCCGCCCTCATACGTGGGCACCAGACCCAGATGGCGCGCACGTTGCCGCCGCTCACGTACCGCTGGCTGACCTCCGCACGCACGCCCGCCGAATTGCCCATCGCGGAGCAGACCCCGACTTCAGTCGGGGAGGCCCCAGCCTATTTCGCCACCCGCCTGCTCAACCAAGCCTACCTGACCCAGTACCGCCCCTTCCACGAGTGGGTCGATCCGTCGGGCTACCGCCTCAGTGACCGCATCTGGCGCACGGGTGCAGCTGTGCGTGACAAGGCCGACCGCTACCTGACCGACAGTATTGGGCGCAACACGCCGGCGCTCCAGATGTCGCGCGATCTCGAACAGTTCCTGCTGCCCACGCGCGCCAACCTGCGCACGCGCCGGCCTTACGGCACCAATGCCAGTTTCGACGCCATGCGCCTGGCGCGCACGGAACTCATCCACGCGTACAGCACAGCGCAACAACTGGCTGCCACCACAAACCCATTCGTCACTGGCATGGATTGGGCGCTCTCCGCCGCCCACCCGCGCGTTGACATCTGTGACGATATCGCTACCATTGGCATGAGCGGCGAGCGGCTGCGCCCGCCCTACCCCGTCGAGTCCTGCCCCATCCCCGTCCAGGCAAGCCACCCGCAGTGCCTATGCTTCCTACTCCCTTACATCGATAATACCCAGGAGCCAACCGAGGCCCTGGTCGAACTCCATGCCAGTGGCGCGCCGCCCCCACTTACGCCGGCGGCCCCGTTCCCGTTCTTGCAACTCCTGCTCGGCGCATACCTGGGCCGGCAGGCCTACCGCTACCTGAACCGATCCGGTAACACCATCGAACCGATCCTCACGCCTGAAGGAGAATTTGTCTAATGCACACCATCGTTATCGCCGGCGCGGGTGGCTTCATTGGCGGCGCACTCGTGCACACGCTGGCCCGTCTGCACCCAGACACCACAATCCGTGCTGTGGATAAGAAACCCTTGCCTGAGTGGCACCGCCTGCCGCACTTGCCCAATACCGAGTGCCTGTGTCTGGACCTCGCCCAGCCCGACGCCTGCCACATCGCCACGCGCAACGCCACCGAGGTCTATAACCTGGCCGCAGACATGGGCGGCATGGGCTACATTTCTAATTACCGCATCGCCTGTATGCGTAATGTCCTGATCAATACCAATCTGATCGAAGCGGCCTACCGCGCGGGCGCATCCACTTATTTCTTTGCGTCCTCGGCGTGCGTCTACAACACGGCCCTGCAAGCCGATCCAAACGCCGTTGCCCTCAAAGAAAGCGACGCTTACCCCGCCCTGGCCGAGCGCGGCTACGGCTGGGAGAAACTCTACGCCGAAATGCTCTGCCAGGAGTACTACCACGAGCGGGGCCTGCGCACTTACATCGCGCGCTTCCACAACATCTACGGCCCCTACGGCACGTGGCGCGGGGGCCGCGAGAAAGCGCCCGCCGCGCTATGCCGCAAGGCGCTGGCTGTCCTGCACGGCGACGCCGACCACGTCCCTATCTGGGGCGATGGCACCCAGGAACGCAGTTATACCTACATCGACGACTGCATCACCGGCATTCTCAAAATCGTCGCGTGCCCGGCCCTGATCGCCACACCCGTCAATCTTGGCTCCGACGAACTCATCTCGGTCAACGGCTTGCTTGATATCATCGAAGCCATCGCGCAGCCGCCCCAACCCTTCGCGCGCCGCTACGAACCCGCCCAACCCACGGGCGTACAGCGCCGCAACAGCGACAACACTTTTATTCGCGCCACACTCGATTGGGCACCCGGCGCGCCCATCGCTGAGGGCCTCTCCCCCACTTACACCTGGATTGCCAAACAATACAACCAGGCCGGACAGGCCGGAGGCCCCAATGCGGACGGGAACCCGCCGTAATACCGCCACCCATTTTACTGTAACACCAAGCAAACCCTCACCACCTCATACTTGCCCCTGACGCAAACAACCGCCCTGAGGGAGGACGGCTGCTTGTGGCACTTTCATGCCGGGTTGTGGGTTGCCTACATTATATAGCACTCTCCCCTATTTGCAAATTGCCACACACTGTGATACAATTTTGCAAACCTTCACAAGGAAAGGAGCCTATCATGTCTGACCAAACTTCGCCCGCGGACACGTTCGATATTCTCGTCCTCGCCCTGCCTGACGTCATGCACCACGAGCCGTGCGTCGTGTGCGGCGGCAATCACTGCGACTACCTCATCACCTTCCTCGAAGATGGGGCGGTTGACGGCGAGGCCGAACCCTACCACCGTGCCTGCTTCCTCGAACTCGCGCGCCAGGCAGAGCAGTCCCTCGCCCAAAGCGGACTGGCCAACCCTAACCAGTCCTTCGTGGATTACCTCAAGTCCCTCCTACCCGACGCCGACACGCCCGCCGATACGCCGCCCGCCAAAACCACCTGGCAGGGGCGCGAACTGCCCATCCCGGTCAAAGTCTGGGACGGCGACGACTACGAAACCTATCTCGGCACAGGCCAACTCGTCGCTTTCGTCACCACCTATGCTATCAACGCGCCCGGCGCGCTGATCTCCTATGGCAACGCCGAAGAACCCATCCCGCCTGACCTCCAGGCCATCTCGAAGTATCCTATTGTCGAAATCCACAACAATCCCAAGATCGTCATGGATGCCTCCGGCGCGATCAAATATGGCTGCCAGGTCTACTGGAGCGTCATCGCCGAAACCGAAAAGGAGTAACCATGTCCACCATGATCCGCCCTTGCACATGCCAGCACTATTTCCAGGACGCTCGCTACGGCTTGCATAACCGCATCCACAACCAGTGCAAGCGCAAGGAAGGCTCTTCGCGCACCCGCTGGCGCTGCACAGTATGCGGCGCGGTCAAAGAAGGGCTGGCCGGTGAACGGCAATAAGCTCTACTGGGCCTACCCGGTCACGCGCAAGGAAGAATCTTACTTCGTGCTCTCGGATAAAATGGCGTGGGCGCTGCGCCGGCGCGGCTTTACCGTCACGCCGCTCTCCGCCGCCTACTTCGACACCACCCCCACAACCCACGTCGCCCTTGCCCACCCAGATATCGGCGCAATTCCCACCGTCGCCGCCGGCACGCCCGGCTTCATGACGCTCAAACTGGGCCGGGTCTGGGGCCTCACCATGTACGAAAGTACCCGCCTCCCAACGCGCTGGGCACCCACGCTCCTGCGCCACTGTGAGCGCATCCTTGTCCCATCACCCTGGTGTGCCGTCATCTTCCGCGATAACCTCACCGATTACATGGAAAGCCATACCGACCAGTTCAAAGTCCCGATCCTGCCGCCTATCCACGTCGTCCCGCTCGGCATCGATGCGGCTCAGTTCCGTTATACTCAGCGCCCCAACCGCGATACGTTCACTTTCCTCTGCATTGCCGACCGGGGCAACCGCAAGGGCTTTGACCTCGTGCTCCAGGCCTTCTACAAAGTGTTTGGCGGCCCGGACCAGACGCCTGACGTGCGCCTCATCTTCAAGATGATCGAGACGCCGCAAAGCATCCTGCACTTCGTCACTCACTTCCCCGACCGCCGCGTCCGCACCTGGCGCGAGAACCTGGACGACATTGCGGAACTCCTATATATCGCCGATTGCTTCCTCTTCCCATCCCGCGGCGAGGGCTACGGCCTCTGGCCGCGGCAGGCTGCCGCTACCGGTCTGCCGGTCATCTGCTCCGACTGCACGGGCATGGCCGACGAGGCCAAAAACTGGGCGCTCACACTCAACGGCACCTGGGTCGCCGCCTCCACCGAAGGCTACGACGGCAAACAATTCCAGCCCAACCTGGACGAACTCTGCACCCATATGCGTTGGGTCTATGACCAGCGCGCCCACGCCAGGGAGTTCGGCTACCGCGCCTCTAGCTGGGTACACGAGCACGTCACCTGGGACCATGCTGCCGACGCTTTCATCCAACTCTTCAACCAGGTCGCCGAGGACACACGCCGATCGTTCTCGTTCCCCGTCGCCAGCGCCTCAACTACAACAGAACCGCCCAAACCCAAGCCCAAACGGAGCCGCCGCTATGCCGCCAAATAACCTATATGAGCCATACGCTTATGGCCATGTCCAGCTAATCGTCCGCGCCAATGCCACACAAGGTTATGGCCTTTGGGATCGCGGCATCGTGCGCGAGATCCACAACGCCTATCCCTGGGACCTCATCACCCAATACTTGCCCCCCAACACACGTCTCGTCGTCGATCTCGGTGCGCATATTGGCGCATTCTCGCTGCGCGCCCACCATGACTTCCCCAGCGCGATCTATCTCGCGGTCGAGCCGGAACCCGACAACTTCGCCCTCCTCCAGCG
>Ga0265297_10002521_pt1 | contig 36874 bp, 70 predicted proteins | sample Munlanlwell13791_FD_192502 | JGI IMG/M metagenome (GOLD analysis project Ga0265297, IMG submission 192502) | Leachate microbial communities from a municipal landfill in Southern Ontario, Canada - Leachate well 137-91 | ecosystem: Engineered > Solid waste > Landfill > Unclassified | place... | reverse complement strand
CTACTGTTGCGTCTCTATAATTATGCATAAAGAGATAAATTTTGGAATTAGGAGGAAGAGTAATATTTTTGTAACTAAGTTCAGATTCTAAACCTTCTTTGGCCCACCAAAGACGAAACTGAGTTTCTGTTTCTTGATTAAAGGTTTGGTCAAAGTTGAATTTAGAGTCAAAGCCCCAATTCTTTGTACTTAGAGCATCAAGATAAGTAAGATTATGATCTAATAGATACTCTTCTATTTCTTCCCGGAATTTCAGATCATTTTTGATCTGGGTAACTATCCATTTTTTAAGTGATTGGGTAGTATATGGCATTAGAGAATCTCCTTCAGGATTCTGAGGGTTATCCATTTAGAGCCCATAAGAGAAGCAATAGAAAGAGTATTTCTACTCCAATTTTGCCAAGATTTGGAAGCAAAAGAGGTTTACGGAACGGAAAAGTATAGCCCAATAGAACCTTATTTCTTTTCATAAATCATTCTTATAGTAGTTTTTATATAAGCAATATAAAGAGATAACCTTCCACAATATGTAAAGCTAGAACCATGAAGTATTTTTCTATTTCTTATCATAAGTTTATCTCTTTGTAGATTCTGAGAGAGATACTGGGTAATCTTAAGTATTCTCCAGTTCCCCAATGATTTAAGACTTGGGAGAAGCGGTCAGTAAAGCATATCCCTTTTAACCTTTTCGCTGAGAAAAATCTTTTCATTATAGTTTAAGTTTCCATTTGGAACAGGCATAGCCGGGAAGGGTTTTTTGGTCGAAATATGAACAAGTACTTTTTAAAGAAGAGTAGAAGAGACATAAACAGCAATATCGGCCAAAGATATTATAAAGTATTTTTTGGATAAAGTTTATAAATTTGTTATTAGTCTTTTGCATAAAACAATCTCAAAGAGACATAAGAACTTTTATATCTCTTAGATCTTAAGAAAAAGCTAGGCCATTTTTTATAATTGTCATAGCCTAGTAGGATGAAGTTAGGGTTAGGTAGTTTCATTTTTTGTATTATTCCATACTAAACAAAGTTCTTTTTTGGTTTCAGGGGAAGTTTCTTCTAAACTTTTAGGGCCTTCAATTCCTTTAAAATCATCTGATTGGTAGGGAGAACATATTCTTGATCCTTCAATAATAGGGAGATTAGTTTGAGAAGTAATTTGTTGTCTTAGTTTTTCTAAATTTCCAGGTCCTTTCCCATAAATTCTGGAAGACATACAAAGAGCCTTCTTGCCTTTTATCTCTTGGGGAAATAATAAAATCCTTCCACAGGGCTTAGGAGTCTTTTCAAGAGAAGATAAATCATAGAACCATATAATAGCTGTTCCCATGGCTATATCTGCTAGAGGACCAAATTTGGCTGCGCCCTGAGGTTCTGCACAAGATTTCCAACAGCGTTTCCAGGTCATAGTGAGGATATCTTCGAGTTTAGTTGAAATTCCCCATCTATACCAGGAATTAGGTTTACGATGGCGGAAGGCTTTAAAAAGAGAGGAAACAAAAATACTTTTAGTTTCTAATTTACATTTTTCTATTTCATGTTGGAGTATTTTGCCAATTTTATATGTTTTAACAGTTCCATTTTGTAATATCGTATTTACATAACCATTTGCCTAATCAAAAGTAACAGGGAATTTGGGTGGCCATTTGTTATTTAAATTCTCTAGGCAAATTTCTTTTATTTCTTCTATATAAAAACTAGGAGTAATGCCTATTGGATCAAAGATTTCTCCCTGTAGTCCATGGAATTGATCCAAAACTCCTTTAAGACCCAAAGAAAGTGAATTTTTATAAGCAATAATTCCATCGGATAATTGATTGGTTTCTTGAAGATATTCAAGAAGCAAAGAAGGTAAATTGGGATGAAAAATATTCTTGGTTCTTAGTTCAAGAAAAATATCTGACCCAAGGAAAGTTATTGCCAAGGAGGAAAAATTTATCTCTTGTATATAAAGAGGAAAGGTTAAGATATTTAGAGAGTTTAGTCTCTTAAGAATTAGAGGCTGCTGAACTCCTATATATTCTTCTATTTTATTTTCAAGAATATTTGGGGTAGAAAAGAAAAGATTACTATTAAAATAGATAGTGTTTAGTGTATTGCAATCAAAGACTTGAATATGAACATGATCTAGTTGCATTTTCAGTCTCTTTTTGTATTATTGTTTGATGCAACGGAATCCCAAACAACTAATTGGCGGCTGTGTATGATAAGATTTTGTCATAAAAGTTTTGGGAGTAGAGAGAAGTGAATTGTTACTTGTGCCTTTTAGAGTGAAGTTGTTTTTCATTTTCATAGGAATACTACCTTATATTTAGAAATAAAAGAGGTATCGGAGATATAATAATCTACAAAAGATAGTTTAACTGTATTTGGCTGATGTAACATTCTAGCAATGAAGAAATCAAAGAGAGTAGTTTTGATTTGTTGATTTTGTTCGAAGTAGATATAAAGGTCAAAGAATTTAGCATAAAAACGCCAAAAGACTGGCCAGAATTTATCTTCCTCAAAGCTAATAAGTTTTTTATATAGTTTTTTCATTGTTTTAAGCATCTAATCCCATGATATTTATTGCCTTCTCTTAATGCCCATTCATGAGAGTAACTAAGACACAAGTGATATTCTGCACGCATATAACTACATTCAAAACTAAATCCAAAGATTTTAGTTTCTTTAGATTGATATTTCATTTAGTTAATCTGAATCCTGGAATGCCTTTCTTTTTAGTAAATTCAACTTTTGCAAAGTCAAAAACAATCATTAATTTATTCCAGGTTCCAGTTGAATGGGTATGTAACCAACCTAAATACCTATAAAAGGCAGGTGTTTTTTTGCCAAATAGGATTCTTTCTCTTGGCCATTTACTATAGAGGTTTCTTATATGCATATTCTCAACCCTTGTTCTTTTAGGTGAATGATAATGGAACGGTGGTGCGAAAAAAGATAACTTGTTATTATGAAACTTTTATCTTTAAACACATAATTAATAACGAAATTCTAAGAGGGAGAATAATAATAACGAATCTCTTTCCCAATTCTTCGATAACTAAAGGAGGCAAAATAATGTTTCATTTGGTTAATCTAAAACTATCGAAGAAATTCTCGGTCCAATAAGGATAACCCCACATACGTTTAAATTTAAAGGGAGACATTTGAATTCGGGTAAGGTAAGGATCAGATTTTTTCATTTTACTAGTCTAAAACTATCTAATAGATGTAGGGAAAGCAAAATACTAGTACATTCTCCGAAAAAACAATTAGGATACATAATAACTATTTCTTGAGGCTGAGAGGCAACAGAAATTGTTATTTTCATTTGATTATCCTAAAGCTGTCTAAAGGATGATTAGACCAATAAATATTTCTACAAGTTCTATCAAATCTAATAGAATAACTTCCAACTTGAATTACCTCATGTCTTTGAAAACGAAGGCTAGAAATCTTCATTTATTTTCCCAATCATACAGCTTAGGTCTATTACACTTTCCTCCAGAAATTTAACGCAGATATTTGGTGGATTATATAAATTATGCATCATTTTGAGCATGCGCTGATTTGGGAAGGCATTGTTTAGATAGGGAGTACTAATTTTGGGATACATATCTTTCAGCCACTGTACTACTGCTCCTGAACGCGATATACCAGCAGTACAATGGACTACAAATAAAGGCACTTGGGTAGCCCATTGGGTTAGTTGAATAATCATTTCTTTTAAGACTGGGTAATTGAAGTCAGATTGATTAGGAGGAAGAATTTCTCTTGGAGGAGTTTCATAATCGCCAAAGATAAAGAAAGAAGCATCTACTAAATTATCTAAAACTGGACCTTTAGGAGGAAAGAGTTTTCCTATAATCTCATCGGCTTCCTCAACCGTATTTGAGATAGAGACCAGCACCCAGGGCAAAGAGGGAGATGATTTATTTTCTATCATATCTAGAATAGCTTTACGTGAGAAGTTGATAGCTTTCTGGATTGTAAGGCGAGGGGTATTTGGAGAGGGTTTCATATTTTATCCTTAGTTATAATGATTAACTATCAAGAATAAGTCTCAAAGAATAAGAAGACCAATGATAACTTAGGTTTAGGGGGGAATGTCCAATTTTTGGTAAGTGAGAAAGAATAGAATTTCCTTTTTCTAGATGAAAAGAAGTTGAGGCCATCATAATTCTTGAAAAATAAGTATATCTAATCACTGATTTTAATGCACCGAAAAGAAGAAAACTCTTCTTCGGGATTATTTAGATAATCAGTAGTTTGAAGATTAATGAAATAACTTTTTAGTGATAATCTCATCTTTTTACTAATTCTGATCATAAGAAAGAATCCTAAAAGAGGTATATTCATTTGTTTTATAAGTACAAAGACGATAATTAGAAGGAAGGGTAGTAATTCGATTACCTCTTTCTTCAAAGCAGAAAGATAGAATAAAGACCTTTTGTAAGTCTACAAATCTAATCTTCATAGTCACCCACTTGTATCTTCTGTTTTTTACTTTTGCGCGAAGATTTACGTGGAACATGAGTATGTCCCTTGCGCATACGAGGATCGATAGCGTAAGGATCACGAAATTTTTCTTTGTATTTATGTTCTTGTTTTTTCATTTTTAGGTTCTATTTTTTGTTTATTCTTTTTCTTTGAGAAGATACTTATTAGAGACTACTTTAAAAGATTCATTTCTCCTAGAACAAGACTTGAAAACTAATCCTTCTCGAAGAATAGGTTTTAAAACACTAAAATCATCTGCATAATCTAAAATAGCCTGACGATCTTTGAATTGAGAATTTAGTTTATGGATAGTATTTATCTGAGGAACTTGCTCAACCTCAATTCCAACCAAGATTTAATATCGGTAAGAATTTGAGTTACCTCTTGTGGGAACAGATAAAACTGGTTATCAATATCCCATATCTTGAAAAGTTTAACAGTATGGATGGGATGAGAATAATAATTTCCTTGAATTCCAGGACCAATCATTTCGCCTTGGAAAGCTAGCTTTCTGCCACTGATAAAGCAATACTTTTCAACAGCTTCATTTAGTTTAGAATTTAATGTTGCTTGAACATAAAGATTAGTTTTGGACTTTTTGAATAGATCTTCAGAAAGATCTACGTTTCGAGAACAGAGACCTAGTTCGGGTCTTTGTAGTTCCCATACTTTTTTGAATTTATTAATATAAGATTTAATCCAAAAAACTATTCTTTCATATCGTGTAGCTTTTAAGGGATCATAATAGACAGTAAGAGAAGATCCATTCAATTTTTCGGTAATTTCCCAAGTATCATCAATTCCTGAAAGAGATTCCCAACCTAGATTTTGAATTCTTTCTTCATCAGTCTTTTTGATAAAAGAAGGCATAGTTTTACCGTGAAGACGTTTATACCACTTTCCGGAAGAAGCTATTCTGGTTTCTTTTTCATATTTGCAGATACCAAGCTCTTTTTGAACTTCTGTTCCAACAGATAATTCTCCGTTATAGATTGTTTTTAGTAAGCTAAGAGGAACAATCAATCCCTGAGAAAGTTGTTTTCTTAATTTAATAGTACAAACTCTATATCCCCTATCTTTCATAAAGTCAAAATAGGGATTATTTGGTGGGACTATACTATCAATAGGAATATAAATACAGAGGTCTCCTGATTTAAATTCTCCTTTTTTGACTACTACTTTCCATCCCAAAACATCAGCTACTTCAATTGAGTCTGCATTAGGAATAGGATTAATCGCATCAATTTTCTGAATTGTTACTGCCCACATATCACTTCCTTTTTTATTCTTAAATTAGATAAGTTACCTAAATTTTTTATAGGATCTATGCCAGCCACATTTAGTACATGTCGCTGAAACTACAGTTTTTCGACTAACTAAATTATATTCAGTAAAGGGAGCAGAAGAATGGTAAGAATGGATTTCTTCTTCTCTTTCCCATTCATGTTCACAAAAGAGTGAACGGAGAGACCAGAATAACCATCTCATTAGATTTTTCCTTTTAAGAGGAGTTGGTTTATTAGAAGAATCTTAACTATTATCTCAAATGAATAGCTTTGCTAATTTAAGGAAATTTTCTTGGGCTAATTGTCTAATAAAAAATTCTTTTTCTTCTATTGGTAAAGAATTGCTAAGATCAATAACCGGTAAGTTTTCTGAGTATATTTTAGGTACTTTTTTTAGAGATTCAGGAGAGAAATCTCCTGTGAAAGAAGGTTTATGAAAAGAGGCTAACGTCTTAGTATAACCCGGTATTTCTTTAACCCAAGCATATTCTGGCCACCATTTCCAAATCTCATCTTTAGCGTAGAAGATAATGAAGCAATTATTGGGACCTTCTAGCCAAATATAATCAAAAGCATACCCGGCTATTTGATAGCCATGGAATAGGAGTTCAGGGAAGGGAAGAGGGAATTCTTTGATTGGCTCGGTATTGTGGGTTTTCATTTTTATTCTTCCGGTGCGTAGGGAAAAGGTTCGGAGTTTAGACTAATATAAAATTTTTTTTTAAATCCTATTGGGTCTTTATCGAATTCTTCTCTATTTTCGTCAGCAGCTTTTAAAAACAAGATCATTTTTTGACCTGCTGTTAAAGGAGAAATAGGAACAGTTGGAATTCTTTCGTCAATCTTGAAAGCCCATCTAAGGGAACGGGCTAAAAAAATAGCAGTTTTTAATCCCATTTCGGGAAAGGCTTCGTGAAGTTGGAAGACAAATTCCTTTTCAGTATATCGTTTAAGATAGTCTGGAATATTTTTTAGAGAGAAGTTGTTCATTTTTATTCCTTAGTTAAGAGTAAGCGTAAAGCTAAGGCTTTTCCATTTGACATACCAGAAATTGGATGAAAATCTGAAAATGATTTTTTACCATTCCCAAAACACGATCCATAAATTAGGAACTGAGGACAGGATAGATTCATTCCCAACCTTTTCCATCATTTGGCTTCTTGCTGACTTTGACAACTCCCGCTCCTAGACTCTTAGCAATGAGTCGGCGTAATTCGCCATTGCAATGTATTTTGTCTTTTCCTTCTAAAAGAATTTGTTTCTACTGTTTAGTAGTCATACGTTGCGAGTAGTTTTCAACTGTCCAATGATAGTTCGAAAGAACAATTAGAGCTTCTTTAGGTTTTCTATTAGCTGACATTGACATTCCTTTTCTTGTTTCTTTTTAGACAAAGCCTAAACCCATAATGGTCTTCTTCTTCGGAAAGATAAGCCTTTTCCATTATTGAATAGAAGGGGGAATTTGAATATTCTAGGACTGCGGGATTTATAAAATCTCTATATTCATGGACATAAGATAAACCAGCTATTATTCTTCGCATACCAAAACCTTGTTATTCTAAAAGAAAGACTTTTCTTTTCAAACGAGAGAAGAGATGAATAGGAGATAAAAAAGACATGCCTAGGCAGGTATATGTAGTTTTCATTTTTACAGAATAATCCTTATCCCGTAGCATCCTCCTGGAGCATCATCAAAAGGAGTTATTCTAAAAAGGGTAAGACAATAAAAACTATTATTGGTATTAATAAAACAACCACCACGGAAATGAAATCTTATCATAATTAATTTCTATTCCATTACTTGCATTTGGTTAATACTTTTAGGAATAAATAAAGCGAATCCCAAGATTTTTCTATAATTAGATTTTTTTGCTTTTTGGTAACCAATAACTTCTTTATTATAATCTGTTTTGTGTGTAGCACAGGCAGTAATTGCTAAAGTAAGGTTAGTAGACTGTTTGATATTCTCAATTGAACCTTCGATGAGGGGAGTTTTAGAAACAGGAGACAAATAATTGGCTTTTCTTACTTCTTCTACTGCGTTGCAAGTCATAGTAGCTTGAGTTTCAAGTTGAGGAATAGTTACATCTACTTCGTAAGTTATAGCAGAAGCAGCAACGATAAGGATAAGAAAAGAACTAGCTACAAATGGTATGACAAGGGAATAAAATAGACTTGCATCTGCTTCATCTTTTTCATTCTTTCCGCAAATGAAGAAAAGGAGAGCGATGCCTAAAAGTAGAATAATCCAGATCATTTTGTTTTTCCTTTCAGTAATCTTACTGAGGTGATAGAGTTAGGAGCAAAAAAATTTGTATAGTAGCCAAAATAAGTATTACAGAAACTAATACAGGAAGAGGTACCAGCACAAAGGGTCATTTTATGCAGCATTAAGAAAATTCTCAACAATATGATAAGGAAAAAAGTCAATATATCGAGTATTTGTGACATGAGAAGGAACTCGATTATGCTGAATTCTTCTAACTTGTTCAGAAGTAGCTTCTTGGGTGAGAACCACAGCAGTAGAATAATCAGGACTGATAAGTCCTTGAATAAGGCCCCCAAGATTCCACCAGTTATTGCCCTCCTGAAAAGAATTGGCCAAGAGTAAACCTTCGGACCAATCTTTCCAGAAAAAGGTTTTACCTTTTTCGGAGGTATAAACTTTCTCTTGCTGAGCAAAAAGATAAGGAGGATTCCAGCAGGGAAGAAATAAACGTTGAGAAATGTGTTTTTGAGGGTCGGTTAGAAAAAAGGGAATTTGATCTTGCGGAGAAAAGTCAAGAGTTTTTCCGACGAACTTTTCTTCGAGCAGAGTTCTTAATTTCCCGCACATTTTATTCTCCTATAGGTGTATTTAAGGTTAATCTAAGACCTAACATTTCACCCCTAAGTAGTAAAGAATAGGAAAGAGAAAAAGTCTCATTACCGCTTATCGTAGGGGATTGCAAAAAAGAAAAAATGTTTCTCATTTTATAACTCTAATCCCGATAATCTCTGCTATTACTTTATTTTCCCAATATTCATATGCTGAAATGGGACTTTTATAGAAAACCTTACTACTTACTTTGGAAAGTCCACGAGTGAATCGAGAGAGTACCCTTTTTCTGGTGAACCAGCTAAAATCTAAGGATATAATTTTATTAGGATTATAATACAATTCTAACTCCCATATGGGATTTATTTTCTTTATAATTTAAAGAGTCAATAAAATTAAAGGAGGGAAATATACAGAAGAAATAAGGATATAACTTAGAGTTATAGCAAGTTCCTCTTATTCTTACTTTCAATTGGGCTTTCCTACTGGTTTGAATTCAGTAAGATCATAAGAAATATCTAAAATATCTGCTTCAATTTGTTTTTCTAGGCGAGAGATAAAGAATAACTTAAGTTTATTCAATTTCTCGGTAAGTTCTTCTTTAGTTAGATCATAGGGGGGGATATCAATAAATTCGCGGAGTTCTAAATCTTCTTCATAACACAAAAGACCATTGAAAAAATACATTGCACCAATAATTACAGTATTTTTATCCTCAAACCTTTCCATCTTTTCCAGATAATGAATAATGAAATGGATAGCTTTTTGGTTAGTTATCATTTTTTCCTATCCTTAATGCCCAGGCACGGTTATAGCTATAGCAAGGTTCTGGATATTTTCTACTAAGAGATGGGTATCTTACTGGATTGGCATAATAACAACCCTGAATTATACATACTTGTTGTTGCATAAGTCTCCAAAAAAAAGAAGGGGGATTTCTCCCCCTTCCTTCCAACTCATTGCAGGTTTACTCGGGGAGATTTTCGGAGGTCGGTTCAGTAGCGATAGCTACGCTATCCGAGCTTTCTTCCGTCTCTTCGGCAGTCTGAACCGATAAGGCGGGCATCAGGAAGAGGCGACGGGGCTGATAGCCCTGATTGATGGCGAAGTCGGGGGCTACAATCAACGACTTCAGCGGAGCACTTGTAGTGCCGTTGGCATTTTCGACCATTTCATCTTTGTCCACGTTAACATAACTACGACCATTGCTGACGAAGTTAGCCTGCTTACCCCGGCTCCCATTCTTCAGATGCCGATTGACGAGGCTTTTGGGAAGCCCGGAAATCGTGATCGTTCCATCCTTCTCATACGTAACCATTGGTTTAGTGTTCATTGTTTTACCCTTTCATTAGGTTTTGTTATTGTCTAACCCAGAGAGTTCTGGGGACTACACAAGGTCAAGACAGCTAAGAATTGTCTGGGAACAACCATTATCAATAAGATCGCATTGAAGAAGAATGTCATAACACTCAAAGAATAAAACTTCTTCTTTCCTACAACTATTTTCTTCCAAACAAAGAATTATTGTTTCAAGATAGAGAAAAGGAAGATTTTCCAGGCATTTATTTCGATCTTCTAGATCTAGAATAGAGTAACAAGAAGCAGTTTCTTCAGTTACTATGTTTTCGGCGATATGGAAACATCCATTTTGGCACAGATAACTATTTTCTGTAGATATAATATGGGGATGAGGAAATAAATTTCTGTCACTCTCTACTTCACATCCTAAAAAACATATTAGAAATAGGGAGAGAATAATGTATTTTTTCACTAATTCGATCCCTTCTTGCGGTGTTTATACCGCAAAGTGTTAATGATTTGGATATTGCCTTGAGACATCTCTTCTTGAGTTTCAGCAAGAAGAATCTGGAACTTTTGATTAGCTTCCATTTGAACAACATCAGGAGAGCCTCCTAAAGGAAGCTTTGTATATTTAGAGACTACTCGATGAGCTACTGAAATCGGGTAAGTATTCGTATTATCGGATTCACAATTGGGACAGATGTCTTCTTCAATTTTCTCACCACAATCACGGCAGAAACGTTCTTTGATCCAATCTATTCCTGCAATAGCACACAAGATTTTATAATGATTCCAAAGCCTTTGGCCAATTTTACGCGAGGTGGGTGAGTCTTGCGGGAAGAGTTCTTTGATCTTCCCATAAAGCCATTTAGGAGTTTTAAGACGGCCTTTAGCAAAGGCATCGTCTAGCTCTTTGTTCAGGGCAGAGACCTTGGGCGTGGGAGAAATCCCGGCCCGAGGAGTAAGTTCTTGCCAGCTTTGGTAAACCTGACCGCTCTTGCCTTCATCGGGACAGGAATAGAGCAAACGGTAACGAGGAGCATTAGCTCCTTTTTTCTTGAGCTCTAAGCCTTCGAAGAGAGTGACAGTTTCGATATCCAATTCTTCGGCAAGATTTTCTATAGAAGGTAATTCAGCTCCATTGCAAAGAGAAAGAATAGATTTCTGATCACAAATATCTTCGGAGTGCATAACTTCTTGAAGACGAGAAATTATGCTATTACGGATTTCTTTGAAAGCTTCAGGCTTTTCTTGAAGCTGAGAAAGTAGAGCGTTGGTATTGAAGAATTCTTCATAACCAATGAAGCCCAGTTCCAAGCTTTTTTCGAGGAGACGTTGATAAGTAGTTTTCGTTGAAGCTCCTCTATCAGAAGGATAGGGATCTTCTTTACGAACGAAGCGAGAGACTTGGGGCAGCGGATGCCCGTTAGGGTCTCTGTATAGAGTAATCCTTGTATCTGTGGAATTATAAAGATCACGGATATATCCTGGCATATCTTCGACGGGATCGAAGATGCAAAGTTCAGCACCTCCTGGTTCCCGCAGTTCATCTTCGAAGAACGTGGTTTGATGTTTCATTAGATGTTCTCCTTTTCAGAGATTGAAGGATCAAGGTTTTCTTCTGGTTCCTGAAATTCCGAAGAGATAGAGATAGAAAAATCTCCATTTTCTTTACGAGTAAAATCAAGGAAAAGACTACTTTTTTTGACTTCATTTATGTAGATATCATAAGCATTTTGACCATGAATAAGCCATTGAGGAGCAATTAGGAGAACTTTGCTAACTGGACAAAGCTGTTGGAATTTTTCCAGGGCTTTTAGTCCCGCGCTAGTATTATTGCAGGCAAAAGTAAGATTCGGGAACATCGCTGCTAAAGTTTCGGTTAGGCGTAAGAAAGAAGCAATAAATTCATCGGCGGGAAGATCTCCCGAGATGAAAATAGTATCTTCTTTCAGAGATTGCAGAAGAAGAATGTTTTCTTCGCTAATATAAGATTTGATCGTAATTGGAGTAGCAGTAGCTTTGGCTTTCGGGAAATGACCATTTTTGAGAATTTCTTCATGGTAAACATGGATATTCTCAACGATCTTAGCTACTTCGCCGCATCCTTCTCTCTCACTCTTAACGAAGAGAGTCTGAAAAGGGATCTTCTTTTCCAGAAGGATGGTGACGAACTGAAGAATACGGATACGATAATCCCACTCTACTTGTTTATCTTCCAGGACTTTGAGACTATTTTCTTTTTGCCAATCTCCCCTAATTGGGGAGACATAAATAGCGTAAGGATTGAAGTTCTCATCCAAGAGATCTTGATTATTAATCTCGAATGGAAGAGAAGCAATTTTTTGGACCTGAAAGCCGTATTGTTGGCCCAGTTTGTTACTAAGCCGGATATTGGCTACAGCGCCTTCGCCTTGCTTATCAGTAGGAACCCCTACTTGTATTGACCGTAAACCTGTAGGGAAATCAATCCCTGCTTCTGTAACTGTATTGTGGAAGACGAACCAAGCTTTAGCTTGGTTCGTGTATTGAGTTTCAGGGAATTCTTCGAGACGAAATGGAATATGAGAATTATTCATGTGTAAGATCTCCCTTTTAGGAATTTAATTTCAAAAGGATTGAGAAAAAGAAATAAAAATATTCGCGGGATAAAAAGGCTTTTATATATAATCGGCTAACGAGAAATAAATAGGAGGGAATTCTAGTTCTTTGCTAAGGAGTCTTTTCAAGGGAGAGTGATATTGTCTATCTAAGATGTGAAGATCTTCATAAAGAAGAATATAATAAAGAGAGAGTTTTAGATTTGGGTTATGAGATTTAGCAGCTAATCGTCGGATAAAAGTATTCTTATTTGCCAAACCAAACAGATATTTATTATTGTCTAGATCTAGATAAACAATGATAGCATCAAGTTCATTAATAGAGAGAGACTCTTTTTTCATTTAGGCAATCCGAGATAGTCTTCTTTTTTGGTAGAAGAAAGTTTTGTCATTTTAAAAGCAAGATTATGTCTAAAACAATATCTAATATTTAGATCAGTTTTAGTTTTAGGAAAGAAGATGGCAAGAGGATGAGAGAAGAGAAGAATTAGGGAGTTCATTTTTCATTCCTTTATACACGGCATAATAGCCGTTGTTACGAAAATAGTTTGGGAGAAAATCATAAATTCTTTTCCACATTTCTTACAAACTGTTTCACGAGGATGTGAATATGGACGTTGTTGGTTGATATGATGAGACTGGTCTTTTAAACACCAAGGACAGGTAATAGCGTGTATTCCCATTTGATGTCTTTCACCCAAAATATCGGCACATTTATTCATTTTTTATTCCTTCACTAGTTCTTTCCACGCTTGCGTGTGAGGAAAGATAAAGTATGAATCAATATTTTTTAATTCTTTTGTTCCTAAATAACTAATAGTAGTAGAAAAATGTTTTTCTTCTCTTTGTGCATAAATTAAAACAAAAGGGTTTTCACAGCTAGCAAGATTTTTAAAAAGAAGTGAGTTCCACCAACAATCATCTTTAAATTTTGTTTTATCTGCTGCGATTAAACTATATTTTGTTTTTTGAGAGAGAAAATCACTAATACGAAGATCAGATATAAGGAGGATATTTTCTACTTCTTCTTTACTAGCTCCGGTGAATACACCACTAGAAAGAAAGGTAGATTTGGAGGAAGGGATATTTTTTTGGATGTCCTTTAATTCTTTTGTTTCTTTTTTAAGTAATTCAATTTGTTTTGTTTGATCTTTAAGCTCTAGCTGCATTTTTGTTACTTCTTTTGAGAGAATATTTCTTTCTTCTCTAACTCTTTCCATTTCTGCAGCCTTTTCTAAAATTACATTAGATTCATTTTTGGGACATACAAAGTATGTATATACACCGCGTGATACTGAATTAGCGTTGTTTACAATGCGGGCCCAATCATCATTGTTATTTAGCATTTATCCTGTTCCTTTTTTATTAGGAGTTTTTAGTTATTCTAAATGAGTATTTTGGTTGAAAGAGAGGAAATTTTCTAGCACCAAAACTACTAAATCCTCCTTTTTGAGCTAAAAATAAGGGAATATGAGAGGAGGCAAAATGTGAAGAAGAAAGGGAAAAATAAATAGTTCCTTTTTGAATGTAGAAACTTTGTCTAGCCATTTCTTATTATCCTCAAAGAATAGCCTCTTTTAAGATCCATGGAAGAAGGATAAGGACGGGAGGGTTTATTTCTGAAATATCGACTAGATAGATAAAACCCATCATGCAAATTACAACATTGGCTTAGAAAAAAGAGTGGAGTAGTTTTAGTGATTTTCATTATCGGATAGGAAATCCTATAAATTCGAGCTTTTTAGAAGTAATAGGTCTCTTTAATGGTAGGCTAGAAATAATGAGACCTTTCTTAAAACTATATTGAATAACTAAATCAACTTTGCTTTTGGGATCGCGACATGATTTAAAAAAATCATAAAGCTGAAAGATTGAGAATAGGATATGCATCTTAAGGTATCCTTTTTTATTTTTGAATAAAGATAACTCTAAATCCGTTGGTTTTAAATAACCAATTAGAAAGACAAGTTTCTGGACTTGTATGTTCAAAACTGATTCTTAAGATCTCTTGAGAAAAAGGATCTCCTTTTAGATTTCTACAACCATAGAAATATAACATTTTCTTTTCTATCCTTTAATTTTTAGGAAAGGTCAGTCGAAATCCATTATTATGAAAAAGCCAAGTTTTATTTGCTCACTCCCAAGTTCTCGATGAAATATAAATATTGTTATGGCTTTGATAATGCTGACCTTTTAAAGGTATTATATTGCTCTCTTGACCAAGACCAAGATTTGGACATTTGATTTTCATTTTATTTTTCTAATTCCGATAATTGGAAGAGAAGTATTACAATATCCTTTTTCATTAAATCCTAAAGCATACTTATAGCAAATCCCACAATCTATAATATAGATAGGCAAGCAATATTTTTTCATAACATACATCTTAGGGAAAGACATTCATCTTTCCAAAAGGAGATATAACTTCCTTCAAGTCTGTTTATATAGGTTAGACTTTTCCGTCGTGGAAAAGGGAAGCCAACTATCAGACGTTGCATATTATTCTATATCCTATAAAACTATACCAGCCATTGCCATCAATTCCTCCAGCATGTTGAAGATCAGGGATACCACAAAGTCCATAATATCCTCCTCTGTTAACCAATTCGATATAAGGAATTATTTTGTGCAAATACGAAAACTTCCTAGTTTAAAAGTATAAGAATAGAGGGAATGTGGAAGATAAGAAGTACAGAATGAATCTAAACCCCATGTTCTGTTCATTGTTGAGTAGCTCTCAGAGATAATCTAAGTCCTGCATCTAGGTAATAAGTTTTGTAAGGAAAAGCGTTAGCATAAGAAATAAGAGAACAATTGCTATTAAATATAAATCTTTCTCCTTTTTCATTATTAAGAATATACTTTTTTCCAAATTCCATATCATAAGAAGAACCAAAGATTTTATTTGATTTAAGACTCATTGAATCTATCTTCTCCCCCATTCTTTTATGCCATGGTTAATACTAAAAGGTTGGAGAGTTCCATTTGCAGTATTCAATCTTACACAATTATATCCATTGTCACATACAATATAAAAATTCCAGGCTGCGTTACCGTATGCATAGGCAGATTGAATTCCTGATTTTAGCTGGAAGAAGATAGAGGAGAGAATAAGGGCGATAAGACAAGCAATAAATAGTTTATACATTTTTTATTCCTTTATATTTTTTAGGGGTTATTTTACAATTCTTAACCCCCCCCAATCCTTTACTATCCCATGGGTTTGGAAAGGAAACAGATCGAGATATAATAATTTCCCAGTTGCATGAGAGGAAACTTCCTTAACTATGTCTATTTCTTGGCACATATTAGTCTTATTCCCATATAATCAGCTTTTTCATTCCCATTTTCTAGATAGAAATAAGGAAAGGAATGAACTCTTCCAAACCATTGATATTCCATTCCATAAAGTTTGTAAGACATAAGTTTTTAGGTAAGGAAGAATTTAAATTGGGCTAATTGTTTTTGTGCTTCGAAAAATGTAAGAGTATTTACTAACTTATGAATTTCTTCGGCTGAAAGGTCTTTCCAACAGATAAGTTTCATTAGAGTATCTTTAGAAATAGCCTGAAGAGAATTTTCAGCAATATCAACAGCACCAGAGATACTACCTTCTAGGTAGTTGGGTTGAGGGGAGAGTGTAGGAAAACTTTGTATAGCCCTTATAGCATTGATAGGAGACATGAAAGCATTACTAAAAGGAAAATAAGTAATTCCTTGGTGTTTTTCTGCATCTTGTTCTAAAAGATCTTTTAGCCAGTTTTTCTCGGCAAAGTCTCTTCTTTTCATCATTTCAGTATCTACAGTTTTGGCGAAGATAGTAAGATTTCTTTCGGCCTGATCAAACACTTCATAGCTTATCTTTTTCTCAGCATAATCTTTTTTAGCTTTTAGGAATTGTGCAGGGGAGTTTTCTCCGGGAAAATATCTATCAATAATCCAGAGGGTATCTCTGCCTATCTGACAAGCAAGATCAAAGATTTTTCTTTCACAAGCACTTTTGAAGAGTTTTTCTAAAGCTAAAGAGTGATCATGATAGCTAAATTCCATTTTCATGGGATTTTCCTTTTTAAGGTTAGGTTAGGATAATTCGTATCCCTAGATTAGAAACTTTGTAGTATCCAAATAATAAAGCTTTATTCAAATAACTAGGCCAAGTATTTCTTAGGCTGAATCCTTGAATTTTATGCATTTTAAGAGGAGGTATTTTTCTTATCATATCCGCGCCAACATCTCTTTACTAGTATAGATTAGTCTAATCCCTATGAAAGAGTGTGGAGAACAAATCCAAATCGCTTGTCGTTGGAAGAATATAGAACGACCATAAAAAGAACTACCATAGGTAGTAATATTATTATAAAATAAATTCATGTAATTTCTCGGTAGATACGCACTCCTAACCAATTGTGAAGAGAAAATCTTGGACCTTGCCAATAACAATAGGAAGGAGAACTGTTATAAAAAGCACATCCTTCATATTTTATATAATACATATATTTGTCCGAAGAAGTCTGAAGCCTATGACTTCATATGAAGATTTATCCCATAAAGATAAATTATGAGCAAGAGAAATATATTCGTGGGAATAATCATAGTATTGCCCACTCATATTAAATTCTTTATAAAGAATTATATTCTCCGGGTAAGTCTGAAACCTAACTCACAATATCTTTTGTTTTCTGTAATTCTTATGTAATAGTTTATAATCTTATTTTCTCTGAAATGGCAGTATTTCATATAATCCTTTGGGCAATACGAAATCCTAGACAATTAGCATCGAAAGAATCCCAGTAGTTACTTCTTCTGGTTATGAAAGAATAAGTACCAGTAAGCCAGCGCGATTTCATATATTTTCCCGCGATATTCTAAATCCATGAAAATCAGATATTTTAGAAGGGTCTTTTCCTAAATACCAGTTAGTGAATTGTAAAGTTGCAAAGCTGTTTCTATAACAAAAACCCGTATATTTTAAACGAGTAAACTTATCAGGTCTAATTTTAATCATATAGTTATTCTTCGGTTACTAGAAGTATTCTAAATCCTAAGTCGGAGACACTACGATTAACTCGATCAGGGATTATTTTTGAAGTTAGATTAGGTTGAAACTGTCTGCTAAAAAATGAATAGCCTATTGTTTTTATTAAGATATTTGTATTTACGAGAATATTATGTTTGATCATAGAATTTATACTATCCTTCGGGAGATTCTTAGGCCTAGAGACTTGAGATTGTAAATGGAAGGAGATAGATAGAAGTTTATGAATGTATATGGAGTTCTATATGTATAGCCGCAAATAGTTTTCATGTTATCCTTCGGGAAAGATGGAGACTATATCGGATGTTAAAGTTACTTGGTAAGTGTTCGTAGAGCTATGTCTAGTTAATCTTTTAAACATTGTATATCCTTCGGGCGAGTCGAAGTCCATAACCCCAGTAATGGGTGTGTTTTGGTGCGTAGAATGAAGGTGGAGGAGTGGGGGTAAAATGGGTGAGAAAGTTTTGGCCTTGTATTCGCATTTTGTTTTTTACTTTAAATTAGAAAGGGACAATTGATTGTTCTGCGGTAACACAGAGGAGGTTCTTCTTTTTTGGGGTCCCATGTTTTGCAGAGGGAAGAGTGTCTTTGGGGGCATAAGAGTAATTCTTTTTGAGGGTATAATTCTTCGGCTATTTCACATAGTGGTGGATTGCTATTATTTATTTGGGGAGGTAGAGTACATTCTCCTTTCCACCAGGAGCAACCTTCTTTTCCGGGAGAACAATAAGGCATTTTAGTTTCTTTTTTGTTTGTTTTTGTAAGAGAAGGGGAGAGGTTTCCCTCTCCCCCGTGAGTTGTTAGATAGGCTGATCGTCGAATTTGAGTTCTTCCTGCTTATCGGCCTCTTTTTGCCGATAGTAACTCTGGGGCTTGGCGAGGAAGTTGACCTTGGCCGCGTAGACTAGGGTGACTTGATGATGCTGGCCATCGTCGCCGTCCCATTCGCGGCTCCGGAGCTCGCCCTGGACTTCGACCATCTGGCCTTTGATCAGGTGATCACTGCAGGCGCAGGCTAGTTTGCCGAATGTGGCCACAGAGATGAATGCTACGTTGGGAGTTTCTTGGCCTTTTACGCGGCTTTCCACTGCCAGTCTTAGGTTGCATACGTCTGTGCCTGTATCGGTGACTTTATAGTTGGGCGCGGAGCATAACCGTCCGGAGATTTGTACTGAGTTCATGATGGTTCCTTTCTTACATTTTTAATTGTTGGGGTGGTTTTTTTAGCCGATTATTTTGTCTAGATCGGCATCGTTAAATATGCTGCCGTTTTCGCCTTTTGTGTTTGGGTTCATTTTTTCGATCAAGAACCCGGTGGCTAATTCTTTACCTTTCTCGCCTGCGAGATTCATTTCGTTCATCAAGGCGCTGACTTCTTTGTCGAATTCTTCTGCTGTGGCCATGTTGTCCTGGACGCTAAGCCAATCGGCGAGAGCTTTCTTTTGGCCTTTTAAGACGAACACGGCACTTTCGTACCAGGCAGCGGCACGAACTAGGGCTAGAGAGAGTTCAGCTTGCTGAGTTTTCTGGAAGTCTTGCTTTCCTACGTTCTTGAATGTGGTTTTTAGAAACGACTTGGCTGCGTCCATCATGGACGGTGCTTCATGGCGAATTTGGAATAGGACAAAATCTGAAGCCTTTTCGGCGTTTACACCTGTTCGAATTTTGTTATTTACTTGTCGGAGAACGAATAAGATGTGTTTGTTGTCGATGCTGGCAAGTCGAATCTTCTTGCGAGATTCTTGCACTGCTGTTAGGAGACGGAAGTATTCAATGGTTTTGCCATCTTTGTTGTCAATTGCTTGGGAGGCGGTGAGGTCGGCGATTAAGTCGCTGATTGTCGTTTGTTTTTCGGTTCCTTGTGTCATTTTCAATCCTTTTAATGAAAGGTAAGCTCTCCCCATATCGCCGAGCGGGCTTACTGTTTTGGCGAGAGCTCTCATAACTTTCTCTTCGCCGTGTTTTTTTATTCCTTGAGTGACTGTATTTTTTGTTTCTTCATCCATCCAATCCCAATAGATAGAGAAGGTGGATTTATCGCTCATTCTTTTCTCCTCTCTCCAAAAAGATTGGGAAAAGAGAAAGGGGTTCGAGTTCTGATTTTATTGCGGTTAGAAGGTTTTCCCAGTTTTGTCCTTCATGTAGTTTGATGTTAATCATCTCTTGCATATTTTTTAGCCAAGAAAACTGGGGGCTTAAACATTTATTTACAAATGATAAACCTTGGAGTCTGCCGTCTTTTCGAAGAACGGGTCTCCGAATGTGAATTGGCATGAGCCGTTTAGGCTCTTGCCGAGGTTTGGAGTTTGATGTGTTAGAATTGGCTTCCAGAATAATAATTCCCGAAGATGTTATGACATGTAGTGTGTCATAGGTTTCAAGAGATTTCTGGTGAAAGAATTCTTTCCAGAATGCAATTGAGCGGATATATATATCGCGCCCATATTGTCTTTTGGAAAGTTCTTCTTCCATGAGGTCAATTCGTATATTTGCTCCGTCAATGTGCGGGACGACTATTGTTTTGCTTTGGCGTTTAGCTTCTGTTCTTGCGGCCAATCTTAGTTTAGTCGCAAGAGTTGTTTGTGCTTGCATAACATCCCTCCCCGATGAGGGCAAAGGTGGTTTCGGCGGTGATCAATAGTTCTATATCTTCGATGTTGTAGTCCATAATTTAGCTCCAGTTTTGATTAGTGTCTATAATACCCTTACGTAGTCTAGTTTTTGCTTTGCCGAGATATGTGACTTTTACTTTATTGGCAGAAGTCCAGTCTAGAGTTTTTATTCCGTTCCAATTGAGGATGGTTTCTTCATTATCCCATTCTGCGCGTGGATGAATGTACCGGGCTTCTTTTTTGCTTTTTGCGCAAACAACTGCGGATATATATTCATCATAATTGGCAGTATCTGTTCTGGTTAGGAGATAAAGGAACATTTAGTACCTCTTTATGATGGGTCCCCAAGTATAATTGATCATTTTTTGCACTTTACTATTATTAGGATAGTAATAGAAGATATAGAATCTTTGGGGTATGTTATGTCTTAGGTGTAATTAGAAAGGTTATGAAGACCCCAAAAATTACATTTTCGCGCAATCATCGTGGCATTTTACGGAAAGATTTGATAGGGTCCATTCCGTGTCTTTCAATATTGTCCTTATCGGATAATTTAACAATAGGATCTTTTTGAGTTGCCATTTCATTTGTTAGAAACATCGAAAGCATTTGCCAAGCTTGAAATGGCGGGATAATTCTTTCTAGTCCTTGAGCCATTCCATATTCTTTTGCCGAGAGAATAGGATTGAGATATATTTTATGAACTTTGTTTTTGTTATTATGAAACCAGTAAGTTGAAAAGCCTTTAACTATAATAATCGGGCTTTTAGCCAACCTATGAATTTCAATCAGCTTCTGTTCTTGGGCTTTATTTATCTCTAGAAGATTATCTATTTCAGATTTTTTAACATTGTTTTCCCAGGGTTTTACTTTTTTGGGAAGTGTTAAGATTTCCAAATTGAAATAGCTTTTCTTTTCACATATGGTTTCAGGAACAGGAAAATCGGCTATAGCATAAAGTTTGCCGCAGAATAGTAAGATACGGAAAGATTCTTTGTTTTGGGGGAAAAAGGGAAAGTTATTCTTTTGTTTGAACCAATTCACAATGGGATTATTTTCTTTCCCGTCAAAACTTTCTACTTTCCTGTCATAGATGCAGGATTTATCAATCATATCGGGTTTATTAAACTCATAAAAATCGTGGTATTTACTTTCCGGGTTTCTTTTTATGATGAACATGGTCAGATCTCTTTTCTTTGCGGGTCTATCCGGAATCGAACCGGAACTGGGAGTTTAGAAGACTCCTGCTCTATCCTTTGAGCTATAGACCCTTTTAAGAAACTAATCTTGGGGGATTTGAGGGAGTTTAATCCATTTGTTTTTGTAGAAATCGAAGTCAAAGATTTCCCCGTCATTGCAAAGGGCATATAACCGGGGAAGAAATATTTTTTCTTTGGGGGGAATAGTTGTAAGAGAAATAACTTTTCGGGGTGGTTTTTCATGGTCTTCGAGAGAACTGACCTTTTGGGGGAAATAAGGTTCTAGTTCTTCTTCTTGAAACCATTGAGTCATTTCATGATGAATACGTTTTTTAGAGAAAGGAGAAACGCCTACTTCAATAACTTTTTCTTTTCCTTTCATTATTTCTGTGATGGAGATAACAATGCCCTCAAATGTCCCGTTTTTTTCTTTAACTTTATTGCCAATTCGGAATTTCATTTTATTTCTCCTTTAGCTTTCTGAGATTACTTTTAATCCAACTTCAACAACACGGAAAGAAGTATTATTTTCGAGTTTCTCCTTATGTATATCTTTTTGGCAATCTTCAAGTAGTCTGCGAACATCTTTGGCATAAATTTTCAGGGCTTCTTCTCCCGATGTTGCTAAAGTGGACCAGAGAGCGAAATTTCCTATTACTACCGCCCAACGAGAAAGATGATCGTTTACAATTTTCATTTTGGATTTCCTTTTAACTGGATAAACCTTACTGAGGAATTGAACCTCAACTTCTTGCCCTCACAGGCTTAGGAAGTTATGCCAATGTAAGGTTGAGTTACCGGAAGACATTTTGCGCGCAAATGTCTTCTTTAGCTCTTTCTTCTTTGTTTGGTTAGACCGGAATGGTTATGAAACCATAAGAATTATTGGGTTGGATTTATTTTTCTTTATTCGGCGAATTATCACCAACTCAATTATGTTCTCTTCCCGCTAGGAATCCGGTCATAGTAGGGTAGTTTTAAACTGAGATACTTGGGGAGAACTCTACCAAACTCCCAAGTAAATGATAATGTAATATGTGTTACTTACTTTTTATGCCAAGGGGTTTATCCTACCCCGGCGACTTAGTGAGAACTCCGCCAAACTATCTAGGTACTAAATGGCGGTTTCCCCTGTTTTCGCACTCCATTATGCTTGGCTAGTCTCAAGTTACCCTAGTCTTGTCCTAACTCGACGAAAACATCGGACTCAAGAGACTGTATTCTCTACGTTATCCGGCCAGCGAGCGGATAGTAGATCTTTTGTAAGATGGGCCGTTTATTGCAATTCGTGGCACCTTTTCTTCTTGATTCTAAGAGACTGGCGATCTCTCGTATATTAAGAGGGGGAAGGCTATCTTACGTAGCCTTTATCTGATCTTTTTTCTAAGCAAGCTTTATGGATTTAAATGCCCGGTTCACTCTTCATTGTTGATCACCTCACTGATCTTCAATTCCCCGCCTCGTTTCCCCGTTTCTCTTTAGAAAGAAGAACGATTAGGGCGACGTATAAGTTATTCTAGTTTAGGGGCTCTTTATCTGGTCTATTCCCCACGAAGACCATTCAAGTTTATTTCTTCGCAAAGATAGAGAAGATAATTTCTTTATCCCGCGAGTTATACTTCTCATACTTCTTCAAAGAATACTGAGTTAAATGGGACTCCAGGGAATTCCTGGAGATAAACTCTGGTATGCCAATCTTCTACCACGGTCCAATCGACTGTATAGATACTGTTTGGGGTGAGATACTTTTTAATTTCTTGTTGTTGAAACGAATTTCCGTTTTCCGGGTAAGAAAATGATACTTTGGTCCCTTTGGGGGCGTAAATGTTCATTAGATACTCCTTCAATTTGTTCGGATGGTGGAGCCTTTTAGAACCCAGCCTGTGCAGACGGTGATATCAACATTTTGTCCGTTGGAGTTCTTGGCTTTTGCTTTGCAAGCCCAACCATCGGACGGGGAACATCCATACCAATCAGAGAAGAAGTAATGGCAGGAACTTACTTGTACGTCGGAATAATCCTGATTTGTCGCGGCGATACTCGCCCTGGTTTCATAATGACTGGATGTGAGAAAGGTAATGGAAACGAGGAGAATAATAAGAATCAGAAGAACGAAGAATGTGAATTTGCTATCATCCATTGGATAATTTCCTTTCTTATGAATTGGGGGTATGTTTGTAATTCCCGCGAATTATATCTTTCCCTTCTCTATGATATTTTTAGCTTTCTCAGAGAGAGAATCAGGTTCATGTAGATAGAGAAGTTCTTTAGCATCTTTTATTGCGTCGGATAGTTTTTGTCCTGAATGATGCTTTGAAATATGAACAAGTTCCAAATTCTCTAGCCGATTATCATCTCGTTTTCCATTTTTATGGTGGATAATATAACCTTTGGGAATTGGGCCATGGGCTTCTTCCCAGACAAGGCGATGTTCGGGTTCATATCCCTTTTTGCCAATTCTTTTTACTAGGATATAACCATCTTTTTCATGTTTCCCCCCTTTCCAAAGGGGATGCCCTGGGCCTTGTTGTTTTTCATTGCGGTAACAACCACAACTTTGGGATTCTCCACGGGTAAGAGTTTGTTTACGAACACTTTTCACATTGCCACAATCACACTTACACCAGAAGTAAGGTTGACTTTTGTCTTCTATTTCAAAGTCTCTTTGTAAAACTAAATATTTTCCAAAACGTTTTCCACTTATGTCGGTAATTTTGTTTTTACAACAATGGACACAACCTGACAATTTTCCTTTTCTTTTTCCTACTAATTCTCGTGTTTCTCGACTTTTTACAGTTCCACAAGAACATAAACAGGACCAATAAGTCCCCTTGGTAAAATTGTAGTCTCTTCCTATTACAGTCCATTCTCCAAATACTTTACCTGTAAGATCTATATACTTACCCATTGGGAGAATTCCTTATGAAATCATGTATTTGCGCGATTATGGACCCACCAGGGCTTGCACCTGGGACCTAACCCTTATAAGGGGTTTGCTCTACTAGCTGAGCTATGGGTCCGGAAGGGGAGATAGAGACTATTCTGCTATCTCCGTGGGGAAGATTATTTGGGGGAATTATGAAATCTTGAAATCACCCAGGGTATGACCTTCCTTGGTGAGGAATACCGCGAACTCTTCATCCATCTCTTGGGGGTTGAGATGATAGAGGGTGTTGAGGGTTTGGGCTTCTTGTTTGGCCCAGTCGAACCCCTTCACTTGCGAAGTAAAGATTTTGGCTCCATCCGGGAGTCTGGGGTGCCCTTGGACTTCCCCGATCAAGAAGAACTTGGGGCATTCGGGCAGGGCAAAACCGCCGTATTGGGTCACGTTGATCGACCAGTTTTTCAAGGTAGGCATTGTAAACTCCTTGTAATTTCATAAAGATAGGAAGTAGGGGTACCTAAACCTGTCATACGGGATCGAGCCCGAGTAGAGAGGTTTCACGGCTCCCTACTTCCATAAAGATAGAGAAAGTTAGTTACTAGTAGACGATAACGAAATCATCGTTGAGATATTGTTTGCAAAGAGGTTTAACTTGGTTTTCCCAATTCAAACCACCATTGCCACAACCCGGGCGGGTCATGATGAACTTACCGGGGAACATGTGTTCATGTAAGTTCTTGAGCTGGATAAGCCCTTGTTCGATCAATTTAATATCGCTAGGGTCTTTCCAATGATGTTTCGTAGGTAAAGAGAATACAATCACTCTTTCTCCATTGCCCCAAAGTCTTTGGTGAAGGTAATAAACTTGATTTCCTGTATTCTCTACCAACTGTCCTAGTTCTTGAGGCAAACAAGGAAATTTCTGGGCAAATTGTAAGGCTATGCCCCGACCCATGACTAACTCCCCGTTATTCTTGACGATCCCATTGGTGGTAACCACGAGGTTGGGGATATTATGAGTTTGAGCATAGGTCCAGAAATCGATACGGACTTCAATCATTGGATACCTCAAGAAGTTATATTAGGATAGAGAAAAGAGGATATTATATCCGCGCCAAATAATAATTTATATTTATCAATGATTATGAGTTCTTAGAAAGAATTGGGAATTGTATGTGACAATGATAGGCGAAACCTAATGCTTCAAATACTGTCGTAGGGGAGAGACCATTGGAAGGATGTTTTAGATGGAGTTTTCCTTTGATTTCAAATATTTCCGCGAATAACTCTTTCTTATCATCTCTACGAAAAGGATTACAATAAAGAATAATAGCCCGCCTTTTATGTCCTAATACGAGATGTTCATACTTATATTCCCATGCGGGAGAATTAGGTAGATGATTCTCCCTAAGTCTGTCATAGAGATCCTGCAGAGGAGTTACTTTATGTACATAATCTGACATATTCTCTTCCTTTCATTCGAAGGACAAGGGATGGAGAAGAGTGGGAATATATGCCCGCCAATTATTCTCTCCCTATGATATAAGGACAATAAGTATAAAGCCCCCTTAATAAGGGGGCCACTATAAAGAAGGAAAGAGTATCCTATAAATGGTAAGGCTAGCGACAAGAGTGTGTTTCCTCAGCAATGGCCCATAAATCAACCTATGGTACAATGAGGGTAAGCGTGTACAGCGTAGTGTGAGGTATCGCGGTGTGGGATTTCCCTGTGCTACCACCCAATGGTGGTTATGGAGATGCCGCGTTTTTATTGAGGTGCGGTCCCATGGCCTCATTGTGGATTATCTACTCGGGGTCTTTGATAGTAGCATTTTGTGTGAATTCCCAGATCTCCTCGAAGAAAGATTCCCATACACTCCACCATTCATCTGGGGTGGTGGCATAAAAGATTCCCGCGCCCATCATCCCATCCTTTTTGAAGTCGTAGCGGAATGTAAATTGCTCAACCAAATGGATGGTTATTTCGACATCGCAGGGTTCCTCCACCGGTTTTTCTTGGAGCATCTTCGAGACGAGTGGCTTAACCGTGGTGTAATAGTCCACCACCACCAAAACAACCAGCAACACAACCAACACGTACAACATCTCATTCTCCTTTGCCCAGTTGGGCAGCGTAGTTAAGAACCAGTAGATCCACCAAGAACACCAAGAGCAGGATCAAGTATGAGTTCATTCTTACTCCTTCCTATCTGGTTAGGGAGGGAAGTATGCCGGGATAGTTGTATACCCCAATTATTTCCGTCACAGGGATAGGATTCCTCGAGCCCAGGAAACCCTGCCCCCAAGTCCCCGGAAGGTAGAAGAAGTTAGGAACTATTTCTTCCCTTGGTTTCAGATCGGGAGAATCAATCAACAGAACGACGAATTTGTCCTCTGTTCCCTTCCGGCACAATTCTTCTCTGAGAGATGCGAGAACATCCAGTCTTGTTGTCGACTGAATGATGTCAAGAAAGTCAGAAGAAGACTCCCAGCGTTCGAACTGTTTCGCTGTTTTTTCTTCTCCCCATAGTTGAGAAGGGAGAAGTAGGGCACCAGTTTCCCTTATCTTCTCCCATGCCTTTGCCGTAGTCAGGTGGAAGCCACGCATTGGTTTACTCCTTTCCGAACAGCTTGTCCCTGCCCTTGAGGAGAAATCCTCCCATTTGGGCCCGTATCGCCTCGTAAGCCTCGTCGACACTCCCACCCTTCTCCAGATGCTCCAGCAGGACTTGAGCCCGCTTGATGTATTCCAGAAATGCTACGGCGGCCTCCAGGTAGTCTTCGCCTCTTTTCGCCTCTTCCTGGACCTGATCCGTGATGGTTTGAGGTTGAAACTGTGAACCTTTTCCTTCTTCGTAGCACTTCTCACAATCGATATCTCCCGTCCGGAATAGTTCGCCTGGATGTATATCACATTCCCAAACTGGGAACGGAACACTAGGCCCGCTTACCATGTGATGGAGATGAGCAGGAAGAGAAGGGTGTTTTTGTGGAGGATCGATGTCCCCGGGATTGGGGTCATCCGGCTCGGGGGCGTAGCAGTTGATGCAGACATCGCGGGTACAACATGAGCACTGGTTGTTCCGTTCCCAGTCTTCGATGCAGATTGGGCAACCGAGGTCGTTCTCATTCCAGAAACTGCCAGGATGAGTCTCGCATTCGTAAATGGTGTATTCCGTCCCGTCAACAACTTCGCAATGATGAAATTTGGCATTCTTCATAATCGCCCACCTTTCATTTCTTACTTGTTAAACCAACCCAATACCCATATAAGCAGAATTACCCATATGAGTATTAGGAAGGTCCCTCCCCGAAGGGAGGGAGTTAGATGTTAATCTTCGTGGAAGTAGAGGACTAAGTCCTCATTAGACAACTCCTTTTTCCCTTCCTTGACGCAAGTATCGTAGTCCTCCTGCTGGAAGACTCCATTACGAACCCAAAAGAAGGATTCCTTGGGACACTGTTTCAACGTAAGGGTCCAGTCTAAGACCCCCAACCAATACCTGAAAACGTTCCAAGCATTGATAGCGTCAAGGGTTACTTGAAGGGGGGTGTGGCCGAACCCGATCTCGGGAAAGGGCTTGCCCGTCCCGATCATGTTCTCTCGGAACCAGGCAATATAGGAGATCCCGTCCTCCTGGGTCATGTGGCAGTTGTCGTACCCCAAGTTGGCATTCTCGTGCAAGAACTGCTTGGGAACCCCATCCGTAGTTAACCGACAGTTAGCAAACGTTTCTAAACCCATCCTTCGTCTCCTTAAACGGGCGTTATTGCCCTCTGTAGTAGACTGCTTTGTTATAGGTGTGCAATCTACATGAGTGTCACCTGTTAGTTGTTATTGATTGGCGGCCTTAACTTCTTCCACCTTTTGGACGATCTCCTTGACGAGCATCCAAGAGGCTTGTTGCTGCCTCTTGGTGATACAGACCTTGTTGATGAGATGGAAGAACTCGCCTTTACGGCTAGGGAGACCATTGAGCATGGCTTTCTTCAGGCGAGGGTTGTCGGTTTTCTCGGCCCGATTGAGACCGACCAGGATCTCATCCACCGCGCCACGAACTTCCCCCGGGGCATGATCGGTGAACTTCCCCAAAGTCCGGACCTTGGTCGGATAGACACTCCATGTATCACCCTCATCCGTGACAGGACCTACCTTGGTGCCGAAGCACACGAGGCCCAGCTCACGGGCAACTGGGCACTTGGGGTCGAGTTCGTACCAAGTATGGCTCAGCACGAATTGGGGTTTCTGATACGTAGCCCATTCAGGGCTCAGCTCCCGTTTGGTAACGTTGCCGTCCGCTTCCGATGCATAATCGATGCCCTCATTGAGCATTGCCAACTGGTCCTCATCCAGATGAGGGTTGAAGTCCAAGAGGTAGTCCAATCCATGGACTTCCAGGAGATTGCCCTCTTCGTCCATGGCAGAGGGTAGGTCCTCAGGCAATTCCTGGTTAACGGTCTCCAGGACTTCCAAGCCCCGTTTCATGGCATCGGGGCTGACGTTGGCGAGGATCGCCTTTATGCGATTGCCGCGAGCCTCTAACTGGGAGCAGGAGACTTGGCATTTCAACGCCTTGTCTACCTTCCATTGGGCGCGGCACAGGCCCAAACGGTGTTGAAGGGTATCGATGTAATCGCTTGAGACCAACCCCTTGCCACTTTTCAGCAGCTTCAGGAGTTTAGAATCACCACGTTTCCGCGTAATGGGCTCACGCAACTCGTAGACCTTCATCCTACGAGTCGTGACGGAGATGCGATATTCGCCGGTTTCGTCAGCGAGCATCTTCTTGGCAATCTTCTCGCGGTATTCTTTGGGGATATTCCCGAGGTAAATACCAAACAGAGAGAAGATAGCCATTGTGGCCGTCCAGCCCAGGAGGGTGATCCACCTCAGCAGGCTCATCCCCTCCACACGGGAGGACTCTTCGACGTAGTCCTCCTCTTCAATCCCGTTGAGGTGCCGGGTGTCGTCGCTGTACAGGGCGTCCTCGGAAATCATCTCCCCACCTTCGTACAGGTGGGTAAACGTCTTGGCCACCTTGGAGGTGCTCGCCTTCTCCTGAGCCCGAATGGGCAGAGGAGTTACCGGGTCCAAGGACACCCAGGTCCCGGCTACCGGAAGTTCGTGTTTAGAGACTAACTTCTTCATTTTGAATCTTCCTTTCCTGCTCTGACTGTTAAAACTCTCAATCTTATATGAACGCCATCTAAGGCGAATGAACCCGGACCCAAGAATTCCCCCGAAAAACATAAAAAGAAAAAGGGGGAGTTAGAATGTGCGGGATATGTAACCGCTCAAGAAAACCTTCTCTCTTCCTTATGAGAGAAGGCTCGACTTGAAGGGTTAGCTAATCGGTGTAGATGGTGGCCTTGATAAAGACCAGAGACTTGGTCTTCTTCCCTGGCTTCCGCTCCAGTTGACCACCGAAGTGTCCGGGATGCTCCTTTGCGTCAAAGATCTCTTGGGCAACTTTTCGATCTCTCCCGTCACACATCATCATCAGGACTCCATTCGGGAGGTCCACTTCATCACCCTCAAGCAGGGCGATGACGGTTTTCCTGGCGTACCCATTGCTACATTTGACAATTCGCATTTCTTCCTCCTTCTTAGAACAAACTGGCGAGGAAGATAACCTCGCCGATCAGACCAACCGCCATCATCCCCGGTAGGATAACATCCCACCAGAGATTGCACTCTCTTCTCACCTTCCATCCCTTACGTGTCCATACACGCAAAGGACGCTGCCTGTCACTCAACTTGAAATCACGCATAATACTATCCTTTCGTCTATAAAATGGGCATAATTGCCCGCTGAGCGAGTCGCCCTCATGGGACTTGAACCCATACTCGTTTACATTGCCGAGTCCTGCCTAGGGAGAGCGGAAGAAGACAGACTGAGGGTCTTATCTCTATGTGCCGTCTGTCAGAGCGGTATAGAGAGGGAAGTATTTTTCTAGGTTAATCTAAGATCTCCCCATCAAAGAGGATGCCCAAGTTCCGGGCTTCCTCCCGGGAGTGAATGCCAGGGAACTGGATACGCTTGAGGCGTTCCGCGCTTCCTGCCGAAATGGTCTCAAAAGCGACCCCATAGGGGATCGCCACCGTGGTCCCACGGCGATCCCACGACGTATCGAGGAATAGGCTATGGGTTTCCATTAGGTGGTGACTGTTTTGGATGCAGCCGGTGTACACGATTAGGCCTTTTGTCTGTTCGATTGCCTGGGACTCTGCAAACGTCATCTTTTCCATCTTGGTCCTTCTTTCTTAGGGCACATGCCCCAACAGTTAGATAGTACATAGGCACAACACGCGCCCATATGCACCCATCTATGTTAAACATCTACCTATATATAAGAGTAAGTAGATGTACTATATATAAGGAAGAGTGAGGTTAGATAGGGGATAGATGTGTATGCCCTCACAATACATACACATACGGCTGGCGTAGTATTACGTGCCAACCTAATACCATCTAAGAACTAGATAGCATTAGGAAGGACTACAGTTGGGGAGATGATACCCTATGCCCTGTAGTACAGCATAGAGATCTTGGGGACTAGTAGATAAGTGTTGCCTCCAACACTACTACTACTAGTAGGAAACTACCTACTAGCCAACCGATAAGTACCTTGTGCCATTCGCTTACAACTTGCTCAAGTCTCTCTTCTCCTGGGAGACAGGAGAGGAAAGTTATAGCGCCTACTATAAGAAACAACGAGTATGCACTTACCTGCATCTCCCCCTCCAGAGTATGGTAAGCATATACTAGCATGGCAACCAGTAACATTACTTGGTTAATAACGACCTTTTTCATTACAATTCTCCTTACTATCTCACCCAGTTAGTCTTCTTATCTTATATAATCATATCTAAACTAATAGATATGTAGGTTCATACCTAGAGACTAGCAACCTCCTTTCCAGAAGAAGGGGGGTGGGCTAGAATGGAATATAGGGTGGTAGGGTCTTTTGCTACTACCTGTTACCAAAGAAAATTTTCTAGAATTTTTCATATCTCTATGTAATTCCTGAAGTACCGATACCAAAGAATTTTTTCCTGAAATTTCTGACTTTCCTAGGTAGTTTCTGTACCTCTTAAAATTTCGAAGAAGATATTGGGTTGGTTAATATTAGGAAATCTATCTTTCGCGGGAATGTGTAAAATCCAGAAAAATATTTCCCCAAAAAATTGACTTCTTCCAAAATGCATATTATATTGGTTGAGGTATTGATAGGTGGAGGAGAAGGAGTCATTAATTTCTATGGTTGAAGATATGAGATTATGGAAATCAAAAACTTCTTTGTATATTACTTATCTTTGCTTTATTCTTTTTGGTAGGACATGTTGTAAGTAGTATTCCGGGTTGTGTAAGTGAGAAAGTCGAAGTAAATGGAGTCGAGAAAGAGAAGGTTGGGAATGACGGATTATCCGTGGGGCAGTTGCGAAGTGTTGGAAGAGCAGGAGAAGTATTCAGTTAAGAAAATTATTATCTCGCCGAAAAAACGTTTTTCTCTTCATTATCATCTTCTTCAATCTGAGCATTGGGTCATTATATCCGGTCAGGGCAAAATGGTATTGGGGGCCAATCAAGACTTTATAGTCTTTGAGAGGGATGCCTTCTTCATTCCCGAGAATACTATCCATCGATTAGAGAATGTAGTAGACGTACCTTTAATATTGGTTCAGACAAGTATGGGTCCAAGTCTAAATGAAAGTGATGTCTATCGTTTGGCCGATGATTATCATTGTGAGAAGAAAGGAAAGATGGTTCAATGCATGAAACTGTAGTTCTTCCTTGTCCAGAGCAAGTGAAACCTTTCCGTCAAAATAAAGAAACAATTTGTATTGACAAGGGGATAGCGGAAACAATAAGTAAATTTTGGGAGAAAGGTTTTATCTCACTTGGTTGCTGTCAGGGAGACAAGGAAAAGGGGCTAAATCCCGATATTGTCTTGCCCGAAACCTATGATGAAGTAAAGATACAAGAAGTAAAAATATTTCTATCTTCTATCGATGACAGAGAATGGAATCTACTTCAATGGCAATGGAAATTAGTTAGAGTTTAGGAAAGGAATTGAATAGTGGCTATTCGTATTAGAAAAGTAGGTGGACGTACAGTAGTTTTATGTGCGGCTAAAACAAAAGAAGAAGAGGGAGATATTTATTTAGATGATGCTATTCATCATGCCCTAACAACTAAGTTCGATCTTGATTTTGAAAGTATGGAATGTCTAAAGTCTAGTTGTCCCGATCCTGTTCTAGCAGGAATAGCGAAAAGAATTGAGGAGAGTAAGTAAAATGATTATCGATGAAGATATCGATCTCGAGATGATGGAGATATGTAATTTCATTAACTCCTACAACTTGGATATTGTAACGGCTTATTCATGCGCGGGACATGCAGGAGAAGAGAAAAATGGATATCTAATGTTGGCCAGCAAACATGCACCTCTCTACTGTTATCCCGAGGATGTTCCATTTGAAGAGGTGGAGATCCAATGGATGAGTAAGGAGAGATCTAAAGAGTGGTGTGGGTTAAAAGAAGACCTAGAGGGTCTTAACTATCAAATTACTTTTCGGTGGAAACCGGAAGATTTAGGCGCAGCATTGATTTGGATTAGAACATGGTTCTTTACTAAATACGTACTCAAAGGGAGAAACTAAAAGTGAAAGAAAATGGTCGTATTGCTGAAATTACAGGTAAACAAGAGGAAATGGTTTCTGGCGTCTTGGTCGGAAATGCTTTCTCGGTTCGTTATCGCATGTGGGATTTGCTTAAGGCAACTGTTGGCGGCGAAGATAGTGAGAAGTTATTGGGGGCGAAATCTCAAGTGGATGACATCTGTTATGAATATCTCCATGAATTAACCCAGGAAAAACTTCCTCGGGATATGATTGAGAGTAAGATCAAAGAGATGGGAGACTTATTCCATCAACTGGGTTTGTTTCTAGGTCTAGAGAGTGTTAGTGCTCAGATGACTTTTTGGGATAGCAGAGTCAATTCCATTTTATGGAAGAACTTCTCCACAGATCTAATTACTATTCTAGCCCCGGAGGAATAAAGATAATGAAACCTATTGTCAATTGGGGCGACCATACCCAGAGTTGTTGGATAGATTACCTTTGGGTTCCCCCCTATCCTAGCGATTATATTCCTTATATTCCCTCTACTCTTCCTCCTGCCACTTGGACTACTAGTACTTCTACTATTGGAGAGACAACTTCCTATACTGTTTCTCTAAATGCTTATCGCAAGGAAGATAGTTATATTGTCCTGGTATATGTTCCGGGATTTTCGCGGGATAATATAGAAATTATTGTTGAGGGAGAGAAACTAATTGTCACTGGGGAGATGGAAAATATCATTGAGGGATTAGATGTTGTGATTGAGGGATCGGAACATACTTTCATCTTTGAGGAAGAAGTAGATCTACCTAATCTTGACAGCGAGAAAATAGCGGCTAAATTAACCGATGGGTTACTGGTCATTGAGGTGCCGATCAAAACTAGACGTGTTGTAATTCAGTCGGAGGCTTAGTGAGCAGTATCCAACTTCGCCTTCAACACTATGAATTTACGATCAATGAAGTAGGAAGAAAGTGGGTAGATGTTAGGATTAATGGACCAAAGATGGGGGTTGAGGGGAAACTATATACTAATTTACCAATCAAAGAAGCAATTGCCTTAATGTCAGAATATGCGAAAAAAGATAACTTATTAGAGGAAAAGTGATATGCGGGTACTTACAAAGTCGAATGAAGACCCATGGACAAAATGGATGAATTCGTTAGATCAAGCAATAAAGGAATTAGAGGAATTAAAAGGGGAAAACAATATGAATTTAGACTTGAATACTTGGTTTAGGACATCTTCTAATATAACTTCAACAGGAGTGGAAGCTAAGGAATTAGAAGAAAACTATAAAGTATTTATCCCTGCGCCGGGATATAAGAAGGAGGAGATTCGCATCACTTTTATTGACGCTCTCTTGACCATCGATATGGAACCTAAGGAATGTAAGGAGAGAGAATATAAACTAAATTCCAAATATGTAAAGCTGCAGGTAACTGCTCCTGACCTGAATAGAGAGAAGATGGAAGCAAAGTTAGAAGAAGGGTACCTAACTATCACTTTTGGGCGAGATAGAAACTATAAAAAGAATATCCTAATTCAATAAGAATATTAAAGGGTTGGAGAAATGAGAGGGGGGATAGAAACTAAAAAGTCTCCTCTCTCCATTGACCTCCAAGTTTTGTCAAGAGTATCATAGTTGGTGAGGAATCCTCCTCTAATTACAGTTTTATAGGATAATAGTAATCTTGGGAGATTAATTATGACACCTTCGCCAAAAGAAAAACAATCTTGGGATGCATATACCCTAGTTAAGTTTATCAGTGTGGTAATTGGTACTTTAATGGTTTTAGGAGGGGGTTTATGGGCTGCGAGTCAATATTTTAGAACTCCTGCTTTTGCCTCTTTAGATGAAAAAGTTGTAACAATAGAAAATGAAGTAAAAGTAATTAATGACCGAGTTAGTGTGCATTGCTCTGATATCACCCGCCACCCAAATTCTGAGCTTATAGAACTTAAACTTTCCCACATAAACGAATCTCTTCTTAGAATAGAAAAGAAATTTGATCAATTAGAAACTGGAAAGGTCCATACTACCAAAATAAACTCCGATAAAGAGTAAAGGATTTCCTTAGTCATGAGTTACCAAGTAGAAATGTTAACGGGCGATTATTCGGTTAGACAAAGAAAAGCTAATGAGTTAGGTGCCATTTGTTATTTGGAGGCGCATTTTAATGCCTCCACAACTTCTACCGCTAGTTATACTTTAGTTTTAGTTGCCCATAATGGATCAGAGAAATCTATATCTTGGGCAGATTACTTCTCCGATTTAGTCTCAGAAACTTTTGGTATTAATCAAGGTGGAGAAGATGGAGTTCTGAAGACTACTCCTGCAGATAGGGGTGACTCTAATCTCTCCTTGACCAACATGCCTGCTATCCTTATTGAACCTCTCTTTGCCTCTAATCCTGAACAAGCAGAAATTATCGTCTCAGGAGAGGGTAGAAATCTCCTTGCCCAAATCATAACTCAATCTATCACTGCTTCTTTCCCTGAGGGTGGTCTAGTGGGATTTAGTGTGGGGCATAAGTATAAAACTTCTCGCCCAGCAGATCGTGGTGCAGGAATCTCTATCCCCGATCCTGATCCTACAGACGACTTAGGTCATTCCGAAGCTGATTATGCAGAGGATGTTCTGTTAAGAGCAAGGGAGATGCTGGAGAATCTATGTTAGTAGATATCCTTCTAAAGAATGGATATCTTATCGAAGTAGCCTTTATAGAAAAGATACAGGATGATGGTAGACTAAATATTATCTTCTGTCCCTCCTCAGGCCCCTCTCGTAAAACTGTAATCACCGTTGACAAAATCGCCCAAATCATTGATATTGATGGTAATGAATACAAGAACTGGGAAGAAATAACTACTTTTTTGGTGAATTATGATTCCGAAAACAATAACCATCCTCAGTCATCTTTTTGAAGTAGAAGAGGTCTTTCCTTTCCAGATAAATGAGAAATATAATAATCCCGCCCAACTAAATGAAGTACATTCTATTCGGATGGAGTTCTTTGATATTACTCAAAAGAAAATCTGTATCGATAAAACTCTTCCGGAAGATTTGAAAGAGTATTCTCTTTTCCACGCGATATGGGAGATACTTCTTAGTTTATGCGACCAATATTATAACCATGAGGGTTTCAGTGGGTTCTCCCATTTACTATTTGCTACATTAAAAGATAACAGATTAGGTTACTTGTTTAAGGAGGAGTTGAATGGTTGAGAAGTCTAATGTTCGGATTATCCAAAATCGTCCCGAAGGTCAGAATGACATAGCTACTGTGCAAGGATTCATGATCCGTTGTCCTAAGTGTGGTAAAGAGTCCTTCTACAAACGTTTTCTACGCGGGAAATTACTTTGTGGCCACTGTAAGAAGTTCTTCTATAATGAATAAAGAAGAATATAATCAACTTGTTGCTATTCTCGCTACAAAGACCGACAAGTTACAAAAGATGATTAATGGTCGTTGGTTGGAGATGATCGCCCGTTTTTATTATGAGCGCGGTATTGATTGCGATATTCTTAAACAAGGTACTATCTTATGGAATATAGAAGAACAAGAAGAGTTCGTTAAACTTGTCAATGAGATCAAGGAGATAAGTGATAAACTTCCTCCCCCTAAATATTTCTTAAATTCTAAGGAGTTAAATGATGGCGAAAAAGAGTAAAGAGACTACCTATTCCTATTCAAAGGGTTCTGTAACTATGGTCACCTCCAAGAATGAGAAGATCAAATTGGATGGTCCTCGCAAGGGTGTCCCCCTCACTAAAGAACAATACCAGACCCAAGGTCAAAGAGCCGCAGAAAAAGCATTAAGCAAAACCAAAAAGAAGTAACTTATGCCCGAAAAGAAAGAAGATGAAGAGATTCCTCTTGCTCTAGAAAAACTAGATCAAGATGCTAAGTCTAAAGGGTTAACTATTAATGTACAGGATTATCTTCCTGAGAAGATAGATAACCAAGAGGTCTTAGAATCACGGTGGATGCAAAATGTTCTAAGAGACCTACACTATGTGAATAAAT
>Ga0265297_10002520_pt1 | contig 36878 bp, 58 predicted proteins | sample Munlanlwell13791_FD_192502 | JGI IMG/M metagenome (GOLD analysis project Ga0265297, IMG submission 192502) | Leachate microbial communities from a municipal landfill in Southern Ontario, Canada - Leachate well 137-91 | ecosystem: Engineered > Solid waste > Landfill > Unclassified | place... | reverse complement strand
CTGCGCGCTTGTGGGCGCGGTAACGCTCAAGCTCCTCGGGTGACATTGCCGCTTCCCGCTTGGTGGTTTCAACTTGATAGGCGGCGTCGAATCTTGAGGCGCAGAGGGTTGTGCATGACCACTTGCAGCCGGCGCAGCCGGTACCTTGGGCGCGTCGCCCATTGTGGCGGTAGCACAGGAGCCGCCCCTCTGGCGTGCGCTCGATTTCTACCACGGCCACGTTAAGCGGTGGCAGAGGGTCGGGTCCGATGCGCTCAAAGCGATTGGCTGGTATTTCGAGATGCCCAACCTTGCGAACCTGACCGGGCACGGTTGGTGCGGTGATGACTTGCGGCGTGTAGTCGGTCAAGCGATCCTCCCCGTGGTCACGGTTGCTGTGCGTCTCTCTGTGCAAGCTGGTAGGACGCGGCCCCACAGATCACGGTGAACTCCTCAAGATCACCGGCCTTCTTGATTGCCCACTTGGACGCGTAGCGCATCATGTCTTCCCGTGAGACTGAACGCCAGCACTGCTCACAAACCACGAAGTACCCCCACCCGTCGTCGCCGTACCAGATCGTATGCTCATCGACGAACTTCCACGGAAGCCCGCAGTGTTCGCAGTGCGAGAAGCTAGGAGCGATGACTTGCGCAACCGGAGCGCTTGCCCTCCGCGCCCACAGCGGAGCGTCTGAGGTAACAAGGGTGGCGAAGCACACGATGGCGTAGAACACGAGCGCTGACAAGAGCGTGATGTTCACGGTCAGGCTTCCGATTCTGATTCTCATAGCTCCCCCTTCCTGTTTCACGGTTGCCCCGGCATCCACCATCTCGGCGGCGGCGGAATTCTCGGGTCGATTGCGATCCACGCGGTTGTGTCGCGTTTGCACGATGCCACCATGTCGATGCTGACGGATTGAGCGTAGAGGCGGAAGACTCCGGCGTGCGTCGGCTCCCACTCGAAAGAGCCCATGCGGGCGCCGAGGGTATCCATCGCAACCCAACCGGCCTGACGCCACGCGCTGTCCGCCTTGGACTGGTAGAACGCTTGGACGTACCCGGCCATCGTGGCGAGTTGGGTGGAGTCGGGCTCACACGTCGCGCCCGTGTAGGCGTAGTCGGTGAGGGTGAAGCGCCACGTCCGGGCCTCGCACGGCGCGGCGAGGAGGAGGAGCGCGAGGGCGAGGGCGGCGCGGGTCATGGCTTGGCTCTTTCCCGGTGAACGATGCAGGCAAGGACACAAAAGGCAAATGCCGCACCGGCTAGTAGGTGTCCAGTGGTGTCATCGGCCCCAGAAAACGTCACCGCGTTTACCATCGCCAGAAGCGCGAAGAAGGCGACTTTCGCGTTCACCACCTCACCTCCTTGATCCGGCAGCGGGCCTCGGCTTCGAGTTCCATCATGTGCGCCCCCGCCGTCTTCGCGGCTGATTCGTGCCCCTCGGATACTGCGAGCATGTAGTCGGTGCGGAGTATGGCGCGGGACTCGATGCAGCGCACGGCTTCTGCGGCGGCGTTGCCGGGTTGTGCGTCCACGCCGGGGACGGCGAGCGGTAGCAGTTGCTTCCGACAGCGCCACCACTCCATGTCGGCAGCGTCGATTCGGTAGAGCGATCCGGCGACCACGGCTTGAGGCGTCGTTGCGGTTACGAGTTCACCTAGCGTTAGCTCAATCACGTCCACCTCCCGCCGCGTCGGCGGCTGCGGGTTGCCAGCCCTCCATTTCGAGTGACTCGCGCTCATCGTGGATGGCGTTGTCTACTAGCAAGTCGATCTCATCTCGCTCGGCCTCGATCGCCGCTTTGCCGATGAGGATTGCTCGCTTGAATTCGTCGCTCTTCAGTGAGCACAATTCCAGCAGCGCCCACTCTTCGAGTGCCTCACGCGCACCATCTTCGGGCCGGTTGCCGGGGAGCATCCCGTCAGTTACTCCGGGCGGAAGGTTGCTACTCATACTTCATCCCCTTTCATTGAGTTGCGTAAGCAGAACAAAAAACACATAGAGAGAACCAACAACCACCGTGATCGCGCACAGAATCAAAATCGGGATAGCGATGTGTCGCATGATTCGATCGGCCCTCGTCATCACGTCTCCCCCCACTCGATGCCGCAGGCGGTGAGGATATGACGCGCCTGCGTTCTTAGGGCTTCGAGTAGCGACCGTAGATCGCTGTCGTGATAGGGCTCTTTCGCCGTGTCCATCGTGAGCGCAACAAGTGCCCCCACGTTCTCCGCGACCTTGATCGGATCGCCGCCGAGGGCGCGGATGCACTCTGCTGTGTTGAGATTGGCGCAGACCTCCTTGCACTTCGCCTCATCGTAGAACTCGGCAACAGGCGGGCCATCGTTGAACTCGTCCAGATCGTAGAGATACCATCGCCCGCTGCCATCACCCGGCGCTTGAATGTGATCGTCAACGCACCACCTTGCCCACGGTCCCGGCGTCGGTTTCATTCCCCCTCCATCTTGGCGCGGATGGCCGCCTCGACGTGTCTGATGGTCGTGTAGTTCTGATGCGCTTCGTCGGCAAGCGGGCCGCTGTTGTGGCTCAAGAAGTATTGGGCGCGACTCTGTTGCTCATCTCGCAGCCGGATGACGGGGGCCATCGCCTCCTCGAACGCGGCGCGGCGACAGGACACGCAGACACACTCTTTGTCCACTTCGTATAGGCCACTATTGGGCAGGGCACCGCTTTCAGTGATGAAGCCCTCACCCTTGCACAGCGGGCACTCCCCCCACGGCTTCGCTTTCATCGGCCGATCTCCTCTAGGGCGGCGTCCAAAATAGCCAGTGCCAGCGCGTCGCGGTCACACCTCGCCCTCGCTTCATTGATTGCCTCCCGCATGATCTTGTTCTCCCACCCGGCGCGGCGGCGGACGGCGCAGGTCGGGTGCCCACATTTGAGATCGACAAAAGTGTCGCCAATCCACCCGTCATGACGGCGCGCATCGTGCAATTCCTCTTCCGTCGGCTTCGGCGGTCTGTCGCTCATCGGTCACGCTCCGATCCGAGAAGCCTGCGCGTGAGCTTGTTCATCCATGACCGCTGCTTCTTCGCCGTACCGCCGCGCCTGCCGCGCTTCGTGGCGGCTCTGCGCTGGCGCACCTGACTCAGCACGCGCTTTCGTTTCACGCTCATCTCACCTCCACCGTGCAGACATGGCGCACGCCAGAGACCCACCCACCATCGGCGCGTTTAACTGCCCGCTTGACGGACTTAGTCAGGATGGCATCGGCGGCATCGTATGCGAGTACGGTGACGCGCTCCACCAACCCCCAGTTTTCGTCTTGTACATCGACCTCGAAAACCTCTGTCATCTTCTTGTCGCTCATCGTACCCCCCTTGTAAGATCGCGGGGTTGCGTGGTGCTCGTACCAAGCATCGGCGCTTTGCCGCCCCCGCAAGAGAAGCCCGCCCGTCATGCGGTTCCAGTGTCCACCCATCGATGGCGCACAGCGGGCGGGCAAGGTCACTTCGATTCCCTCACTTCAATCTGCGTCCATCGCGTCTTCGACTTCCGCGAATACAGCGTCACGCCGTCAACGTACATCGGCCCGTCATCCCACAGCACGCGGGCGCGCACGAGCCCGTCGATCGCCAGCTTCGCGCAGATGTTGTCCGGGTCGATTGCGGGCGAGCCGTAGCGCGTGACGATGATGTTGACCGGCGACGAGAACGGCGGGAGCTTTCCGACCCCGCGCACCTGCTCGGCGACGAGAGCGTGCCAGAGCGTGGCGAGCTTGCGGCGCTGCGCCCAGTGAACCCCGGCGTAGAACTGATTCCACGACGGGAGGGCGCGGGGGATGGTGAGGATCACGACACCCTACCGCTCGGCAGGTCGAGTATCTTCGCGGGCTTGATCTTCGGCTCTTCGGGGCGCGGGACTTCGATCACCTCAAGCAGTCCCGTCACGGTGTCGAAGCGGAGTGCGGTGGCGAATTGCACCGGGCCTTCCTTCGTCATCACGACGGGTTGGCTTGCGAGCTGGTAGCGCCCGACTTGATCGGTCATCGGTTCTCCTTTACGAATCGGCTCAGCGCCTCCGCAAGCGGGGCAAAGGCCGAGCGCTCCCACTTGGCCTGCGCCCTCATCCCGGCATTGAACGCGTCGCACATGGCACAATTTGGTTCCGGCGTGACAGTCACGACCGGAAACCGACCCGACTCGATTGCCACGTCTATCCGGTGGCCCCCTCCTGTTCCGTTACATGACGGGCAGTTCGCCCAAGGCTTGCTCATCGTTCCCCCTCTGCGTCTGGTAGAAAGCGCATGTAGCGCCGGGTTAGTTCGGTTTCGGCTTCCTGTGCCGCTGCGAGGCGGTTGAGCGCGGCGGCTTGGTGCTCGACGGCGGCAGCTTGCGCGTGTAGTCCGGTCACGATCTTGCCGCACGTGTATGCGAGCCACACGCCGAAGAGAAACGCGATCACGTGGCGGAGTCTCACTTGCCACGCTCGCGGAGGTCTTGCGCCATGCAACCCAATGCAACGGCCTTGTGGTGTTCTGCGGTAGCCATAGCCGGATACCCCTCGCCTGACAACGCATCCGATGACGCGCTATGTTCTACCGACGATTCCTCGCACGCCTTCGCGCAGTCCTCGCGGGTGAGGGCGATGGCTTTCTCGATTCCGGCCTGTGTCAACCCGGTTGCCGGTGCCCACTTCATGATCTCGTAGACAATCTCGCGATCCTTCACGGCTTCACCTCCATCGCGGAGAGGATGCGCCGGGCAATCATGCCTGGGCAATCATCAATCGGCTCGTGTTTGTAGGGCACATCGCAGACGCATCCACGCCTGGCCAGCGTTCTGACAAGGAACATGGCTTCGCCCCACTCCCCCGCGACCTTGAGCGGGTTTCCGCCCGCAGCGAAGCAGGCGTTGACGGCGGCAACGATGAGGGTGGCGTTCGCCGCCCGCTCATCACCAACAGGGCGCTGCACCTTTGCGATGATGTACGCGTAACCATCGGGCAGTTGTTGGGCTGTGATGTAGTCGCCGTCTCTATCGTACTTCCACGGTCCGGGCGTCGGCTTCTCGCTCATTGCTCACCCGCCCCGTCTGATCCGATCTCGATCTCGGCGCGCGCAACCAGACAGCGGATCTTGTCCTTGATCTGTTGCGCGGGGAATGACGTACCACCGGGAGCCATCTGAATAACCAACAATTTCCAGTCAGCCAGTGGCATCGTTAGGGTCATGGTCAGCGGCATTTTGTCGGGATTGTCGAAGTGCGCCCTCATCTCTAATCTGCTACTCATTTCACCACCACCACCTTTGTCATCTGCGGCGCGGCGTTCAGGCGAGCAAGATGGGCGCCCTCACCGCGCTGGAGAGGAGTGCCGTCCACCTTCGCACCAAGATGCACGCCGATCTCAGGGTGGCATGGTTCTCCATCGTGCGCGCGACAGACGGGGCACTCGCCCCAGACCGACTTCTCCTCAAACGTCAGTTCGTGTTCTCTCATTTCGCCTCCAGGGTTTCGGCTTCTCTCAACAGGGATTCGCCCGCCTTGCCACCTAGCACGGCGGCTCTGCGGCGAAGGGACGCGGCGCGGTCGGCGGGGGTTGGGGCTTGTTGCGCGGCCGGCACGGACGGCTGGGGTTGGGGCTCATCCTCCCAGCGGCGCTGATTGAGGTAGGTTGCCGGGAGCGGGATGAACTGGCCCCCGTCCTTCGTCCATTGCTCGGACTTGACTTGCCACTTGAGCGCCTGTAGGACATCGAGGATCGGCGGCTTGGCCTTGTCCCACGCCTTGGCTGCGGCACCTTTCCCGGTGCGCTTGGGGTAGGCGTACCAGAATCCGAGGAACGATTCCGAGTACACCCCCGACCGTTCGCGCTTGCGCGAACAAGTATAGTCGGGGTTGGAATTGGAGTTGGGATTGGGGTTGGGGTTGGAGTTGGAGTTGGGATTGGAACGCGGCAACTGCCCGGCATTTGCCCGGCAATCGGTAGGCACATACTCAGGAGGTGCCGGCGTCTTGCGGGCATACTTGAGTTGAATCCGGTTGTGCTTAGGCCAGCCAAGCCAGTAACCCCAAGTCCTGCCGTCACTTTCCCATGCCTGGAGCATCCCAACCGTGACGTACTCTTGCAGCCATTCCCCCACCATCGTCTCCGTGATGTGCGCCCAACGCTCCCGGTCGGGGAACGCCTTGGCGTGGATCACCCGGACGTTGAGCCGGAAGCACCCGTAGGCGTCATGGGCCGCTGATGCGATCCGGGGCCAGTGGGTTTCGGCCTCAATCGAGCATGACCGGAGGGACGGGGAGTCGAGGTAGGAATCGTCCAGAACGAGCTTTGCCATCAGGCAGTCTCCCCAATCATCAAAAGGCCGGACCCCGAGGGCGCGTGCCATGAGCTACCGCTAGGGCAAACTCCGCGCGTCCCGAGATCCGACCTTCTGAAAACTGGGTTAACGTAGCTCATGGCCCATGGATCAAAGCACACTCCCCCGTACTCTGTCAACAAAAAGGTGCGAGGCCGGATTGTCCGGCCGGCCATGGGGTAGCCCGGTTGCCCGCTGTACCCATCCCGCCGCGCGCGGGAACTCGCTCGCACCAACAAAACCACCAATGACCGGATACCCACCCGGCTACGAAGCAGGGCCACACCGAGGGGCCTACACCTTTCGGATGCCGACGGATAGGAGCCTGCTACAGTGTTTGTGTCTATCAAGTCCCCCCGCGCCCTCATGCGGTTTCCCTCTGATAGCGCGGCATTGGTGGTAAAGGGGATCATTTCGGCCACCGCCCGAAGATCGCGCGGAGGTACCAGAGCGCGGCGGGAATCAGGAGCGCGAAGAAGAGGAGGGCGAAGAGGATCACGGCCTGGGGTTCTCCGCGCCAGCTACCCGCTTCCGCCTGATGACCACTTCGATGTCGCCCCGCGGGAGCGTTGCGCCATCAGCGCCCATCTCCTCAAGCAGGATGCGCGCGGCCTTAACCACGTCGGCCTCTAGCGCGTGGCGCTGTGCGTCGAATAGCTCGCCCTCGATGCTCATTTCCCATCCACCCACTCGACACCAATCGAAGCGAGGAGGGGGCGCATCCCGATTGCGACAGAAAGGCACCCGTCCGAAAACTCATCGCCTGTGAGCGATCCGGCGGTTAGCCGATCCGCGATGCGTTGAAGCGTCTTTATCCTTTCCATCACTTCGGGGATGTCGCCGTGATATTCCACCTGGGGCGACTGGGCCGCCGCCCGGGCTCTGGCGTAGTTGTCCATTGCGGCGATAGCGGATTCGCGCCAGTCGTCCAGCGTTGGCGTGGGGATCGGCGCAGACAGCTTGTGGCCAGAGTCGCGCACAAGCCGGATCAGCGCCGCATCGTAGGCGTCATCCCATGCGGTGTCGTTGTCGGGGTCAACCCCGGCAACCTCTACTTCTTCTCTTGCCTTCCATCGCAGTTGTTCGTCGGTCGCGTTCATTGTGTCACCGCCTCAAACGCGCAGTTGTGCGCTACCAAATCCCTGAAGTTCTTGCGCTGCGCGTCTGTCTTGAACTCGACCTTGTGAAACTGCATCGCGCCCTCAACCTCCTCCGCGAATATGGTCTTCAGCACATCGAAATCGATCATGCGCTTCGAATCGAACTTGGTCCCGCCGATTGTCAGTTTCGTTCTCATAGAAAGTTCTCCTGGTTCGGGTTTGTTTCTTGTTCGCGTCGTGACCAAATCGGAGTCGCGTAGCAGTTGACCTGCATCTTGTTGTGGACGTGATGCCACCCCATGATGCAGTCATGAAGGACCGGAAGCCCTTGATCGCACCAAGCGCACACGTCCTTGGCGCACCTGCCCGCCTCATCCTTTCGCGCCACGACTACGGCGAGCGCGCGCACCGGCGCTTGTGCTTGCCGTTCTTCGGCGCGGACGAGTTGAATTAGGTTCGCCAGATTGCCGCGCCACGTCTTGAGTTCGGGATCGTCCAAATGCGCGGCTTCAAGGAGTGTCAAATCAGCGCCGTTCACTTCTCCCCCTCAATCGCGGCGCGGAGTGCCGCACCAAACTTGTTGACTGGTACTTCTGGCCCGTCCCACATGGCCAGCGCCTTTTCCATCCCCCGCCTCTCGCCCTCGGCAAGCGCCTCAACACACGAGCATTGTTCGCTTCCAAGATCGAAATTTATCTCTTCACTGCCATTACAAAGCTTGCACTGCCATTTTCTATCCATCATCACGCCCCCTGATTGAGAACCCACACGACGGCCTTGCGCCCGGACTTGGTGGGGCGGGTGTTGCTGGAGTCGCGGACCTTGCCCATCTCCACCAGCTCGCACCGGCGCGGGCGCTGCGTTGACGGGTTCATGCCGGTGGCCGTCTGCATCTCCTCGTCGGTAGCGCCGTGGTTCGCTTGATCCAATAGGAAGCGCAGCAAACACGCGCGGCCACCCGTCCTCGTATGGTCAATCGACTCGGCCGCTTCCACGCTCGTTACGCTGTGCGACACGCAGGGAGGGCCACCGGAATAGGCCCGGGCGGTCCCGTCGAAAAGGTCGCTTCCGTCAATGGTCCTGCTATGTCGATGCATTTCGTGCACCTCCTTTCGGTTTTGGGACCGCCCGGAATCGGGTTACGAGTCGAGCCCGTCGCGGTGAGCGTCGGCCTTGTCGGGATCGGTGGTGTCAAATCCACAAGGGCAGGTCCATCGCACGGTTGCTCCGGCCTTGTCCTTGTGGCCCTTCACGGGATGATCTTGAGCGGCGACGGGTGAGGTTTCCTTTCCGCCTTCCCCATCAGGCTTCTCGGCACCCGCCGCCGCCTCAAGCTTCTCCTGCAATGCCTTTGCCCCGCTGCTCTGCTCGTGCCCGCGACCGAACGCCTCTTCGATGCTGGTAGTCCCTTCTTCGATGGCGGTGCGAATACCGCGAAGGGTAACGAGGTCATCTTCCGTCATGGCTTCCACGCCGTGCCGCCCAAGCAGCTTGAACACCTGGGCATTGCTCACGCGTTGGTCCGCGAACCACTTGAGGGCGTTAGTCCGCTTCTGCTCCATCGTGCCCTCAGTGCCGATGCTGACCCGGCGCGCTTGAAGATAGATCGGCAGGAACATGGCGCGGGGGACCACCTTGAAGATGGCGTTCCGCATGGCGGTTGACCCCGCAGCGTTGGCTGCCATCACGATCATGTCCTCCTTGTAGCGCTTGCCCTCCTTGTCGGTGATTCGCTTCTTGACGCGGGTGCGGATGGCGACGTTGCGCTCCAGGTCGAAACACGTACCCATCGCCGTAACGTGCTTGTCGTCGATGCTCACGATGTCGGACTCCACCCGCAGATTGCCCCACGCTGACGCCACGATCTCGGAAAGGCGAACGCTGGGCCCCTCGATCTTCTTTCCGTTTTGATCGCGCTTCGGGAGAACGTAGAACATGCTCCCCGCCGTCTCTGCGTCCAGCGTTGCCCACGTCATGGCCTCGCGCTTGAACCGGGTCACGTCGCGCGGGAAGCGGTGCGCCGTTGCCACCTGAATGTCGATGGCGGCGCGGTCCACGGCCTCAAGCGCGGTCGATCCGTCTAGCCGTTCGCCCTCTTCTTCGATCACCTCGAAGTCGGGGGCCTGGTTGTCACTCACTGATAACCTCCTCAATCTCTCGGGTTGCCCACGGTGGCAAACTCAAGTCCTGAATGTCATCGGGATAGCCCGGCCAGATACCGGATGCCTCGCACGCAGCCCACTTCTCCAGGAGCTTCCGGCGCTCCTCTTCCCCCCACCCCACAACCGGATCGAGCAGGCGGAAGACTTGAATTGCGTAGGGCGGGAAGGGCTCAACGGCGATGATGACGAAACCGCCCCCCTCTTCGCCGCTCTTGATGTCTATGCCGCACGCGCGGACCCCGGCCAAGTAGTGCGCCGCCTGGACGTGATACCCATACTGGTACAGGGAGCGCTCGAATTGGTTGCGTGCAGCGGAGCGCGTGGTCTTGAGGTCCACCACGGAGCCGGTCTTGAACCCGAGAACGTCCGACCGGCCCTTGCACAGAAGGCCGGTGTCGGGGTCGGCCCACACGAACGAGGATTCGTGGTCGCCGTCCAAGAGCATCCGGGCGAACTTGTTGCCGGCGCAGGCTTCGCGGATTGCGAGGCACTTGTCGAAGTCGGTAGAGGTCAGGAGCGTTGCCGCCGGGTTCTCGGCAGACTGTGCGGCGCGCGCGGCCTTGACCGCCGCTGTCCGTCCATCGCCGTCGATTGCCCGGATGTACTCGCGCCCGAACCGCCCCGGCTCAAGCACCGCACAGTGGACGGCTTGCCCTAGCAGCATCGCCGGGGTCGCTTCCATCGGATGCGTCAGGGCGTAGAAGGCGTGGGCTGGCGAGGACTTCCGCATCGTCCACAGCCTGGATTGCGACACCGCCTCCCAAGCGTGGTAGTCCGGCGCGGGAATGTCGGGATGGAGGCCGGGGGCGGGCTTCATGACTTCACCTCGCCGTCCTCGATCCAAACGCCAACGCCGGAGGCGTCTTCCACGCGCTCAATCCAGAGTTGGAAGTCGGCCGCCGTTGCCATCTCCTCGATGATCGCCAGATGATCGGAGTCGAGAAGCGATCCGTTCTCAATGCGAATGATCCGCAGTTGAGGGTTGAGGGCCATCGCAACCGACAGGCTCACGCGCAGTTGCTCGGCGCTCGACTGCTGGCCGAACGGAATCCCGTTGTAGATCACGCCGTCGTCCGTGATGGAGAGACCGGGCACCGGGAACGTCGCGGCTTGCAGCGCAGCCTCTTTCGCGGCGCGGTGCTTGGCGAGCGCGGCATCGAATCCGGCGGCGACCTTCTTGATCTTGGCGAGGTCATCCCGCAAGGTCCGGGCCTCGGCGGCCTTCCGCGCGCGGGCGTTGTGCGCGTCGGCGTTGGCGATGGAGGCGCGGATCGTGTCGGTGTCGGCGTCGGCCAGGCCGGACGCGGTGGCTTCCGCAAGAGCGACCCGCTGGGCGATGATCTTGGCGTCGGCCTCGATGTTCGCCACCACTTGGCGCGCGGCCTCAAGGCGCTCGGCGGCATCCTTCGCAGCCCACTGTGCGCCCTCAAGATTCGAGCGCTTCAAGGCGTTGGCGGAATTGATTGATTCTGCCGCTTGCAGTTCGGCCATGAGATCCGATACCGAAACCTCGGACGCGGGCGCGTCGGCATCCACGGGCGCGGCAGTCGCGCGCGCCTCCATCGCCTTCGCTTCGCGGTTGGTGTCGCGCCGGGACGCCTCAAGCTCGGCATCCTTGGCGGCCCACGCGGTCAGGTCAATGTCCAGCTTCGTCAACCCAAGCAGGACGGAGCGTTGCTCGGCTGGCGGCATGGATGCGAATGCGAGCGGGTTGAACGTCAGATCCCCGACAAGGCGGTCAAGGATTGCCTGGGGAGATGGAAACTTAGGGCGCGCGCCGCTCGCGTCGGGCTTGCCTTCCACCTTCAGATAGGTCTTGTCGTTCGCCGTCCATGTCCGCGTGACAAGGTACTCGCCAAGATCCAAGACCACAGAGGCACGGACTTCCCCGTCGCGGATCGGCTTCTCAGGGACTACGCGCTCCCCACCGAGCGCGTACCAGATCGAATCCAGCACGCTCGATTTCCCCGCGCCGTTCTTGCCGGTCAGGATGACCGCGTTACCGTCCGGCGTGATCTCGACTGCGCGCAGACGCTTCACGTTCTCCGCTGTCAGCTTTACGATTCGCATTGATCCCCCCTGTCTAGGTAGTCGTCGTCTCGTTCTCCGTCGTTGTCGCCGCGTGCGGGTTCGCGCATCTCTCCGCCGCACTCGTCGCACTCCTCATTCCATGGCCCCCACGCGCCGCACAGTTCGCACTGAACGGCCTCGGGTTCATCGGAAAACTCATCCGGGCTTGCGGTTTTCCAGTCATCAAACCGCCCCATCACCTACCCCCAATCCAATGTTTGGCCGCGTCGCAGAGCGCGTACCAGAAGAGCGCGCCACCGATGAGGGCGAGCGTGTAGGTCACGACGCACACGCGGTCGGGATGCCGTGTCACCGCACCGACACCAACGCCTGCGGCACCGCCTCGGCAATCCACAGCACGGAGACGACGATGAAGACCACCGCAGCTACCTCGAAACAGAGACGCCACCGGACGAAAATCCCCATTTCGCGGAACGTCCAACGGTGCGCGGCGCTGAAGAAGCGCGCGAGCGCATCGTCGAATTGCGCCGCGCGGTCAACGTCGGTCTTGTCTCTCCATTCGTGAAGCATGGTCAAACCTCCCAATAGCGGTACTCGTCCCATGCGGCGCGCTGGACGAACACGGAGACGCCGTGGATCGTGGAGATGCGCTTGATCTGTCCGAAATCGGGCGGGTCGATGATCTCGGAAGCGAAGCGCTCCTCACGGGTGGGGATGTGTTTCATGGCGGCGCCGATGGCGTGCGATCCGTTCTCATCGCGCTCGATCACGATGCGCGCCTTGGTAATGGTTAGCGTGTTCATGGTTCACTCCTCCGAAGTAGTTGCCGGGGAGCGGAGAGCATTGGCCACGCGCCCTCCCCGGCGTTTGTATCGGCGCGCGCCCGATGAAAAGGTGGACGAACGGGGCAGATCGCTCACGGTAGTCATGCGCGCCCGCGCCCGCCGTCCGGGATTGCCACGGTGTCTTGCGACGGTGTGGCGTCCAACTCTGCAAGCCGCCCGATTGCGAGCGGTGAAGGGCGCGACGTTCCAGCACGCCAGCGGGCGAGGGTTCTAGCCGTGACGCGGCAGAGGGCCGCGAGCGCGGTGTCGGACTCGGTTTCGTGCCGCTTGGCGATTCGTGCGAGGCGTCGTGCCGTTGCGTTCATGTGGGTATCTTCGGCCAAATGTCGGACAAGGTAAAGCGCTATTTTCGTAACAACGCAAATCGCTTCTGTGGATACTTGACTGGCGTGATCGAGTCTTGGAGTCAAGATCCGTGCCCGGACTTGTAACGGAGGGGTAACGGATACCTCCGGGATGCTCCGGGAGGGTCCGGGAGTCTCCGCTGGTAACAACCCGGTGAACGCCGTGCCGCATCATGATCGGGCCGGTTTTGTTATCACCGGGCTAACTGCCCAGAATCTAGACAGAGACGACCGCCACAATGCCGCTGTGAGTGCGAGAGAAGCCCCACAAGCCACGAGCCCCACTTAGTACTAAGATGGATTGGTCCGGGCCGGGGATCGCTCATCCACGTAGAAATCGACCGCGCGCCCGACTGTAAACTTTCTGGGCAGTCATTGTAAACCGGACCCCGGCATCCGACTTCCTGCGGGGCTCTAGGAGCGCAGATCCCCGCCCGGTCCGATTCCTGACATGGGGGCGAAATGTCGCCCAAATCGGAAGCCGTGCGGGTTAGTTAGAGAACCCGGTCGGCCAGCCCCATCGCCACAGACTCGGCAGCAGTCAGGAACGTGTCCCTTTCCAGCATCGCCTGGAGCTGCTTGAGCGTGAATCGGGGTTTCGCCGCCCGTATTCTCGGGAAGTAGGCCGACTCCATGAGCTTGTTGATCCGTTCCATCTCGGCGGCGTAGACTCGCACCTCGGTCACCGGCCCGCTCGCGTTCCAGGTTCCGTAGTGCAGCATCATCGTGGCGTTGGGGGCCATGAGCCGTTCGTCTGCCGCCTGGAGAATCCAGCTCCCCATGCTCATGGCGTGGCCGAACGCCTTGATTGTGACGTAGGACTTAGACGTAGCGATGGCGTCATAGATCGCCATGCCGTGGTACTCATCCCCGCCGATGTTGTTCATGATGACGGTGATCGGATCGGCGCTGGTAGCGTCCAGCACGGCAAGCCCCTTGAGGAAGGATTCGGCCATGAACTCATCGGTCTCCGTACCCATCCAAAGGGTGCGGGTCGGGATATGCACCCCGTAGTCAAAGAGCCGGTCAACATCATCCCGGCGAAGCTGACTCACCTCCGCCGCCTCCACCGGGCGCGCTTCCAGGCGAGGTACTCGGCGGCCTCGGCGGCGTTGTCTAGTACCGTGATCCGGGCATCGGGCGCCGCGTTCTCCGGGTCGATGACGATGGACGCGCTGCAAGAGACGTGGTTATCCCGCGCCCCGATCTTGCGGGCGAAATCGTCGCGCCCCTTATACGATGCGACCTGGACGCAATGGGTGATCCTGCCGTTGTGCGGGTTGCGGGTGATCGCTCGACCGCTCACATGGGTATGTCCGCCAAGGATCACGTCATCATCGAGGCCCATCATCGCCGCCCGCAGGACGCCGTGCGCGGTATTCCACATGGAGTGCCCCGGCCAGCGGTGCGCGGCGAAGAGGCGAACGGGGTGTCCTTCAGGGAAGGACAGTTCCAGCCGCGCCTCCCAAGGCTCATAGGCGGACCCGGCTTGGCGCGCGAGCCATTCCAGCGGATCATCCGCGCCGCTCCAAACGTCGTGGTTGCCGCCGATGTGCGCGATCCATCGGCCGGCCAGGGAGCGGACAAACCACTCCACCAAACGCCGCGCGTTGCGGGCGCTGATATCCTGATTCGCGTACAGCGCCCCGAGCCGACCCGTCCAGTTGTTGCGATCATCCCCAATGCAGAGCGCGTAGAGGCCCTCGGTGCGCCGGACTAGCGCTACGTCCGTGCGCAGTTGCCGGATGTCACAGTCGGGATCGTCGATGTGGGGGTCGCCGAAGACGTGGATACCGACCGGGCCTGGCACGCTAATCCCAATCGGGATGATTCGCCGCGCCTCGGACGCCTCTTCCCGCTGGCCTTGCGCCTCTTCCATGATGTCGAGTAGTCGAGGTGTCGGCAAATCCCGATCGGGAAGATGGGGGAAGGTGAGCGCGGGGGACTTGAGCTTGGCCGTCCAGTCATCCACCGCCGCCCGCGCCACCACTTTCGGGTCGGTCACGCGCGCCAGCCTTGAACGTGGTCTTTCAGGTGATTGCGTAGCGCCGATTCCGTCTCACTGAATCCATAGTTGGCTTTCAGCACCCGGTAAATGAGCGGAACCGGCACGGTCTGCCCGGCCAGCTTGAGCGTCACGAACTCGGCAAGGCAGGCTGCAGCATCGGGTGGAAGGTTGCATGAGTAGCACGGTTTGCGGGGCGGCTTGTAGTCGCCCACCGCCGCGCGTGCGAGGGATTGCGGATCGGCCCGCTTTCCGTCCCCTTGCGCGTTCTTAGTGTCGGCACTTGCGGCTAACTGCCTACGGTTGCTCACGGTTCCCCCTTCCGTTGCGAGTTGTCAATCGGGTTGACAATCGGCCTACTTGCCGGCCCCGCCCTTGATGAGCGAGCGCCCGCCGGCTGCGAGCGCCGCTGTCGCCAGCCACGAGGCGATGACACCGGCCGTCACCTGTACGTCCCAAGTGATCGTGTTGCCGCGCACGGCCAGGTCGAGTAGCGCGACCATGACGAAGGCGAGCGCGAGCGTCAGGATGACGGTGCGCTGCCGGGCCGGGGCGTTCGCATCCCCCATCGTGGTCCGGTTGCGCACCCACGCCACGATGAGGCCGACAACCAGGGCGAGCGCCGGGTTGACGGAGATGCCGAGGGAGCGGAGCTGCTCCATGATCTGCTGCAGGTCCATGATCTGTCCTTTCTAGCGTGACAGATTCGGTGGAATCCGTCCCTTGCCCGAGGAGACCCTGCTGATGATGTAGTCCACGATGGCTTTGATCGCTCCCTTGAGCGTGATGCGTTTCCACCATCCCATTAGAAGTCCTCCGCGATGTAGACGATCTTCCCGCGCCGCATCTCGAAGACCTTGACCGCGCCCATTTCGATGGTGCGCCCGTAGTTTTGGGCGGGAGTTTCCTGGCCCTGCTTGACGTGGGGGAGTTTTGATGAACGCGGGCCGGGGTTGAACGGCAACCCCGTAACGAAGAACCAAACCCACCCCCACCATTCGGAGCAGACGTTCTTCCCGGCGCCGTCCGCGTCCTTGACGTACTGCGCGAGCGGGCGCATGCCGAAGAGGAAATTGCAGACAGAATCGACGAGGTGCCGGGCGATGTTGGTGTAATCGTAGGGCCTGCCGACAACCCCGCGCGCATGGCCGACTAGCAGGCTCTTGTAGTGCGGCGTCACCACGTTGTCGGGAAACCGCCATACCTCAATCGAGTGCTTTCGGTCCATGTAGACATAGAGCCCGGTGATCCGACCCTTGGGACTCACGGCCTCGGCAATCTCGCCAGCGCCCAGACAGGTGAATTGGTGACTCCACCCGCGACCGCTGAAGAACGCGATTAGCGTGCCGATGGTTCCGTGGTATCTCGAGAACCCCACGTCGCAGGGCTTGAACAGTGGGTAGGCGTCAAGCTCCTGCTCGTGCCACCATTTGCCAGCGTCCCCGCCGATCCATGATGCTACTAGAGCCTTGAGTCCGGTCAGCATCGTCTCCCCCTTTCAGTAAATGCGCGGGCGAGGGGCAGGATCTTCGTCAGATGAGCGGCAGGGGGTGAAGCCCTCACCACGGCCATGCCACACAGCGCCCGCGCGGAACTTCATGCCCGCCATGTCCCGTGATATGGGATGGGGCCAGGTACGGACCACGTTATAGTGAATGGCGGTATTACGGGGTCCGGTTCCCATAGAACCCCGGCCCCGTTGCACGCGTGACACGTCTTTTCCATTTGGCCGCCGGTTGTGGTTGACGGCCATTCATTCGGTTGCGTTGGTACGCTACCGGACCCGCCACACACAGGACAGCAGTGCGGTTTGCTCATCTCAATCTCCCCTGTTTGTCATCCGTTCAGTAGCGCGGCGGCGATCCGCTTCGCCCTGTCCCCCACCTGATAGGCGTACCGGCTGGAAAGCACCGCCTGTGACGCGGTGTGCCAGTCGTCCGCCTCGATAGCGGCGCGCATCTGCTTGAACTTCCCGAGGCCCGCTTCACCGAGGTTGAACGCCATGTTCGCCAGGGCTTCCTGCCGCGCGTCGGATAGCGCGTCCCATGTTGGGAAGAGACGGCGGCAGACGGCAACCGCTCGCTCGATATCATTCTCCAGCAGATGGAGCGCTTCGGCCTCGGTGATCCCAACATCGTCCAGGTTCCGCCCGATGCCGATGGTGGTCTTTCCGGCGGTACACAGATACGGCTTGAGCCTCAACCCTTCGTCCCGGTTCAGATCGCCCTTGAGTACGTGAAGTCTCACGCGTGCCTCCGCAGAAGCTCGAAGAAGATCGCAATGACGATGGCCGCCGTCTGCGCCAACATCCACATGATGAGGGTGTTTATGCGCTTCGTGATTTCGTCTTGGCCGTCGCCAAGCCTATCTAGTTCGCGCTTCACCCATTCCTCGGCTTGCGTCCACCCGTTGCCCGGCCTTCCGTCGTTCGGTGCGTTCATGCTGTCCCCGTTCTACCGTGCGAGGTCAAGAGAATCGAGTTTCATGGTCAGTGCGGCCCTACGCGCCCCGGACCAATGCGTACCCTGGTGCCCCGTGGAATCGGGCCAATGCCGAAATGCCCCACGCGCTTGTTGCCGGATGAGGACGAAGAGATCAGCGCCCTCAAGTGCGCGTAGATCGCATCGGCTAGGTGAATGTGACCTGACCGTAGCGGATGAAGATAGTTGGTGGCCGGGTAGTCGTTCGCGCGGTCCACCCACACGCCAGCAGCACAGACAGAGACGTGCGCGTTGTAGGCCCCGGCATCGTATCGGTCGCGCAGCGCCTTGCGGTAAATGACGATGTTCTGTTCGTAGAACTCCCAATTCGTCATGTCGGTGTAATCTTCGATCCATGCCAGGGTGTCTATGTTTGCAGACGACGGCAGGACCAATACGATCTTGCATCCTGGATATCCCGTGTCCGCAGACAACAGCGCCGTGCAGAAGGCGTCGATGCGGTCGGTCAGCGTGTCGATGGAAGCCGCGCCGAGTAGATCGCCACGCGCGAAGATGTCGTTATAGCCCAACTGGATTACACAGAAGTCGATTGGAGGAACCTGTGACGAATCGGCTACGTAGCTCTGGAAATCGAGCGCGCTGCTGCTGGTGTCCCAGAACGGATTGGCACCACCGCCAGCCGTGACAAAGAAGTTCCAGTCCTTACCGTTTCGGCCCTCGTGGAATATTGGATCTGCGCCCTGGCTTCCAATGAATCGAAGGCCCGCGCCGCCGTCTGTGCTGAAGTAGAGATTGTTATAGCTCGGGATGTACGTGGAGTCTGGTTGTCCGAGCGGATACATCGCCATGACCGAATCGCCAACGAACAGCGCCCCATACGTCCCGGTCCCGCCATCCGCAGCAACCGCGGAAACGGTAACGGTATCCACTACCACCGTTGTGTCGTAGTACGAGTCTTCAACGGAGAACGCGACGGTAGAGATTCCGACCCCTGACGGGGTGAAGTAAAACCCGGTGGTGTCGCACGTCCCGCTGTCGCTCGCGCATGAGTAGACCAGGTGATCGTTGGCGGGTATCTGCGCGATCAATTGGTCGAAGCGGATCGACATTTCCCTACCGACAACCGCATAGATGGTGGCCGGAAGAATCAGTTCGGAAAACTCCACCTGCTCGGGCGCTGCTACTTCATAGAACGTCGTCGGCGTGACGAGGTTGACGTACTCCGCTGCGATCCATTCAGCACTGCGGCGAACGTCGGATATCCTGTACTCGTCAAGGTGACCTTCCCAACTGACACCACCAGACGAACCGTTGTCACCAATCGTGAAGGTAGCAGAAGCGGCAATGTTGCGGCCGTTTGTTGCATCCACTACTCCGAGACTGTCGCCGTTCGAGAAGTACGAAACGAGGGTATCTGCCCTTGCAAACACCATGTTCGTCCACGCGTTCACGGTGGGCAGGCCGACGTTCTGACCGAACCCAAGGTATGACGGGCCGGCCTCGTAGTACGTGGCCTGCGGATCTGGCGTGGCTACGCCCCACCCAAACATAGAATACTGATTACTGATTTCGGCTAGATAGTTTGTGAGATTTATGTTGGTCGATGCCGTGCGCTTGGCCCACGCGCTCATAGTTAGGCTCGTGCTGGCGTTGGCGTCGATAGTGGTTTTGTAGTACGTAGAATCGTCGAAGGCTACCGCGTTCCCAGCAATCCCGGACACCGCAGTCCCGGCCAGCCTGTACATGGTGGCATTCTTGCCAGTGCCTGCCCGGCTGGAGTTGACAAGGGCCGTGCCCGCCCCGCTCTGCATGTGGTAGACGAGGAGATAGTTCGCATTCCACACGCCACTCGTTCCGGTCAGTGTATTCGCCTCGGCCCCGTCCGACCGACCCCAGTAGACGTAGAAGTCGGTATCGGTGGCGTTTGCGATAGTCGTGGCCCGGAAGTACAACTCGCCGCCGGAAGCTGGCGTGAACCAAACGAGTTCACGCGCTAACTTCGTCGTGCCGTCGCTCGCAGTGACGAGGATGTCGGCTCCGTCCGATCTGGCGTTTGTCCTGAGTCCAGCCCACGACACCCCGGACAGATCGACGTAGACCGGGAAGTCCGCGAGGTCACCGGCCACCTGATCGGCTTGGACCGTGACCTTCGCCCGGTATTGCCAGCTTGCGTCGTACCATCCAGCGCCGAGCGCTGGCGATGAGACACACGCCAGAATCGCGAGCGCCGCAAGTAGTCTGATAGTGTGTCTCATCGTCCTTCCCCCTTATCGCCTTCTCACCAACGCGTGAACGTAGACCGTGCCGTTCCCGCCGCCGTCAACCAGGATATGCGTGATCGGGTCTTCCCACGAATGCACCTCACCGCCGAGCAGCGTGTCCCACTTCGCGCACGGGAACGCTTGAGCCCAATAGCGGGAGCCCGCTGTGGAGTCCGCGCCAACCTTGCCGGCACCGACCAGAAAGTAACCATAGCCAGGAATCGCCCGCAGCTTCGGGTTGCTGATCACCGTCGCCGGGATGCAGCCGACATAGGTGACCGTCGCCGACGCGCTGGTAGACCAAATCGTCCACTGAGCCGCCACACCGCCAAGGGCCAGCGTGTCCAGCGTGGAAGAGGTAACGGTCAGTGAGGTGTCATAGGCCGCAACCGAATGCGGCGAGTACAGCTTCGCGTCCCACATTTGGGCGCTCACAGGCGCGGCACACGCGAGCGCGAGGAGTCCGACCCCCAGCGCCAGCACAAGTCTCGTTCTCATGGTCTGACTCCTTGCCCTAGACGGGCGTGTAGATGATCTGCTCGGCGGAAAACTCAACTGAGAATGACCCGCTCGCCGGTAGCAGGCGCACACTGTTTACCAAGTAGTCCGCGACCCCCGTCGCCCCCGTCGTGTTCCACCCGGCCAGCTTCGCCGGCTGATTGATGTAGTCGGGGCGCGTGGCCTCGTAGTTCATGTCGTTGGAGATGCGGATGATGTGACCGGGGCACAGGTCGCTGAACTCAATCCCGCCCTGACACGAGAACACGATGCGCGGATTCGTGTAGCGCCTGACTAGATAGTTCAGGAACGCGGTAGCCACCACGTGCCCATACACGAAATCAAGATTGATCTCCGGCATCTCGCGCAACCCGTAGCGGGCTTGCGATGCCGCGCAGATCGTGGCGACGTTGTACCCAAGCTCGCCCGCAAGGTCCGTTGCGCTCCCAACCGGGAGACTCTCTTCCGTGGAAGAGCCCTCCCACAAGATGCAGCTTGCATCGGCCTCGCAGACGTACTGCCGAGATTCCAGCTTGCCGGTTGGCATGAACTGGCGGTAGTTGACTGTGAAGCGGTTGAAGATTTCGTCGGACGGCGTAAGGGCTGCCGTGAATCCTTCCACGGCATACGGCTTGCCGAAGTCTGCCGCACCTGGATGTTGCGAGTTCGGGTGTATCTTGACGCGGTTCCCGGCGGAGTCGTTGTACCAGAAGTGGTCGGCATTGGCCTGGGCTACCGGATACACTCCGGCGTATATCAGCCCGTCGTTACGGCGCGACACGAAAAACGGGGCCTGGGCGCAGAGCGCCGCTATGGCCGCCTTGATGCTCGTCAGCTGTGAGATGGTTACGTTGTTGTACCACCCAAGGTCAGTCGAGATGTTGTCAATCGTCCACCGCTGTAGCTCGTCGCGCACTTCGCGGAAGCTACCGAACTGCGAGGCCGCTGTGACCATATCGGAACCCGTGACACCGTTTCCCCACTTGCGGAGGATGCAGTCGGCAATGTGCGGCGGGCCCGTGATGTTGTAGTCAGCCGTCCCGGTCACGTCTCCGGCGTCGTTGTCCAGCGTCCACTTGCGCGCGTTCATGTAGTTCTGGACGAAGTACGGCGCGATTGGCTCGGAAGTGCCGATGCGTTGAAAAGTAGGGTACGCGCCGGGCTTTGACACGCGGGGGTACATGACGGGCGACTGCGGGCCGAATAGGCCCTTTGCGATGTTGAACGAGGTGCCGATGGCATAGCCCCAAAGCCACGCGGGGCCAAGGCCGGGACTGACCGAACCGCCGCCAGCGCCGTTTCCCGGTACATTGGCAGGCATCCACGCCATTAGCGCACGATCCTTCCGAGGATGTTGACCTTGGGGCTCGTGCGGGTGAGTTGCGCGCCGCCCGTCTTGAGCTTCACGCGGCAGATAACGCCGACAGAGATCAGTTGGAAAGCATCACCCGCAGATCCCGCATTAGTTATGATCATCCGTACAACCATCGGCCCCTCAGTGTCTGGGTCCGGGTCGTTGTTGGCCACATAGCGCCAGTCCATCCGCATGATCGGCTGCTGTTGACCGCTGCGGCAGACATATGCCGTCACCGGCACGGCGGTCGAGTTGTCTTGTGCTTGAGTACGTAGCCCACCGGCCTCCAATTCTGAAACCACAAGGTTGCCCTGCACGGAACCAGCGTACCCGCCAACCCAATCAGCGCTTGCAATGGAGTAGATACCGAAGTCCACGCCAGGAGATCCACTAAGCGCGCAGTTGTTTAGCAAGATGTACGCACCGATGCAGTCCGTGGCCACCGGGATCTCGCCCATGATGGTGATTGGCGACACAGTGAATTGAACTACCCTGTCGGCGTCGGTGTCGTCGCAGGACACGTTGGCATACGTGTACGGGGAGCGGTCAAACAGGGCCGCCGGGTCATCCACAAGCGAGTCTACGTCTGTGTAGATTCCATCGCAAGGAACGTACACGTCGGCAGTCTGGTACTCCTGTACGATGACCGTGATGCCGGTTGAACCGCCGAACCCGGTCGGGTCGCTATAGATTTTGCTCTGTCCCGTACTAGTTCCAGCCACTATCTTTCCAAATGCGTCGGCCTCGGGCAGATAGATGACAAGGCCGTCGTCAGCATCGGATGCGCCACCCGACGCAAACTCATCTTGCTCTCCCCAATCGGTATTGGGGCCGTAGCAGTCATTGGTGACCAGCAAATAGTCGGGGCTGTTTCCGGTGCGCTTCCACGATATGACCGGGGCCAGGGCCGGATGAAACCCGGCCGCAATCGCTTCCAGCCAAGTATTGCTATTGATGAAGTTCTCGGAGTTGTGCGCCCCGAACACAATCGGGATGAACTGCCCCTTCGCGTTCGGGTCGGGCGGGTCCGTGATCCGGTGCGCGGCGGACGGTATCAGCGTGTCCTCGGCCTTGGTGCTCTGCGTCAGGTTGAACACGATCTGGCCGGCGGGAAGGTCCACCGATTGCACGATGCCCTTGAATATCGTCTGCGTCTTGTAGGTTGCCGTATCGTCAGTGGTGGGCCCGGCGAAGTAATAGACCTTGTACTCCACCGCCGCGCCCTGCCAGACGTAGTATTGCAGCAGTTGAGACAACCGCACTTCGTCGCCGGTCAGCGTTGGCGACTCTGCCGGGGTTCCGCTCGCAAAGGTCAGTTGCCCGTTGTCCAGAACCCCGTTGATGCGCACGTCGCGTAGCACCAAGCGCGGATCGGCCAGCGTCTGAAACGCGCTGTGGATCTCGGCGGCGCACGAGATATCACCGAACGACTCCACCACCGACTCGAACCACATCTTCGTGTCGCTCGAATCGTAGGGCCAGGGGTCGCCGTCCGTGACGGCCAGCACATTCGACCCGGGGCCGCGCAGAGTCACGTTGGTTGGCGCGTGCGAGTCGGGGTCAATCGGCGTGATCGTCGCGCCGATGCGATAGTGCCCGCCACGGATCTCGCTTGCAGCCTTCGCGCTGGCGTAGTTGCTCAATGGAGCGGCCCCAGCGGTATCGTCGTCATGGTGATCTGGAGTTCGGAGTAGTTCGCCGCCCACTCGTTAGAGCGGATGTCCGCCACCCCGTAATAGGCCACGGTCGAAGACAGATCGGTCGAGCTTGCGAACTTGGCCAGCACTACGGGACGCGGACCCTCGCTGGCCGACGCGGCGGGCCCCCATCCGTCTAGGGCCGAGTTGGTCGAGTTGTATATCCACGGCTTCTCGTACAGCGCCATGATCGCGGCGACGTTAGCCGTCGTGAGTTTCGACGGCTTGCGGAACGTCTTGGTGAACGTCACCGACCCGTCGCCGTTGGCCGACTCCGTACCGCCCAAAAGCTCGTTGCCAAGCTCGTACTGGACACCGAAAGAAACCGTGCCGTATTCAAACGTATCCGATGCCGTCAGGATCGTGGAGAACCGCAGATATCGCAGCGCAGAGGTGGCAAGCGCGGTGAAGCACAAGAGGCGCGGCGTGTAGGTGTTGAGGCTGACCGCCGCATCGTCCACAAGCTCGTTGAACGTACCGGCCCCGAAGTCCGAGGCGGCACAGTCCAGCGCCTGAACCGCCGCGAAGCTGGAATAGGTACAGCCCGCCATGAAGAGGCAGTTGACGGCGTTCTTACCTGTGGCAGCGCCCCGGTCGAAGTCCAGGTCAACGCGGTTGGTAGCCTCTACCACGCGCCCGCGCTCGTTCGGGTTCAGCGTGCGGATCGAGCCGAATGGATAGCCCGCAACCGCCGTGCCCGTGGTGAGCGTCGGGTTCAGGTGCGCCACGTTGTGCGAGAGCATGAGCCGCCACGTCGCTGCCATTAGCCCGCCTGTCCTCTCGCGTATGCTTGGTCTAGGTCGGGAATCAGGACGCGGGCCATTTCGCGCCCGCCTACCATGAGCGGGATCACGAGGGTGCGCACCCCTCCGGCAGACTGCGGCGTCGTGGACTCGCGCATGGATGGCCTGCTAGAGCCGCCGCCCGATGCGCTCTTGGGCGCGTTCGCGACCCCGGACCCGCCGATCTTGCTTATCACATTGCCGAGCCAGTCGCCGGCTGCATCAGCGCCGCGATTCAGAAGGTTGTCCATCACCGACTGAAGCGCGGAGTCGAGTACATCCCCCAGCGTCTTCGCCTGTCTGATTCCGTTGGCCAGCCCGTAGGTGATCGCGTGGCCAAGCTCATCGGCCTGCTGGCGTGCGCGCTCTTGGTGCGCCTCGATTTCCATGAGGCGGTCCAAGTCGGCTTGCCGCGCCTCTTGCTCCTGACGCGCTACTTCCGCCTCTGCGTTCCGCCCGAAGTCCTCGCGGGAGCGTGGTTGCGCCGGCTGGTTCGCGTCTACCAGAACGTCGCGCGCCGTGCCGGGGAGGTCGCCGCTTGCCATTCCATCGATGAGGCGACCGAGTTCTGCTGTTAGGCCCTTCTCTGCATCAATAAGAGGTGCGATGTCACGACCAAGCCCGGTCGCGGTATTGCTGGAGCGTCGCCCGAGTCGGTCAAGGTCAAGCGCGGCACGCTCCTCTTCGCCCATCTCGGCAAGTGCGGCCCTAGACCGTCTCCGCCCCTGGATGACCGGATCGGCATCAGCACGCTCGCCCGCCCGCGTGATGACACCGCCGGTTAGTACGGTCCCGGTGGCCTGCCCCATCGCGTACTTCAAGAAGAACTCTGTCTTCTCTCCGAACGTGAGTTCAATCTTCTCGTGAGAGAAGGCGCGCAGCGATTCGTTGATGCCGTCGATTCCGGCCTTGAGCCTGTCGGCCCCGCCGGCAAGCTCAATCAGTCCCGCCCCTGCGGCCTGCTTGAACCCGGCCCATGAACTGTTGATGCTGGCAACGGAACTAGCCAACCGCTCATCGGCCTCAACTGCAGAACCGATGCTGTCTTTCAGGAACCGCACGATTCCGATGGTGGCGGAGGCGGACAGGCCAAGGCCAACCGCGATCTTCTTCCAGTTCATGCCGAGCTTTTCGGCTTCTGCCGATTGCGCTTTTACGGCTTTGGTGGTTTCCTCTGTGTCGGCCTTGGACTTCTTGGCTGCCTTTGTGGTGTTGGCTGCGGTTTCCGTCTGTGCCGCCGCAGTCTTCACGTGCTGCGTTGCGGCCTCGCGCTCCGCCTTTATCTGAGACTCGATGCCATCTATCATCTCGCGCGCCATGTCTTGCGATGACTTGGCTACGTTGTCCGACAACACCTTGTATTGTGTGGTGACTTCGGCGGTCATCTCGGCGGCAGCCTCTGCCACCGGCTCGAACATGGTCGTAAGCTCTTGACTCGTGGCCTGAGCTTGCGTGCCGAGATCGGTGACCGCCTGCGCGGTCTCATTGATCGGCCCGGCCTGACTGACGAATTCAACGTCATAGGCCGACCCGAGCGATTTGGACGCGGCTACGGCATCGGTATTGAGCTTGGCAAGCGATGCCGACGCCTGTGCGGACGCTCCGGTAGCGCCCGTGCCAAGCTCATTGAGTTTGGCTTTCAGATCATCGACGCCCTTGGCCGCGCCTTCGCCCCGGAACCGCGCTAGGATTGAAAGGACGGTTTCAGCCACCGAATCCCCCCATCTTCGCCGCGCGGTACTGCTTCAGCTCCGCAACGTCTCTCAGAAGGTGGTAGGACAGGCGTTCGGCGTACATGGCTAGAATCGACTCCGGTAGTCCGGCCCACTCGCACACGCGTCGGAAGTGGAGGGACGGCCCGCGAGGGAGCGCGCCTTCATGCTCATAGGGGCAAGAGGCGCACAGATCCCGGCGCTCCTCTTCGTCCTCGCACTCGCGCGCGATTGGGCACGCGGGGCAGTCGAGAAAGCCGGGAGGCGGCTCTGGCCCCTTCCGCTCCTGCGAGCCGTGGTACGCGAGCCACTTCCCATGTTGCTCGATGCGCCGCAGATCGTCGGCAATCACGCGTCCTCATTGCTGTAGAACACGCGGTCTCGCGCCTTCTTCAGCACGTCAAGGTATCCAGACCCGGAAGAGTTGAGCCCGGCACGGAGGTCTTCCGGCTTGATCTCCACGGGCTCACCCGCCCGCTCGTACCCGATGCACAGCGCGACGGTAGCTTTGACGCCGTTCATCTCAAGCGCGGTCATGGCTTCGCGGTCGGACTTCGGCACGCCGACGCCTTGCGCGTGGTACTCCTCAAGCCACGCCTGGACATCTTCCGGCTCGGCGTCGTCCTTCACCGGCCCATGCCCGTCCCAAAACGCACGGTAGCGCCGGGAGAGTTCCGTGCTCTTGAATTGGTCAAGGGCGTAGGACTGGCCGGCTAGAACGTCCGCCGTGGTGTCTATATCGGGGCGCTGGAAGATCAGCACTTCCAGCACCCCGTCAGGCGCGGTGTACTCGAACCGGATCGGCTCGGGAGCCTTGAGCATCGTTCCCCCTTCGTTCTACTACGCGCCGAGGTCCGTCACGAGCGACGTGGACCCCGCTGCGATATGCCATCCCATTGCGTCCGTGGTGTCGTATCCGCCCTGATAGCGGACGCGCACGAAGCGCTCGCCGAATCCGTCGTTCTCTTCCTTCCATGAGATCGGGTGGCCGCTGGCCATCGTGACCTTGAGGAAGTTGTAGGCGAAACTGGCCCCGCCGGCGTGGGCAAGCGGGTGAACCAGCCAGAACTCCCACGGGCGCAGCGTCCCGGCGTCGTACTCAGCGCGGAGTCCCTCGATCACGCCGCCCGCATCCCCGTTCTGCTCGAAGAGCAATTCGAGTTCGAGCTGTTGCTGCTTCGGCCCCATGATGTAGTCGCCGCACGTGGGCACCACCGCCGCGTAACTGGAATCGAAGTTGCCGGGAGCCATGCTGCGCGTCATGTCAATGTCGCGGGTTCCGACCACCTTGAACTCGTGGAGATACGGGGTGAGGCTGGAGGCTGTCGCGTTGAGGTGGGTCGCGGCGAGCACTTCCGCGTCGGTGTCCAGCCCGTTCGCATGGGCGCCCCAAGTGGAGGTTGCCCCGACGCCGACCGCCGTACTCGTGAAGATATGGGACATGCTGAAGGTGAAGAGGCAGTTGCGGTTCGCGGAGGCAATCGTGGTGCCAGCCGCCGCTGTCGTGGTTGATCCGCCGAGTAGCGAGGTGGTTACGGTACACACGCCGCGCCGGGAGCCCGCAATCTCCACGCTCTGCGGGGTGACGGTACTCACGAGCCGGTTGAAATCGGCGTCGTCCGTTCCCGGCTGACCCAAGTCCTCAAGCGAGAAGGCGAGCACGTCGCCGGCCACGCTGGGGCCCGTCCACGCGTGCTCGAATACGCCGGATGACGTGTCCAGTTGGGCGGACGTGCTGTCAGCGTCACCCTTGCAGGAGACGTAGAAGAGGAAAAACGGTACGGTGGCATCGTCGGCTGCGAAGGTGAGCTGCTTGCTCCACTCCGCCGCGATGGGCGTTCCGATGGCGTCTGGAAGGTGCGTTGCCATCCCCGCTTCCATGTCGCCCGTGTACCGCTCGATGTTGGCGGTTGCCGTGTTGTGCCCGCTCTGCGGTCCCTTGAACCGCACGTCGCGGGTCTCGGCAGCAACCGCGTCCTGCTTGGTCGTCGAGACCTGAATCCGGTGTTGCGATCCGAAGAGACTCATGTTCGTTGCTCCTTAACCGTTGTCCGAGTGTTCCCATCGCATGACGATGAGCGCACCTGTGCCGATCATGTTCTTTGCGTCGTCATAGACGACGGTGGGGGGATTCACTGAAATCTCGGGCTGCGCTCCGTTGCAGTAGAACGCGGCCCAATCTGAGGACGCCCACGATCCGCCGTCTTTGCTCTGTCCGAGCGCGCTGGCTACGGCGTGCGCCAGTTGTTGAACGATTGCGGCGGCGGCGCGTGCGTTCGCGTTGGAGTCGCAGATCCGTATCTCCGTGACGCACGAGCACTCGGTATTTGCTCCGGACTCGGTGCGGTTCGCGCCGCCGGAGGTGTTGACCAAGATGATGGGGAAGCGCGTTGCCGTGGTCCCGGCCAGCCCCGGCCAAGTCTCATAGGTGCCCGTAATGAAGGCCGCGCCGAGCGCGCCGACAACCCCCGAAGACGGCCCGCTCGTTTTCAGGTACGTTTCGAGCGCCGCGTCTACGTTGGCGAAGAAGCTCCCCGTGGTGGTGGCTGCAAGGATCTTCCAGTTGGTCTGCGTCATGCGTTGCCCGTAATCAGGTTGAAGTACGCGAGCATCCTGTCCCTGAACTCCCGCGTCTCTTGCTCCTCAATGCCGGAAGACCACGCGAAGCGGCGCGACTCGTTCACCTTGGCCGCCCACGCGAATGGGTGAGTCAGCACGGCAACGAGGCCATGCGCGGCGATGATGATGTTGCGGGGCGAGATCCATTCCCCGAAGACGTGGCCGCCGGAGTCGCGCCCGAGTTGCTTGTCGGAGGGCTTGTACCGCGAGCCGTCAGACTTGAGTTTGCCCTTCACCGGCCCCGTGGTGAACGTCTGGCCCGGCACCACCGACGCGAACGAGCCCAACTTGCGGCCCTTGCGCTTGGACGTGTAGACCACTTGGCCCATTGCATTGATATCGGTGCGCGCCCGAGTCACGCGACCGGCCCGCAAGCGCGGCACTCCACCCCACACGGGCACGGAGCGTCCATCGGTCACGCGCGTGTATGCAGGTTCGAGCGGATGCCACACCGCACCCCGGAACGCACCGAACGCGTTGACCGTTGGCCGCTGCGCCGCACGCTCCCGCAACTGGTAGCTCTGAATCCACACGCTGAGCGGGTTCGTGTTCTTGTCCAACGGAAGCGCGCGCAGACCTTGGGCGACTTTGTTCAGGCGCGCCTCAAGCTGCGTTGCATCCATCGTGACGGAGAAGTCGTCCACTACACCCCCGGCCAGCCGTCGCCGGCGTTGCGCTGGTAATTCCATTGGTACTTCACGATGACCGTGGCCTTGAGGAGTTCGGTGTTGAGCGCCTGGAAGATCCACTTGCCGCGCGCCAAGTCCCACCGGACGGCGTACTCGCCGTTGTAATGGCCGTATTCGTCCCGCTCGGCGTAGCGCATCCGGTTCAACTCGGCGGCGGTGTAGCTCGATGTCCCCGCGTCCGTGATCGCAAGCCGCACGCGCTCCCGGATAATGTGCGGCGGCTCGGTAGAGGTGAGCGGCGACGTAGCTGCAAGGTAGGCTTCGTCGGCGTTCAATCCCCAGGGCTTGCCGCTGTCCGTGCCGAAGGTCAACGTCTCGGCGGTTGTGACTTCCAGCCCCGTCTCGCCACGCGCGGCGACGATACCGGCCAGGAGCGCGTTCCCTTGCTCAACGTGGTACTGCGCCGACGCGCCTAGCCCCTCGTTGTTCTGGATCAGGCCCAACTGCTCAAATGCTTGCGAGGCCGTAAAATGAATCGCTGCCAGGTTGATCGGGGCCGGGGTCGGGTAGGTCGCGTGGTCAACGGCGTTGAACGTGTAGCAGAACTTGCGGAGCGCAAACCCGATGATCCCGCCGCTCTTGGCGATCATCGTATCCAGGCCCATGTTGGCGCTGGCAGTCGATGTCGGAACGTCGGTTGTCGAGTACTGGATCGGGAGCTTCCCGATCACCTGTACCGCTGTGCAAAGCGCCATGCTACTTCCGCCTCTTGTAAGGACGCTTCACTCGAACGGGCTCCGCTACGGGAGCGGGCTCCTGTGAACCCGCCCCCGCGTCGGAGGTTGTTGCTTCTGGTACGAGTTTCCAGCCGCGCACTCCGGCGCGCGCAAACGACGCTTCTTGCGATGGATCGGTAACGTCCATCACAAGGCCGTTAGGTGCGAGTACCGTTATGTGCGACATGAAATCTCCCTACTTCACCGGGTACGTGATGTACGTGTAACAGTGCCCCGTCGCCGTGGTCTTGACGTTCTGCTGAACACGGATGTACCGCGCTGCCGGCAGAGTCAGCCAAACTACCTCGGGCGTTCCCTCGGTCATGGATGAGGTCTGCAACGTGTACGCCAGCGCCGTGTACCACGTCGATCCGTCCTCGCTGGTTTGCACGCCGACGTGGAACGTGTCGCATACGGCGAACGTGGTCTTCACCACGATGCTCAGCGGCAACGAGATGTAGTTCGTCCCGCCGGCCAGCGTGATCCATGCCGGGTCGACGAGCTTGATCGCCTGACTGTTTGCCACCGTGCCCGCCGCAAGCAGCGTATCGGCGTAAACAGTAACGCGACCGAACCCATCCCTCACGTCATGGCTGAGAACGCTCGTCACGGTAGCGGCCGACGCCGGGAGAGCCACCAGGAGGCAGATGATCGAGAGGACGATGATCTTCTTCATGGTTAGCTCCTCGGGGTCTGAAGGGTGACGATGAGGCTGGTTTCCTTCGCCCCGTAGCAGTAGTCGATGTCGGGAGAGGTCTTGTACGACTTGGTGTTCGGGTCGTACCAGTCATCCATAGACATCGTGCTGCGCGAGCGATAGCCCACGGCGTCACGGCTGAAGAACATGCCGTGGAAGCCGTCCAGCGTATCATCGTACACGTCGTTGTGAGTGAAGATCGTCAGCGGGCCGTACACGAAGACGAGATCCTTGCGGACGGAATCGGGGCGACCTGTCCACATGAACTGCGTCAACTGCGGTGTGTTGATGAGATAGGGGATCTCATCGCTGTGCAGCACGCCGATGAACTCGCCGTCGCCGTTGTTCTTCTTGAGCAGCTTCAGTACGGTTCCGATGTCATCGAACGTGAAGTGCGCCGCCGCCGCCGAGTTGATTTGGTTGGCGGACGGAATGAGCGCCGGGAGGGCCAGGCTCAGGATCGACGCGTCGCCAGCGCGGGCCAGCGCGCCGGACGCTTGCTTCTTCCACCCGTTGATGAACGACAGCCGTTTGGGAATGGCCATGCGATTCCAGGCGATCTTGTCATACGCCATCGCCACGTACTGGAACTTCTCCATGAACTGCACGGGAGAGTCGTCCAGCGCTTCGTAGGTCAAGTCCTGGCCTTCGGACGTGGTGACGCTGTAGGTCGTGCCGTCAGTGGTGAGGTTGGAGTAACGGGTGACAGCGGTCGAAAGCCCCAGCTTCGGGATGAAGAGATCCTGCCCCGGATCTGCGGGCTTCTCCGCTACGAGCGGAACGATGAGCTGCTTCTGTTCGGCTGCGAGATACAGCTCGTCGGCGTAAGCCGCCGGAGCTACACCCGCAGTGCCGAGCAAACCCACCGAGGTCCAGTTGGTTTGAAGGGTCATGGTGTTCCTCTATCGTTTGGGTTGCGGGCCGATGGAGGTCATGGACGCGCTCATTTTCATCCCGTCGCCGTCTTCCATGCCTTGTGCGGCAAGGATTGCGGCGCGGTTCTGTGCGTGCCACTCCCTGTACTTGGTCGGCCCGAGTTCGTCGAATGCGCGCTGGCATTCCGTCGCGTCGAAACCGTATGGCGACGGGTTGCCCGCTGTGATGTTTCGTCCGCCTCCCCCACCGGGGGCGCGGGTCGTGTTGGTAGTGAAGAAGCCGGGCCACTTCGCTGCGAGCGCTTCGACGGCCTCTTTCGGGTCGCCGTCGCCCGCCAACTTGGCCAAGTCCGCAAGTTGCTCGTCGGTCGCATTGGGCCCGAGCTTGGCGGCAAGGTGACGGAGAACCGCCGCCTCGCGCTTCGCCACTTCCAGTTGCGTTTCGACTTCCTTGCGCCCTTCGGCCTTGGCGTCTGCCAGCCTCTTCTCGTCTTCCGTCATGCTCTTCGCCCGCGCCTCTTCCGACTCCCTACGGAGCTTGGCGAGTTCCTTGTCCTTGGCCTCGGTGGCCTTGGCCTTCCATTCGTCGAAGTCCGCCTGGGTGGCGAACGCCTTGAACGGTTGCGCGGGGGTTTGCGGATCTGCCACTACAGGCGGAGCCGCCGGGTCGGGCGGCACTACTGCTGCCTTCGGGTCCATGTCGTTACTCCTCGCCCCTACGGGCTTGGGTGGTCATCACGCAGCCGCCAGTTCTTCGGCTTGCGCTTTCTGAAGGTCCGTCGCCTGCTCGCGCAGGGCGGAGGGAACGGGAACAATCTCGGAATCGCAGTTCGGGTGACGCGGGGTGTCGCCGTAGAGGGCGATCATCTTGGTAATCAGGATCACGCCAGCGGCGGTAGCCGCGATGCAGTCTTCGTCCACCGGCACTTCATTGGCGTTGAAGCAGTATTCGATGCTGGAGCCCTCGGTCCATGCCGCCAGATCGCGTGAGCGGACATATGCCGCCTCGGTTTCAGCGATGCCATAGGCTCGATTGACAAGGGCCTGCGATTCGGTGAGCGTGCCGCCCCGGGTAAAGACGTTCATGGCCCGCTCGGAGACGGGCGGCAGGTTCTTGAAATTGAACTCCGGCCGGCGAAGCATCGCGCGAGCTAGGTCGGACTGGCTCCATCCGTGAAGTTGTGCGCTTGTCAGATCCTTCTTGAGCCCTTCCAGGAGCGCGGACCCCGCGTTCTGAAACCGCCCGGTCCATGAGTCGAACCCGATGTTTCCCGTCTTGCGGGCGAACGTCTCCAGCGCCGTCTGCGCCGATGCGATTGCGCCAGGAGTCACCACGCCGAACCCGCCGTAGGCTTCGGCCATGCCGCGAGCCGTGGCTTTGAGCGTGTGCTGGGCAAGCTCCTGCTGAAGCTGGCCCTGCATGGTGACTAGGTTCGCCAGCTTGTTCTCAAGCGTGCCGAGCAGGCGCGTGTCCAGCGTGGTGAGCGCCGGGCCCGTAGGAGAAGTCCCGGCCATCGTCGCGCGCACAAGCTCGGCGGCGTACTCGTTCAGGAGCTTGGACGCCTGCGCCTGCGCCTGGGTGGAGAGCCCCGTCATGGAGCGCTTCCACGCGGCGAACCGCGCGTACATCTGCTGCATCGCGTCGGCTCTAGGCATTGGGCTCCGGCTGCGTAGGCGCTACTACTGGTTCGGGCCCAAGGAATTGCTCTTCGGTGAGCGGCGCCACGCTCGCGTCCAGGGCCCCGGCGATCTTGTCTCGGACCACGTTGGCAAGGGCAAGATCATTGATGCGCTTGAGCCGCTCCAAGAGGAGCGAAAGCGCCTGGAAGTCAACCGCGTCGGTCACGGCCCCGATGTCCTGAGCGTTAGCCGATGCCGTGGTCGGTGCCGCAGTCGGCTCGGTGGCGCTTGGCGTGGGCTCTTCGGCGTCGGGATCGTCAAGCATCGTCCGCTTGCCCTCTCCGAACGTCGGCATGGTGTCCTGGAACCGCGCCTTGTCCGCCTCGCGCAGAGCCTTCACGTAGTCGGCAATCTCCTGCGCCGATCCTGACGGTAAGCGATATTTCCCGACGAACTCTTCCAGCGTGAGGGTTCCATGGGTGATGGCCAGCGAGTCCCGCGTCTCCTCGCTAGCACGGTCAACCGGGAGCGGGGAGTCGGCGAAGGTGATGTCCCAGTCGAGTTGGTTGTCCCCGCGCTGGCCCTCGTAGATGTCCCAACCGCTCGGAAGCCCGAACTCGCCCGCGTAGGCGTGAGCGATCCGGGCCAGGATCAAGGTCTTGTCGTCCTCGAAAGCCGTCGCGTGCGTCACGTTCTCCGTGTACCGCGCGATGGTCGGGATGAGCATTTGCTTGAGGGTCTCGGGTTGGATCGCGGCAAGCCCGCCAAGCACGATAGCTGGGGCGAGGTCCGCCATCGTCATCCCCTCTTGCACCAGCTTTTCAAGCTCGGACCCGATGGGCGCCGCGTCGAATGAAGGCGAGGCGAAGAAGAAGTCGGTGTTCCCTTCGTCCAGATAGAGAATGTTGTCCCGGCCCATGCGAACGCGGCCCTTGCCGTCTCCGCTCCCGTCGTCCTCGCGCGGGTTGTTGTCCCGGCCCTTCTGGACGGCGACTTGCTGGCCAGCCATGGTGCGGATGCCAGCCGATAGCGCGCTCTGGACGTTGACCGCCGCCCGCTGGTAGCCGATGACTCGATGCAGGAGCGTGGACCCGTCGCCCAAGAAGACGAAGGGCGGCGCGCCGTAGGGATGGGGCTCGGGTGCGCCGATGGGCTCCCAATCATCCCCAATGTCCGTGTACTCTTCGTTCCCCCACAGCGTGCGCTTCACTACGTCGCCCTTGCGGTTGCGGCGAAGCTCCAGCACGGCGATAACGTAGTCCGCATCCTCTGGATCGAAGATCGGGATAGCGTCCTCGTAACCCGATCCGTTCGCCTTGGATTGCGAACCCGGGAGCGTGCCCATGAAGTCCATACGGACTACCGGAACGGCCTCTGTCCGCACCTGGGTTTTCGCTTCGTCGGTGTAGTCTTCGTCTTCGTAGACCAGCCACACCTTGAGCGCCGCCATTCCGTCGCGCATCATGAGCCGCGCGCCGCGCATGAAGAGCGCCGCGTGATTGTTGGCGTCGTGAACGTCACGGAACCACTGAGACAGCGCTTCCGTGCGCTTGTCGGACTCCACAGATTCGCCCGCTAGTATGCGCCGGGCCGCGCGTACCGCGTCCGGGCGCTCGGGTCCGACCCAATAGGCCCGCTGAGGCGGTGTGCCGTACAGGAACCGCGCGTGCGTATCCACAACCACGCCAGCGATGGGCTTGTCCATGAAGTGCCGGCGCATCGCCTGGGCATCGTCCGGTGACGTGCCCCGCTTCATGATGAGCATGTCCAGCGCGGCGTCCCCGCCCTTGTACGCTGCCCGCATGTCCTTGAGTGCGCCAGCTATCGCCGCGCTCATGTCGGATACAGAGCCGTCCGTGATCGGTGACGCGCTGTCGCGGATGCTTTCGAGTACCAAGTCCAGAGAGCGGTTGCGGTAGAGCATCAGTAGTAAACCGAGCCTCCCGTGACGCGATCAAACTGGGTCGCGCCGCTCCCCCGGCCTTCTTTAACAATGGCGTGAGCCGTGAGGACTGCTATCGCCATGTCGTCATTCTTTCCGCTAGGAGCTGCATAGCGGACATTCCCGAGCGCCGTTCGCGTTGCTTGGAAATCCGAAAGCTCTCGAAGTTGAACCAGCGCCGCTGGGCATGAATCGGGATGGAGTAGCTCGACACTTCCGGCTTCGAGGGCTCCGGCGAACCCGAGGACTGCGGTTTCCTTGTTGGCGGCGTTGAATCGCACGGGGAAGACGCGACAACGGCCTGCAAGGTCGCTTCGAAGCTGGCTTGCGAGGTTGTCCCTGAACGTCTCTTTGGTCGCGTCGATTGCGAGGACGCCGGGGTATCGCTTCCCGGTTCCGGCGATGCGGGCGCGGGAGACGGGCCAGCCTTCGCGGTTCCACCTGTCGGCGTAGACTTGGGTAGGTCGCTTTCGATGTACGCCGTCGATTCGAAACACGGCCACGGCGTTGAAGTCGTCGAAGCCCAAGTCGGCAAAGGTGACGTACTCGGCTCCGACCACGGGCTCTGCGATGGGGGCGGTGCTGCAATCTCGGACACGCCTGAAGACTCCACCGTCTTCGATGAAGTCGGCGTCAAACTCTTCGCGTTGCACGCGGTCAGGAGACTCTGCGCGAAGTGCGAGAAGTTCGGCCCGGTCAAGGTTTGGGTTGGATTCGGTCGGGAACTGGAAGGATGCCCAGCCGTCCATGCCTGACATTCCGCGTAGCCATAGGTCGTGAAACCAGTTGCGACCCCGGGGCGTGGAGATGAAGATCGCGCGACCCTTGCGATCAACGAGGGCAGGCCGAACCACGTCAGCCCACACGCTCTCGCCCATGTACGCGGCTTCGTCCAGGATCGCGAGGTCAAGCCCGCTGCCACGCAGTCGGTTAGGGTCGTCTGCCGTCTTGATTTCGACTCGCCCGCCGCCGGGGAAGATGACTTCCCGCTCGGCTTCGCGGATCGTGCAACCGGGAAGCTGGCGAGCGATCCACTTGACGACGCCCCAACCCTCTTGGGCTTGCTTGTACGAGGGGCCGATCCACCAGACGCGCCCGCCGGCGGCGGCAGAGATGCACGCTTCACCGGAGCCCCAGAAGGTTTTGCCCCACCGACGCCCGCAGGCCACAACCCGGAAGCGTGCGGCATTAGTGGCTACCGTTGCCTGCGCCGGAGTCAGCGCTGGCAATACGATTTGTCGGCCCATTGCCGTTCCCGTTCCCGTTGTGTCCGTTGCCGTTAGGGGATTCGCTCTTGGTGGTGGAGACGGGCCAGACGAGGGTTAGCGCCCCCTCGTCGGTCCCGAGGTCGATCCCCTGCCGCGGCTTGCCGTCGGTGCGGTCAAGGAAGTCCTGCAGGATGCGCGGGTCGCCGTCACGCAGGCGCATAAGGTAGGCGTCGGTAACGTGTTGCAGGATTTCGCGCTTGCTCTTGGGGTCGATCTCCAGGAGGCGGCGCTTGATCTCGGTGAGGAGGGAGACGGAACCCTTGGGACGGCCCGGCCCGCCGGGGTTGCCGGGTTCGAAGGCCGGATGGGGCGGCTTGCCGTAACCCGCCTTCGGGTTTTTTTCGGGTTTACCCTTCGCCAAATCCCGCACGGTTGCCGAGTCCGTCAGGACACATAGCAGCCGCTCCTTGCTCGCAGGTAATGGTTTGCGAGCGGTTGGGGGTCAGAGATGCCCGCCGGGCGTCATGCGCCTCACTCCGTTGAATGTCAGGGGAGGGCGGGCAATGAAGGCGCGGGGTTCGCCCGGTGATGGAGCGGATCGCTCGGGAGGTACGAGCGCGCTGTAGATGATTGGGTTCTGCCCCGCGCCGAAACGTCATGGGCGGACGTTCCTACTTCGGCTGGTAAAAGTCAATTATCATCTTTGGGATAGGAGAGCCTTTGCCTCAAGCCGTCTCGCGTTCCGGGCTTCCCGTCCGCGCCTGCCTTTGGCTCGCCACTTGGCGCGGAGTGCAGCTAGTTCCTCGGGCGGCATGTTCTCGGGCCGGTGCGCATCGCGGTAGCGTTTCCAGGCTGCGCGCTTGTGGGCGCGGTAACGCTCAAGCTCCTCGGGTGACATTGCCGCTTCCCGCTTGGTGGTTTCAACTTGATAGGCGGCGTCGAATCTTGAGGCGCAGAGGGTTGTGCATGACCACTTGCA
>Ga0265297_10002519_pt1 | contig 36901 bp, 34 predicted proteins | sample Munlanlwell13791_FD_192502 | JGI IMG/M metagenome (GOLD analysis project Ga0265297, IMG submission 192502) | Leachate microbial communities from a municipal landfill in Southern Ontario, Canada - Leachate well 137-91 | ecosystem: Engineered > Solid waste > Landfill > Unclassified | place... | reverse complement strand
GAGATAATCAGACACCTCAGTTACCGTACCGACGGTCGAACGCGGGTTATGCGAGGTTGATTTTTGATCAATCGAAATGGCTGGCGACAAACCGTCAATTTGATCGACGTCCGGCTTGTCCATTAAACCTAAAAACTGGCGGGCGTACGCTGAAAGTGATTCGACGTAGCGACGTTGCCCCTCGGCGTAAATCGTATCAAAAGCCAGCGACGATTTTCCCGAGCCGGAGATGCCGGTGATAACCACCAGCTTGTCACGGGGTATTTCCAGGCTGATATTCTTTAAATTATGGACGCGGGCGCCCTTGATTGTGATTTTATCGGCCATATTCTTTCTGAAAAATAACTGAGAGACAGTATACACCCGCCTGTCAAGTCTGACAAGTCCCTAAGCCGCGATTGTCTCGGGTATTTAAAAAGGGGTCTTTTGAAGACCCGCAAAGAACGCTTGTTTCACGATTCTCCGTCACCGCTAATGCGGCGGATCCCATTGCCAGGCTTCGTTACTCGCCGACCGACGTGGGCTCGGCAAGAGACTTGTCAGGGCCACCGCCGCGACGAACAAACCGAGCACTAAAGCGCCATACAGCCCATGGCAGACCATTTGCCAGGTCGCATCCCATAGTTGGATCAATGATTGAGGCATCCTCATTTCACCTCCCTCGAGGAACCAATCCCTCTCGATCCGTACTACTGCCGTCATACCACCATTTGTTACCCATGTCAAAACACCACGTTTGACAAAACCGCCCGCCCTTTATACGCTCAAGCTGTTATGGCAAATACCTCCTCTCACGAACTTTGGGAACAAGAGCGCCAATATATTGAACAGCTCCGTCGCGAAAAACCGGAGTGGTTTCAGTCTGACGAAAAACTCAATCCCCAGCGCATCCTTGAACACATTGGCATCACCGCCTTGCCGACTGATCGCGCGCGCGGCTACTACCGTCTCTATCTTCAAGATTTCATCGTCGAGGAGGTGGCGCTTGATGGGACGGTGAGAACGGTTATACCCGAGGCGCCCGCACCGCCTCTCGACGCTACTGACCAACGAACGCTTTTTTTTGATTTGATCAAAGTGGGGGTCTTCACGCTCGAAGCCATCCAACGGTTGTGTGAAACGTTGCAACTGGAGCCAAAACGCGTCGGGCACGCCGGCATCAAAGATGCGATCGCTGTCACCAGCCAGCGGATCAGCCTTCGAAACGTGAAATACGAAGAACTGGCCAGCCATTCAATACCGGGGTTGTACCTGAAGAACTTTTCCTATGGCAAGGGCGTGGTCAATGTCGGTGAACTCTTCGGTAATCGCTTCACCATCTTTGTCCGGACCGAAAAACCGGTCGGGCAAAACTGGCTTGACCAACGACTAGAAAAATATCGCACCAACGGGTTCTTAAACTACTACGGCGTCCAGCGTTTCGGTAGCCGCTTTTCCGTCCACCAGTTCGGCCGGCTGGTGATGCAGGGAAAGTATGTTGAAGCACTGCGTATGTACTTAGCCGGCACAAACGAGTCCGAGCCGCCGTATTTCCAGGCGGTGCGGAAAAAAGTTCAGACGCTGTTCGAAGATGGCCGGGCCATGCTGGCTGAATTTCAGCACTTCCCATATTCATTCCGAAACGAGATCAAGGTTCTGGAATATTTGAAACAGCACCCGGACGATCCGATTGGTGCGCTGGCGTGTATTTCCGAGCATACGCGGCTCTGGGTCTATGCCTACGTCAGTTATCTCTTCAACAAGAAACTATCCGACGCCACAATACATGGTGAATCGCTGCCCGAAACATTGCCCCTGCTGTTAAGCGCTGACCCGGCTGACCGTCAGCCATATGCCTCGTATCTGCAAGCGGATCAAACCGAAAATTTTCTTCAATATATAAAACCTTTTCCATTCATCCGGCCGGCGAAACGGAACGTCGCAACAATAATCAAACCAGACATACACGCCTCGCGGATAACGCCTGAAGGGGTGATATTAAGCTTCACCCTTCCGAAGGGCGTCTATGCCACCACCTTCCTGATGCATTTCTTCGACCTTGTTTCCGGCCAGACTGTGCCGGACTGGGTAAAAACGGATGAACAAGATATTTTGGAGCTCGTCGGCCTCGGCTCAATCAAACCGATAAAAGAAGTGCTCGGCAAATATATGCTTTCGCGGCTGGACCTGAGCGGAGTAGCGGCTGAAACAAACACGGTCGAGGAATAACACCATCCGTAGGCGAGCGTTAACGTTCGCCTACGTTATTATTATAAAAAAGATGAGGCCGGCACATTCCCGAAGGAAGGCCGGCCATGAAGCGTTGCGTAGAACCGAGTGGTCTACGATGTGCGAAACCCAGTTGAGTCAGTTGCGCAGTCGCTGAGCTACTCGTGCGAGTAGTGGCCCGCCACCAGCATCCGGGTGACGTTCCGAGGCTTCTGGCCGTCCAGCATGCCGCGGTAGTTCAGCGTGTCGAGCCGGTAGGTGAAGGGGCCGTCGACACCGTCCCGCTTGGGATTGGCGAAGATCGACAGGTGGTCGTAGGTCGCCGACATGCGACGAGCGACCCAGTCCTGATCGACCGGCGACAGCGTGATGGCGTCACCCTCGAGTGCGAAGAGGAGCGTGACGACGCTCTTCATGCCGGGTCCGTCGGTGCGACGGGTTTCGTTGCAGAACGCGTCCACCAGGCGGTAGCCAGCATTGGCGAAGTCGGACACCAGCATCCCGGGCGTGACCTGCTGGCAGTCCCTGAGGATCTGCCGGCCGGAGTCGGGCTTGTCGCCGAGCCGCTGGAGGCGGTCCGGGTCGATCCGCTGGGCCTCGGCCTCGGCGCGTTGGCGGGCCTCGACGGCCGCGTCATCGCGCTGGACGATCCGGATAGACGAGCCCTTCGGAGGACCCGCGTAGAAACGGACCCAGATCTTGGCCGGAGCAGTCTTCAGGACCGCAGCGGCGCTGGCAGCGATTTCGCTCATGGTACTCATGGCAGTTACCCCCTATTCATCCGTGGTTGGACCGTGGCTCGAAAGCCGTGACATTCCTGTATGATAGATGCTTCCCGTGAAGCGGTGAAATAACTGGGTTTTTATAGTGGAAGGTGCATGCGCAATTGTGACATTGCGCGGTTGATTGCTCCTTGGTTCTTAATGAATCAAAGCGCTGGGATACATTGGATACCCGTTATCCAGTACAACCCAGCGCTCTAATTACTCCATAAAAAGACCTCTCTCCATCTAATAACTAGGCATAATAGCGCATTTTATTGCTATTGTCAAGACCTAAAAGCTGGTATTTTCTTAATATTAGCCAAAATAAATATTTTTCCTCATATTTCATCACATTTGCCGTGGTATCCGGGTACCTCTATACTGCCTTTTACATGCATTTTTCTGTTATCGTTCATGGATTCTTCTAGCAGGAACACGGAGGTCGGTATGAGTACGAACGATTCAGATGTCTGCCAGCACCCGAACCTTGGCCCGTGTCAGTGGCCGACGTGTTGTATCCCCTGTGATCATTGCGGCCGTGACATCATCGCCGAACGATACGAACAGCATTTAGCTCTCTGTTCGCGCCAAGATCCGCCAGCGAACGACCCCGGTACCATCAAGATCAGCGTGGTCGGCGTCCTTCCATTGGCAGCCAATCAGGCGGCCGGCAACACCTGACAGCGGTTAGCCGGATTTGCTCCTTCTCCCCCCGCGCGTGGCTGTGCGGGGTTTTCTTTTTGCCCCAGTGGTATAATACAAATATGTCCGAAGTGACAAAAAGAGTCCGCACTCTCCCTGCCAAACCGGGCGTCTATATCTTCAAAAACGCCAAGGGGTCGGTTTTGTACGTGGGTAAAGCGATTAGTTTAAAAAATCGCGTCGGGTCGTATTTCCAGCCATCCGCGGCGCTTGAGGCCTCGAAAAAGATCATGGTCTCCCAGATCGCCGACCTCGAGTATATCATCGTTGATTCCGAGACCGAGGCGCTTTTCCTCGAAACCACGCTGATCAAGCGCTATCACCCGCCCTACAACATCGTCATGCGGGATGATAAATATTTTGTCTATATTAAAATCAATCTGGCTGAGGACTATCCGTCGGTTTCACTGGTCCGCCGGCTCACCAAGGAAAAAGCGCGTTTCTTCGGACCGTATACGTCGGCCAAAAACGTCCGCCTGACCCTGAAGCATCTGAAAAAAATATTCCCGATCAAAACCTGCAAAAATAAACCGGCGGAGCCGTGCTTCGAATATCGCCTCCATCGCTGTGCCGGCCACGCCACCTCGCCGACCAGCCAGCGTGAATATCAGGAAATCGTCCGTGAGTTTATCCACTTCTTCGAGGGTCAGAGCGATGAGGTCCTGGCCGACCTGCGCCGGCATATGGCCACGGCCTCGGAAAACCAGGATTATGAAAAAGCGGCTGAGGCGAGAGACCGGATCGCCGCCATCGAGCGCGTGACCGAACGCCAAAAAATGATCTTGCCAACGACGGAGAGCCTCGACCTGATCAGCCTGATCCGTGAGCGCGCCCTGGCCGTGCACCGTTCTGGTTCACGGCTGGCCAGCGTGAATGTTTTTTCCTTCCGCGGCGGGAAATTAGTAAACCGGAACCATTTTATTTTGAAGAATATCCAGGCGCAAGAGAATCCGGCGCTGCTCGCAAGCTTCATCGAACAATACTATGCCCAATCGACCGACCACCCGAAATACCTCTATGTTCGCGAGCTGCCTGAAAATCAAACGCGCATCGCGACGCTCTTGCAGATACGGATCAGAACCGCCCAGCGCGGCAAACTCGCTCAGCTCCTTAAACTTGGAGAAGAAAACGCTCGGGACGCCTTAGCCAAAAGCCGAGCCGAGGACGAGGCCAGCCAAACGCAGCTCGACCAAGCGCTGGCTGATCTGATGAAATACCTGCGCTTGCCGGCGATACCGCACCGGATCGAAACCTACGATATTTCGAATATCCAGGGTGTAAACGCGGTTGGTTCAATGGTGGTTTTTGAAGCCGGCCGGCCAAAGAAAACAGACTACCGGAAATTTAAAATCAAAACTGTGTCCGGCGCGAATGACCCAGCCATGCTGGCCGAAGTGCTCCGCCGGCGCTTTGGTCATCTTAATACCGCCCGTCCGGGAGCCTGGCCAAAACCAGATTTGATCATCCTCGATGGCGGGAAGGGCCAACTCAACGTGGTACGAGGCGTCCTCGCCAAACTCAATAGGGCGCGAGGTACCCCCACTAACAATACGCGAGGCGTCCCCGCCGAGCATAGCCTAAACATTCCTCTCGCCGCCCTGGCCAAGCGCAACGAAGAACTCTATCTCCTCGACAAACCAAATCCGGTCATCCTGCCGCCCGACTCGCCCAGCCTCTACTTGGTCCAACGGATGAGGGACGAAGCCCATCGGTTTGCCATCGGCTTTTATCGAAAAACTCATCGGAAAAAAACGATCACCTCACAACTCGACGACATACCAGGAATCGGTCCAAAAACAAAAAAGAAGTTACTCCGTGTATTCGGCTCGGTCGACGGTATCCGTCTGGCTTCAGAACGCGTTCTGTCAACAGAAGTCGGATCAAAGGTCGCCCGCGCTATAAAAGACATACTCGGCTAAATGAAAAGGACGCTTTTTTAGGGCGTCCCGGATGATGAAAGAGCGGGTCGAGGCGCAGTACGGCTATTGAGCGACTGAGCAGAACTGCGCGAACGTGCGGTCCGGCTGTCGGGTGTCTGGTCGCGGCGCGCTGAGCAGCAGCTTGATCGAACCGTCACCAGCCTGGACAAATACTGCCGATTTGGGTGGTAACTGGTCAACCCAGATGACCTCGTTGCGCGGGTAGACCAGCCGCGGGTACCAACGCATCAGCGGATCGACCTGCTGAGGCAGGTTCAGCTCAACGCTTACGCCGAGCTCGCCTTCGGTCGCCAACTGGCTGTTGAATACCTCCACTAGCCGTGGCGCCGATTCGAGATCGTAACTCCGGCCCAGCTCAGGCGCAAAAGCATCCGTCCACTGGTAAACGACGTGAGTGACCACACGCGGGTGTAGCCACCAGTTCAGAAACCCGCCCAGAACGAGCGTGATCACCGCGACGACGACGAGGCCGCTGGTCCGCCAGTCGCCGACCCTGCTTCTGAAAGATCCCATGAACATCCTGTTCCCCCTTTCGGTTCCTTCCTTCCGGTCCCTTCTCTGAGTCTCGCGTGAACACCGAACTCAACAACCGCGCATACTATCATATCATTCACCTTTTGTCAACGCCATGTCCGAACCAATCGAGGGAATTGAAAAAAAACTTGAACGCCGCGCCCGCCGGCGTGAAAAAAAGAAAAACCCGACCATGAAGGTCAGCGGCCGGAGCGTCCGGGAGCTACAGCGCCTGATCATCCGAAAATCCCGGCGCCAAGATTGACAAATGTTACCGCTCGTGATACTCTCTAGAGTAGCCAGCCTTGGCTTTTTTCAGTAATAATTACTATGCAATTTTATTTCAATATCGCCCTGATCGTCCTTGCCGTCCTGCTGACCGCAGCCATTTTGCTGCAGCAGCGTGGTTCGGGTTTGGGCGGCGTATTTGGTGGCGAAGGGAACGTCTTCGAAACCCGCCGGGGCGTCGAACGGTACCTCTTTGTATTTACGATCGTGGTGGCTATTCTCTTCTTAGGCGTGGCCGTCGCGAATATTCTCTTGGCCTAAACACCTAACCTGCTAAACCTTTCGGGTGGCACGTTTTTCTGACTGGTTCAAAAATCTTTTCCGCCGCGAGCGCTTCCACGGGCTCCGGCTACCCTTTGGCCGACAGCAGTCATGGTCAAATCCCGATCATCGACTTCCTTCCACCGGTCAATTGATGCGCTTACCAAAAGTGCTCTCACGAACGGAGAGATGGCTGTTCTTCGCCTGTGTGGTTATTTTTCTCGTCGCCCTCGGTACGCTTGGTACCCGTCTGTACCTGCACCAGACAAAACCCGTACCGATCGTTGGCGGAGAATATACCGAGGGCCTGGTTGGCAATCCCGCCTACATAAATCCGGTGCTCGCTCAGTCAAATGACGTCGACCTGGATATTTCCCGGCTGGTCTACTCGGGCCTGTTTCGATACGACCGTGACCGCACGATCGTACCTGACCTGGCTGAAAGTTATACCATCAGCGAAGATCAGAAGACCTATACGATCAAGCTCCGCGCCGACGTGAAATGGCATGACGGTCAGCCGTTTAGCTCTCAGGACGTGCTCCTGACAATTGACGAGATCCAAAATTCGGAGATCAAAAGCCCGCTGGCCGGAAATCTCCGCGGCGTCACGGCCGAAGCGCCGGACGATACGACGATTGTCCTGACGTTAAAAGAACCGTTCGCGCCGTTCTTAAGCTCGCTGACGTTCGGCATATTGCCGGCGCACATCTGGAGCGACATTCCGCCCCAATCCTTTCACCTCGCCGAGGCGAATTTAAAGCCGGTCGGGACTGGTCCGTACCGATTTAAATCGTTGAAAAAAGACCGCTCTGGCTCGATCAAATCCTACACCCTGGAACGAAATGCGAGCTTTTATCGCCGGCCGCCCTACGTGGAATTAATTACTTTCAAATTTTTCGCAAATCTCGACAGCCTCGTCCAAGCCGGCGAGAAGAAAAATGTCGAGGGCGTCGGTTATATTCCGAAAGAATCAAAAGACAAAATTGAGGAAAATGAGGCCATTCAGGCTCGCTTGCTTCATTTGCCTCAGTACACGGCGATTTTCTTGAATCAAAAAAACCAGCTCTTAAAAACGCTCGAGATAAAACAGGGCATGGCCTACGCCATCAACAAACAGGAGATTATCGATCAGGTCTTGGGAGGCGAGGGTGAGCAGATCCACGCGCCGATTCTGCCTGGTTTTCTGGGATACAATCCGGAAATCCGCAAATACGAATTTGACCCGGCCAAGGCGATTGAAACGCTCGACCAAGCCGGCTGGGTACTGCCCGAAGGTTCAACCATCAGAAAAAAGGGTGACCAGGAACTCCAATTGACCCTCACGACGATCGACCAGCCCGATTTTGTCGCGACGGCGAATCTGATCAAAGGCTATTGGCAAAAGGTCGGGATCGGTGTTGAGCTGCGGATCGTGGATCCGAGCCGGATCGAAAAATTTGTTATCAAACCGCGCGACTTCGAAGCGCTCCTAGTCGGCGAGATTGTCGGTACTGATCCGGATCCGTATTCTTTCTGGCACTCTTCCCAAGGCCGCGATCCGGGCTTGAATCTCTCGGTCTATGTGAATAAAAGCGTTGATCAATTACTCGAAGAAGCCCGCAAGACGACCGATCCAGAACAGCGCCGGATGAAATATCTCCATTTTCAAAACATCCTGGCTGACGAGCTGCCAGCGCTCTTCCTCTATAATCCAACCTATACCTACGGTTTAAATAAAAAGGTGAAGGGTTTTGATTTGACGCAGTTGACTGTACCGGCTGATCGCTTTACAAACATTGAAGACTGGTATATCAAGACGAAGCGTCAGTGGAAATAACCACGGTACGCCGGGATGGTGAAATTGGTATACACGCACGGTTCAGAGCCGTGTGGGAGCAATCCCATGGAGGTTCGAGTCCTCTTCCCGGCACCAGAAATACCAGCCTTTGGCATAGATTACATCCCGCCGAAACACCGGTGATTGCTGTTCCCGCAATAGGCAAGTTGATTCTTTTCAAAGATAGGGACGCGAACACCCGATTCCGCGATGAATCCGCCGCCGAACTGAAAGAAGCATTCGTTTGATTAAAAAACCCGATAATAAACCAAAGCATTAATATTTAATAATCCATAGCTTTGAATTTTACATTTTTAATTTTGAACTGACATGATGGCACGACATCAGAAACGCTCACGAAAAAAACATCCACCCGTCTTTTCCCAAGCCCAGAAAACGGATCGTCTTCGGATTATCCCGATTGGCGGCGTTGAGGAGGTCGGCCGGAATATGACCGTGATCGAATACAGACAAGATATCCTTATTGTCGATATGGGGCTTCAATTCCCCGAGGAAGACATGCCCGGAATTGACTATATCATTCCAAATATCGGCTATCTCAAGGGCAAAGAAAAATTCGTAAAGGGCGTCATCATTACCCACGGACATTACGACCACATCGGGGCAATTCCCCATCTCATTCCGCGGCTCGGCCGACCCCCAGTTTTTGGCACGCCCCTCACGCTTGGCATCATCGCCAAACGCCAGGAAGACTACAAAAACGGAGGAAAGCTTGACCTTCAGGCGGTCGACAATGAGACAAAGCTCCGGCTCGGTGTCTTTGAAGTTGAGTTTTTTGGCGTCAGCCACAATATTCCCGGTTCGCTTGGCGTGATCATCCGGACGCCGCTCGGACCGGTCGTCCACACGGGTGATTTCAAAATCGACCTCCAGCCCTCCGGTGATACGCCGGTCGATATTGCCAAAATCGCCAAATTAAGCGAAGAGAACGTCCTCGTCATGCTCGCTGACAGCACCAACGCGCCCCAGCCCGGCCATCAGTTCAGCGAACAGGAGATTATCGGCAACATGGAGGATATTTTCCGCACCGCCACCGGCCGGCTGATCATTGCCACGTTTTCCTCGTTGCTCGGACGGATTCAGCAAATCATCCAGCTGGCCGAACAGTATGGACGGCATGTTATCATCGACGGCTACAGCATGCGCACAAACGTCGAGATCGCCCAGCAGCTTGGCTATATGAAGATCAAGCCGGGTACGCTCATCAGTTACGATCAGATGAAAAATTATCCCAGCAAAAAGCTCATCATCTTGTGCACCGGCGCGCAGGGTGAAGGTAAAGCCGTGCTGATGCGCCTGGCCAACCGAGAACATAAAAAAGCTCAGATCGAAAAAGGCGACACGATCATCTTTTCATCCTCGGTCGTCCCGGGTAACGAGCGTTCGGTCCAGCGGCTGGTCGACACGCTCTATCGCGAGGGCGCCGAGGTTATCAATTATAAGATGATGGATATCCATGCCGGCGGCCACGCCAAACAAGAGGACTTGAAGCTGATGTTGAAGCTGGTGAACCCGCAATATCTGATCCCAATCGAAGGAAATCATTCTTTCCTCAGAATACACGCGAAGATCGCAAAGCAGGCGGGCTTTGATGAGAATAAAATATTCATCCCGGACAACGGTCAGATCATCGAGTTTACAAAGCAGGGCGGCAAGCTGACGAATAAAAAGGTTCCTTCTGAGTACGTCATGGTCGACGGTTTGGGCGTTGGCGACGTTTCCAGCGTGGTTTTGCGCGACCGCAACCAGCTCGCCTCCGACGGCATGGTGGTCGTGATTATCACGGCTGAGGTAAAGACGGGACATTTAGTTGGTCAGCCCGATATCATCTCCCGCGGCTTCATTTATATGAAAGCGAATCAGAAGCTGATTGATCAGACCCGTGACCGCGTGAAAGCGATTCTCGACGACCGCGAACCGAAATCATCCCTCAACGACACCTATATCAGGGATAAAATCCGCGATGACGTCGGTCAATTTCTTTTCCAGAAGACCGAGCGACGGCCGATGATTTTGCCTGTCATCATCGAGGTGTAGACACTGTTTTGACAATATTCCCCAAATCCGGTATAATGAAAGGGTAATTAATAAAATTACCTCATGTTGGAGTGGAAAACATTGAGGAAAATAAAAATATCTTCTTTTTTGTTAGGAAAATACGGTTTCTAACAACAACAGCCACGTTTCGTGGCTTTTTATATATCAATAAATGCTATTAAAACAGTCTTGGGGATATCTCCCTACTAAAAACATTAACGAAAAAAGTATGAAAAACCTCAATGTTAATAGAAAAATCGCGCTCGGGTTCGGCAGCGCACTGGTGATGTGCGTTTTCTTCTTTACCGCGCATGCCGCCTCGGCTGACGTTCAGATTCAAGTCGAACCCGACGAACGAATCAGCAGCGTGAGCTTCACGCCAACAAGCACGGCGGCTGGCGCTACCACCAACTATACCGTCTCGTTCACGCTCGATCAGACCTTGTCTCCCGGCGGGTTTATAAACTTCAACTTTGACGGCGCTGGCAAATGCGATATGGATTGGTCGCTGTGCCTGCCAAACTTTGAAAACGCGACCCTGGTCTCCGGTTTGCCAGGCGGCCAGTTTGATATTTACGGTCAAAGCTTTGGCGTCCGGGCTGAACCGTTTACCGCGGGAACGTATACATTGGTCTTAAGCGGCGTCCGGAACCCAATCCAGCTGATGAGCCATTACCGAGTCGCAGCCAGCAGCCAGGCCTTTGGTGAAGAGCCGCCGCCCGAGGGTGAGCGGGCACCGAGTACGCCCTCTGATCCGTATTTCTTTGCGCCAGTCGCAGTAAAAGGTGCAATTACCGATCCAAGCAATGAACCAGCCGGTCGGTTAGGCGTCGGATTCTACACCGCCGATTATTCCTATAACGGTAACACGAATACTGATGATTATGGATTCTATTCCATTCCAAAATCCGGTTTTCCCACTGGAGAAGTATTCATGTCGATATATCTCAATCCTGATTATGGTGATTATGTCGCCCCGGACCCGGTGGCCTTGACCTATGCCGGCACGACCATCACCTTGGACTCACAGCTCAAAGTCGCCAAAAAGAAAGTGAACGGTACGGTGAGATATAACACCGGTCAGCTCGTTACGACCGGCGCCGAAGTCAACGCCAATAAGCAAGGCGGCGGCGGCGGCAAGAACGCCTCGGTCGGGGCTGATGGAACATTCGAGATATTTTTGTCCGGCGGCACCTGGGAAATCAGACCGAATTGCGGCTGGGATCAGGAAACACAACAGCAGCGCGTCTGCAATTGGACCTATAACGGCCAAGGCGAACTGGTCCAATTCGCCGACAACGATACGACTGAAACGAAAAATGTCACGCTCACCGTCACAAAAACCGACGCGATCGTCAAAGGACGCGTCAAACTGCCGAATGGGAACTGGATGAACGGCGGCGGCGTCAATCTCCAGCAGGGCCAGGGCCAGGGCATGGGCACCGGTATAAATAACGATGGTCGCTTCTTGGCCAATGTCACCGCTGGGACGTATCAGCTCACGATCAATGCGGACAACCAGAATCCCGACATGGCGAGATACTACCTCCCGACGATGACCGTAACAGTCACCACTGACCAGACGCTTGATCTCGGCACGCTGACGATGCAACAAAAAACTTCAAGAATAACTGGAAAAGTAACACTGGTGGACTCCGGCGATCCGGTCGAGGGGCTCCGCTTAAACTGCTGGACACGCAACGGCTCCGGCTGGGGTCAAACCACCACAGTCGCTGACGGGTCGTTCACTATCTGGCTGGCTCCCGGCCAATATGAATGCCGGCCGGATGACCGCAATACGGAATATATCATGCCTCAAACGGGTCCATCAGAGCTCTATGATTTGTCAGCGAACGAAACGATTTCGGGCGTGAACTTCGAGGTCCAGCGAGCTGATGCCCAAATCAGTGTTCGGCTGGTTGATACCGATGGAAACGCCATCACAAATATCTATGGCTGGGCCTATGCTCGGAAAAAAGGTGCTAATGGCGGCTCTAACTTCGGCAGCGGCATCGACCGCGGCACCGCCACGATCGCCCTACTTGGCGGCCAAACATACGTTGTCGGAGCACAGGTACCGACTGATAATGCCAACGTCGTGCTACTCCGAGAGGAAGTTGAGGTTACGCTTGATGAGGGCGAGTCCGCCAACGTTGCCCTGGTCATGGAACGTCCGGATGCCAGGATCCGCGGTTTCCTCAAAGACCAAAACGGCAAGGCTATCAAAGGCGCTGATGCAGAAGTCTACGCTGTGGTCGGCGGAGATAACAAAGGCGGTGGCGGTGTCTGGCTCGGTACGCGGGTAAATCAAGCTGATGGAAGCTTTTCACTCAGTGTCAAAGGTGGCGTGAAATACGTCATGGGCTACAATTTCCCGAATATGGGGTCCGGCAGCGGCGACTTCCTGAACTCCCCGCCAAACATGGATCCTTTTACCGTGCCGGTTGACGGTACCGTGACGAAGGTCCTGACAGCCTTCCGCGCCACAGCCCATGTGAAAGTAAGCTTGCTCGATCCTGACGGCAAAGCGGTGAAATTCGGCTGGGCTTGGTGTTCAAACCGCAAGGAAATGGAAAACAAGGTCGAAGCTGAGAGCACTATGGTTGACACGGGCGGCGAGATCCGAAACGGTCAGGGACAGGTCAATGTCATTGCGGGTACTTTTGAGTGCGGCGCTGGCATAGACCAATCAACAAACACGAACTGGATGCCGCCGGATATGCAGGAAGTAACGCTCGTGGACGGTGACACGAAGACTATCACCCTTCAATTCGGCAAGGCTGATGCCACCATTAAAGGTACGGCTGTCTATGAGAACGGTCAGAAGGTGTCGTGGGGCTTTTGCCATGCCTTCACCTTCAGCGGCAAATTCTCCGGCGGCGAAGTAATAAATGGTAAGTTCAATATCCCCGTAAATAAAGGCGAATCCTGGCAGATCGGCTGTGATTCGGATAATAACCGAAAAATGAGCCGGTCAGATGAACAGGTTGTAAGTGTGTACCAAGAAGGCGACATCGAAGTCGGCGAACTGACGCTGATAGAAAAAAACTGGGCGATGCCGGAAGGCTTTACCACCCAATTTGACGCCGGCACGCAGCTCAGCCTGACGCTGCCCGACGGCACGACGCTCAGAGCCTCACCTGGCGCGTTCGGCCCCGAAGGCGACACCATGACCCTCGTGGCTTCACCGAATATCAAACTCTACTTCGATCAGAACAATAAGCCGTTGAATTTCGCCTGGAATTTCGAGATGACTGGCGCGGACGGCGCCCTCGTTGAATCATTCAACAGCGCGGTCAGTGTCTGCATCCCCTACAGCCAGGACGTAGTCGATGAACAGGAACTCGATGAAAACAATCTGATCGCGAAGTATTACAACGCCACCACCGGCACGTGGGAATTGCCGGAAGGCACCACCCAAGACACGACTGCGAACGTCATCTGCTTCCAGTCCACTCACTTTACGAATTTCGCTCTCGTTGCCGGCGCGAATATCCTTGGCGGACTCGGGACAGCGCAAAACGATATCCTCGTGACGCCGCTTTCAAATGGCGGTCCGCAGGTCATCGTGGCTGACGAGAACGGCAAGACCGTTACCAACTTCTTCGCCTACTCTTCAAGTCTCCGCATCGGCATCCAGGCTGTTACGGCTGACGTTGACGGCGATGGCGAGGTCGAAATCATCACCGCGCCCGGCGCCGGTGCCGGACCGCAGATCCGCATCTTCAACAAAGCCGGCCAGGTTGAGGGCCAATTCTGGGCCTATGACTCCGGTCTGCGCATGGGCGTGAACCTCTCCGTTATTGATGATGATAACGACGGCGTCTATGATATTGTCGCTGCTCCGATGGCTGGCGGTGGCCCGCAGGTGAAAATCTTCAACAGCCGGGGTGAAATGAAACGCCAATACTTCGCCTATGCCGAAACCTTCCGTGGCGGCGTCGAACTGGCGGTTGCTGATGTCAACGGCGATGGCGCGCAAGAAGTTGTGGTCGCTCCAGAAAGCGCGGCTGGTCCGCAAGTCCGCGTTCTCAAATCCGACGGCACGCTGCTGAGCCAATTCTTCGCCTATGCCTCAAACGTCCGCGGCGGCTTCAACCTCACGCTCGGCGACGTCAATAGTGACGGTGTCTACGACATCGTTGTCAGCCCGAAAGCCGGCCTCGGTCCGCAGGTCGCCTCCTTTGACGGAAATGGCAATCTGCTCGGTCGCTTCTTCGCCTACGCCGAGACCTTCCGCGGCGGTATCTATGCCTCAGGTGGAGACGTTGACGGCGACGGCAATCTCGAGATCGTGGTTACGCCGGAATCAAACGCCGGCCCGCAAGTCCGCGTCTTCGAGGTTGACGGTACGGTGCTCTCGCAATTCTGGGCCTATGCCTCGACCCTCCGTGGCAACTTCACCTCGTTCGTGGCCGACCTCAATGGCGACGGCACCACGGAAATCGTGACCGCGCCCGGTACCGGTATGGGACCGCAGGTGCGCACCTTCAACCAGGACGGCCAGGCGTTGTCGCAATTCTTCTCGCACCACCCTGGTTTCCGCGGCGGTATCACGATCAGCCCGGCAATCTAGCAACTCTAGACAACTCAATACAAAAACCTCCGCCACCAGCGGGGGTTTTTGGTATTCATTATAACGCTTACAATTCCTCAGTCTGTCATGCCGAACTTGTTTCGGCATCTCCGGTCGGAAAAACCTGTTAATATTCTTGAGATCCTGAAACAAGTTCAGGATGACAATTCCTAAACAATCCGCTTTTTGTTTTTATTGCGATATGTTACAATACATCCGTTATGCCTACCAAACAAACCGTCTTCTCCGGCATCCAACCCTCGGGCATGCTCCACATCGGCAATTATTTGGGAGCGATTAAGCAGTGGTTGGTATTACAAAAAAACCACGACTGCATTTTTTGCATTGTCGACTATCATGCCATCACCACCCCGTACGAGCCGAAAGAAATGCCAAACCGGATTTTCGATGCCGCGCTTGACTACATCGCCGCCGGCTTGGATCCGAAGAAATCAATCATTTTTGTTCAGTCGCATGTGCCAGAGCATACCGAACTGGCGTGGCTTTTGAATACTATAACGCCTTTTGGTGAGCTCTCGAGAATGACGCAATGGAAAGAAAAAAGCAACTCTACAGATGAGTCAGCTGCTAAATTTCTTCTAAAACGATTATCAGAATATCTAAACGCCGAACCCGAAACAATAAAAAAAATACGTACTTGGGAAAGAGCGTTGAGTAAAGCCACAAACAAAGATAAAAATGAACGACCCCCATTAATTGATTTATCGAACGAGATTAAGTTTTATGATAAATCACTTATTAGAGATCTTGAATTGCATCGTTTGAGAGAAGTGAACGCGGGTTTATTGAATTATCCGATACTTATGGCTGCCGACATTCTGTTATACAAAACTCATCTGGTTCCAGTCGGCGATGACCAGCAGCAGCATGTGGAACTCACCCGCATCATTGCCCGGAAATTCAACCACCAATTCGGCGAAACATTTATCATGCCAAAAGCGCAGCTGTCCGAATCGAAGCGCATCATGTCGCTGGCCGACCCGGCGAAGAAAATGAGCAAATCGCTCGGCCCAAAGCATTATTTGGCGCTGACTGATACGCCTGACGCGATCCGGCAAAAAATAAAAAGCGCCGTAACCGACGTGGGCGCGAACGAAAACGAAATGAGTCCGGGCGTGAAGAACTTGTTTTTACTGTTGCACGAGTTCGGCTCGGCCGCGGACAACAAGAAATTTGAATCAGCCTACGCCGATAAAACCATCCGCTATTCCGAGCTGAAGGAAACCCTGGCTGAGGCGGTGGTAAAAAAACTCCAGCCGTTCCAGAAAAAACGTGCTGAACTGGCTGAAGACCCGAAAGCCATCTGGAAAACGCTCGCTGACGGAGCGAAGAAAGCCCGGCCCATCGCCCGCCACACCCTGGCTGAAGTCAAACGAAAAATGGGGCTACTTTAATCTATATTAAAAATAATTCACTTAAAACAAGCTGAAAAGCTTGCTTTTTTGTCCAAAAGGAATACTATACAAAACAGTGTTTTTTTTGCTCTCTCAACCCAGACTGGAGGAGGCGATCAGTATGTGCGCCAAAAGACTGCCAGCGGGTATCAGAGCTGGTCGAGTCGCGGCTATCCCACAGGGCCAGGATACGATTGGCTACCTTGAAGGGACGGACGGAATCGAGTATCTCTTCTTCGAGGAGGACGGCCGAGAGTTGAATTGGGGTCCTGACGGTCCATCGTTCGCTGACTCACCCGCCGCGCCGGTCCAGCTGTCGCTCAAGCAGCCCGTCCTCTTTACGCTCAGGGATGGTAGTGACGTGGCCGCTCAGTGGAGCGTTTTCGATCCGAAAAGCCCCGAGGCAGCAGCGTATGAGGAGTTGGCCAGAATGACGACGGCCGAAAAACGCAGTGCCTCATCCTAGACTACCGTGTCTCGACTGCTCCCGCCCTTTCGCGCTTCGGATGAACGAAGCGCTTTTCTTATTGAAACAGATAATAGAAAGACGAGTTCTTCATTCCAACAGGTGTTTTTCAAGACGCACTGGCCGTTCCAGCCAATCTTTGGCCGATTGCCGTGTCTTATCCGTGATATCGCTGACGAAGAATTTGTGCGCCTCGCCCTGCACTAATGATTTTTCGATCTCCGGCTGAGCTTCCAGGAAACGTTTTACCTCAGCGACAACCTCAGCCGCCGGATCAACGAGTTTGACGCGCCGTCCGATCTTCTGCTGGATCACGTCGCGCATCAGCGGGTAATGGGTGCAGGCTAGCACCAGCGTATCAATTTGTTTAAGCGTCATTGAATACAGGTAGCGTTTGGCGATCATCTTCGTTTCCGGCTTTTTCGTCCAGCGCTCCTCCACTAACGGCACGAAAAGCGGGCAGGCCTGGGTGATAATAGCGATATCCCTATTGGTAGCTTTCAGCCGTTGCTGGTAGATGCCGCTCGCGATCGTGGCCGTCGTACCAATGATGCCAAGCCGTTTCTTCTTTGTTACGGCTAGGGCTTTATTGATCGCCGGGGTGACCACTTCAAAGACCGGCACGTGGAGATGTTTCTTGAGTGTTTCGGCAGCCACCGCCGAGGCGGTGTGACACGCCACAATGATTATTTTTGCCCCCTGCTCGATCAGAAATTGAGCGTCTTGCAGGGCATATTTGGTAATCGTTTCCTCGCTCTTGCTTCCGTACGGTGTCCGGGCAGTATCGCCAAAATACACAATCTGGTAATCCGGCAATTGCCGAAATACTTCTTTGACAACAGTCAGGCCGCCAATGCCTGAATCAAAAATCCCGATCATGCTGATTCATTAAAAGTTAGATCACGTATGGCAGGAAATATTTTGTCCGCTTCACGTAAGGCCTCGCGGGGCACGTTGTGTTCAACCGCCCAACACGTCAGTCCGGCCGACTTGGCCGAACGCACCCCATACGGGGTATCCTCAATGGCTAAACAGGCGCTGGCCGGCAGATTCATTTTCTTCAGTGTAATTTGATATATTTCGGGGTCAGGCTTTGCCCGAGTTACTTCTTCAACCGTGGTGATTACGGAAAAATACTTTCCAAAAGGCACGATTTTTTCCAAGGCTTCTACCTGCCAACGGGCTGAACCGGTCACTAAAGCCAATCGGCCGACCTGCTGCGCTTTTTTTATTACATCGAGCGCCCCAGGATATAACACAATTTTATCTCCAATCAGCCCCCGATAGGCAGGCTCCTTATGACTATCCACGAGATGTACCGGAATATCAGGGTAATCCTCATGGAAGGCGGCGAATCCTTCGTTGTCGGACCGGCCGAGAAAATACTTCCGGTATAACTCCGGCGTCAAATTGAAATCCCCTATCTCCTTCAGTATTTTTCTGAATATTACCTCAATCGCCGCCTCTGAATCCAACAGTACGCCATCGAGATCAAATAGTATGCCCTGATATGACATGCGATAGTGTTTACGTATTATTTGAAATATTAATGCCTCGATGATTTCGAGTGACGGACAGCCTTGTCTCCATGTATGGTCCGAAAAATCGCCTTATGAATGACCTGACTTGAGACATGCGCTCCTTTCACGATCCGAAGGATGGTTTTATGGAATCGACGATTCGTGGCTACGACCGAGGTCGATTTCAGGGTGATCGGTTGGCCCTGGAAATCAGTCACCTTCCCGCCTGCCTCTTCCACTAATAACGCGCCTGAAACTATGTCCCAGGGATACGTCAGAATATTATAAAAGACGTCAAATGTTCCACTGGCGACATACGTGAGCGCTGCGATCCCGGAACCAAACAGTCGAATGCGCATATCATAATCATACAACCGACCAAAAGTTTTCAGCGTCAGGGCGCGCGCGATGCGCCGAGAAGAAAGGTGCGTCATAACCAGCGTGTTGTGAATGTCGGCGTGCCGGCTGACCCTGAGGCGCCGATCATTTACCCAGGCACCCTTGCCCCGTTCGGCAAAATACAGTTTTTTCTCCATCGGATCATAGATGGCCGAGAGAATCGTCGCCTGGCGATAAACAAGGGCCAAACTGGTGCAAAACGGCGCCACGCCATTATAATAGTTCACCGAACCGTCCATCGGATCGATCACCCACGTATAGGGCGATCCTTTGTCGGTAAAGCCCGCCTGTTCGGAGAGAATATTGTGATCCGGAAAATGCCGATGAATTTCTTGCACGATCAGCCGTTCTGCTTTGAGGTCGATAGCCAATACTAAATCGCGTCGCGTTTTTATCTCAACGCGCTGCACTTTCTGAAAATTCTTCAATAACAAACGTCCGGCTCGACGCACGGCAGTCTGAGCAACCTTCCGAGCAATCTGATAATCCATAATGTTTTATTACTTATTCAAGCACCGCCAAATTAACGCAGAGCTGGTCTTCCCAAATCATGTCCGGGTACGATTTCAAGGTATCGCGGACGTAGAGACGACGCTGTTCGTATGTTTCCTTGTCCTTGGCCTCGAATTTAACTGTCAGATACGGCCCGTTTTGCGAATACCGGAAAATGATCATGCCATCGTCGAAATCAATCCGGCAGCCGTCGTCACCCGGAATAATCGTGTCATCTGTTACGCGGCCGTTTGGAAAATCATTCTTGAATTTGGTCGAAATTTCTTTGACCACCTGGGCTTTTTTGTCATCCGGACAACCGATCTTGATTTCCGGCGAGGAAATGTAGGGCGGAAAGGTCTCGTAGAGCTGACTCAGCGTCAAACCTTTGTCGGAGAGGTATTCGAGCAGACGGAGCGCAGCATATGAACCGTCATCGTGGCCATACGCGTTATCGGCAAAGAAGAAGTGGCCAGACAACTCTCCGCCGAAGGCCGCCTTCTCGGCCGCGATCTTCGCCTTGATAAATGAATGTCCGGTCCGCCAGATAACCGGTATGCCGTTCGATTGTTTTATCACTTCCGGCACGACTTGTGAACACAAGGTGTTGTATACAATTTTCGTGTTTGGAAAACGTTCGAGAATTTCTTTGGCAAAAATGGCTACCAGCACGTCGTTCCAGAGAATTCTGCCTTTTTCATCAACGGTGCCGATCCGATCGCCGTCACCGTCAAAGGCCAACCCGAAATCGGCTTTTTCCTCCAAGACCATGCGGCCGACCTCAGTCATGACCTTCTGATCGGTCGGATCAGGCGTGCCAACCGGGAAATGGCCGTCAACGGTCAGGTTTTTTCCGATTACCTCGCAACCGGCGCGCTCGAGTATTTCGGGTACAAACATTCCGGTTGTTCCCTGATGGCAATCGACGACGACTTTAAATTTTCGTTTCAAGCGAATGCGCTTCAAGACGTCCCGGATGTAGTCTTCTTTTACGTCCGCCTGCGTAACCGTCCCCGCCGTTGGCGCAACATAAAACTCATCGCGATCGGCGAGGTCTTTAATCTCTTGAACGTGCTCCGGCTCGGTCGTTTGTGAATAGGCGATCCCCAGCTTAAAACCATTAAAATTCCAAGGATTATGTGAGGCGGTAATCATAACGCCGCCATTGGTTTGATAGCGGTACTGGGCATAATACATCATCTGGGTCATCACCATACCGAGATCAATGACGTCGACGCCGGTCGAGGTCAATCCCCGGATCACGGCGGCTTGATAGTCCGGACCGCTCAACCGGCAGTCCCGTCCAACTACCGCCTGTCGGATTTTCCGACGATGTAAAAACGTACCGAACGCTTTCGCGATTGCTTCAACCTTATCGACATCGAGGTCTTGATCGACAATCCCGCGAATGTCATAATTTCGGAAGACGAATGGATTGATCTTCATTCATTTTTTTGAATTTTTTAGATAGCTGCGCTTTTGAAGGCACTGGTTGATTTTACCGTTGAATGCATCTCGCGTCAATGCTGCTTACCCACAATTATTGCACTCTTGCTCTCGGCCGGAAAATGGTCTTCAAGATCAGTCAAATGCTTTTGTAATTTCGCCTCAGTTACTGCCTCAATCGTTAATCGTAATATCGGCTCGGTATTCGATGGCCGAACGTTAAACCACCAGTCGTCATATTCGACGGTCAGGCCGTCGAGCCGATCCTTTTTCCCGTCGGCGTATTTCTCTTCGATCGTCCGGACGATTGACTGCTGGTCTGACACCGTAAAATACTCTTCGACGCGATGGTAGGGGTTAAAATCAGCCACGAGGCGAGACAATGGTTGGTTGGCCTCGGACAGGAGTCCGAGAACCGTCAGGAACGCGATCAGGCCCGAATCGGCATAATAATTATCGCGGAAACAGTAATGGGCCGAGGTCTCGCCGCCGAGAATACCATCGTATTTCCGGAGGGCGCCCGAGACGTTTACAAAACCGACGGGCGTGCGCAGCGGCCGGCCGCCCCAGTGGGCTATTTTCTCAGGCACGGCGCGGCTGCAGACAACGTTATACGACACGCCCTTGCCCGGATATTTTTTTAACAGTTGCTTGGCTAACAGTAATAAACTGATATCGCCGCGGATCCACTCGCCTTTTTCTGTTATGAACATTGCCCGGTCCGCGTCGCCGTCAAAAAGCACCCCGAAATCAGCGTGTTCGTCGCGGACGCGCTGGCAGCAGGCCGTGCGGGCTTCGGGCAAAACGGGGTTGGGCGGCCGGTTCGGAAATCGCCCGTCAAGCTCGAAGAATAACGGAATCACTTTTATCGGCAGGTGCGCAGCCAATTCCGTGATAACCGTTCCGGCCATGCCGTTGCCGGCGTCAACCACGACGCTCAGCGGTCGTATTTTGGTTCGATCAATAAACGTTAGCGCGTGCCGGATATATTCCGGTATTATGTTCCGCGTCAGCAGGCGCGACGACGAATTAGCTGGCGCATCGGCCTTCCCAAGATACGGCCGTATGTCCCGTCCCGGGATCATGCGTACGTCCTGATCGACAAATCTGATCCCATTATAATCAGCCGGATTATGCGAAGCGGTGATCATGGCACCGGCGTCATAGCCATATTTTCCGACGGCAAAATACATGACTTCGCTCGGGATCAAACCAAGATCCGTAATCGTGACCGGGTAGCCCCGGAGGGCGTCAACAAAGGCTGTTTTTAGTTGCGCTGACGAGAGTCGTGCGTCGCGGCCAATGACCAGATTTTTCGGACGGCACATTGCATAATACGCCCGGGCGATTTCAGCCATTCCGGCTTCGTTCAGTTCCGTCGGGTAGAGCCCGCGGATATCATAGGCTTTGAAGATGTCTTTTGAAATAGATTCCATCGTTTTGTAAACGTAAAAAACGTTCGCGCGCTCGGCGCAGACGGGTACTTATTTCGACTCGTGAAGATTATTTGTTTGACGGATATGACTAACGATGACCCTGACCAGGCTGCTAAAGCCCCAGATAACCCCAGCCAAGCTAACGAAAACGCCGAGATACACAACCCAGGTTAACGCAGTATACGCGGTAAAACCAACGATAAACGATACTGCCATCGGCATGTTTTTCCCTCGCAGGACATAGGCAAAGAAGCTTTGCCCGATTAAGAGTCCGACAAATACGGGACTGAGGTAGATTCCTAAGGCATATAATGTTGCCAGAATAACGGCCATCGGCAGACCGACGATTGACCCGGCCAGGACAACCATGGCGATCGGAAAACCGATCAGCAAAAGAATCCCCCAGCCGATTTTCATGAATGGCCGCGTGGCCATGTCGTGTATCACTGCCGCGGCGCCCTTTGGAATGATTGCAATAATAATCAGCCCGATCAAAAGCAGGCCGAGAAAATTCATAATACGAAACGCCCAGGAAGCCTTGATGGCGAATTGGCGGAGACTGGTAACGTCGACCCGCGGTTCGCGATGCTCAATCGTTCCAGCCACGGCGCTGGCATTAAGCGGTATCGTTTCACTGCTGTCATACCGGAGGTTGCCGCCGATTTTCGCCAGTGAACCAAGGGTTAAGCCTTTTCCGCTTACCCCAACCTGAACATCTTTTTTCACTTCGGCGTTCAGGTCAAGCGACACCGCCTGGCCGGTCACATTCCCGGCGATTGGACCGGCGATCGTGACGTTGCCGGCGACATAGGACAAGCTGCCCGCGATTGAGCCGATGTTTGTCACCATCAGATCGTTCGCGACGGCGACCGTGACATTACGGCCAACCGCTCCTCGAACCGTCACATCGGTGGCGACCGCTCGGATACTTCCGTTTACCCGGCCGCTCACGGTCAATGAATACGCGGCCACGATAACATCGCCAGTCACCTCGCCGTTTATGGTCACTTGCGAGCCGACCGCCAGTACGTCGCCCTCAACCTTGCCGTCGATCGTGATGGTATTGGCAAAACTCACGAAATTGTCCTGCACCACCTCGTTTGTCGAGACAATACTGTTTTGATCAAACGCGGCCTGACCAAACCGCGGTGCGGTGAGGCCGATAACCATGAGCAGTCCGATAAGTATGATTTTTTTCATCGCGATGTTTCGTTAATTGTTAGCCGACTACGGCTTCTGGGCAATGACGGCAATATTGTCCGATTGGCTTTGGCCAACCGGCGGCAGGGAGCGGCTGAGAAAATTTTTTTCAACACGAAACCCGGCCTGACTGATGCGTTCCAGCAATTCTTTTTCGGTAAAAGCATGGTAATAGCGCTTGATGTCCGAATGTCGCCAGGGCAGAAACGCGTCGTTTGTATCGAGCGCGGTAAGGCCAAATATTTTTTTAATATTGGTTGCCCGATAAAGGCGGCGGTATTTTGTCTGCCAGAGATTCCAGACTTCCAGAAACAAATAGCCGCCCGGTTTCAAGACACGCGCCATCTCGTTGAGCGCTTTCTGGCGCAGTTCCTTCCCGGGAATCTGGTGCAGGACGGCAATTGAGAAGACTGCGTCAAACTTCGCGTCTGGAAAGGGTAAGCTGATATTGTCCCCGATGACAAATTTCCGGTTTGGGCACAGCTTCCTCGCCTGATCCAACAAGCGCGTGCTGACGTCGCAACCGATATACTCCGCCTTTACATCATCGAGAATCTTCGTTACTCTACCATTACCACAACCGACGTCGAGCACCGACATACCGGGCCGGAGATATTTCTTGAATTCTAAAAATTCCGGCCAGATATCGAATCGGCTCTGTGAAAATTCATCAGCGATCATTTGATAGTCGCTCCGTACTTTGCGGAGCAATGTTTGCGCATATTCTGGTTTCATATGGATCTCGCCCCCGTGATAAAAAAATTGATAGCCGCGAACCTTGAAACGCCCGATGACCTGGCGCGTTTCAAGCGTTGGGTGGCCAAGAAATTTAGCCTTACCCTACCCTCTCATCATACACTGTTACAGGCGTATCGACAATTCATTCATCAACAGGGGCGACCGGAAGATCCCGTTATTATTGCCCTGCTGCGTCGGCGCAAAATACGGACACTTTCGGGTGTGGCCGTCATTACTGTCCTGACAAAACCGTATCCTTGTCCTGGCCAGTGCATCTACTGCCCCGCGGAAGCCCGCATGCCAAAAAGCTACCTTGCTTCCGAGCCCGCCGCTCAACGCGCGCTGAGCCATCACTTTGATCCGTTTCGCCAGGTTCAGGCGCGGCTGCGTACCCTGCAGGCAAACGGTCACCCGACGGATAAAATCGAGCTCATCATCTTGGGCGGCACCTGGTCAGCGTACCTAAAACGTTATCAAGCCTGGTTTGTGAAGCGCTGTTTCGATGCGGCCAATGAGAAAAATGAGCCCAGTCTGGCCGACGCGCAGAAACGGAATGAAAAAACCGACAACCGGATTATTGGACTAACGATTGAAACTCGACCTGATTTCGTCACCGCTGAGGAGATTGTCCGGTTGCGCGAACTCGGCGTTACCCGCGTCCAAATCGGCGTCCAAACCACCGATGAAAAAATATTGAAATACATAAAACGCGGCCACGATCTCGCCACGGTTTCGCGAGCCACGGCGCTGCTCCGTAACGCCGGCTTCAAAATCAATTACCATCTCATGCCCGGACTGCCTGGCGCTACGCCGGCAAAAGATGTGCGCGTTTTCCGCCGCGTTTTTACGGATGAGCGATTCAAACCCGACTATCTCAAACTGTATCCGACCGTGGTGTTAAAACATTCGCCTCTCTATCGGCTTTGGCAGCGGAAAAAATATCGGCCGTACACCGAGAAACAACTGTTGTCGTTGATCCCGAAGCTGAAAGCCCTTGTCCCGCGCTGGGTCCGGCTGGAACGACTCGTCCGCGACATCCCCGGCCCGGATATTGCTGCCGGCAGTACCGTCACAAACTTGCGGCAGGTGCTTCATGAACGTGGGGTAGTATGCCATTGCATCCGTTGTCGCGAGGCCCGAGCGGCACAGGCAAATTCCACCCAGGCAAAATTGTGGACCGAAAAATACAGCGCCGCTGGCGGTACTGAGTACTTTATTTCGTTCGAAGACAGGGCGAGAAAGCGTCTCTATGCTTTCATCCGCTTGCGTTTGCCGGATGTTCCATGCGCGGGCGGTGATGCCCAACTTCGCCTCCACAAACCTCTCCCTGTTTTACGCGGGGCAGCGCTCATCCGCGAACTCCATACCTACGGGCAAATGCTGCCGCTACGGCGCGGCCATGAACGAGCAGTCCAACACCTCGGTTTTGGCAAACGGTTGATGCGTGAAGCCGAGAATCTAGCAAAAGAACATGGGTATAAAAGAATAGCCGTTATTTCGGGTATCGGGGTGCGTGGGTATTACCGGAAGCTTGGGTATCGACTGCAAGAAACATACATGGTGAAAAATATTAGACTCCCTGATTCTTCCCGGAGAATACCAAAATAAAAGCTCCTGATCGCTCAGGAGCGCAGCCGCTCAAACAATCAGAGCGGCTGGTTGTGCTTGATGAAGATCTTGCGTCGCCAGTCTTGGAAATCGTCCGTGGCGCGACGCAGCGTAGTGGCGCGATCGAGCTTCTCGCCCGGCCAGTGCTTCGACCGTTCAATCCCCTCGGAGTCGCACCTGACGGATTCCTGGCCGATAGTCACCCGGTACTCGTCCCAGGGATCGCTGCCGATGACGTTGTCGTCATTCTCGTCATAGGCGACCCAGGTGGTGTCGCCATGGACCAAGGTCAACTCCCGACAGCTGCCCGGCCGCTGCCAGTACGTGTAGTCATAGCCGTCGACGGTGCCTTTGAAATCCAGTTTCGGATCACGCTCCTTCGCGGACTCGACCGGCACATCCGTCGTCGCCACAGGCGCTGCCCCAGTCGAGTCGGCCGCGGCCGCACTGAGAGAAGCCTCTGTCATCGTGGGAACGGGATCGGCCTCGTGCTTGCTGCACGAAGTAGCGCCCAGCCCCAGCGACAACAGCAACGCCACAACACCCCAGTAACCACGGCTCAGGAACAGTTTCCGGTGCATTAGAGACCCTCCTTGGAGAACGAACCCTCGTGCCCAGCCCTCAGGTGTGTATGGTTGTTGGGACGTCGGTATGGTACTTGAGAACCGACAGATTGTCAATATCATCATTGACAGCGCACGTCATCATTTTCTATACTACCAGCTGCCGGGTAGTGGCGTAGCCGTACCACCAGCCCTCCGTGCTGAAAAGCACAGGTTGCTCACCACGGCTGCCGTCTGGAGTCAGTGTACCGGTTCCGGAACAATCAAGGAGATAAATCCGTACGCATCACCCCCTAGAAGCACTGACCCGGCGGCTTTTTTCATTGATAAAAGCTGCCATTAAAAAAGGGTGGCTTCAGCCCCCTCGCCAGGTAACACCCAATGCGCACGAATGCGCGCTGCGCGAGGCTTTAGCCACCTGTGTTGCGAAGCATGAGCTCGCCGAACGTCCCTCAGAATGGACTTAGGCGAGGATGCTCCTCCAGATTCGAGCCATACGCTGTCCCTTTCTCCCATCCGGGAAGACCCATGGACTCGCGTCATCCGCGAACGACAGTACCGGAAACGGATGACTTCATAAGTATACTCCAGTATAAAATGGCGGCAAGCCTGATCTGAATAATAAAAGGGGTGGCGATTGCCAACACCGCGTGATGAGCGTGATGATGGCCTGGCCACCCATGTTGTTTACCCCGTTAAAGGGCGTCAGCCTGGAGCGTGAGGGGATCCGGAACGATTCATGATGTTCCTCCATCGTTCGAGTGCCCCATGCACATCGCGAGCTGTTGTTCCTCCACGTAGTAAACTCGCGACGGCATGTATACTACTCCCTTTTTCACATTTCGTCAAGACATTACTTGTTTTTTTGCTAATACAAAGCAAGACCTGAAGGCTCGTGCCTAATTCAACTTATAGACAGCAGCAGACGCCGATCTGCGCGTCCGTCTGATAATCGCAATCTGGTATTGGAATATTGGTGTTCGTAATTGCCGTACCCCGCTGATTCACGCAAACGCTGGCTGACTCGGCCGCCGTCCCGCGCAGACACAGTCCTTTGGCAAAGCCTCGGTTGATACAGCGCTGATTGCAGTTTTCGTGCTGGACTGACGCCGTATTCGTGTTTTTCTGGGTTGTCGTTCCGCTGCTCGGGGCAAACTCCGAAAAATACAGAATCGCCCCAAAAACAAGGAGCGCAATAAAGGTGACAACGAATACGGCTCGGCCTGTCATGATTTTATGGTTACATTATGAGCCTATTCTGCTAAGTATCTTTTACAGAATTCTTTGACATTCGGCGCCAGCGGCTGTTTACGATACTCGGCGAACGGGACCCAGATGATTTTTTCATGCTCAATCGGATCAGCCAGCCTGACTGTTTCTCCTGGTTTACGTTCCGCGAGAAAGACATGCCCGCGATAGATTTTACCTTTTGCCCGGGCAAAAGTCATGTCGCTATAGCCGAAGTATTTCGTAATTTCAACCTCGCAGCCGGCTTCTTCTTTTACCTCACGTCTGGCCGCCTGCTCCAGTGTTTCGCCTGGCTCGACTTGGCCGCCGGGAAATTCATAGTGATGATGTTCGCGCTTCAACAGCAATAATAATTTGCCATCCTCAATGATGGCGCAGCCGGCACAGGGAATAATGGTTGTTGACTGGCTCATAGTGAACGGATGAGGTCAAGACTAAGTTCCGATAACGATGAAATTATCACATCGGCCGGCCCTAAATTCTGCTCGGGCACCTGTCTGTTTCGCACGGCAACGCACTTGCAACCAGCGGCCTTGGCTGATTCAATGCCGATTTCGGCGTCTTCAACCACGACACATTCTTCCGGTTGTAAACCGAGGTACTGAGCTGCCGCCAGATATGGGTCGGGCAGTGGTTTGTGCCCAACGACGTCTTTCGAGGTGATGACCACGGAAAAATATTTCTCAAATCCGTGACGCTGGATAACCTCATGCACATACCAGGGGCTGCCCGACGAAACCAGAGCCAGTTTATACCCTGCCCGTGACAACCGGCCAAGCGTTTCGTCAGCGCCGGGCATATCTGTTTGTCCGGTTTTGGCCATGGCGACGAAAATCGGCCGGCGCTTCTGCTGAAAATTAACTGGGGTGATCGGGAGTTTAAAAAAATCAATAATGGACGTTATCGCTTCGGTCGTTTCGCGGCCGACAATTCTTTTTTGAGTGCGCTCGGGCAGTTCCGAAAAACTGTGGCCGTATTCGCGAATAACGGCGTCCATTGAGCCGCGGTGCCACGGCCAGGTGTTGACGAGCGTATCATCTTGGTCAAAAATGACGGCTTTAATCATCCTGCTATAAACCAATTAATAACGGCTAAGAATAACAGTATAATACTAGCGGTTATACTAATTCGTGCAAGTATTCTCTTTTCGGTATTCCGCCCCATTATTCCGAAGGTTATTGATAATAATGATGATACCCAGCCACCTAACACGAAGAGTCCATAAATATTTTCTGGGCATTTTTGGTGCCACGCAATTAAACTACTTCCGCATCCCATATTCATTTCGAATGCAAATGCAGTAAAAAGGAAAAATAATCCACCTAATAAAAATATAAATGACCAGAAGGCTAGCTTACTTTTTTTCAAACCCGGAGTGTTCTTTTTTTCTTCCATACTATTATTCCTTAATTATTAATTCATTATTTTCACGAATGAATAATAACAAAAGTCCGGCCACAACAGTCAACCCTAATGAAACAACAAACGGGATCGTGTCTCCGAATCTCACCCAGAGCAGACCGGCGCCGAGCGACGCTGGCAAAGCCGCAAAACCGGTGATGAGCTGAAACGCGCCCAGGCTACTCGCCCGATAGTCGACCGGCGCCAATTCAGAGGCGAGCGTCTTCTGGACCGGCTCGAGCGCGCCCCGGTGCAAGCCGTACAATACAAAGATGACGGGGATAATCCAAATGCTCGTAAAAAATATTGCGCCGAGACAGACAACCGCCCAGAGCAGAAAAGCAATGAGCATGACTTTCTTCCGGCCAATTTTGTCAGCCAGCCGTCCGAACGGAAGAGAAAAAATCGAGGCCACGGCGCTGAATACCAGGTACAATATGGGAATTGTCACATCCCGATAGCCATGATTCTTGGCCAGAATAAGGAGAAATGAATAGCTAAACGCGCCGAGGGCAAAAACGGCATTCAAGCTAAGAAACAGTTTGAAATCGCGCTGCAGAAATTTCAAGCTGAAGCCCTTAAATATCTTCGACTCGGGCGCTTTTCGCTCTTTGATAATAAACATGACAAGTATTACCGCGATGATTGACGGTATTGCTGCCAACCAAAAAATTTTCCGGTACCCCAGCAACCCGAGAAAAGCAATGGTGAACAACACGCCGAGCACCGAGCCGAGATTATCCATCGTCCGTAACAAGCCAAAGCGCGATCCGCGGTTGGCCTGGGTGGATTCATCGGCGATCATCGCGTCCCGGGGCGCGCCGCGCATCTTCCCGGCCCGGTCGAGAATGCGAAACGGAATAATGTGCTGCCACGTTCCGGCCAGCGCGTACCCGATGCGCGAAAGGCCGCCGAAGAAATATCCGATCCAGACGAAGACCTTGCGTCTGCGAATCCGGTCCGAGATATAGCCGGAAACCGCTTGGGAGATCGACACCAAAGCGTCGCCTAAACCATCAACCAGGCCCAGGACGGCCATATTCGCGCCCAGGACCTCAGTCAAAAAAAGCGGCCAGATCGGATAGATCATATCCGAGCCCATGTCATTAAAAAATGACGCGGCCGCAAACGTCCGGACGTTTTTCTTTGCTTCCTTTTCGTTTATTATATCCGGCTGTTGTTCCATGCTCGTTGGCACTATAATGGCGTTTATCTATATACTCTCTTACTATGATAGTTTGTTAGCACGTTTTTACTTGGAATAAAAATATTTTCCGGCAATTGCGCCAGCGGCCACCAGCGCCATTCGACTATTTCATCCGGTTCTTTCACCGCCGGTTCACCCGAGAATTCGGAACAGAGAAAACCGAGCGTGACAAAATGCGCGTCCGCGACCTTGTCGTTTGCCACGCTGATAAGCCGTAAGGCGTTCCGTTCAATCGTCAGTCCGGTCTCCTCAAACACTTCGCGGATGCACGCGTCCTCCAGCTCCTCGCCGAATTCCAGCTTGCCGCCCGGCATGGTCCAGGTGTTCTCGCCATGCAGCTCGGAATCAGCCTTGGCCGGATCGCTGTGGCGCAATCCTAAAAGCACCTTCTCCTCTTTCATTATCATTACCCCGAGACCGACGCCGACTTTTTTTGCACTATCTTCCATTTTGTTTAAGCTGATTTTTCTTTTTCAAGGGCTTTTATATCATTTTCCCGCACCTTAATCAGCGCTTCCTCAAGATCGATATGATAATGATCGGCGATTCGCACAGTCATAAAAAACAGATCGGTTAATTCGTCAGCGATCTCGTTTTTCGTGGTTTTATAGACATCACGGTTTTCTCGACTCGGCAAATAATACTTTTCATACACCATGACGTGCTTGGCCAGATCGCCGACCTGCTTGGCCAGCTCGATCATTGAGCCCTCAATGCCCCAAGGTTTCTGCTCAACTTTTTCAAACTCCTTAATTACCGCTCGATTCTGCTCAACGATTTCTTGAAATGTTTTCGATTGTGTCATATAAATCTTTACGTTAATTCATCCTCAGATAATATTTTTATACCGCTCTGCTTTAATAGTGCCGCGGTCACTCCGTCGCCATCAGTCAGTTTGCCCGAGAAGGTGCCGTCATATATCTTGCCGCTGCCGCATGAAGGGCTCCTGCTTTTTAAGATCGCTTCCGTGGCGCCATAGAGCTTGGCTAGTTTCAAAACCTCGTGAGCCCCGGCGACAAACTGTCCGGTAATATCCCTACCGTCGGGCTCGATGACCGTAGCCCGTCCAGCCAACACGTCATTTCCATCGCCGCCCTTGATCTCGGCATTTGGCCGGGGCGTCGCTTGTCCGCCAAGCTGCTCAGGACAGACGGGGATCAACGGCTCCGAAACTGCCAGTTTTACGGCTTGTTTGTTCGGTTTTATTTGGCCGTCATAGCGGCATTGTACGCCCAGCAGACAGGCGCTACAGAGTTTCATTCAATTCTTACTTCTTAATTTTGAATTTTTAATTGACCCAAAGTATTCATCAATCGCTTCTTGCGCATCTTTTAATTTGTCGTAATACACCAAATCGACGTTCTTGTTTCCCTCAATCATGGCCGACAGCCGTCGTCCGCCGCCCCGGCGGAAAAGGCATATTATTTTCTTTTTCAATTCCTCGGCCGCCGCGATTTCATAGCCGACGCCAAGCGACGGCGTGCTGACTTCGGCCACAAATACGTCCGCTTCATCCAGCCGATCCATCAGCCAGTCGTAGACCTCTTCTGGTTTTAAATGGTTTTCGCCGTGTTCATCCAAATCTTCAGCCCCAATTTTGTGGGTTAACACTTCGCCGTACTGTCCAAGGTGTTCGATAATATCCCGGTACCATTCCTGGTCATGACGCCCGGCCTGGACTGCGCCGGCAAAGTAGATCTTCATAATTCACCGTCCTGCCGGATTTTGGCGATAAATTTCTTGAGCAGCTGGTAGTTTTCTTCCAGCTCTTTTTTACAAATATCGAGTGAGACGATCTTGTGTTTTTCCTCCATTTTCATAACCTGCAGGTCTAATGCTTCTTTGATCGTGCGAGAACCAGCGCGTTCGTATATGCGTTTGATAAATAATTTTGGCAATAAAAACTTATGCGCGTCGGCGTTGGCGCAGATTTCCGCTTCGAGACAGCTATATGGCACGGTAGCATGATGCGCCTCAATACAATTCAACACTTTTTTCGCGATTTCCGTATCCAACTGATATTTCTCAAATACCTCGTTTGCCACGAGTACGGACATGGCGATGTGTTCCGGGAAGATATTTTTTGAAACCGCCTCGCCGACCTTTATGTCCATCAGCCGCGTCCCGAGCTGAACAATAAAGATATCAGCGCCAAGCTGCTTTGCCAGCCGTTCGCCGATCGCGTTAATCTCGCGGTATTCGAACAGCGGCGGCAGGCCGTTTTTTTCGATTTCGGCAACGGCCAGCGCATCAACTTCCTGTAATAATTTTTGTTTATTTGTTGGGGTATTCATATTCATATTGTACCCGACATTACTCATGAACGCAATTTTTTTACCTTGACAGTATGACAGTCTGCGAGCATTATGAAAACATGCCGAAAGAAGAAACGCTCCAACCAACGATCGAGCCAGCTGGTCTCGAAAAACCTGAGGCAAACACCAGGGACGCAGCCGATCGAAAAACTGAAGAGGTCGAAGGACAGGCTCCGACCATCGGAGTTATTTTGGAAAGAATTAATGCGCTCGATGAAAAAATCGCCGAACTAACCGCCTCGCTTGAGGTAAATCGTACGCAACTCGACGAGGCACGTCAGGGCTTGGGTGTACCTGCGGTGGCCGAATCATCGCCATCACAACACGCTGACACGGATCGACTTGTTCGGTTGCAGGAGGAAAAGGCCGCCCTCGACGCCCAAAAGGATGGTTGGGTCAGTGAGCACGGCCGCGAGAACCTGCCTGAAGGAATTGTTATGCCGGCCGGCCAGAACGGCGGCGAAATGAGGGCCGGTTCATTAAGAAAACAGGCAGAAGAGGATGATAGCGATCCCGACCGAGAAAAGAACCTGGATGCACGAAAAATGGAAATGGACTCATTGAAACGCGATGTGACGAGAGCATTTGAGCAAGGCTTGAAGAGCAGCTGGCGGACAAAAGGCGCGGCGAATTTAGAAATGGTCGTGGATCTGATGAGAATTCGTTCTCAAAAGGCGATTGATAATAAATCAGCTGATTACGTCAGCGGAAAAACCGATGAACTGCCCTTCGAGGACATTTGGTTGAGCTGGGAGGCGACGTCGCTCATCGATCGGCTTTTCGGAAAACCAAACCTCATAAAAAATGTAAATCTCTTCTTTGATGATGACCTGGAACCGCTTATAAACGCATCGGAAATCGCTGAAATGGAAGACCGGATCAAAAAAAATGCCGAGCGGACATCGCCAAAACCAGGGGGGATCGAAAATCAACCGCCTTCTCCGGAGTCCCCAGAACAGAAAACGTGAACCATCGAGACCGAACAGTTGCTTGATACAGCTGTTTTTTATTGCCTAAAGTATCGAAAAATCGTACACTATAGCCATGAAGCCAACAACTATCAAGACTAAACGATTCACTCTCCGCGCCTACCGAAGCGCTGACGCGGCTTCGTTGCAACGCAGCATTAACGATCCGGGAATCGCCCGAAATACGCTCCATATCCCCCACCCCTATACCCTGAAAGACGCCCGAGACTGGATCCGCTCCTGCCAGCAGGACCGCCGGAAAAAACAGCCGCTCAAGATCGCCTGGGCAATCGACATAAATGGTGAAGTGGCCGGCGGCGTCGGCCTTCATTTCGTTCGTAGCGACCACAAGGCGGAAATCGGCTACTGGCTCGGCCGGAAATACTGGGGTAGCGGCTTTATGACCGAGGCGGCAAAGCATATTATCGCCCTTGGTTTCAAACAATTACGACTAAAGCGATTGTACGCCTTTACCTTTTCCTGGAACAAAGCCTCTGGCCGGGTACTGGAGAAAAACGGCTTCAAGCAAGAAGGGCTGCTACGAAAAAACGTGAAAAAAGGCAGCCTCTATGTCGATACCTACCTCTGGGCGAAAGTCCGATAATCTGATTCTATGACGCAAGCAATATTATATGGCGCGATCAGCGGTCTCTCGCTCATCGTCGGCGCGTTCGTCGGCCTGACGTTTCATTTGAAGCAAAAAGTTGTCGCCGCCTTTATGGCCTTTGGTTCGGGCGTCCTGATCTGCGCCCTAACGTTCGGCTTGATGGAAGAGGCGTTCCACCATGGCGGCTTTGATGCCGTCATTATCGGTTTCCTGGCTGGCGGGGTGGTCTTTATCGGCGGTGATTATTTGCTCCACATATACGGCGGCCGGAAGCATAAACGTCGTCCACTTTATCAGCCGAAGCGCGATGCCAGCGGTCAAGTCATCACGCTGGGGGCAGTTCTCGACGGCATTCCCGAATCCGTGGCACTCGGCATCGCCCTGTTCAATAGCGCCGCCACCGGCTTTCTCATGCTGGTCGCGATTTTTCTGTCAAACTTTCCCGAAAGTATTTCCTCGCTGGCCGGACTCAAAAGTGAGGGTTTTAAAAACAGGCGGATTTATCTCCTCTGGGGCATTGCGGCAGCGGCCACTCTTGTCGTCACAGTGATCAGCTACCAGTTTCTGCATGCTTTGCCTCGGAATACGCTTGGTATTTTGGAAGCATTCGCGGCTGGCGCCATTCTCGCCATGCTGGCCGACAGCATGATCCCGGAAGCATACGAAGAAGGCGGAACCGCCGTCGGCTTATTAACGGTCTTGGGGTTCCTGGTTGCTTTTGTCCTGTCTCGGTTTTAACATCACAAAACACCATTTCCCTTATCTTCCACACTCCCCATTTTTCTAGTATACTGATGGCAGATGACTACAATCGCAGGAAACAAGCGTAATTTCATCATCGGCGGGCTATTTCTTCTCAGCTTTGTTTTTGTTATATTTCCCCTGCCTACCTCAGCCGCTGCCACCTGCACCGTTGGAAAAATCCTGCCGCCATGCACCTGCACTGGCGATTGTCACTTTTGCGATTTCGTCTTGATGTTTGTTAATTTGGGTACGTGGTTTCTGGGCCTAGCCGCTTTATTTGCCCTATATTTTCTGGTCAATGGCGCTTTTACTATGGTCGTTTCCTCCGGCAATCCGCAACGGCTCGAAACAGGTAAAAAAACATTAACCGGAGCCTTAGTTGGCCTGTTCTTAGTCTTTGCCGCCTGGGCAATAATTAACACGCTCTTTGCGGCCTTTGTCGGGGAAAAAAATAAGAACGTCAGCTCCTCGTGGTGGAAACTCGGTAGCAGTTGCCCAACCACGGAAGCCACCATCCCGACCACTGGGGAAGAGGGCCCTCCAGCCAGCGGCGGCGGACAATGTAATGATTTTCGGGCCTTGGCTTTAAAAAACGACGTGCCCTATCCGTGCATAAACGGATCTGGATCGGCGGCGCTGAACAACCTAATTTCTTGCGTTCGGCAAAATGTACCGGCTGGTTGGATAGACACAAACCAAATCTACACCTGCGATCAGGATCACCCGGCCTGTAATTATATACGCGGTAGACAAGGCGTTTGCGGCGACTGCTCTCACTCTCAATATTCCTGCCATTATGGCGGTCACAGCGGCACCAATGGACCAGAAGGGGTTGATTTCAATGCCGCCGGTGGCCATACCGAGGATGCGTTGTATGACAAAATTGCCGAAGCATTAAATGGTCCTTGCCAAGGCATGGCTGGGTTCCATCAAAAAGAACCAAGTAGCAGTCCGACCCACACGCACGTCAGTACCACCGAATGTGATGGTAATTAAATAAAAAACCTAGGTATATAAAAAAACCGTTTATGCGGTTTTTTTATTTTCAATTACTATTTGATGATTACCGGTATAAGCAGCGACCAGCCCGGCAACAATAGACTGGGATTTTTGAGCAATGATGGTAGGTTTTGCCGGTTGGCCCAAACGATATCGTTGTAGCTGACGCCGAAGCCGATAAACCGCTTCGCGATTTTCCAGAGCGAGTCGCCCGTTTGCACGATGTATGTCACAGGACTCGTCAGGACTGGGTTGAGGCCAGGCAGAGGTAGTATTTTGATTTCTGTCTTGGTGAAGTATATCTGGCCGGTAGCTACGCTCGGTTTCCCGCTGCGATCGCGCGCGATGAGCGTGAGTGTGTGTTGACCGATCGATAAATCAGAGTCAGTCGTTATCGTGTAGTGAAAATTCGCCGTACCGGATGGGTGGTTGGATACCGCATGCTCCTCGGCAACGACGCCATCGATCAATACCTGGATAACCGAGTCGTTCTTTGCCAGTCCGGTTATCACGATCGTCGGACTCGTGCCGTCATGCACTTCGGAATCTATAATTGTTGGGGCGACGTATGGCGCCTCAATTTTGAAACGCACTGTTTTCGATGGTTTGCTTCTCATGCCGTCGTCGTTTTCTGCTTTTACGACTAGCGTATGCCAACCTAGCCCTAATGCTGAACTCGGCGAATACGTGAAGTTCCCGGTACCGGAGGCATGCTGGCTGGTCTCAGTTTTACCTTTATAGTCACCGTCAATGTAGACAAGAATAGTATTACCGCTCTTGGCATAGCCAAAGATTACCGGTTGCACATTTATTAACGTAGCCTGGTTTGCTGGAATCGTGGTCGTCGGTGCGGGCGGGCGCACCGGTTCGGTAGCCGTCGTAAACGTGCCGTCAACGCTCGTGGCCGTGGTGTTGCCAACCGAAGTAACGCGGTAATGGTAGGTGGTGTCGGACGAAAGGCCGGTTAGGGTCAGACGATGTTCTGTCACTGCGTCAGAGGAGG
>Ga0265297_10002518_pt1 | contig 36909 bp, 38 predicted proteins | sample Munlanlwell13791_FD_192502 | JGI IMG/M metagenome (GOLD analysis project Ga0265297, IMG submission 192502) | Leachate microbial communities from a municipal landfill in Southern Ontario, Canada - Leachate well 137-91 | ecosystem: Engineered > Solid waste > Landfill > Unclassified | place... | reverse complement strand
TTTTATTGCAAAAAAAGAAGCTCTTCTAAAAACAGGCGGTTTTGATAAAAATATTGAATTTTATGGAGAAGATACGGACATCGCTAGAAGATTAAGCAAACTTGGTAAGGTTGTATTTAAAATGGATTTTTTTATTTATTCTTCAAGCAGACGATTCCAAAAAGAAGGATTTGTAAAAACAAATTGGATTTATAGCATGAATTTTTTGTGGCAAGTATTATTTCATCATCCCCTCACAAAAGAATACATTGATGAACGCATAGTAAATAATTCCGGTGAAAAAAACAGCATTGATAATACCAACAAAAAAGGCGCTGAAATAAAGGCATGGGTTGTCAGTTCTTTTTTTGCTCTAGCTTTTATCGTTACTTGGATCTTTGATTCATTTGATTGGCATAAGGCCATACCTCTTGCCATATTTTATGCTGTGTTTATTTTTAATACTTTTTTTTCAATTAGATGTTTTGCTCGTATCACACCTCCATATAGTTTTGTACAAAGTATTATAGACTTTATTTTGGCTTCACTCTACATTGCTGTAGCCATAAATATAGAAAGTCCGGCTTACTTTATTTTCTTTACTCTCTTAATTTTCGCTATTTCTTCACTAAAATACACTCTACTTATAGGAAATATAGGATATGATTCCATACTGAAAAGAAAAATCTTAATTGATATGATAGGCGTCTGTGGATGTACATTTGTTATTGGAGGGATACTGATTGGTTATGTTAGAACCAGTATTTGGGCGTGGGCGGCAATTTTTATTCTAGCCAATGTTATTTTATTCTATTTCTGGCCGTTTTATAAAATAGATGTTTTAGAAGATAAATAATTTTAACAAACAACCCTATTCATTTAGAGCAGCTCTGGTTCCTGGTCCTACTGATCCAAGCTGATCCAAACCATTGAGTTTTTGATACTTCTTAACAGCAGCCATAGTAAGATTGCCATAATAACCAGTTATGGGGCCAGAATATACACCTTCTTCTTTTAGTCTCTCCTGTAATTTCGTAACTTCGTTATTACTCATTCCGTATTTTAACGGTTTCGCGAATATATATTTTGTAGTTACTGTGGCTATACTTTGAGTAGAAGTAATAGAAACAGAAATAGAAGCACAAATATTGGCAGATGAACAGATAGAAATAGTTCCAGATCCCGCAGATTTTCCCGAAAGAATTAAAGTGCTTCCGATCACATAGACACCAATAGAATTAGAATTGGAATTGTATGAGACATAATATCCGACACCAGAACCTCCGGAAATTTTTAAACTTTCACCTTCACCCACTTTCATACTTACCGAAGATTTATCAAATGTTATTGGTACAGAGTTTACAGTGCTAGCTGTGGCATTGCTTACCGAAACATAGAGCGTGTTACATTGCCCTCCCGTCTGACATACTGAAATATTTGCAGAACCAACCGTTATCCCAGATATAACCAAACTACTTCCGCTGACTGATACCGACAAAATGTTTGGATTGGAGTTGCTTGATACATAATATCCGCCATTGCCCGTCATATAAATTGCGGTGGTCTGATTTGTGTTTATAGAAATATTATTTTGACTAAAAGATGGTTGTACTCCGGAAACTGTAGAGGCAGAAGATGTAATGGTCACATTTAGGATAATACATCCACCGGCAGATGAACAAACTGTAGCCGAAGATGATCCTGTCTTGATACCTGTGATAGTAATAGTGCTTCCGCTCAAACTATACTGTGCGACACCATCATTGTTCTGAAGAATTGAATAAGGCGCAGTTCCACCGGAAACCATGACACTAGTTATTTGTCCGGGAATTAATCCGAGATTATTTTGACTCAAAGAAAGTGCTCCCCCAGAAGAAGAGACTACACTTACTACGATGGTTCCGCATTGTCCAGATGGTGCACATATTATTATCGTGTCAGTTCCAGGATTATTACCATAGATCGTGACAGAGCTCGTGGACAAATATGTCTGGGCAATATTTGTGCTTGAATTTGATGAAATATAATAAGTACCATATCCTCCGGATATATTAACGATAACTGTCTGACCCGTGACAACCGTCGGATAAGTCTGACTTAAAGAAAGTCCTGAGCCAGATGTTGTGTAAGTACCTATAGACGCTTTGACTACTCCACAAGCATTCATATCGGTAGAACAAACTGTGATAGTAGAAGATCCTGTAGTACCATTCGCATAAAGAGTAAGCGCCGGACCATTTAAACTAGTGCCGATAATGCTTGTATTAGAATTGTTTTGTATCTGATAAAACCCGTTGCCTCCGGTAATATTTATCTGAACATTTTGTCCGGAAATAATGGAAGTGTTGTTTTGACTAAAAGTTAAACCTTGTGATGTTGCGCTTTGCACGACAACATACAAACTCGCGCAATTTGAACTCAGTGATGAATTTAGTACACAGATATTTGCTGTGGTTTGGCCTACACTCAGACCTGTCACGGTAATTTGATTGCCACTAAAAGCAATATTTGCGGCCTGCGGATTAGAATTATTGGAAAGGTATAGATAGTTGGAACCACTGTTTGAAGTTGTAATAATTGATGATTGTCCCACATTTAAGACAGTGCTCGCCTGGCTTAAAGTCAAAATATTCGTGAATGTTCCGCTCGAAGAATATGGCCAAGAAACATCAGCAGAATTTTGACTATTTACAAGTACTCCGACCGAGCTATTCTGAGAAATATTATAGTCGCTTAGACTTATGTTGCCGGAAAAATTACCGATTGAATTTGTCGTACCAATGGAACGCAATTGCGAACCAGACGAAGAAACTGAATAGAAACGGAATATAACTCCGGAGTTCGGATCGCCCGTAACGTTTACATTTACAATACTGCTGTTACTTGAGTCCGCAGAAATAGAAAGCGTCGGTGTTACAGCATGGGCATTTGAAGCGAAAGACAAGAGAACAAAGGAAACAAGAACAAAAAGGGATAGTTTTTTAAAGATATTCATATTTATTATTTTAGATTGATAAAATTCTCACGTTATTCCCCAATTATATCACAAAAACACTCGGACTTTATCAACTTCATTACTTATCTTCTCTAGTTTCGTGCCAAACTTTTATAGCGTTTATCAAAGAGTCCAAAGAATCGCGAAGTTTCTTTTCCTCTATTTCAGTTAGAGGTAATTTTGAGTTTTTTATTGACTCAAGACGTTTAAAATAAAAATCATGAAGGGAGTCTATATATTGTTTGAGCACGTCTTCTTCCCTTTCCGAATCATGTATAAACCAAGGAAAAAAGAACGACCTTGCATAAAATCCAGAAATTTTGTCCACGGAAGTTGTAAAAAAATTTGGAGATATTGCGTATGACATATAATGTTTGATTAAAATTTTAATACTGAACCGGTATGCTAAAGAAATTATCCTTAGTCACAATAACATGATCCAAAAGATCTATTCCTAAAATTTTGCCTACCTTGATCAATTGCTCTGTGATATCTCTGTCTGCTTGGCTTGGATTTATTTCACCGGAAGGATGATTGTGAACAAGTATGACTGCCACGGCTGAATATTCTAAAGCCGGTTTAAAAACTTCTCTTGGATGAATAATGTTTGAATCTACGGTTCCTATGGAAATGATTTCGTCATGAATAACTTTATGATGCGCATTCAGATATATGCCTCTTAAATTTTCTTTTGGCAGTTCTCTCATGTCTTTCACATATTCAAAAACATCTTTAGCTGTTCTTATCATGGACAGACCATTTTCATTTTTTGCAAAGAATCTTTTTCCTAGTTCACTGCAAGCTATGAGTTGTATAGCTTTTATAAGAGGAATATCCAAATCCTTGGACAAAATTTGTGGGTTTTTCTGGCTGACTAAGCCTTTTTCTCCGTATTCTTTCAATATCCTTTCGGACATTGCCAGCACTTCTTCTTTCTTTGACCCTGTTCCCAGTACAATAGCCAAAAGTTCTGCCACTGAAAGACAAGAAGCTCCATTATTCATTAGTTTTTCGCGAGGTTTTTCTTCCGATGGAAGATCGCGAATCTTGAGAGTATATGTTTTGGTAAAATTATCTAAAATCAAACTGTTGTCACAAAATTTATAATTATTTAAAGTTTTCATATTTTTATACCTATATTTTATCAGATGTAGATAATAAAATCCAATGATAATAATACTTAATAATTAAAAATAAAATCTTTTAACTGTTCAAACGAATCTACTATACCAATAAGATTTTTATGTTCTTCACGAGTAAAATAACTTCTGTCGTGTTGCCCCCAAGTGACCGCTACGGTTGGAATATTTGCAATATCGGCTTCTCTTATATCGCCTAGAGTATCGGTAATAAAAAGAAAATCTTTATTACTTAAGTTATATTTTTTTTCTATCATCTTGAATTTATCAACCTTACTTTTTGATACATCTGCCGTAGCCAGAAAATCAAACAAAGAAATTATGTTTGAACGTTCAAGAAGTGGCAGACAATTATAATTAAAAGTCGAGGTATTTAAGACCAGAATATGCCCATTTTGATGAAGTTCTTCGAGTAACTCTTTTGATCCTGTATACATAGGAACTTTAGATTTGGTTTTTGAATAAGATAGTTCTCGTTCAGCCGTTTCCTCTTCTGTTTCTTGTTTTTTCTGTATCGGAAACTTTTTTATTTCCTCATGAAAATTACCACATGCTAATTCTTGGAATATTTCCTTGGTAAAACCAGGATACATATCGTGCATGTTCTTTTCTATGCTATCAATAGAGTCAAACAGCACACCATCTAAATCAAAAACTATTATTTTCTTCATAATTATAAGTATATAATAATTTTAAAATATACCTATACTTGCAAGATAATAACCAAGATAGGCCAATACACCCGTTATAACAAATGCTAGTAAAATTTTAAAGATATCCGCTATTTCTTTTATGAACAAAAAACTGTGTTTTCTGGGGATGATTTGTTTTTTCTCCGATGACACAGTACTGACCACGGGCGCATACGGAGAATTACTTTTAACAAATAAACACATTGAATCTGTTTGCTGCAGATTGTTATCAACAATAAGTTTTCGCAATTCGGCATAATATTCCTGATTACGATAAATGGGCAAGTTGAGCATTTGGTTTTTACCATTTTTCTCAAAATAAATTATCAGACCGTTGTTCGCGTACATGTACATAGACTTTCTTGGCACAGATTTTGCCTCGTCGGGATAAACCCCTTTCATAATGGATGCCCCCAGAAAAATACCTTTGATATCAGAATAAGGTATGATTTTGTGTTTATATAAAAAGAAAAGAGAAAAACGTGGAAAACGATAGATTATTTCTCTGTCGGTAAAAGAAATCGTTCCTTTGTATGCCATCCAAAAAGTCCACATGCAAGCTTGTCCGGAAGGAATAAACAACAGCGCTATTGCCAATCCAACATAACCAGAGGCGATATTCAGCGAAGGATTGCCTCCCCAAAAACTGATTATAGCTTCAATAAAAAAAGCCACTCCAACCAAATAAAAAGCGAGTCCTAAAGTAAAATTTATAAAAAACAACATCCATAGATAATCTTTCCAAAACTTTGGTTTATAAGTTTGCATGGATTAATTTGATTGTATTATACATCAAATTCAGCAAAAACTATTAGGGTTTGATTGTCATAATATATAATGATATTATAAGTGTGTTATCAGGTTTTTAACAAAAAAAAATTATGAAATACGACAGATTTGTGTGGGATGACAGTTATAGTGTCAATGTGAAGCTTATTGATGAACAACACAAACATTTTTTTGAAATAGTAAATCAATCTTTTGATTTACTGGAAACCGATCCTCAAAATAGAGCCAAAATCTTTGCAGTAATAGACGAGTTGATTGCATACGGCAAATTCCATTTATCGACAGAAGAAAGGTATTTTGAACAATTTAATTTTATACACAGTAAAGAACATATTAGATCACACAATATATTCAGAGAAAAAGTTGATTTATATTTATTATACTTAAAAAATCTAAAAATTACCGACAGTGTGGAAGATCTTGCCGCCGCTGTAACAACTTTCTCCAAGAATTGGTTGTCGCAACACATCCTTATTTCTGACAAAGAATATATTACCCTGTTTAATGAGAACGGACTAAAATAAGATATTATTTATTCGCCTATTACCCCTTTTTCTATTCTATGAGCGTCTTCTATAATAAGTTTCATTATCTTTTCAGCTAAATCGGGACTAACAGATAGTTCTTCAGCTATGGCTCTTCTGCTCTCTATAACTATCCTTTCCCTATCCGGCTGAAATCTGGGAACATTATTTATTTTTTTATATTGTGCCACTTGAGGTATCAGTGCCATTCTTTCGGCAAGGACTGAAAGCAGTTCTTTATCTAGAGAATCTATTTTTTCTCGCAATTCGTTCAAATTTGGAACTTTTTCTTCTATTCCTTCTGGTGATTTCATATAAATCAAATTATAGGTCAAATATATCGTTTACACAATATTTATAAAAAATAATACTAAAAGGGGTCAATTTGTGTTTATTTTTATTTCGACATTTCCTCCCATACAAAATATGTACTTAGACCATCTTGTTCTTCTATATATCCGTTTGGATTAAATTGTTCAACATTCAACAACGCTTGAAATTTATAAATAACATACTGTGTTTGTAAACCCGGATAACTTGGTGAAGTTTTAATTTCATCTTTCATTCCAACTTTTGTTAATGCAATATTACCTCTTATACCCAATTCTTCTTGTATACCACGGATCATAGTATTTTTTGGATCTTCATCTGGTTTCATTTTTTCAGAAACTGTAATGCCTAAATTTCTGCGCCTTTCACGCCCGTCTTTAAAAACCTGTTTTTCTTCCTTAAGACGATATTTTTTACCTTCTGGAGATAAAAAATATATATCTGCATCACTAACAGTAATTTTTCTTAAAAGTTCACCTGATTCATTATTCACCAAAAGCGTCTCTCCTCCTTCAATCTCCTTTTGAAGATCAGCTAATGTTTTTGCTTGGCCCTTGCCCCATTTAGATGTATCAATCCCAGAATTTTCTAGAGATTTCTTTAGAATATTAACAGCAGTTTCGTTTATTTTTTCTGGTTGTTCCATGTAATTATTATATACAAAAACTATATGTATTAAATCCGCTATCTACCGCTAATCTTATAAAATCTTCTCTGGTTTCCGGAGTTTTTTGATAATGCATTGGGATAATTTTACCAATTTTCCTAAACTTTTTAACAAAAGCAACTGCTTCTTGTGGTCCAAATGTATAGAAACCACCGACGGGAATTACAGCAACATCAACTTCCAGAGAAGTAACATCTATACCAGACGGATTAAACATTTCTCCCGCGTAATATATTTTCTTGTCATCAATCTCCATCAAAAAACCAAGATTCGCTTTTAGTGGTACTTTTACGTTAGGACCATGATCAACATCAAAAAGTAGCACTTTTATTCCATTAATGTTTATTGAATCGCCACTTTCAACTTCAATAAGTTCAGATGATAATCTTTCTTCGCCTAGTGATTCAATACACTCCCTACTTAGATACAATTTTTTCGGTGATAATTTCTTAATGTGTTCCGGTGAAAAATGATCTTTATGAATATGAGAAACAAGCATTACATCAACTGAAATTCCATTTAATTTTTCTATCGGAGTGTAGTGTCCTATATCAATAGCAAGTTTGTATCCACTATTATTTTCAATAATAAGACCGGATTGTTCAAATTGGATTATTTTCATAACTATTATTTTTAACTATTTTTCAATAACGTTTGAATTACTTTTCTAATAATTTTTGGATCACTATATATTTGATTATTTTTAGAAATCATAACTAAAGGAGCTCCTATTATTCGAGAATCGTTCAAATTTTTTAAAAAACCCAATTCTACTTTCTGTTCAAGAGAATATCTAAGTAAAATTTTTCTAGGAATTTTGGCATTGTTATATAAAATATAATCTGCCTTTCTTCCTAAATGCTTTTCAATTTTCTCTACAAAGTCAGTCGCTGTATAATTATCCGTCTCCCCTTCTTTTGTCATTATGTTTAATATCAAAATAATTTTTGCCTTTGACTTTTTAATTGATTCTTTCATTCCCCTAGGTAACAAAACTGGAATAATACTTGAATACAAATCACCGGGACATACAACTATATAATTAGCCTGTTTAATAGCCGAAATAGTCAACTTGGTAGCCTTTACTTCCGGTTTTAAATAAATTTCTGAAATAGAATGTATACTAGGATTCCAAAGCGGATTTTTGGCTATAGTATCAATATTTGTTTCTCCAGAAATAGTATTACCTATTCCAAGATAAGCACATAATTCTGTCTTTTCTTTTGTCACGGGTAATATTCTATGAATTCCTAAACCACAAATTTTCCACATAGTTTTTAGGGCTTTTTCTGACGATTCAATTTTTTCTAAAGCATGAAGCAAAAGATTTTTAACGGAGTGACTATGAATAGGTCCGTTTTTATATTTATATGAAAGAGCCTTTGCTAAAATTTCATCATCACAGAGAGAAACAATACATTTTGTCAGATCTCCCGTATAACCACTGCCATCATATTCCCTCTGTAAAACACCGGTTGACCCCCCAGAATCGGTGCTTGGACAAATGCCGGTAATTTGAATATTAGGTATATCTTTAAGCGCTTTGAGTACCTGTGAGTGACCGCTTCCACCCCCGATTGTTACTATTTTTTTCATAATTATTAACCAAAGGACTTAAGATACTCTTCTTGGCTCATCAAACTTTTTTTATCAGAAACTTTATCTAAAAACACAATTCCCTCTAAGTGGTCAAATTCATGTTGAACTACACGCGCTAGTAATCCTTTTGCAGTTAATACAAATTTATTGTTTTTTTCATCAAATGCGCTTATGGTTACTTGATTAGATCTTGATACTTTTCCAAAAATACCCGCTGAAGCAACACTTCCGCATCCTTCGTATCCAGATACTTTTTTACCAGATAAGGAAATAATTCTGGGATTGATAAATACTCGAAGTTTATCTGGTTTATTTATTTTTCGTAAAGTTGTAGCTCTAATCTCAGTTACAAAAATTCTCAAATTCTGACCAATCTGTGGAGCAGATATCCCGACTAAATTGGCATGACGCATAGTGTCAGTTAAATCTTTGATTATTTTCTTAACCTTTGGTAATGCTACCAATTTGACTACTTTAGATTTTCTTCTAATTATAGGATTTCCAACTTGTGTGACTGATTTTATGATCATAATTATTTTATTAAAGTTTTTCTAAAGGTAAATTAATTTTATCTTTATTTAATTTATGAGTCATAACGTCTATTTCTAAAAAGGCATCCGCTTTTTCTTTTTGTAATCCTATTTCACTAGGATTTTTTCTTAATTGCTTTCTACACTCAATTATCTGATCAATTTGAGCATCAACAAGTGTATCTATAACTTTAGAAGTTCCCTTCACTTTTTCGGCATATTCAATTGCAAATCTGGTCTGATCTGGATTTACAAGACCTATTTTCTGCTCAATCACAAACTGATTCCCTACTAGGTTATCTAGAGCTTTTGCAATTTTGGCTGGTAAAGAATCCTTTTTTCTAAACGTAGAAAAAGCTAAAATTAAATGTTCCCCTGTATCCTTTGGTAAATCAGTAACTGCTTGCCTAAATTTCAAAATTTCCTCATCATCTTTCACATTATGCTTTTTCAAAGCGGTAGGAATATCAAAACCATCAATAACCTCGTCGTCGTCATGTACCAATAGACATGATACTGTATTTTCAATTAAATCCTTTTCATTAGGAAATTCTTTCTTAAGATCAGGAATAATATAAAGAAATAATCTAGCCATACGAGCAAGGTGTTCTGCTATATTATCTCCCTTCACATATGGATTACCGACAAACCTTTCAATCGTCTGTGCTTTGTTTTGAAAGTTTGATACAAACTCTAATATTTTTGTTGCTTCTTGTTGATTCATAAAATAATTTAAAAAACTTCAACACCCAAATCCACATCTTGTTCTGGTTTTAGGAAGATTGTTTCGCCTTTGGAATTTGGAACCCCCAGAATCAAAACTTCTGATATTTCCGGACCCATTTTCTTGGCTTCAAAATTCAATACACCAATTACCTGCTTCCCCATCAGAAATTCTTTACTGTAATTTCTGTAAGCTCCACAAGACTTTTTTATTCCAATTTCTGGACCAAAGTCCACCGTCAGTCGATAAGTTGGCTTTTTGGTCTCGGCATCTTCTACATTTATAATCTTCCCCACTCTAATATCTAATGCCGAAAAATTTGAGAAATTTGATGTTGGTTTTTTGCTCATATAACTTATTATACCAATTTTATAATAAGACACTAAGCACCAAGTGGTTGAACACGATCTTCCCTTCTTTCCGTTAAAACCATTTTGACTGTTTCGGAAGATTCATGGTCAACATCCATGTTAGATAGAATTCTGAAAGATCCTTTTCCAAAGGAATTTTCAACCAAACGTGCTATTTCTAAAATATGACCAGAAAAATAAGCTCGAAAGAATTTTTCCATAACTTTTTCTCTGTCCAACGAAGGATTGTCTTGAAGTATAGAATCAACAACAAAATTCAAAGTATCTCTTTGCTTTTGATAACCAAAATAACTTCGCCCTTGGTCTTCTTTATATACAAATTCAATCTCCGAAGGATCAATATTCTCCGCAGAAGCTACTTCTACCTTTCTACTAAAATCAAAATAGAGTTCTTTGGGTATAATACGAGCCCGTGAAATCAAAATTGGTAAAAGTTTTTTCTCAAGTTCGACAACTACCGCTTCGTTTAAGCCTTTAAATTTTACATAAAAAGGTACGCTATTTTCTCTCATTTGTTTTAAGTTTGGTGGAACTTTTAATCCCTCTCTGAAGGGAGCCGTATGAACAATTTTATCCTTAGAGTTTTTCCTGTCTTTATTTTGAAACTCAAAGACTTGATCTGATTGAAATCCTTTAAAATGAATAGTTTCGTGCAATATTTTTCCGACTCTTTCTTCTGCCGGTCTTCTTTTAGAATGTTCAATAAATACTGCTTGATGAATAGCTTGATAACAAGCGTCTGCATTTTTAAGACTTCTATAAAATTTCTTATAGAGATCCTCACCTATTACATGTACATTGTTTTCTTTTAGATCAAAAGGCGTAAGATCATATTGTACAAGTAGATCGTTGGTTATAGTATTAGCAAGATCAACAGCTTCAATATCCGTTGGAGTTTTCAATTCTTCTGCCTCTAATAATTTCTCTTCGTCTTCTCGTGATAGGTGTTCTGACGAATATCCTTTTTCGTAGGCTTTTTTAATATGCTCAGTTTCCTCTTTTTTTCGATCTTCATTTGCATTACCATGCACAAATGTTTCAGGTCTTTCCATATCTAGATTATATCAAGTTCTATATCTATTAAATAGTGCCCGGCTTTCCCTTTTTATCAACCCAAATTATAAATAAAACCATTTCTACTCCAAAACCAAAGCGGTGGATGCATATCAATCGGATCTATTCCGCTTCCTTTTAATATCTTTCTCCATCTCTCAGATATTTGATCTTTTGAAAGAGTTTTCGCTTCTTTTTCGGTAATTACTCCAAGTCTAACAGAGCATTGTGTAATATGTGTATCAGGAGCTATTTCAATTTGATCTCTATTCTTTAGTTTAACTCCACCATAAGTGCTAAGAATAAAAGACCAGTAATTAAAAATCTTTGGACCAGAAAGATACGGGAATCCTTTTTTATAGTCGTGTTGAACACTTTTTTTAAGTTTAAGAAAATCACCGTCCATCGAATCAATAAATTTTTCAAATGATCCCCAATTTTCATTAATTGTTTTTGCGATTGTCCGCCAAGTATTTATATGTTTATTCGGTTGAAGAGCTAGCTTATATTTCAAAAGAGCTTCTCTCATTTCCTTTTCTGATCTTGTCAAAACTTCTGATACATCAAACACAAACTTCGTCTCCGTGGTGGTAATGGTTTTCAAAGCAGATTCCCAAAGTTTATAACTATTGCGTTGATAATTTAGAGCCATCGGGAGAGTAAAATATGCAATTCGGTTTTCTTTATCCATAAGTTTAAGTCCTGGATTAGAATCTTCTGGCATGACAGTTTGCCCAAGTTTACCCGACTTGTAAGCACCCATCAATAATTTACACTTTTGAACTATATTAGTATCCATAATCAATCGGAAAATCTAATTGTTCTTCTGGAATTCCGATAGATTCACCGTACGCGACAGCATCTTTCCATGTGGATTTATCTGAATATTTGATATTAAAAATTTTATTTTTAAAAATCACTTTTACCTCATCTTTTCCCGTCTCCCAAAGATGAATATACCACGGACCATCAGCTAAATATTTTGAAAGCTCGGAAATCATGTCCTCATCTATTCGTACTGAGTGAAGAATCCAATCTTCATCTTTCCATGTCTTATCAATCTGAATTTTTTTCAAAATACTCTTATCGCTCAAACTATTTTCAATTATTGTTCCTTTTAACATAAATTTAATTTTTCTAAAGAAAAGATTTGGGAATCCAAACAAAGATATCAAGATGAGAACTGGCAATATTATTAAACTCCATAATGATATAATCAAACTATAATATCCAAAATACGATGTAATAGTATTTAAATACTGACCAATAATAATTATTGGTGGTATGAAAAAGAAGATTTCTGCAAACAATAAAAACTTGGTTATTTTTAGAACACGATCTGAAAAATACTTTTTAAAAATTTTAAAAACCAAAAAACATATAAGCAATATAGCAACTATAAAAATCCACTTTAATTCAACCTTGCCCATTTCTTCAGATGTTGAATTTGCATATCTAAACAAAATATCAATTATAGTAATAAAAAATACACTCAACGTCGTTGTAAATTGAAATAAATTATCAACCTCCTTTATTAATTCTTTTCTTTTTTCCATAAAATAATACTACCCGACTCAACCAAAAAACTTACTTAATGATTAGAGCATTTATTAATTTTTCTAATACTTCCTTATATCTCAATAAAATCTCTCTGTGTAATTTTGACCAGTTATCCTCCTTATAATAGTTAAATAATTTTTCTTCTCTTAGAATATCGATAAGTTCTCCTGACGTAGCTTCTTCTTCGGTGTGTGCTGCAAATTTAACAATTATACGATTAATATTTCTAAGACCAAAAATCCCTTTATCAACATTAATCTTTTTTTCTAATAACAGTAAGTGAAATTTGTTTATACTTCCACTAAAGTCAGTTATTGTAGGTATTAATGCCTTAGCCCTCTCTTCGGAAATCTCGAATTCTAAAATTTTATTTTCAAATCCTCCTAATAAAGAGCGAATCACCATACAATAACCTCTCAAAGTAGCTTTGTCTTTTGCAGGTTTTCCCTGTTGGTAGATTTCTTCAAAAGATGAGAAAATAGGAAAACCAAATCTTTCATCAACGGTACTGATTTTATTTATTTTTGATCTCAATTCAGCAATATCACTAATTACATCTGAAGTCTCGTACTCCCTCCTTATCTTTTTTTGTTCTTCTTTTTCTTCGGACACCTTTTTTTCTACTTTTCTAGATTGTTCTTTTTCTAATATTTCTCTTGCTCTATTGGAACCAGTTTCTAATATTTTTTTGTGTAATAAGGGAATTGTTCCACCATACCAAGTAGATATTTCTTCAACAAAGATAATTTCTGTTTTTCTATCTCTAATTGAATCATAATTTTCATAATAATATTTAATATATTCTTTAGGTTTTATTTGTAGAAGTTTTTTAAGAGCGATCCTTCTCACTGAAATATTTTGTTCATTATCTTCAAAACATATTTTTAATAAATATTCTAAATCTTCTTTTTTTTGACTAAATTTTTTAAGATATTCAAAATATCTTTCCATGTCATATTCTTGAATTTCTCTAGAAATAATCTCCTCCTTAAATAGTTTTTCTACTTTGTTAACAACTTTATCATCAAAATATTCAATATCTGTAAAATACTCTATCATCATCAAAATATCTGCGTCTCTATTTGTTTTATGTGCTATTTCTTTCAAAATTTCAACGGCATCACCGGATTTAAAATGTACCAAATCTGATACAAAATAATGTGAAACATTGGTTTTTTGAAATTTTTTATATGCTTCATATATTTGTCTTGGAAAAATAGGATCGCCAATTTCAACCATTTCATCAGAAATATTAGTTGCTTTTTCTGCATTTTCGGTTGTATAGAGCTCAGCTATTAAATTTGCATTGTAATCAGTTGCCATTTTAGATAAATAATTATCCTAAAAGTAATTTAAAAATTAACTCACTTCCACCTCCTCCCACCATCACCACAGAGTTTTTCCCATACTTTTTGGCACATTTGGGGTATGTGATATACCACACATATGAGAGTCTAGTTATCCACACCCCCTTGATTGTGTTAGAATATTAGTATATACTAACACAGATCGCAAGATCATTAAATCTATCGCTTAGGGGCTCCGTAAGGAGCCCCTTTGGCTTTTATAGATTATCTATCTTGCCTTTAATATTCTGAGGTATCTCCTTTGGCCAACAAATAAACTCTTTTATCTTTTTAATATCAAATATTGGCAAACCAACCTCGTTTAGTTCGTGAGATACTTCACGGGCAGTCGCAAACAAAAACACTTTTTTACCATCCTTCATTAATTGAATTATCGGATCAGCAAAATCACTATCCCCACTCCATAGAATAAAAGTGTTTAGATTATCATTATCAAAATCTCTCAACATATCTCTACCAATTTCCACATCAAAATTGCATTTCTTATCTTCAATATAAGTTATCCCTTGTTTATTAAATTCAGCAAGTCTAGCGTTAAGATACTCTATCGTCTCTAAGTTTAGTTTTGATAACAAGCATTTTTTTACAAAATCAACAAGTAAAGCCGGCGAATTAATAGGAATACTAGAGGTATTAATGGACATTTTCATTATTTTTACAGATTTAGTTTTTACCTCATAACCATTATCTGTAGCTTCTTGAACAGATTGTTCTGATTTCTCATTACCCTCCAGAGTTCCAGTATAAAGACGAATAATCTTAACTGTATCAAAAGAATCAAATAATTGTTTTAATCGTCTTAAGTTTATATGCCATTCTAGCCTATCTTGACAGTGTATGACATTTGACCAGTCAATATAAACATTCGTATTACCACTAAAAATAAGTTCTAATTCTTCTATAATATCAGGAAATATTTTTGCTAGTTCTTGTATTCTTTTCGTTTTTGGTTTAAACATGCTATTAAAAATTGAATCAGAAAATATTTTACCCCACCTCCCCCACCATCACCACATAATTCTTCCCATACTTTTTAGCGCATTTTGGGCAAGTGGTATACCACATATATGTTTTTTTGAGTTCTTTTCCTTTGTTTTTTGCAAAATCGACAAAATCTTTACACCACTTTCCTGTATCTTTAAAAGCTCCCTCGTAAACTTTACTCAAAAACTTACCGTTTAAGGTGGTATTTTCAGCATTAGGAATTTCTCGGTCAACGGCTAGATACAAGTCCGTATTCCACATAGAAGTATGGTCGGAAAGGCAAAGTCCATCTTGCATTACGGAGCCTGCACTTTCAATCTTTTTTATCATTTTTACTATCACACTGCCAAAATTTATCGGCATGTAAAAAAGAGTAAATACTTTATCTTTTATAAATCTCTTATCATTCCATTCAAACTCTTTGCTGTCCCAAGGTGTCGGGTCAAATTTTGGACAACACACTTCTTCTTTTATTTGTTCGTTCATATATTTATTTTATTATTTATAATACTTAAATTATACTCCTGAATTTGATAATTAAAAAGAGACGCGACCATATTATGTATCGCGCCTCGTCTTTCAAATATACTACAGGTTCAGAGTCGAACGGGAGGTTTTTCCCATTCAACGCCCCCAATTAAACTGTCCGGGTTCATGCCATCCCAGTGAATTGTTCCATTCACAACCTGATTAGTGAAATATGATTGGAACGCGTGCTCTACTTTGTTCACTCGAGCGGCAATGCTTTCTGCCGTGTCATCAGACAGAAGCTCTACTTTACATCGAAAGAACACCGGTCCGCGATCATACTGCTCTGTGACAAAATGCATGCATACTTCCGTATGAGTGATCTCGCCACGCTTGAACGCCGCCAGCACTGCCTCGTGGACATGATGTCCATACATTCCAGGCCCACCAAATTGTGGAAGTGGCCCAGGATGGATATTGATTGTCCGATCTGGAGGAAGCCCTTTGACAAGCTTCAACCAGCCAGACAATGCAACAAAATCAGCACCTGTAAGCCAAAATATGAACTGATAATCTTTCGCCGTCCACGGATTCTCGGGACAGAAGAAAGGAATATCAAGCAATTTCGCTTTTTTTGCGACACCACCACTCATGTGGTTAGAAACCACACCAACAATATTTGCTTGCAAAACGCCAGACTTCATCGCTTGAACAAGTTTTTGAAATCCTGATCCCCCACCTTCTTTATCACCAGATGCAAACACAAGCAGGTTTTTCATTTGATAATCTCCCTTAATTATTTAAAAAACGTTTTATTCCAGATTTACTCTAACAAAAATAAACGATTATGCAAATTAAAAAAGAACCCCTGGGTCTGCCGTTACAGCAAACTCAGAGGTTCCTAACATCGTAGATTCAGAACTTTAAGCGTCATCAAGACCATCAGTGCGTCAAACACCAAGTTCTGGCATTTGCAAACATCTGAAGCCAAGGTGAGGCCTCGAAATCCTGCTTCCATGATTCGGGCATATATGCCCATTGCCATTTCAAGAAACATCTTTCAGGATGAGGCATCATTGCGAGATGCCGTCCATTAGATGAGCAGAGAGCCGTAATTCCCGATCCAGACCCATTCGGATTGAACGGATATTTTTCGGTCGGCTCGTTTTCCGAATCCACATAAACGAGAGGTGCGAGGTTTCTTGCTCGCACTTCATTCAGCATCTTCGGATTAGGAAACACCAATCGTCCTTCGCCATGAGCAACCCAAACTCCGAGTGTTGATTCTTCCATGCCCGTAAGTAAAACAGACGGACTGGGCAGAATTTTCACTTGAGTCCATCGGGACTCAAAACGTCCGGAACGATTATGGATAAACCGCGGTTGGACTGTTTCGTCCAGTCCTTTCCACGGGACCCAACCGAGTAATGCAAACAGTTGGCATCCATTGCAAACTCCCAGTGAGAAGGTGTCTTTTCGGTCGTAAAACCGATCAAACATATCCCTGAGAATTTGATTGTGCTTGATCACTCCTGCCCAGCCCTTGGCGCTGTCAAAGACATCCATAAACGAGAAACCTCCAGTGGCGACGAGACCCTGGAATTTATCCAGGTTCACTTTCTCTGCCAAGAGATCACTCATCGTAATGTCATACGGGTCTAAGCCTGCGGTATAAAACGCCGCCGACATTTCCCGATCGCCATTTGAACCTTCTTCGCGCAAGACAGCTACATTCGGACGGTAATCTCCATCTTTCACGATCACCGTGCTCGGAGCAAAACCAAGTTTATACACTGGTTCGTGTATCACTCGATAATTTCCGAATTCCTCGTCAGCTGTTCCATTTTTCGTCTGGAGTTTTTCCAGCTGATAACTGGTAGTTTCCCACCATTCGCGAAGTTTTGTCAGAGGAATTCCAAATGCTTGCGAAAAGAAACCATCCGCTTTTGTCCTTCCGAATCTGATCAAAGGAGGAGCTCCTTCCTTTTCCAGCACCCGACCAATACAATCTTCATCCTTCGGCAAGTACTCAATTACAAGACCAAGTTCTTCCGAAAAGAATGACTGAAGAGTTTGCTCATCCTTATCAATGATCATTCCGCAATCACCACCGAGACACATCTCCACCACGGTAGCAAAGAGTCCACCATCGCTTCTGTCATGAAGCGAAAGTATCGCCCCGCAATCGTGAAGAATTTGTATCGCTTTCCAAGTTGCTTTGAGAAGTTCAGGATCACAATCTGGCGTCTCATTTCCGATTTGGTTGATTGCCTGAGCAAAAGCCGAACCACCGAGACGATTCTTTCCAAGCCCAAGATCGATCAAACCGAGATAACTTTCTCCAGGCAACTTGATATCCGGTGTCAGCACTTTGGTAATGTCAGGCATCGAGGCATAGCCAAGAATGACCAACTGTCCAGGGGCTTTCACCAATTTTTCGTCAACTGTCGCTGCCATTGATAAGCTGTCTTTCCCTCCGTCACAAGCAATGCCAAGCGAGATCATAATGTCCCGCATTGCCACTGCCGCATCGTAGAGAAGCGCTCCTTCACCAGACATTTTAGCCGGCCACATCCAATTTGCCCGACAGCGAATTCCCGAAAGATTGATCCCTCCGGCTGACAAGAGGTTGGTAAGCATTTCGCTCACCGACATCCTAGCACCAGCTTTTGGATCAATTAACATCTTCAAGGGTTGCTCGCCAAGTGCTGAAGCCACCCCGGTTAAACCGAAATAGCTATCAGCAAGAACTGACACGTCCGCAATCGGCACCTGACTTCGTCCGCAACATTGCTGTCGCGCCACTCGTCCGCCGACACTGCGATCCACTTTGCGTACCAAGAAACCCTTTGACCCAACTGACAATTGTTGCAAAACCATCTTCGCTGCTTTTTCAAACGTCAGATCGTTCGGCACAACTAAGGGTTTGAGATTTCTCGGTAAGTGATCAGATTTGAACGTCTTCTGCGGAAGCTTCCCCAGAATATCCCGCAAGTTTAGACGAACAGGCGTCGTGTTTTTTACTGAGTCAATTACCGTGACATGGCCGTCACCAGTAATCTCCCCAAGAATTTCACAGTTCACCCGTTCCCTCGCGCAAATACTTTGGAACAATTCCCTATCTTTCAATCCGATCAAGAGACCGTATCGTTCTTGAAACTCCGCGCTCCAGATGGACATCACGGACATCGTCTTGTCACCAAGTTTAATCTGACGAATATCCAATGTCCCGCCAATGATCTCCATGAGTTCGGTAAGGACATTGCTTGGACCGCCCGCGCCTTGATCGTGAATGCTTTCGATGGGATTTTTGTCTCCCATCTCCACGCATGCCCGAATGACGCGAACAGCCTTGTTGCCCATTTCGCCATTACCGCGCTGAACTGATTTGAAATCAAGCCCAGCATCATTTTGACCTTGAACCATACTGGAAGCAGCTCCGCCACCTTCGCCGATTGCATAAGCCGGACCACCGATGGCAACGATAAGCATTCCTGCTTCAGGAGTTTGCTTTTTCGTATGTTTTCCATCGATATGACCAACCCCTCCGCTGTACAGCACTGGCTTGCGGAATTCTCGCCTTTCACCAAGAATTTCTTGGCAGAAAGTTCTGGCAATCCCGCCGATAAGCGGTTCACCAAACTGGTTTCCGTAATCCGATATTCCATCACTTCCTTCAAGGAGAATTCGAAGCGGTGTCGCGTGTTTTTTGCTCACTTCACCACCAATGATTTCACCAGGAATTTCGTAATTCGGAATAAACAAATTACCAATACAGTATCCGGCTAATCCGAAACCAGTAAGCGATCCCCGTCCACCAGCACAATTATCACGGATACGACCGCCCGCTCCCGTCGCTGACCCCGGATAGGGTGCGATGAGTGTCGGGTGATTGTGTGTTTCCGCGGTTGCTGTCGGATGAAGAGTTCTCATCACGATTTTGAATTTTGAAGGGCTTCCTGGTTTACACGGCACAAAAACCGGTACTTTAAAACCATGAAGGGCCCCAACATTGTCATTGAAAGCCAAGACACTGACGTTCTGGCCAGAAATTGCCTGAAGCGGAGCTCGAACTATGTCAAGCAAACACTCCGGCATTTCCACACCATCAATCACCATCTTTCCTTTGAAATACCAATGACGAGAGTGCTCGCTGTTGGCATTGCCGATTTGGAATAATTCCACATCGGTCGGATCTCGCCCGCACTTACGGAACATGTCCGCATAGTACGAGATATCCCAGCTGTCCATCCCGAGACCGAGCTTTTTGTTTGCCGAACGAAGCGCTTCTTCTCCCTGTTCCAAAACAGGAATAATTTGCACTTCCATCGGAGTCACATCAAGATCAAAACTTGTAATACCACCGGATGGATAGACAACCTGTGTCATCGGATCCAAATATTTAGCGAGAATTTCTTCCCGTGCAATATCATCAAGTTTATACAATCGTGACGGCTCAATCCGGGTTACCTTGTCGAGTCCCATTGCGTGACAAATCGCCACCGCGTTGGTTGAGAAAGGTGTTTCCACGTTGAGACGCGGACCAATCTCCACATATGAACCATCGCTGTATGAGGGAGATTCCCCCACAAGTAGTGGCTCAAATGTCTCAGTAATAACCCAACGGAGTTTTTTAAATTCCGTCAAAGTCAGTGCTGAAATCGTTTCGACATAAAAACAAACCTCATGCGAACCGAAGTTTCTGACTAATTTTGTGATCATTCTCTACCTACCTTTCTTTTTGTTTTGTTTCCTATCTGCTCTGTTCTTGTCAAAGAACAGTACACTCAAAAAGTGAGTATAAATCTAATTCGAATATTACTCTTTTAGAAACAAATATCAAGCTGATTGTGTGGCATGAAATTGGAACTAATTTAGATATTAGATTTATCTAATATATCCAAAGAAACAAGCTCTTTGATTAGAGAATTATAGTTTTTAAATAAAATAGGATGAAAACCCACTTCTTTAGAGGAAGATAAACTTTTTTCTGTATCGTCTATATAAATTAGTTCTGATGGCATTATCCCTATTTTTTGAGCAAAAATTTTAAAAGCCTTAACATCTGGTTTCATTACTCCAATCTCCGCGGAAACAAGAAAGACATGAAAATGCTTGTCTATACCAATTTTCCTCATCTCATTAGCCGCTTGTTTGGTAAAGTTACTAAACAAACCAACTTTGTAACCTTTATCACGCAAGTGATCAACAAGGTTCAACATTTTAAGATTAATTTTATTCTTGGGTTGGTGTTTAATAAATTCAAGCACTTCATCAATCCTATTTTCTTTTTTCAAATCCTTCAAAATAATTTTCCAAGAATCTTCCATGGAAATTGAGTGTTTATTCCAAAGCTCGTTGAATCTAAAATAGGAGACGTGAAATTGGTCTGTAGATATACTGAGTAATTTAGAAATTTTTTTCACAAAAATAGTACTCGGTTGACCTGCAATTACCCCTCCATAATCAAAGCCGATTCCTTTAAATTTCATAATAAATAGTATTATAACAAACTTATAGGTTGACAGTGTAATATGAAATTGAAAACATTTTATAAAATCAATTTTCAGTCAGTCCACCTTTTAACAATCTGCGTCGAAGAGCATTATAATGCGTATAGTAAAAATCTTCTAACCCTCTAGCCAGAGCACATCTAAAAACGAGCTGTTCTTCGGGTATAAGTTTCTCTAGCATTTTTTCCCAGGTCTCACGGTTGGTCTCTGCATGCTTTAGATAAGATTTGGTACGGCTTTCCAGATCATCCGGTATTTTATCCATATACTCATTCACATATTCCAACACTCGTTCACCGGTGTGTATTTCTTTAACAAGAGGATCTACCTCTTTTTCTTCTCCACCACTTCCTTCAAAAGAAAAATCTGATTCGCCGTTCATATTATTTATTATAATTTAATTGATAAAACGTCATACGAAGTTTGGCTTTCTTCATAAGTCAAAGTATAACAAAACTCCAACATACAAGAAAGATATGACTCTTGATATTAACAAATGTAGCTTAGGAACAAGCTGTGTCTCCTGAACAAAATCCGAACTTTTTTCCAGCAAAATCCTGATTCAGAATTCTAAAAAAGGACTCGGCAGGGCGAAACAATTTTCTGGGGTTTTGGATTCGCCCTGCCTCGGCTATTGTTTCCCGCCCGCAGGAGGGGTCTGGGGAGGAATGCGGGCGGGATTTCGCTTCACATTTCTTTTTGGAATTCGGGGCGGACAGAAATTCAAAACTTCAAATATTGTGCCTTGGACATTTTACCATTTTTGATCGTCCAAGACTAAAGGGGTCCATCCTCGGCATCCGCCTCGGACATTTCCGCTAGGGCTACTCGCGCCTATTTGTCTTAGAGTCCTGCTTTTCCTCGCTCTACCGCTCTGCGGAGCGGGAGCGAGGGCAGGACGCTGTTTGGGGGAAGGAAGGAATCCTTCCCCCAGCTTCGGTCTCCTCCTCGCAGTGGTTTGCTAGAGTATTCAGTGCTTTATTACTTTTATCTTTCCCTAGAGCTTTGAGGCTTCGTTTAGCGTGCCTTCGGAGTCCGCCCTCGCACAACCCCCCTTCCTCGTTTTCATATCCGAGTATTTCTCAAGATTTTAGATTATCTCTTTCTTATTGCGTCGGCGCTCATCCTTTAGTCATGGACGCCCTAGCGGAAATGTCCGAGGCTCAAATTCGTTTTGCACACTTGACCCACCCTCCCGTTCGCGTGTGCACAAAACCCCGCTCGTAAAGACGAGAGGAGCACGAGCTGGGCTCCCTATAAATTCTTTTCTAAAATTTCAAAATGCTTTGGATCTGATTCCTTCACAATATTCATTAAAATCTTGATTGCATCCTTGCTTTCACTTTTCTCTTTATGTTCAATCGTACTTGTTGGGTCAGAATTATGAGAAAATTCATTAACTAATTTATATGCCTTATTCCAATCTGAATCAGTTATTTTTTTGTGTTCTTCTTTTCCTTCGTTTGCTTCTTTCACAACGGCTTCCATTTTCTGCTTTTGGTTTCTTGAATCTGGAATCTTAAAATCTGCAAAAATATCAAAAAATCTTCTCGCCATATTTCCAATCGTATAAAAATCTTCATACCGTGTATCTGGTTTTTCAGAAAATTCTTTGAGCTTAGCAAATAAAAAGTGATATTCAGATTTATAATTTAGGAGGGTTTTATCAAGTGAAATAATCTTTGCTTTTCTAATATCTGATTCAGTAAAATTTTCTACCATAAAAAACTCACATGGGATTGGTTTTTCCGTCTTATTCTCAGATTTTAGTTTTTCGTTGTCTTTTTTCGTTGAATTGTTCTTATTGATAAACCACTCCTTGACGAGATTGAAAAGTTGAAAATTGTGTGTGGAGATAAAAAGTTGCCCAACTTCCTTAAAATGTGTATTTATCATTGAAAAACAGTGATAAATAAAGTTAGAATCAAAACTAGAAATTGGATCGTCAATAAAAATGATTCCTTTTGATTTATCAAAATCACCTTCGCCGACTTTTACGACAAAATACGAAAATGCAATTGCAGTTTTTTCTCCCTCACTCAGATTTTTTGCTGGCTTTCCGCCTCTTTTTATCGTGTAGCCCTTATTATCTCCGTCTAATGCGAGTTCAATTTCTTTTCTCCCAAAAAATTCTTCTAGATGCTTGTTGATAGCTATAATCGCTTTACCAATATTTGAAGTTTGTTTTTCAAGTTCTGTAATATCAGAATTATTTTTATTGACTGCATTCAGAGCTTCTATTTCGTTTTTCGATGCTTCCTCCAGATCAGTTACCATTTTTTTATAGTCCTGACCTGCCAAAGCGGTTGCGATTGAATTCAGTTCGAGTTTTTCTCTTGCACTCGATACCTCGCTCGCGTGATTTTTTGCCTTTTCATTATGCTCATTGATAATTTTGTTTAGTTCTAAAACTTCACTATTGTACGACAGTAAAAAATCCTCTGGCTGTGTGGGGTTTGAAATATTGATAAGAGGATTTTCATGTTTTTCTTGAAGTAATTTTCCCGCTTCATCAATCCAAGCATTTATTTTTTTGATAACCTCATTAAGTTCTTTCGCTTTACTAATGTATTTATTTTTTAGATCGGGATAGAGTTCTTCATTTTGTGTCGCAACCTCTAATCGTTTTATTTTCAAAATTTCGTTTTTCAGAATTATGATTGCACTTTGTAAGTCTTCGTAGTCCTTGCTGAAATGCTTTGAAAGTGTGGCTAAAAAGTCTGTTTCTAGTGGTTTTTGGCAAAATAAACATTTTTCTTTTTCTTCCTTTGTCTTATGTAAATCAAAACCTTGCTTTACCCAACTATTCAAAACTTGATCATCTTTTAATCTGTCTAATGTTTCTGAAACAACTTTTTTACCCAGCAAAGCTACAATTTTTTCGAAAGTCTTTTGAAAATTACTGACGGTTTCACCATCAAAAGAAAAAGAAAAATTATATTCTGAAAATGCGGTTTGTGTTTTTCCTGCTTCACTTTTACTTATTTCCTCATATTTTTTCCTATCATCATCAGATAGGACTTTGTCGGCAAAATTATCAACGCCTACCTCATCAATTTTTTCTTTGACCTTACTTTTGTCATAAGAATAATATCTATCTCGTTTTGTTTTGTCGGTTAGTAGTTGTGTTATCGTTTGAGCAAGAGAGATTCTAAAACCATCTTCAATTTTTAGTGCACCCTCCTTTAAAGTTTTTAAGCCTTGATATTTATCTGAAAGTGGTTGTATTTGGTCTTTGAGTAACTTCAAATTGTTCTTTGTTTCGATATCCTGTTCACTTACATAAACTATCGGATTACATGAATCAGAGGGGTCGAAGGAAATATTATCGTCTATGAAATCTTGATTGAATACTTTTATAGGTAAAATATTTGTAGAGACATCGGTATTTTTTGTACTAGTCTTGCCACCAGTTTCTATTTCGAATTCTCCTGTATTTTCTAAATTACCATTATCATCGAAAATAGCAGGGTATTGTCTGAATTTATCTTTATCATAAGTACATTTTTTCTCACAACTTGCAAAAACGCGGGAAATGGTTGTTTTTCCGCTTCTATTCCAACCATATATCAGATTAAATTTTTTGAAATCAGTAAGTTCTGTTTCCCATTTAAAATCATGAAATATGCCGAAGTTTCTAAGTTTAGAGATTTTACTAATCATTGACTATTTTTCAAACAATTCTACTGGGTTGATTTTAAACTGCAACATTTTTGCAGTATCACGACCACCATCACCGCCTTTTCTCTGCATTCCGATTTTTCCAATTTTCAAGCTACCTTCACGAGTAATTCTTATATCTCCTGAACCAAAGACATTCATAACATGGTTTATTGATTTCAAAACCCAAGCATTCTCTCCATTAACTTTCAAAATGACTAAGGTCCAATCAGCAGAAAATTCTCCTCGTCCTTTTAGTAAATCAGAAACAATAAGAATTTTGTTGTCTTTAATAAAATTGATTAACTTGTTTTGATCAGCTTCACTCATTTCATCTAAAAACATTCTGCGAGGGTCTCGCAAGTCATTTTTTGTTGGTGCAATTTCACCAGTAAAAAGTTTCAAGATTTTTACAATATCACTTGGAATATTCCAAAGCTCAACATATTTATCAACCCATCTTTTATCTATCTGATTAAATCCTTGTGGATTGCTTACAAGTTTTACCTGTAAATTCTGTAAATCTTCTTGTGATTTTAGTTTTATCAAAATAGTTATTCGCACTTGAATATCTGCTTTATATTGACCTCTGACTTTTGACGCTTTTACGAATTCAATATCATCAATTTTGTAATTCATTTCTGCAAGCCATTCTTGAGCAACTTTATCTGTTTTCCAGTTATTGAAACGATCAATAACATCTTGCTCATTGGTAAAACCGCCTTTGGCGGTTTTTGAACCAAGAGCTATCATTTGTTTTAAATTTTTCTTTTTATTATTTTTCATGTTTTTCTAGTGTATTAAACAACTCTCTCGCAATGGCTTCAATAGCATTGACCGTCATAGCGTTTCCTGTTTGTTTTAATAAATGTATCTCCTCTATAACTCCATCGACTTTTTTTGCTAGTTCTTTTGGAAAACCTTGGAGCAATAATGATTCATACCCTGATAATTTTCTAAATTTTCCATCTCGCACATACAAAATTCCATGCCTGCCAGTTCGGAGTGTTGGTACTTTATCTCTATAAATTCTTAAATCAGATTGTCTTGTGTCTATCACTAAATAATCTTGCTCAAGAATTTCTTTAATATCATATTGACCTTTGTTGTATTTATTATCCAAATATTTCAAAAAAGTCTCGTATGCAACTTTTTTCTCATCAAATTCAAGTTTTTTAGTATCGATTAAATAATCTTTAATATTAGCTCTTGGTTGGCGTTCTGGAAAATAAAACTGAAAATCTTCTGACACCAAATCTTTTCTTATACCAACAAAATAAATCCGCTCTCTCATTTGAGGAACGCCATAATCAACACTATTTAAAACTTGATAAAAAACTTTATATCCTGCTTTATCTAACTCACTTAAAATAACCTTGAGAGAATTTCCATTATCGTGGTTTGTTAAACCTTTTACATTTTCTAAAATGAAATATTTTAAATTTTTATCAAGCATTATCTTAATAAGTCCGTAGATAATCTGCCCTCGTTCGTCTTGCATTCCTTTTCTTTGTCCGATAACTGAAAAAGTCTGACAAGGAAATCCAGCTATCATCATGTCAAAATCTGGTAATTTATTTGTATCGATTTTCATTAAATCACCATAATTTATTTCGTCCTCACCAAAAAATTTTCTGTAAGTTTTTTCTGCCTGTCTATCAATTTCAGAAAAACCGACACAGGTTAGCCCATTTCTTTCAAGTCCAATACGCCCTGCACCAATTCCAGCACAGTAGTCCATAAATTTTAAATTTTTTGATTTCGTTTTGGACATAAATTTATTTCAAAAGTTCATCAACTGAAACACCGACCGATTTTGCCAACTTTGCTATTGTCGCAAGTGTTGGATTTGTCTTTCCATTTTCTATCGTACTTATAAATCCTCGGCTAACGCCGAGTTCTTTGGCAATATCACCTTGCGATATATCTTTCTCTGTTCTGATTCTTTTCAGATTCAAACCAAGTTTTGTGGATTCATTTTGCATTGTCCACACATTATATCGCGTTGTTATAGTATATCACAATGTTATGATATAATATAACAGGGTAATGTCCGCCCCGAATTCCAAAAAGAAATGTGAAGCGAAATCCCGCCCGCATTCCTCCCCAGACCCCTCCTGCGGGCGGGAAACAATAGCCGAGGCAGGGCGAATCCAAAACCCCAGAAAATTGTTTCGCCCTGCCGAGTCCTTTTTTAGAATTCTGAATCAGGATTTTGCTGGAAAAAAGTTCGGATTTTGTTCAGGAGACACAGCAGAAATTCAGAATCGCCGTTTTCGCCAAAATGCGGAGCGTCGCAAAGCGACGCGACGGTGGTTTCCGCCAGAATTCGCCAAGGGTTTTTGAAATCCAAAAGAAGCGAGCGGGACGCGAGGCGGGGGTTCTCTGTTCTCCGAACAGTCAAAACAAAGTTTTGTGAGCCAATCTTGAAGCGAATAATTATCAATATTTAACATAAACCTTTTTCTATGAACAAATTCTTCTTTATGCGAGAAAATCTACCGACGAGCCAGATCGTCAGATTTTGAGTATTGAAGCACAGATTGACGAGCTGAAAGAATTTGCAGAGCGAGAGCAATTGGAAATTGTTGAAACTTTTATTGAGTCCCAAACCGCTAAAGAGCCAGGCAGACCTATTTTCAACAATATGCTCTCGCTTATAGAAAAAGGCAAAGCGTCGGGAATTTTAGCTTGGCACCCCGATAGATTGGCGAGAAATAGCATTGATGGTGGAAAAATAATCTATCTATGCGACCTTGGCAAAATTAAGGAACTAAAATTCCCGACCTTTTGGTTTGACGCTACACCACAAGGTAAGTTTATGTTAAATATTGCTTTTGGGCAGAGCAAATACTATGTTGATAATCTTTCAGAGAATGTGAAGCGTGGACTTCGACAAAAAGTTAGACGAGGCGAACAAAGCGGTCAAGCTCCTACGGGATATTTGAATGACAAGTTAAACAAGAAAATTATTCCCGATGTGGAGAGATTTCGCCTCGTCAGAAAAATGTTCGAAGTCTACGCTACTGGAAATTATTCTCTGAAAGAAACAAGGAATTTGCTCGCCCAAAAGGGCTTGGTGTCTAAAAATGGTAAAGTTCTCACGATTTCAAACACGCAGATGATTTTGAAAAATCCTTTTTATTACGGAATGTTTAAGTTTAACGGAGAACTTTACCAAGGAAAGCACGAGCCAGCGATTTCAAAGAAACTTTTTGATAAGTGTCAGGAGGTATTGGCGAGGAACGCTCATCCGACGAAGCGAGGAATTATTAAACACACTTTTCGCGGAATATTTTTGTGTGGAGAATGTGGCTGTGGTATTACAAGTGAAATACAAAAAGGTCATACCTATTATCGTTGCACCAAAAAGAAAGGTATTTGCACACAAAAATATATCCGCGAAGAATTCCTCGCCGAACAAGTAAATGACACTATCAAAAAAGTTTCTTTGCCGTCCGAGTGGAAAGAATTCATGCTCGCTGAACTGGATAAGGAACAAGCGAGTAGTTTCCACTCTGACGAGCTTTTCGTTCAAAATCTGAAAAATCAAATCAAAAGTGTTGAGGAGACGCTAGATAGGCTTCTTGACGCTCATTTGGATAGCACGATTACGAGCGAGGAGTATATCGCCAAAAAACAAAAGCTCCTCAACCAAAAGATTGATTTTTCAGAGAAATTAAAAGATTTTGAACGAAAAGGCAATCGCTGGCTCGAACTTTCTCGTCAATTCATTTTAGACAGCAACCAAGCCATAATTATCGCTTCCGAAGAAAATCTCGAAGCTAAAAGAGATTTTCTTAAAAAGATTGGCTCGAACCCCCGCCTCGCGTCCCGCTCGCTTCTTTTGGATTTCAAAAACCCTTGGCGAATTCTGGCGGAAACCACCGTCGCGTCGCTTTGCGACGCTCCGCATTTTGGCGAAAACGGCGATTCTGAATTTCTGCTGGGGGACTTGGAATCGAACCAAGATACTGGGCTTCAAAGGCCCATGTCCTACCGTTAGACGATCCCCCAATGTTTTACTACTTTGATAGAATACTTCAAAATTTGACTTTTTTCAAGTCTAAAAGATAATAATAAATAGGAACAGAAAATTAATTTTCTTTATTTATTATTCTCACCAATGCAAGTTCTAGGGGTAGATTTGGAATATAAGATTTATTGACCATATCGTAATATCCGAGCAAGTCGTAAAGGACCTTAGAATTAACTTTGGTTTCATTTTTATCTGCTATCCCCTTCAGAAAAGCAAAGTCATTGTCGGTCATTTCTTCTTTTATATTTTCATCCAGATTTTTTGTATTTTTCAAAAGTAAAATTAAACGCATTTTGTGCAAAATCATTTTAAAATACAAAAGCATATCTATATTTGCTGTTTCGGCATCTTTTACTGCAGTAAGTCCAAGCTCAATATTACTTTCATCTATCGCTTTTATAAAATTATTTATCATTTCTGATTTTGGCGCGCCTGTAACTAAAATCACCTCCCCCACTGAAATCTTTTTATCTTTCGAAGCACTTATAACTTTCTGTAAGACACTCTGTGCATCACGGAAAGATCCATCGCCAAGAAGTGCTATGAGATCTGCTGACGATTGTTCAAGAGAAAATCCCTCTTTCTTAGCAATATTTACTACGACATCTCTTAGAATCTTTTGTGTCGGCTTTTTGAAAGAAAATGTCTGACATCGGGACATGACAGTATCAGGAATTTTCTGAGCTTCTGTGGTTGCAAGTATAAAAATCACATGTGCAGGCGGTTCTTCAAGTGTTTTGAGTAAGGCATTCCAGGCTCCTTTGGAAAGCATGTGGGCTTCGTCTAAAATATAGACTTTATACTTAGAATCGAAAGGTAAAGTACTTACAGCTTCATTCAACGCACGGATTTCGTCCACACCATTGTTTGAGGCTGCGTCTATTTCATAAATATCATTTGGGGTCGTACCGATTTCTTTAGCAAAAATTCTAGCTACACTTGTCTTCCCTGTTCCACGAGAACCGGAAAAGACATAAGCATGAGTAATATTGCCAAGTTTAATAGATGATTCTAGAACTTTTACTATATGATCTTGCCCTAGTACTTCGGCAAATTTTGACGGACGGTATTTTCTATAAAGTGTATTTTCTGACATAACGACAGTATAACAAAAAAATTGGATAAAAAAAGAGGTCCTCTGTCACGCACCGCGCGACAGAGGACCAACTAACAAGACCAAAATATATTATAAGTGGGGGCAATGAATTATATAAGGCCAAATGGCTACCAACCCAAGTGCTTTCGCATTGGCTTTCACCTGAAAGTTCCTTCTTGGGCTACTGGATGATCTGCCTCCTTTTTAAACCGGAATTTATCCGATTGGCGATTTGGGCCGGAATCAAATGTTGTGGACGACACTCCCTTTCAGGACCAATTGATATCATCCGTTTACTACGCCATGCCACGGGCCGTATCCGTGAGGCAGATAGCTTGCGTACAACGCATTATCTAGAACCCTCCTTTATTTTTCTTGGGGCTTTTGGCCGAGGCATTCTCGGCCGGCGCCGGGCCGGGTCAGGCACAAATGGAATTCTCTACGAATGTGACAAAACGCGGAGGTCCGATCATGTTTCATTCTCCCTTATTAAAGAACACTCATGCTTACACTTAGGAATGTGAGAGTTTCCCCTCCAAGGCCGACCTCATACGAGGTGCTCATTCCTGTTTAATCTTTCCAACTACTGAGGACCATAGTATATCATACCCACGTTTTTTGTCAAATAGTTTTTAATAGGTCTAAAATATGGCTGTAATTATGGGTTATTTTTATATAAAAATTTATTGATCACTTTCTTCACTTCTTTAAAATTATTTGTATTCATCAATTCAACTCGAAGTTCTCTAGCTCCATCAAAACCATTTACATATGCTTTAAAATGCTTTTTCATTACGGCAAAATTTTTATTTCCTTTCATCAGCTTTTCAAAAAGCTTCGTGTGTTCCAAAAGAACTTTTAGTTTTTGCTTTACAGATATTTTTGTCTTCTCGGAAAAAAACCATGGATTACCAAATATTCCTCTTCCCACCATTATTCCATCAAATCCAGATTTTTTTGAAAGTTCTATTCCCTCTTTTTTGCTTTTGACATCTCCGTTGCCAATGAGAATCAAATTTTTATTTTTGGATCGAATAAAATCCACAATTTCTTTTGCAATCTCCCAATGAGCCGGAACTTTTGACATTTCTTTTCTAGTTCTCAAGTGTATAGTAAGAGCAGAAATATCTTCTTTAATAATTTCAGAAAGCCACTCTTTGTATTCAATTTTATTGTAACCAATTCTGGTTTTTACCGAGACAGGAATTTTTTCACCAGATAATTCTATCCCCTTTATTGCCGAACGGATTATCTCTCTGGCTAATTTATAATTTTTTATCAAAGCCGATCCTGCTCCTTGCCTCTCTATTTTCTTATCTGGGCAACCCATATTTAAATCTATGCCATCAAAACCGAGTTTTGCGATCATCTGACAAGCTTTTTCTATATTTTCAGGTTTAGAGCCAAAGATTTGCGCAATTATTGGTTTTTCGCTTCTTGAATATTTTAGAATAGGCAAAAGTTTTTTTCTTCCCTCTTTAGAAACCAGCCCGTCTGCCGAAACAAATTCAGTCCAAAAAACATCCGGCCCATTTTTACTATGCTTCGCTATTATTTTTCTGAAAGGAGCATCGGTCACATCTGACATCGGGGCTAAACAAAAAAAAGGTCTACCTTGCTTTGAGGCAGTTTTTCTTTTTGCGATTTTTTTCCAAAAATTCTCTTGCATTCAAGAGATACTAGCATTTTGTTAATAAATTGACCAGTTTGTTAAAAAATGTTATTTTAATGGGAATGAATCCCAAAAAAGAAATAAAAATACTTCAAAAAGAAGATCCTCGACTTCGAAAAATATCGGCAGAAGTCGATCTATCTTTAATTAAAAGCAAAAAAATAAAGGAGGTGATATCGTCTCTTAAACTTGCCATAGATTCTCAATCCGATGCTGTAGCAATATCCGCGGTGCAGATTGGAGAATTGACGAGAATATTCATTATTTCAAAAAAGATTTTTGATATTTTAAAAGAAGAGAAGAGGCCGTTAAAAGAAACCAAAAAAGATTTAATTTTTATCAATCCAAAAATTACAAAATTTTCAAAAGCAAAAGTTCTTTGCGAGGAAGGATGCCTGAGCGTGAGATTTCTATACGGAAAAGTAAAAAGATCTACGCATGTGGATATCGAAGCGTTTGATGAAAATGGAAATAAAATAGAGAGAAATGCTTCAGGACTTCTTGCTCAAATAATCCAACATGAAAACGACCATCTGGATGGAATTCTTTTTATAGATAAAGCCATAGATATACAAGAAATTTTGCCGGAAAAACTAAAAGAAATACAAAATGAAGCAGGAACATATTAAAATCGCCTTTTGGGGAAGTTCAAGGTTTTCGCTTATTGTTTTAGGAGAAATGAAAAAACTCGGCATTATTCCTAGTGTTTTGGTGACTTCCCCCGATAAACCGCAGGGGAGAAAAATGGCGCTAACTCCCTCTCCTGTCAAAGTTTGGGCTGAGGAAAACAGCATTGAATGTCTGACTCCAGAAAAATTAAAAGAAGAAAGTTTTGTAAAAAAGATATCTGAATACAATTTATTTGTCGTTGCTTCATACGGAAAAATAATTCCAAAAGAAATTCTTGAAATGCCGATTTACAATACGTTGAATATTCATCCTTCCTTATTACCAAAATACCGAGGACCGTCCCCTTTGCAAGCACAAATCCTAAATGGAGATATGAAAATAGGCGTAAGTATTATGCAAATAGACGAAGAAGTTGATCATGGACCTATTGTAAACCAAAAAGTAATTATTTTAGAAAATTACTTAGGCTTTAATGAATTGGAAGAAAAACTAGCAAAAGAAGGTGCTAGTCTCTTGGCAGAAACCTTGCCTCTCTGGATTAAAAGAAAAATAAAATCCATAACACAAAGTCATAGTGAAGCTACCTTTACAAAAAAAATAGAAAAGAATGACGGATTTATCGATATTCAAAATGGAAATCCTCTTAAAAATTATTTAAAAATTCTGGCATTTGAAAATTGGCCTGTTGCTTTTTTTGAAATAGAAAAAAAAGATAAGAAAATAAAAGTTTTAATCAGAAAAGCTATTTTTGACGGAGAAAAATTAAATATATTAAGGGTTGTCCCCGAAGGTAAAAAAGAAATGGATTATCAGGACTTTTTGCGAGGATTAAAAAAATAGCCCCATCGCGCTTGAAGCGGACAGAGCTATACTACTTTTGATGGAAACTTACTTTCCTAAAAGTATGTGACCGTATCTGAAGATAGTGAAGATAATCCACGCCTCCGCCAAGAGGCTGGAAAAGACATATCGATATTTCACCCTGAATTCACTGGTATTAACTATAGCTGCAAGAAATGCAAGAACAGCGATAGAAATACATGAAATCATGACAACAATGATAGGGACCAAAAAAACCAAAGCGAGTGACGCCGTGGCAAAAGCCAGAGCTACGGTTGTAAAAGCCTCCGAGTTGGCCATGTTAAAGATAATGTAGGCTAAAAATGCCAAGATAGCAATTTCGCTGACGATGACACCAAACAGTGGTTTAAAACCACAGATAAGGACAAGAATATGTACGATGGCTACAAACGCCACTACACCAATTTCCCAAGCAATTAACTTTCTCATTATTTACTCCTTATAAAAGAACATTGCCTTTAATCATTTTTTAGTGGAATACTAAAATATGATTTCCTGAGACAATATCACGTGTGGAGTAAAAAGTCAATAAAAAGCTTAGCTATAGATTCCTTTGATAATTTGTTTTATTTTTGCTCCCCCTCTTCTTATTAAACTAATTTTTTTGGTTTTATATGATCTTATTTCATTTTCCATTTCATCATTTACCAAATCTATTGCAGAATATAAATCAAACTCTTCTTTTTCGGCTCTCAAAACTTTTCCATTGATAGAAAGGTTATATTCGGCTAGAAAAACGTCTCCAGTCTTATGGTGATTAGTTGTCTTACCTATTTCCACATAGCACATAGTCGCCTCCATATCTTTAGGATTAATAAATTTATCTAAATGGGATAATTTTTTCTCTAAATACTCCGATAAAGCCGGGGTCAAGGAAACATTTGTTGTCTTTATATTATGTTTCATTTTTTTGAATTTTCTAAAGATAAATTAATAATCTTGTGAGGAGAGTGATGACCGCTCACTAATCTCACTTCCCTTACATTATACACCTGTCCGACTTTGTCGTCACCAAGGCGGGCTTTAAAATATTCCCGTACCAATTCCAAAATTCTCTTGTTTGCAAGTCCCCTCTCAGCAGGCGCTTTTACTTCAATTTCAAAAGTATCTTCAGAAATTTTCTTGATCTGTTCTTTTTTTGAGCCTGTTTTTACTTTGACTTTTATATACATTATTTTTTATTCGTATCTTAAAGCATCTATAGGATTTAAATCTGATGCTCGTGCAGCCGGATAATATCCAAAAATAATTCCTATAAGAGCTGAAACACTAAAGGATAAAATAACAGAAGCTGGAGATATCTTTGCAGTCAGAAGCCCGGTAAGCGTTATTAGCCAAGCAATACCGATTCCTACAATTATACCAACAATTCCTCCAATAGCTGTAAGCATTACCGATTCAACTAAAAATTGTAAACGAATATCTCTTTTCTTAGCACCAACAGCTTTTCTCAAACCTATTTCTCTCGTTCTTTCTGTAACAGTCGTAAGCATCATATTCATAATTCCTATGCCTCCTACAAGTAAGGATATACCTGCGATAGCAGCTAACAAGTATGTCATGGTAGAGGTGATAGAAGAAGCGGTTTCCAGCATATCTGACTGGTTCATAGTACTAAAATCCGCTTTTGTGGCATCTGTAATATTGTGTCTGGTAAGCAATATATCAGTAGCTTGATTTTGTACATCAGTGACCAAATCTGCAGTTTGTGCCGAAATGTTGATTGAAGAAACATATTTATTTCCCGTAAGAAATTGTTGGGCAACAGTTATAGGAATGTAAACAATATCATCTGAACTGTTTGGACCAGTACCGCCTTTTGTGGGAGTCACTCCTATTACAGTAAATTCGTTTCCACTTATTCTGATTGTCTTACCTATGGCATCTGTACCTTCTCCAAAAAGATCGTTCCTGGTGGTTGGACCAATGACAGCCACTCTTGCCATTTGAGTCACTTGTTCATCTGAGAAAAAAGTTCCTGAATCGACTGTAATATTTTTGATATCAATATAAGAAGGGGTTGTCCCAACAACAGAAGTGTTGGTGTTTGTTCCAGCTGCAATAATTTGTTTTTGTGTAGAAACTGTAGGAGCTACGTATTTTGCGCTTGTTACTCCCTCTTTAATGGCTTCTACATCCGACATGGTCAAGGTGTTTGCTGAACCCCTGCTTGTTCTTACGTTACTTCCTGCTGTTCTTACGGCCCCAGGAGAAATAACGACAAGATTCGAGCCGATAGATTCAATACTGGATTGTATAGAGCTAGTTGCTCCATTCCCAACTGCAAGCATCGCGATAACAGAAGCAATACCGATAATTATTCCAAGCATAGTAAGCCCTGTACGAACTTTGTTTGATAATAATCCTGTGGAAGTTTCTTGTAATATATCTTTTATTGTCATTTTTATTTTTTAACTTCCTCATATATGCGAGGGTCTACGATTCTTTTGTTTTTATTTAGCTCATCGCTGACTATCAATCCATCCCTTATGTGAATAATTCTGTCCGCATGTTCAGCCACATCCAGTTCATGGGTAATTAGAATAATAGTATGACCCTCTTTCTTGTTTAAATCTTGAAAAGTTTTCAATACTATTTCTCCCGTTCTCGTATCTAAATTTCCCGTCGGTTCATCTGCCATGATAAGCGACGGATCATTTACCAGAGCTCTCGCAATAGCAACTCGTTGTATTTGTCCGCCAGAAAGTTGGTTGGAGAGATGGTGCCATCTATTTTCTTCAAGTCCTGCCGACTTCAATGCCGTTCTTGCCCTGTCTTCTCTTTCTTCAGGAGAAATTTTTAGATAGACCAATGGTAAAATAACATTTCTTATAACTTCGGCTCTTGGTAGAAGGTTGAAAGATTGGAAAACAAATCCTATTTTATTCCCTCTAATATCTGCAAGCTCGTCATCTGTAAGCTTGGAAACATCCTGTCCGTCAAGAAAATATTGACCCCCTGTCGGAGTATCTAATGCTCCTAAAATATGCATAAGTGTAGACTTTCCTGAACCTGAAGGTCCCATAATTGCGACAAATTCTCCGTCTTGAATTGTGAATGTCACTCCTTTGAGTGCTTCAGTTTTAGCTTCGCCATTTACATATGTTTTTTTGATATTTTTGCATTCAATCATCTGAAAATGTTAATCTCTTATTATTCCGCCTATGGCTCCAGCTCCGTCCATTCCGCCAAAACCCCCTTTTGTATTTGTGGTTGCTGATGCAGCAGAAGTTTTTGTCGTAGTTGTATTTGCACTTACAGTTGTCTTTTTGGTAACTATGAGTTGTCCCTCAGAAAGTCCAGACAATATTTCTGTGCTTATATTATTTGAAATTCCTGTAGTAATTTCTACACTGACAACCGGATATTGCGTAGCCGAATTTGAAGTTACGTTCGCATTATCTACTGAAAAATTTTCTGTATATCTTGAAGAGGTAGCTCTTGAGGAAGATGCAAAGTTTTTCCTGGTAGTTGAGGCAATGTTTCTTGTTGAAGAAGACGTGTTGAAACTATTGCCTGAACCCTGAATGTTTGAAGATGAAGTGTCGGCAACCAAGACATATTTCTTGCCTCCAGAAGTTGAGATGGCTGATGTAGGAATGATAAGAGTACCAGAATGTTTAGTTGTGGTTACACTTACCGAGGCTGTCATTCCAGTCTTTATTTG
>Ga0265297_10002517_pt1 | contig 36934 bp, 46 predicted proteins | sample Munlanlwell13791_FD_192502 | JGI IMG/M metagenome (GOLD analysis project Ga0265297, IMG submission 192502) | Leachate microbial communities from a municipal landfill in Southern Ontario, Canada - Leachate well 137-91 | ecosystem: Engineered > Solid waste > Landfill > Unclassified | place... | reverse complement strand
CGGTGGAGATAAAGGACGGGACGACCGATGCCCGCGCCGTGGTAGATGCCGCTGGTGAGCTGTCCGTGGTCCAGCGGGGCGAGACGGGCATAATCGCCGGGGCCGTGACCGTGGGGGCCGCTGAGGTCCTCCTGGCCGTGGGTGTAGCCACCCTGGCCAACCGCCGCATACTCCGGGTGTATAACAACTCGGCTGCGATCATCTACGTCGGGCCGACGGGAGTCCTCACCACCTCGGGCTATCCGATACTCCCCAACGGCTCCGAGGTATTCTACGGCGCGGTCAACCTGTACGGGATAGCGGCGGGTGCCGGTAATAACGTGCGGGTGGTGGAGAGCGCGTAATGGGTGTCTATGCCTCCCCTTCCGGCTTGCTCATAGCCGAACGTGATCCCACCCTGGCTCTGTATCCCATAGCCATAAACGACTTCGCTGCGGGGCAATTCTTGAACGCGCAGACCAACGTCAACGCTACGATGGCGGGCGGCTCAACCCTGCTAGGTCAGGCCAAGTACCGCAACGACTTCCAACGCCTCACCTCGACCTGCCCCACCCTCGGCTACCGCGCCGCCCCCGCATGGACGAATCTGGACTATGCCCTTGACCCCGACAACCCCAGCGCAGAAGGCGGGACGGTGGGAACGCACACGGCAACCGGGGTACATCATATGGATGTCATGGCTACCGATTCCTGGCACGGCTCCCGTTGTTTTCGCCTCATAGTCAATGCCCCGGCTCCGACCTTCGACACCGACCTCATGGCGGTAACAGCCGCTTCTACGCAGTACACCACCGCCGCGATGGTCAAGGCCACGGCGGGAAGGACGATACGGGCAAGCCTCATCGGCGACACATCGGGGGCGACACCCACAGACTTTCCTGCTACGGGCAACTGGCAACTGGTGTACGTCACCAAGACCTTCGCGGCTGGCGACACCACCTCCCGCGACCGCTCGATTCTTCTCACCGATGGTCAAGTGGGTGACACCTTCCTCGTGGATGCGGTTATCACGGTGGCGGGCAGTACGGTTCCCATGTTCGAGGAATCCGAGTGTGTGGCAACCTCCTGTACGTTCCCCACGCCCTTTACCGCTGGGGAGCCTGTGAGCTTCCTTTTCTTCGTGTGGACACCGTGGGCGGGGAATGACGGGGTGACGCGTTTCCTGTTTTCGATGGGCAACCCTGCCGCCGCTAACTCGATGTTCATCCGCAAGACCAACACTAATGTCCTAAACTTCAATATCTATGATGCGGCGGGTGCGGTAAGGGGATGTACGGAAGCGGTTGATGCCACCGATTGGCCCGCTGGGACAATGAAGGTTATTGCTGCTTCAAGGGATGCTGCGGGAAATATGCTCGCATATCTGGGTGGGACGGCTTTCACCACGCAAAATGCAGGTGCGGGTTCGGGGCTAATGGGAGCAGCAGCGGCAACAATATACTTCGGCAACCGTGGCGCAGGGTTAGACCCCCTCAACGGCCTCATCCTCCCCTTCACCTACAGGGGCGTGGCATGGGGGGATGAGGAGTGTGAGTACTACAGCACCCTGCAAGCCCCACCGCCGAGGGCAAGGAGGGTGGCGTAGATGGAAATCCGCATAACCCGCGTAGAGCAGATAGGCCCGACGGTGGGGGTATGGGGGGAAGACGACAAAGGCAACCCCTGCTTCACCCAACACATCAACCAGGAGCCGGACGAGACCGGCATCTTCTCCATGCTGCTGACCGACCTGCTGGCCCCGGAGGTAGAGGAAAAGCCGGGGGAGCCTGCATCAATCCGTACACCAGTTGTAGAAACGATGGACGCCTTAGAACCCGCCCCCATACCGCAGGCCAAACTGGACGCGGCCAGGGCGGTCGTAGAGAAATACAACCTACTGACAGAGAAGCAGAGGCGGTGCTGGTTCCCGGAGGGGGGTGAGCTGATTGCTGAAGATAAGGTTTAAGGAAAACATGTACATCGACGGCATGGGCTACGAGAAGGGCGAAGAGGTGAAGATGGCGAAGTGGCTGGCCCAGGCCTATATCGGGATGGGCGTGGCCGAGATAGCCACCAGGCCCACCCCGCAGAAACCTGCAGAGGAAAAACCGCCGAAGCCGCCCGCGAAGAAACCGGCGAAGAAGGCAGCGAAGAAGAAGGCGAAGTAATGGGGATGAAGCTCGAAGGCGCGGATGGCCTTTCAAAGAAGTTCCAGAAGATAGTGGATAGCGCCAATACGAAGATGGAGGCCGCCGTCACCGTCGGGGCCATGAAGGTGATGAACTCGGCTAAGAGAAAGGCACCCTATAAGACGGGCAACCTCCGCAGTTCCATCCATATCGAGTCCGAGAGTTCGGGCAAGGACGAGGCGGTAGTCCGGGTGGGGACCGACGTGGAGTACGCCCGCCGCATGGAGTTTGGTTTCAGGGGCACGGATTCCCGGGGCCGCAAGTATAACCAGGGGCCCCATGCCTACTTGAGGCCAGCCTTAGACGAGAATAAGGCCGAGGTCAAGCGGGAGATAAAGAGGGCATTGGAGAAGCTGCTGTGATAGAAACCGAGCTGCACACCTGGCTTGTCGCCAACATCGCCGCCGTGGGGGGCAGGGTCCATCCCCGCAAGCTGCCCCAGGAACCCACCTTCCCGGCGCTGACCGTCACCCGCATATCGGGCCTCCCCTGGCCAACCCACGACGGCCCGGTGGGTAAGAGCGATTCGCGCTTTCAGATCTCGTGCTGGGCGCTGGAGAAGAGGGCCGGGGGAACGGGCTATCTCGGAGCGAAGCAGTTAGCCGAGGACCTCCGCCAGGCGCTGGACTGCTACACCGGGGCCATGGGGACGGAGACCATAGAGGCCTGCTTCTGCATGAACATGGTGGATCTGGGGGACGATGAGGCAGAGCTGCAACAGGTGGCCTGTGACTTCCTCATCACCCACACGGAGGCTTAAAAAACAAGAGCTATACAGGCTTTGACATATAGGGCTTCAAGGCCCGGACGTAGGCCGCAGAAGGCGGCCTTTTTATTTGAAGGAGGATAGATAGAAATGGGAGCCCATGCTTTCGGAACGACCATAAAGATCAACGGTGACACCATCGCCGAGCTGGAGAATATCGGCGGCGTGAGCGTGCGGACAGAGATGGCCGATGTGTCTCACCACGCATCGGCTAACGCATTTCGCGAGAGGGTGGCCGGGATGCTCGATGCTGGGGCGGTGCCCATCTCGGGCAACTTCCTGCCGACCGATGCCACGGGGCAGATAGCCCTGCAGGCCCTGCAGCTCACGAGGGGCACGGGGGTATTCGTGATAACCCTCCCTGCGGCCTTCGCCACCACCTTCACCTTCACGGCTTACGTGGAGGAGTGCAAGATCGGCGACTTCCCGATCAACGGCAAGGTGCCCTTCTCGGCGAGCCTCTCCATCACGGGCAAGCCGGTGCTCGCGCTGACTGCCTCCAACAACATCACCGTCCTAACCGTGACGGACGATGTCGGAGCGGCCACGCTCTTCCCGGTCTTCGCCGCCGGCACCCGCGAGTACGTAGTGGTCACCGCTGCGGCAGCCGTCACCTATCACGTCAACGCCACCTTCGCGGCTGGTACCTGCACCCTGGTAGACGGCAACGGCGGTTCGCAGACGCTGACCTCGACGGTGGACTCCAGCGAGATCGCCATCGATGACGCCAGCTTCCATACCGACACCCTGACCGTCCAGGAGGCCGGTAAGGTGGCCGTCGTCTACACGCTCCATATCCAGAACGCATAAGACAGGTCAGAACAGGGGCCGCTCATCCCGGGCGGCCCCTCCTATCCTAAAGGGGGGACAATGTACTCACCGCGCGACACAGAGATGACCATCGATGAGGTGACCTACAAGCTGAGGCTCGACCTCAACGCCCAGTGCCTGTTCGAGGAAAAGAGCGGGAAGAACTTCTACGAGGTGATGAACGACCCGGATTACGTGGCCACCTCGACCGAGGACCGGCTGCTCTTCTGGTGCATGCTGAGAAAACATCACCCCGAGATCACCCTGGAGCAGGCCGGGGAACTCATGGTCGCCACATCATCGGTGATCGAGAAGATGGCCGAGACCATCAGGGCATCCCAGCCCAAGGGGGGAGCCGAAGGGGAGGCCGGGGAGCCCACCCCTACCGGACCGACTGGCTAGCCCTCTGGTCAGTCGGGGTAATCGAACTCGGCCTTTCCCCGGACGAATTCTGGTCGCTTACCATGCGGGAATTCGACGCCCTGGCCGGGCATCACCGCAAGGCCGAGCGCATAAAGGATGTCCGGGCCGCCCTCACCCCCTGGGTCCTCAGCTCCATCTACAGCGAAACACCCCCGACACTCGGGGAATGGATGGACCGCTATATGCCGTGGACGACTGAGAGGCCCGCCAAGCAGACCCCGGAGGAGATGCAGCAGATGTTCATCGCCCTTAACGCCCTACTCGGTGGGGAGGTTACATGTTCGGAGACGCCGTAGATAAACTGTTCGTCCTCATCGGCGCCAAGTCCTCCATGGCGGATGACTTGCGGAAGCCGGAGAAGGACATAGAGGACTTCGAGAATAAGGTAGAGCGGTCCGGCACCGATATGGACCGCCATTACGGGCGTGTCTTCGCCAATATCGCCAAGGCCGCCGCCGTAGGTTTCGCCGCCATGGGCACCGGCATAGTGTTGCTCGGGAAGGGGATGCTGGAAGGCGCGGGGCAGGTCGAGCGCTACTCGGCCATCCTGGAGACCGTCACCGGGTCCGCCGAGACCGCCACCGAGAAGCTGGAATGGCTGCGGGATTTCGCGCAGAAGACGCCCTTCGAGCTTTCGGGCCTCATGGAGGCGGCGACCAAGCTGGAGGCTTACGGCTTCGCCGCAGAGGACTACATGGGGGTCCTGGGTGATACCGCCGCCGCCCTCGGTAAAGACGTGAACGATGCCGTCGAAGCCCTGGCCGACGCCACCATGGGGGAGTTCGAGAGGCTTAAAGAGTTCGGCATCAAGGCCACCACCGAAGGCAGCCAGATAGCCTTCAACTACGTCGATAAAAACGGCCAGCAGCAGAAGGCGCTGGTCGATAAGAACAACCAGGAGATGATCGCCTCCACCCTCTCCGCCATCTGGAACGAGCGTTATGGCGGAGCGATGGAGAAGATGTCCCAGACCTGGGAGGGCATGGTCTCCAACTTAAAGGACGCTTGGTCGGCGGGGCTCGCGGATATCGGCTCCACTATCATGCCGATCATGAAGCCCTACCTGGAGGACCTCATCGAGTTTGTGGGCGGTGACTCTTTTAAGGGCGCCCTCTCTGAAGTGGCGATAGCGTTTGCAGATATAGCCTCTGCGGGTATGGAGGCTTTTGAATCTCTCTCCCCCCTCTTGGCGGACGTGGCACGGCTGGTAGGGGATATCGCCGAGGAGTTTTCCCCAGTGATCTCCGAGATCATCAGCCGTATCTCTGATATCTTCGGCGAGGTCATGGATCAGATAGAGTCAAGCGGGCTCATCGATGCCCTGGCCGAGTTAGCCGGGATCTTGGCCGAAGGTCTTTTAGATACGCTCGAAAGCATCGTCCCGCTGGCCGTCCCCCTCCTCGACCTCTTTGTCTCCATCCTCACCCCCATAGCGGAGTTGGCCGTGAACGCAGGACTGTTCCAAATAGCTCTGGGGGCCATCGTCGCTATCAAGCTGGCCTCGTGGGCCTCGGATGCAATCGGCGGGATCATGAAACTGGCAAAGGGTATCGGGGACGCCGCCACGGGAGCCGCGAGCCTCGGCAATATGTTCGTAGCCGGCGGAGCGCTCATCGTGGGAGTCGCATACTGGGCTTCCACCATGGAGACAACCGGCGAAGAGGTGGAGGGAACGCTCGACAATATCGAGGCGGCTTGGGAGGACCTGACCCGCACCGAGCGGCGGGAGACCCTGGCCCAACTGGAGATCTTCCAGGAACAGATGGCGGCTCTGGGGTGGTTGAACGACGAGGAAATGGCCGACCTCGATGAGCGCATAAACCACATGAGGGGAGCGCTCGAGACCAACATCGAAGACGTGAACGCCTATTACGAGGACCATAAAAAATATATGGACCTGGTGGCCGAGGGGACCGAAATCGACCTGCAACAGATGGAGGATAACTTCAAGACCCACGGCGCCAATATGGTGGCCGAAGGGGGCAATATCCCGAAGACCATATTGGAAGAGTTTGAAGGGGCCTCCCCTGAAATCCTTCAGACTCTTGGCTGGATGCTCGACGGGGCCATCGGCAAAATCCGCGAGACTGTGGATATGACCGATGAGGAAGCCAAGGAATTCGGCAAGGTACTTACCGAATACGTCGCCAAGGTCGGGGGGGATCTGGGCACGCTCAGCGAGGCGGACTATCAGGCGATAGCCAGCCTGACCGGCCTCACCGTCGGGGAAGTAAAATCAGCCATAGCCACCATGGTCGAGGGCGCTGGCCCGGCCATGAGCGAAGTGAGTAGTATAACCCGCACGGAGATAGGCGGTCTGCAGGCCTGGCTTGACGGCCACCCCCTCTATATCCGGCGTATTGTGCAGAGCATCGGGGAAGATGTAGCGGACACCTTGATACCGCACAAAGGCGGCCTCATCATGCACGGAGGAGGCATCGCCACTATCCGGGCTCATTCCGGCTATCTCGCCCCCAACGAGGTCCCGGCCATCCTGGAAAGGGGCGAGCACGTCACCCGGGCCACATCTGTGAACGCCAGGACCCTCCCGGTACTGCAGACCATAAACGCCACGGGCAAAGTCCCCGGGGGTGCCATCTTTAACATCACCAACCTCAACCTCCCTGGCGTCCGTGACCCCCAGCAGTTCGAGGCATGGGCGGTGCGTAAAACACAGGAGGCAGCGATGATGGAGGCGACACACTGATGGCCAACACACTCGAATTCGTCACCCCCGCGCTCGCCACCTCGCTCGATATCTCCTCCTATCTGGAGGACGGCACCCATATCCCCCTCCCCTCCCGAAATTCCATATGGGCGGGAAATATCACCGCCGACGGCAGCAACTACATCACCGGCAAATATGAGCTGATACCCGTCGACCTGGCCCTCAAGGTCACGGGCGCGACAAAAGCAGACTTAGACGATAACCTGAGGGCGGTCATAGCGGAGATCACCAAGAAGAACATCCTCAAGTGGCAGCCCGAGGGGGCCACCGGCCCCATCTATTACCGCACTTACCCCTACGACACCGCCGAGGCACAGACCTACCTGTCCAAGGCGTACCGCGACCAGCTCACCGTCTACCCCTTCACCATCACGCTCATGGCCGACCCGTTCGCATGGGGCGCCGAGCAGACCATCTCCCCCGTCTCCAACCTCGTACCCAACTGGGGCATGGAATCCGCAGGCGGTGGAGGTGAACCCATAGCCGACTGGACGAAGACCGAGGGAGACGCCAACGCCCATGTCACCCAGGACACCGACGCGGGGGACTTCCTCATGGGTCTGGCCTCGGTCAACCTCACCTCCCGAGATGCGGATGCGGAGCTTGAGACCACCGACTACATCACCATCGACAAGGACAAGCATTATTGTATATTCTTCTGCTACAACCAGGAGTCGGGGACGCTCGACAAGCTCACCTGCGAGATAGACCAGTATGACGCGGGGAACGTCATCGGCACGACTAACACCTTTACCCCCACCGTCACCGCCCTGGACAACTGGTATTCTTTCACCGATATCATGTACCCCGACGGCACGGGCGGGAACGACTGGGATGCAGACGCAGCCAAGTGCAAAATCCGCTTCAGGTGCAACGGCGACAACGCCGGGGACGATGAGGTCTACTACGTCGACGCCATTATCTTCACCTGCTCCGAGTACCTCTCGGGTCATGTCCTCTCCAACCCCCTCGGTATCTGCATCCCCTCCACCGCCGTCTCGGGCGATGTCCCTGCCCCTTGTGATATCTACATAAACAAGCTGGAGGACGGCCTCGACCAGACGATGGGGATATACATCGGGGGGCGCAAGAATTATAGTGACGACTTCGTCCCCTACGGTGCGGCGGCATCGGGGACGGTGGCATATGGGTGGCTGGCTAACCAGAACGATTACAGGACGCAGGTTCTCTCGGATGAGATACTGATGTCCGGGGCGGCTTGGTACGGCGGTTTCGAGGACTGGACAGGTTCTGCCATCCTCCCCAACTTCACGGGATGGACGGAGGCAAGGGACACCAACGGGTACATCTTCGCCGTCACCGATGCGAAATATGGGGACTATGCCCTATGGAGCGGCGTGGCTGATTTCACCACTACTCGCACGAACACCATCCTCTCCGAAGAAGAGGCCGTGAACGGCATGGGCGTGGCGGATTATGTACTTTCATTCTGGTATAAGCTCTATCAAACAGCGGGATACGGAAGGCTTCTCGTGGAGGTGTTTTGTTATGACGCTGGACACGGTGCTACTGCCCCCGACCGCCTGACGGTCTTCGACACCGATATCGCAGTCTGGAATTACCGCAAGGAAACGATTGCCATAGATTCCCTCGACTGGCCTGCGGGGACGGTCTTTGTAAAAGTTAAGTTCTCGATGTCGGGGAGGGCCATACATCCATTTGAGCAACCTTGGCGATATTTTTATGACGCCGTCTACCTCGACCACATACGTATGCGTCCCGCCTCCGCCCCGAACGTCCTCACCACCTCCTTCGACCTTGATACCATCAACGGCTTCGTCAAGCCCTTCTGTCACATGAAGCTCGCCGCCTCGGAGTCAGACCTTGAGTTCGGCTTGCAGGGGAACCTCTCGGACGGAGCCAGCGACATCACGCCGCTAGAGGGGATAGCCTCGGCGCAAGAGATAGCGGTTTACAACGTGTGGAGGTATGTGGACGCTCCCGCTGCATTTGAGATACCCAATGTCCGAATATCCGACAACGCCGACATCACCCTGTTCGACCAGGAGTTCAGCATGGACATAGAGGGACTGGACTCAGGCTCAACGCCGATGTCGTTAGATGACCTGGTTTTACTACCCATCGACAACGGCTACTGCGCTATCCCCGGTGCGGAGACGAACCTCCACTACATCATCGACTGCCAGAGTGAGATGCCGGGGGTAATGATGTCTGATGACGGGAGTATCGACAAAGCCGCTTGGTTCTCGGGGGCGTCCGTCTCCCGCAGGTTCCACCTCGACCCACAAGAAGGCAGCAACCTCGCCATCCTCATGCGCTCCCAGTATTTGTATAACGAGGCGGGGGTGTTCCTCGCGGACGTCAGCATAAAGTACCGTCCACGATTCCTACTCGCACCATAGGGGAGAACCTTCCGTGAACATAGAAATCCTAGACCCTCACGGCTCCAAACGGTTCGTCTCCTGGGAGGGTAACGAGTACATGGGGCTCACCTTCTCAAGTGAGATACCGGGGGGCATGATATCCTGCACCTTCGACGTCCCCACGGAGTACCACTATCCCCACAGGTGGGCGGACGTCTATAACCAAGTCGAGGTATATAACGACCGCGCCGTGAACGTGTGGAGCGGTTACATCTACGGCATGGAAAGGTACTGGGGGGACTCCTCGGGGATACGGGTGGACTGTGTGGGATACGTCAGCAAGTTTAACCAACTGGTAGTCGCCGCCAACCTCTCGAACGAGAAAGGCTCGACTTACATAAACGACCACATCCTAGACCACGACGAGGTCATCGATTGGATAAGCGAGGGCAAGGTGGACACGGGGGACTACACCATCCCCGGCATCTTGGAGCTTGTGCCGTGGTCGTATATGCGAGATGCGCTCGACCGCATCATAGAGTACAACCAGGACATCTACAACTTCTACGTCCGCAACAAAGCCCTGTACTTCGTCCCCAAAGAGACAGCCGCCACGCTTGAGACCTCCACCGAATACTGCACCGGGTCACTCAGGACAGACCTTGAGGAGTTTTCAAACCTCGTCTGCTACTCCTACCGCGATGATGATGGTGTGGTGCAGAGGAGCTTCCAGGCCGACACGGATACTGCCTACCCGATAACCAACCTCATCGAGTCCTACTCGGACAATATGAGCGGGGCGCAGGCGTTGACGGCGGCACTCGCCTCGCTGAACCGCCACAAAGTTCTCGGTGCTACGGGTGGGGTCACCGTATCCAAGGTGTGGTCACTCGGCGGGGCGGAAGTCCCGATATCCGAGGTGTTCCCCGGGCAGGTCATCCACATAGCGGGATTGGTGAGCGCGAAGGCATCACCGTCTGAGGTGTACGTCTCGAACGAGGTCGATACATGGGAGATACGGTCGGTGAAGTACAACCATGACGCGCAGACCATAGACATCAGCCCCGGCAGGCTACCGTACTCGATGGAGAGACAACTCGCGGGGGTGCGGAAGTGAGAAGGTTTGAACCCGTAGGCAACCACGCGAGGCTCAACTACTACCAGCCGGGGGCGCTCATCCACAGGGGCTTCGTGGTGTGCGATACCAACCCCACATCAAACCTCACGACCCTGGACGCCTGGACGACCGTCACCGACGGGGTAAAGTCCATGTCGCTCGCATACACACCCCCGGTCGATGCGGTGGCGGAGGTCACGGCGAAGATAGCCGCCTATCACACGACACAGTATGAGCCGGTGCAGTTCTCCATTTACCAGGGGGCCAGCTCGATAAGCTACATGACCTGGAAGATGGACCACAAGGACACGGTGGAGATATACGAGTGGAGTACCACCCCCCGCGAGCTTGTGGGCGGCACGGCCTACACCTTCACCTGTAAATACTACGTTTCCAACATCACCCTCACTTTAGTGGGGGCGGAGATGTACAGCTACTTCAAGATAATGGTGCGGAGGAAGCCATGACGTGGGCGCTGGCGTGGGGGACCACAATCTACTATTGGAGGAAGCGATGAGCGAGTACGGTTGGATAAAAGAGATAACGGCGGCGGCGGCGATAATCCTCTTCTGCTACTTTCTCCTTCGAGCCATAATCTCCCGCGCCGACACTTTGACCAAGGCCGTCCTCGACCGCTCCCGCGAGGACTCCGCCACCATCAAGGAGATGGCGGACGACATCTCGGGGACGCTGGTGGAGATAGAGCAGTCGATGAGCGGCAGGGACCAGATAATCATAAACCACATGGAACACTTCGAGACGGCGATGGAGAGGATGGAGGAATCCCAGGAGAGGATAGCCAGCATACTCGACCGCGTCTGCGATGAGTTCGACATCAACGGCGACTACAGGAGAAAGCCGTGAGTAAAGCATCCATGCTCATACCGAGGGAAGCGTGGGGAGCGTCGCCTCCCGACTATCCCGTTATCCGCGTCAACTACAAAGACCTGTTCATCGTCCACCACTCGGGCAGTAAAGGATACTGGCCCACGGCGGCGGAGGAGATAGCGGCCATGAGGGGATGGCAGGCATACCACCAAGGGACGGGCGCGGACATCTACTACGGCGCCGTCATCTTCCCCAGCGGGCGGGCCTACGAGGGACGGCAAGGTGGGTGGTGGGTGAACAACGGTGCGGCTTACGGCTGCAACCAGCGTGGGTTCGGCGCGTGTATCGCGGGCGACTTCACCGATGAGCTGCCCACCGTGGAGGCTCTTAATACCCTGGTGCATCTCGGCTTAGAGGCTAGGAACGAGCTTCACATATCGCCTGACCTTTACTGGGGCCACCGGGACTGCTTCATCTGCGACGACCGCAACCGGGGTAATGAGTGCCCCGGCGAGATGCTTTACGACTGGCTGCCCGTGCTCCGAAAAACGATGGCGACGGTGCAGCCGGAAAAGGAAGGGGATGATGACGTGATAGATTTTGAGAAGCAGTCGCTGCAGGAGAAAGGTCAGGGGATACTCGCCGACAATGAGGTGGACGTATGGACGGCCTTTGCGGCGGGCAGCGACTACCTCCACGCCCGGGCGAACCATGGCGCGAAATGTAAGGTCATGGCGTTTGCGGCGGACGTGAGTACGGGCAACGTGTTCGGCCCCGAGGTCTGGGAGTTGGGCGCGTACGCTGGTTCGATACGGCGACTGTCTGAACTGGTTTTCGGTACCCGCGATTCCGGTGACTACTGGGTATCCCTCCACATGCTCCCCGATGACTCGGCCTGTTTCCGGGGGTTTGTGAGGGCGTGATGAAAACCCCCTCCTGGGACGAGTATATCGAGCTAGGAGAGAAGCCGAAGGCGGGCACCCCCATCAGGTGCTTGAACTGCGGCAAGGTCTTTAAGCTCCCGCCCCAGACCGGCATCAAGAAATACTGCGGCGACACCTGTAAAGACCAGTACAGGACGAAGCAAAAGAAGCGGCCCCTGTTCGATGTGACCTGCCCTATCTGCGGCAAGAAATGGCAGGCCCCCAACAGGCGCTTCAAGCTCTGCTCCGATGAGTGCCGCAGGGAGAACGCCCGCAGGCACAACGCCAGGAAAAACCAGAACCGGCCCGAGCTGACCCCCGATGAGGTCATAAAGCAACGAGACCTGATCGCCTACGAGCGCCAGGTGAGAGAGGGAACGGGCAGGACGGCGATACTGGCGGACCTTCTGGCCGATGCGGTCAAGCGGGTCAACGAGAAGGACATCAAGCCCCAGCCGGTGAAGCGGAGGAGCAAGCGCGACAAGGAGACCATGGTGCTCCTGCGCTCCGACTGGCACCCGGGCATCATCACCCCCTCCTATAACCTCGACGTATTCCATCGGCGCGTAGAGATGTTGACCGAGAAAGTCATCCTTTTCCGCGACATCATCTCCGAGACCATCCCCATAGAAAAACTCGTCATCATCGACCTGGGGGATATGATATCGGGGCAGGACATCTACCCCGGCCAGGCGTGGAAGAGCGAGAAGCATGTCCTTGAGCAGATCTACCACGAGGCCAGCCCCGCCGTCATCCGGCAAAACCTGACCTTCCTCGAATACTTCCCCCTGGTGGAGGAGCACTCGATTCCCGGCAATCATGGCAGGACGGGGAAGTACGCGCCCCTTGAGGTCAATTTCGACAACGTGCTCGCGCAGGACATCTACCGCCGTTTCGAGTTCGTCAAGCGGTTCGGCATGTATATCGAGTGGGACTGGTGGAAGTACGTGGATATCTACGGCTGGCGCTTCCTGGCCCTGCACGGCAACCAGCTCCGGGGTTACCTCAACATACCCTTCTATAATATCGTCACCAAGGGCATGAGGTGGCAGGGGAGCATGCCGGGTGGTCCCTGGCATTGCCTGGTACATGGTCACTGGCACGTGCCCTTCATCATGCCCTGGAACAACTTCCGCATCGTGAGCAACGGTACCCTGGTATCGGATGACGAGTTCGCCCTCCGCGAGCTGGGCATGTCCTCCACGCCGGCGCAGCAGTTCTTCATGGTACATCCAGACCACATCAAGACGTTGGGGACGGAGATAGAGCTGCTGGAAGAGGCGGCCTGACCCGTGTCCTTAAATAAAGTCACATGACCTTTTTCCCGACCAACCGCAAAGGGGGTGAAACATGGACGCCAACTACATCGAGTTCATCGGAGCCTGCATGGTGGCGATTTTTTTTCTGATAGCCATACTGAAACAGGCTATCCCGTGGCTTGCCGATGGGGGGAGCCGCTACATCCCCCTCATCGCCCTGGCCCTCGGGGTGGGGGTCGCTATCTACGCAGGGCAAAAGTGGGACCTCTCCTGGCTTGAGGTGCTCATCTCGGTAGTGATCCCGGCCCTCGGCTCAAGTGGTCTGCACAGCTATTACAACGAAGCACGGGGTAAATTATAGAGACTGTCCCCCCTCCCGCTTCCCGGATTCACCCCCCGGGGGGCGGGACCTTTTTTATTTGTTTTCCCTTGCGTTCAAGCAGAGACGCTTCCCCATACAGGTTCGGTTACAATAAAAGTTGATCTGACCCAGCTTGCTTTTCGCCTTGAAGTTCCTCAATTCTTTGTCAAAGGGTTTACCACAGTACGCGCAGACCAACCTTATCATTGTACGACCGCGAGCGTGAATGGATGGATGCTCAGACCTGCTTGATAATTCAAGGTTGCTCGGATCATTGTTAAATGGGTTGGTGTCTTTATGGTGTACTAGTTCCCCGGGTTCGAGCTTGCGCCCTAGCAGTTCAGACATTACTAGGCGGTGCTCTAAGATGACTCCGTTGGAATATGCCATCGGGTGCCCCTTATAACCACAGACCTGCTTATACCTTGATCCCATAAACCAACCCCCCTGGTTATATTTCAGTGTACTTATCGGCCCTTCCGTAGCACTTATCAACAGGGTACTTCTTCGCGTTCTTCGCCAGTTTGTCGGCTACCGCCCCCTCAACTGAGATATTCAAATCATGCGCCAGGGTGATGAGGTAGATGTAGATGTCGGCGATCTCCTCCGCCACCCTTTCTTTGTCCGCTTCCTCCGCCCATTGGTAGAGTTCTAACAACTCAGCGGCCTCGATACAGATAGAGGCTGCGAGGTTACGGGGGGTATGGTATTGTTTCCAGTCGCGGGCGTTGCGGAAGTGGATGATGTTGGTTTCAAATATCATATCGTTATCCCCTCGGCTATCGTCCCGAACTCATCATCAACATCATCGAAAAGCTGGGCGGGGTTCTCTATTTCATGTTCCATATTCTTTAACGCTTGGCGGTAATAGGATGGTTTGAGTTCTATCCCTATTCCCCGCCGCCCTAGTTCCTTCGCCACATAGACCTCGGAACCAACCCCCATAAACGGCGTCAATACGATGTTGCCGGGGTTGCTCCAAAGGATGATGACCCTCTCGATGATGTCGAGTTGGAGGGGGTGAACGTGTTTCTCGTCTTCCTCATCCCTCGATTCGCGGAAGGGCAGGACATGATTGGGGCGTATATCATCCCAAAAGGCTGCGGCGTATTGTCTCCATATCCAATGCGAGTAGCGGTTTTCTATCTGGTTCCCATCCCACCCCTTATACTTCAACAATTCTGCGGGGACATTCCTCGCACCGGCATAATCCGTAAAGCCCCGCGGGTGAGCTATCGGTTCGGGGTTCTCCCCGCGCTTGCGGAACACCAGCAGGTAGTCGGCGGCGGCATTGCTGCACCTGGAAGCATCGTCCACGATCTGTTTGTGGGCGAGGCACTTCGCCATCGTTCGGTTCCTTACCGTGAAGGCATCCTTCCACACCGCATATCTAGCGACATATAGCCATTTTTCCTTCTCGTGCGCTCGGATAACATCACCCGTGAAGTCAATCATACTGTCGTTCCCCGTGTTCCCCGTGGGGATGTCGGCGCAATGTACGGCGGTCATGCGGCCAGGCATCGTCACTCGGTAGAGTTCGCGCAGGATATAACTATAGTGGTTAAAGAAGTCCTCGTAGCTATCGCAGTTGGACAGATCCCGCTCCGAGCTTGAGTAGTGGTAGAGTCCACCAAAGGGCGGGGAATATACCGAAAGGTGTATTTTGTCCCCGGTTATTTTAGGCAGGACCTCCATACAGTCTCCGCAATAGAGGGCGTATCTATCGGTTATCTTCTGGTCCCTTATAGCCATGCCGGGATAACCTCCTTTTCCGTGAAATCATCATCTCGCCTTATGGACTTGCTCTCGTTCATAAACTCCACCAGCCTTGAGAACATCTCATCCGCAGCCCTGGATTTAGATTGCAGGTTCTCAAGTACCCGTCGCTCTCCACTGGTGGTTACCACATCAACGGTAACGGTATCCTTTTGGCCAAACCTCCAACATCGTCTAATCGCTTGGTAATACTGTTCAAAGCTGTGAGATGGGAATAAAACGACATGGGCACAATGCTGGAAGTTGAGCCCCCACCCACCTATCTTGGGCTTGGTTATGAGGACCCGGATATTACCACTAGCGAAGTCCAATAGTTTACTTTCCTTGGATTCATCGCTATCGGCGCCGCTCACCTCCACCGCATCGGGGATAATGTTTTTAAGCATCTTGCCCTCGTCATTGAGGTGGCACCATACTAGAGCGGGCTTATCATGGTCCACCAATTCCGCTACCTTCTCACACCTCTCGGAGATACTGCGTTTCCTCTCATCCCGTTGTTCTCTCAGGTCGAAGGCATCAACGGTGAATAGCCTCCCATCGGGGGGCTTGAGGGTTTCAACAACATGGATGTTTTCGATTAGGGGCTTTAAAATAAAGTCATCATCGTTAAAGCCGAGGTCAGACGGGCGCCTAAATGATAACGCCCAGGAACACACCCACCGCCAGAAGGGTATCTCGGCGTGGCCCTTTAACCTCCAATCCATCACCTTGCCGTAACATCTACCCAAGCCCGAGGTATTACGGTCGTTCTTAAAAAAGCGATTGAGCATATCCATATATCCAAGGTATCCGAGCGCTTCAGAAGAGGTCCCCAGTTCGGTATAGTCATTGGGCGCAGCCGTGGCGGTGCATAACAACCGATAGGGCAGTTTCCGCATGAAGGTGGTTATCTCCTGGCGGTACTTCCCGTTGAAGGACTTTAGTATGCTGGACTCATCGCATACCACGGCGCTGAAGTCGGAAGGTGAGAAGTAATGAAGGCGCTCGTAGTTGGTGATGGTTATTGGGTGAATCGTGCCATCGCCAGAACGGTGGGCCTCTATGCCGAACTTCTCCGCTTCTCTGATGGTCTGATATGACACCGCCAGGGGGGTTAGCACCAATACATTCCCCGGCACCAACTCAGCCCATGATAGCTGTATGGGGGTCTTGCCCAAGCCACAGTCGGCGAATACCGCCGCCCTTCCCTTGCGACAAGCCCACGCTACCGTTTCCCGCTGGAAGTCGAAGAGCATCGGGTTAAGGGATTCTGCATCGACCTGAAACCCGCTATCGTTGTTGGCCTGTGCCTTCGAGACTATAAAATCCCGGTAGTCCAATTTAACCTCCTTCTCTATGGTGCTTGACAATCCCATTCTATAGGGCTATATTTATCTTGTCAACATAAAGTTAACGGGGCAGGAAGGGATGAACGATGCAGATTAGGACTGACTTACCGCTACTGATGGCTAACCGCGATATGACCCAGACAGAGCTTTCCGAGATAACGGGCATTCCCCGTGTTTACATCGTCTATATCGTTGGCGGCAAGATGCTGCCAGATGATACACAGCTAGAGAAGATATGCCAAGCGCTCAAGGTAACATCAGACATGATATATCCCGACCCAGCGATGAGGGATATATTGGCGGGGGATAAGCCGGAGAGGCACAGAAAATCAAGGGCCGCGTCAGCCCTCCACGAGGCGAGAAGGGAGGCGCGCCGTGGCCAGAAGGCTTGAGCGCTCCATCATGAGGGACTACTGGCTCGGGCGAGGCCGCTTCTCCAAGGCGGCCATGTCCCGCCGCATGACCTTCTCCGTTCCTATTGATTCCGGTAGCGCGGGGGCGGCTTCAACCGAAACCCCGAAAGGAGATTCCCCCGTCGAGGCGGTCCCCGCGCATCCAATAAAGGAGGGGCTATGACCACCTGCCGACTGTGCGGGGCCAACTCCCCCAGGGCCTATTGCTCCGACTGTACCGAGAGGCTGTATGAGCTGAAGCGCGACTGGGCCGAGATCATCCACGAGCTGACCGAGGAGGTCTGCGCCCGCGCCCGCGCGGCCTTCCAGGACCTAGAGGAAAGGGAGACGGCGCCGGTGGCCCTGGAGGTGCTGGCCGAGGCGCTGCACGCGATGAGCCTGCCGGAGTACCGCCGCCTGAACTACCAACTCTCCCGGATATGGGGGGAACTGAGGGGGACAAGGGAAGACGAGAAAAGTGAAGGCTTGCTGGGGAAGTAATCCCAGCACCGATTTAAGGGGTGAACAGTCGATGGCAATCAACGGACTTACCGAGAGGCGCCGCCTCCCCAGAGCCGGGAAGATCAGGCTCGGGGAGAAGCGCATCAGCCAGAAGTCGGGCAACCCATACCCGGCTGCTACGGATTATTTCGTCTGGCCCGATGAGTACAAGGAGGCCCTGACGGAGCTGTTCGGGGAAAAGGCGCGGGAGATGGATATCATGTTCCCCACTGAGGACCTCGAGCAGATATCCCCTCAGTACCTCCGGAGGTACGGCACGTCCGGCCTGCTGTGCCGGGGGGACGGGGTTATGGCCGAGTGCGTGAACCAGGAGACGGGGGAGTGGGTAGAGATCGAGTGCAACCCGGAAGAGTGCCCCTACTTCAGCCCGTCGGACCCGTCCAAAAAGAGCTGCAGACAGGTACTAAACCTGCGCTTCATAATCCCGCAGCTTATCTCGGAGGGCGTGTGGCAGCTTGATACGTCGAGCTATAACTCGATCATCGCCGTCAATTCCGCGATCGACTATATCCGAGGATTAATTGGCAGGGTGTCCATGATACCCTTGAGGCTCCGGGTTATCCCCCGCGAGGTACAGCCCGATGGCAAGAAAAAGATCGTCTATGTCCTGGACCTCAAACTCGGTGCGCAACTCGGCTTGCGGGAGCTGCAGGCGCTGGCCCAGGCGGGAGACCGACCGCTCCTTGCGCTTCCCTCCCTGGATGACCATGTACCCCCTGATGATCTCTTCCCGGTGGAGGCTTCTTCTTTTGCCAACTCAAATGAGGAGCAGGAAGAGGAGGTGGAGACCTCCCCCGATCTCGCCGGCGACCTCGAGGCCAAGGAGGAGACACCCTCCCAGCTGGACTCAGACATCGCCGATCTGGTAGCAGAGCTTCGCCTCAAGCCCGCCCAGGTGACCCTCAGGTGGAAGAAGGTGCAGGGGGACAAGGAGGCCATGCTCGAACTGTTAACCGCAGAGTATGATAGTAACGGTAAGCAGCCGGGGGAATCCCCTAAGCCCTCCAACCCGGAGGCACATACGCCGCCTTCACGGCCCGACAGTACGCCATCTCCCCCGGCTGCATCTAAAAAAACGGGGTGGCTGATATGAGACTGGAACACGCCTCATATTCCGCCCTTAACCTCTATGGCCAGTGCCCCTTGCGCTTCAAGATAGAGCGGGTGGAGAAGCGCAAGGCCCCGGACACCCCGCCGCTCAGGATAGGTTCGGCTGTCCACGCGGGGATAGCCGCCTACATCCGCCACCTGCAGGAGGATAACCTGCAGACCGACATCACCTGGTCGGATGAGGCTCTTGAGGCCGCAGCAGCCGCGATGAAGGCGGAGAAGCGCACCCTTTCGGCGGACGAGTGGGAGGAAGTGGGGCAGATATTCGCATCCTTCATATCCTCCCACATGTTCGACCCGTCCTGCATCGCCGAGGTCGAGAAGCGGGAGAAGATACCCCTGGATGGCCTGGCCTTCTGGACCGTGATCGACTTCTTGGAAGTGGAGGACGGCCAGGCGAAGCTCAGGGACTGGAAAAGCTCGTGGCGGGTCCCCTCCCAGGCCGAGGTCAGCAAGGACTTCCAGCTCCGGGTTTACGCCTGGGCGGTGAATAAGCTGTACGGCTTCGACAAGGTCCGCTGCGCCCTGGACTTCGTGCGGCACGGGGCGGTGAGGGAAGTCATGATAGGCCCGGAGGATATAGCCGCCACCGAGAAGCGCATCCTTGAGACCATAGAGGCCATCGAGGCCGAGACCGAGTGGGCGCCCACCCCCGGTTCCCATTGTTCATATTGCCCTTGGGCGTCAGGGTGCCCGGCAGTAGAAGGAGATGACCCGGAGGAACTGGCGGGGCTCATCCTGGTCCTGGAGGCACAGCTCCGGGAGGCGCAGGCGAAGCTCAAGGCATATTGCGTGGAACATGGCCCCGTTGTAGTGGGAGGGGAACGGTTCTCCTATTTCGACAGCCATGGCCTGAAGGCTACGGACGTCATCGCCGTCTCCCGCTTCATAGAAATGCGCGGGCTCGACCCTGCCGCCTACTTCTCCATCAACAACAAGAAGCTGCAGCCACTGTTGCGCGACAAGGTGTTTGCGGCGGAGATAGAACCCTACACGGAAGAGACGATATCCACGTCGTTCCGGCACAAAAAGGCGGGTGGGGATTGATGGTTTTTACTAGGCCTGGCGCGGCAGGAACGGCCCGGCCTGGCCGGGCGAGGCATGGCGCGGCGGGGCCGGGCTTGGCAAGGCGTGGCAGGGCATTTAATTAAAAAGGGGTGAGAGAGATGGCGAGTAAAAACGTGGAGACGCTGGCAATCACGCCGCCTAATTTTGGGGTGGTGGAACTGGGGATAGAGGGCATGGCGCCCTATGTCCAGCTCAAGTTCAGCGCAAAGGCAAAGGGCGCGATGAGGGAGAAGATGGAAGCTGGCTCTCAGGGGAAGAAGGGCAACAAGAAAACCGCCCGGGACTTCGATGATGATTACCGGCAGGCCCTTCATCAGAGCGCTGACGGATGGTACGGGATACCATCAATGGCAATCAAGGACGCAATGGTGACGGCTTGCTCTCTCCCCGCAGTGGACTTCCACATGACGAAGGCTCGTATGGCCCTATTCCTGGAGCAGGACGGGGTGGACGCCGAGGATGGTACGCCGCTTATCAAAATCAAGGGCGCCCCGGAAGCAGTTACCCATCATGTACGCAACGCGACGGGCGTAGCTGATCTGCGCGTCCGGGCCATGTGGCGCGAATGGTCCGCCACGGTTCGTATCCGATTCGACCAGGACACCTTCAGCCTACAGGACGTAGTGAACCTGCTGTCCCGTGCTGGGATGCAGGTCGGTATAGGTGAAGGCCGCCCCGCCTCGAAGAAAAGTAAGTGCGGTATGGGGTGGGGCATGTTCCAAGTAAAGGGGGAAGAAACATGAGCGTGTTTGATGAACTGGAAAAATTATCTCGGAAACACAAGGGGGCATTACGGCCTAGAGATGTGGTTAATTTTGCACGCGATCCAAAGACGGCGCTGCATGAGCATTTTGAGTGGGACGACAATCTAGCGGCGGAAGAATACCGGCTTGAGCAAGCCCGCAAGATAATCCGCGTGCAGATAATCCAGTTAGATGGTCACCCCCTGCCGATAAGGGCCTATGTATCGCTGGAAAAAGACCGGGGCCGAGATAGCTACCGGCCGATAACGCGGGTGCTGGAAGACAAGATGCTGCGGGCTGAGTTGATGGCCCAAGCCCTCAGGGAAGCAAAGGCATGGGCGCTGAGATATGAGCAGCTAGAAGAGTTGGCGGAAGTGTTTTCGGCAATAGAAAAGATAGCATCATGAAGATAACCACCATCAAGCTCAAGGATTTCCGCAACCACCTCGAGACCGAGATAGACCTGGCCCCTCTCACCATCATCAAGGGGAACAACGCAGCGGGCAAGACGAGCATAAGGCACGCGATAGAGGTAGCACTCACCGGTCGGGCCGAGTTCACCGACCGTGGCGGGCGCGGCCTTTCTGACGCCCTCCGGGTGGGAGCGAAAAAAGGGCTGGTCGTCGTTGCCATCGACGAGCTGGGGGAGGTGGCGCGGTCCATCTCCCCCTCCGGCTCTTCGCTCCAGGTATCGGACTGGACCGGCACCGCCACCGCCCAGCAGGACCTTCTCTACTCAAAGCTCGGGGCCGACGCCGACCTTATCGCCGCCCTCCTCAACGTGAGCCAGTTCATCACCCTGCCCCCCCGCGAACAGAAGGAGATGCTTTTCCAACTAGCCCGCCCGGAGATATCCGCGGGCCAGCTCATGGGGGCGGTGAACGACTACGCCGAGTCTCAGGGCGCCGGCAACCTCCTGGACGAGCTGCGGTCGCTCATCGCCACCCCCGAGACCGTCGGCCCGGACTGGCTGGACCAGGCGTACAAGCTCATCTTCGAGGCGCGCAAGGAGGCGAAGAAGGAGAGGGATACCCTTTCTGGCAAGCTGGAGGGGATGGAGGTGGCGGAGGATGTGCCCCCCGCCGGCCAGCTGCCCGAGCTGGAGCGGCAGATAGCCGAGCTGACCACGCTGAGGGAGAACCACTTAAAAAAGGTCGCCGCTGCCGAGGCCGCCGGGGAAAGGCGCGCAAGCCTGGCCGAGCGGGAGCAGAACATCAAAAACAGCATCGAGGCCCTGAGCCTGCCCATGGAGAACTCGGGGGAGGACCCGGAGGAACTCGCGGCTGCCCTGGAAACCCTGGAAGCCAGGCTGGAAGAAGCCAGGCGGGCGAGCTACGAGGTCCAGGGGGAGATAAAAGGGATTGACTCGGCCCTGCCCGCCCTGAAGGACTGGGACGGCTCCTGCCCTCTCGCCCCAGGCCTCATCAAGTGTGCCATAACCGCCACCGAGCGCAAGGCCCTCATTAAGGACCTCGGCACCAAGCGCAAGGCCCTGGTGAAGAACCACGAAAAGGCTATGAAGGAAGCGGCCTCAGTCGAGGGAGAAAAAGAGGAAGTAGCCGAGAGAATAGTCGAGGCCGAACGGACGGAGAAGAACGCCGAGTACCTGGAATCCCTGGAGAAGGAGCTTGAGTCCGTCCAGGCCGAACTGGCCGCGCTCCCCGAGGCGGTGGGGCTGGACCTGGCCCGCTCAGAGATCGCCAGCCTGGCCGAGCGCATCGACCGCGGCAAGGATATAGCCGCCCGCATGAAGGTGGCCGCAGAGGCCGCTGAGAGGGCCGAGAAGGCCGCATCTGAAGCGACAGAGGCAACCGCCCGTGCCGCCCGCCTGGAGCACCTGGCCACCCTGTTCGGCCCCACCGGCATCAAGGCGAAGCTGCTCTCAAAGACCATGGGGGCCGTGATCGAGCGGTCCGCGGAAAACCTCTCCCTCTTGACCGGGGGCCTGTACGAGCTGGACGCCCGGTCCGACCCCGACTTCCATCTCGTCGTCAACGGCACCATCGAGATGCGCCAGCTCTCCACGTCGGAGAGGATGAGGGTAGGGATAGCCTGCGCGGAGGCCCTGGCCCACGCGAGCGGGCTCAGGCTGCTGGTGATAGACGACGTGGAGATCCTCGACGTGGGCAACCGCGGCCTGCTGAGTGAATGGCTGAGGGAGAGGATGGCGGACCACGATACCATTCTCGTCCTCAGCACCGCGGAGGAGGCCCAGGACCCCGGAGTCGAGGGGATAAGGACATACTGGGTCCAGGCCGGGGAAGTCAGGGCTGTGGAGGCCGTGGGGGTGGGGGCATGATCCCGAAAAATTGTCCAGAAAAGTATAAGTGGTGCCCCCTGATAGATGAACCATGCAAAGCAAGTGATTCAAGCAATAGCCCATGTATTTTTTGGAATTATTTGAAGGGGCAAGATGGCTGCATGTTAAAAAACGCCGTTATATCTATCCTTTCTATCGCTAAATCATTGAGGGAGGAGAAAGACATATGAGCACCATGGACGAACTAACCCGGCTTGCCTATGACGTCTGGTTCGCCTCCCCCGCCCCCGGCAGTGATGCCCCCTGGTTCTGCCGGGTCGAGTTCAGGGATGGGGGCGGCAAGCGCAGGATGAGGGGGTGCGTGGGGGACACGTGGGAAGAGGCGGCCCAAAGGACGCTAGGGGACCTGCGGGAGGCACTGGGGGAGATCTCCCATGCCTGACACCCTCATAAACCCCATCTTTCACCTGGCCCTGTTCGGCCTTATCTACCTGTCTGGATACCTGTACCTGCGCGCGAAGGACCGCCGACAAAGCTGACCGGAAGGAGAGGCTTTGAAGGAAGAGCCCCGTCTCTGCGACGACTGCCAGATGCGCCCCGGCATCCGTTACTGCCCCTGCGGCACATGGGTATGCGCTGAGTGTTGGAAGGCGGGACATAGGGACTGTGAGAGATAGGGGGGGAGATGAACGGTAGAGAAGTGGTGTTTTGTAAAGATTGCGTCCATTATGCGGGCGTGTTCGAGGAGGTAGGGTGTACGGGCATACCGATTGTCCACTATCGCTGTGCCCGCAAGGCACGTTTCAAAACCATCTATACAACGGGGACAACCTACCGTACCAACCTTAAATATTGCACACCGAACAGGCGAGGTCATTGTCGCTATTACCAAGCAGTAGGGGAGGTGGAGCAGGTGGATGACATCACCCGCTGCCCCCTATGCGGTCGTGCTGTAAGGGTAGTAGGCGGTGACTCATGGGACGGCCCCGGCGGTAAGACCCGCTACTATGAACCCGCCACCTGCCCCGAGTGCGGGGGGGCATGACCTGGGGATCGGACGGGTGGTATTGCGAGGGGTGTGGGTGGTTTGAGGAGGCAAAGTGATGTCCCGTGTACCGAACGTAAGCAAATCCCTTACAAATCATGCACCCGGTATGCACGATTGCAGGGATAAAACCTTCATTACATATCCGTAAGTATAGGGGGGAAGCTTCGAGTATGCGTATTTATCGGTGCGTAACGATAAACCGGGATTATACTCTAGGGTATAACTTTTAGCGTGTCGCTGAAACACTAGGAGGTAGTGAAAATAAAACTAAGGGTTAGCAAACAGAGAGGGGGATAGATGGCACGTGCTGGATCGTGGATAAAGTTTTACCCGGACGATTGGAACAATGACGTCGCCCTGATGTCGTGCTCCCTGAAGTCGCAAGCGGTGTTTATCCGACTGTTTTCTGTCCTCATAAGGTCCGAACCGTACGGGTTTTTAGTTCAAAATGGATGCAAAATGAATGCAAAACAGCTATCAAACGTACTCGGACTGAACACAAAACAGATTCAAAATGCGCTCGATGAGTTGTTAAAAGCGGGCGTGTTGAAACAGGACAAGAGGGGCATCTATTCCAAGAGAATGGTACTTGACCAGCAGAGACGGGAGCAGGCCCAGGAATATGGTAAGAAGGGTGGGAATCCATGGTTGGTTAAGGGTGGGGTTAAGGGTGGGGTTAACCCTATGGATAACCTAGATACAGAAGCAGATACAGATACAGAAGCAGAAGCAGATACAGAGGGTAAACCTTCCGACCTCTTTTCAGCCATCCCGGAATCCGTAAAGACCAGACTCCGGGGATGGATTCACAACTCCAACGCGGTATGGAATGGGGTGGCCCTGGAGGCCGCGAACGGCACACCCGAGGAATGGTTACTGGCCGCCATAGAAGCCGCCGAGAACGCGAACGCCTGTAAGTGGAGCTACCTCAAGGCGGCGATCGCCGGTATCAAGGCTGACGGAGGCCCGGGGCCGAAGAAGACCAAACCCGCCGGACAACCCGCCTACACCTTCGGCACCCTGAACGCTGTCTGTGCCGTTTGCGGCGTTGAGGATATATGCGAGAAGCGAAACGGAGAATGGCTGTGCGAAAAATGTTATAAGCGGGAGGCCACGGCATGATAACCATCACCTTCGAGGGCAGAATACCATCGAAGAAGAACTCCCGCGTAAAACCCCGCAACTGTAATTTTACAATCCCCTCCCCCGAATACTTCGAGTGGCAGGATTACGCACGTTGGCAGGCCCGGCTCGCCTGGCGAAAGCCGCCAACCGGTAAGCCCGTCACCCTCAGGGTAGTGACATCGTGCCGTAATGACATCGACAACTTGATGACATCGGTGATGGATGCCATGGAGGGGATTATCTATCACGATGATAAACAAGTGGTAACCGTAGGGGGTAAGAAGGTGCCCAAAGACGGGCCGTACATGACGGTCGTGGAAGTGGAGATCATGGATGGCTGAAAACCTCTGCCCCCTTGCCGCTGAATGCCTCACCCGGGACCAGGAGAAGGCTCTGGTGGAGATGAGGCTCATGGAGAGGATAGGCAAGGGTGGCGGCGTGATAAAGCTCTTTTGGGATGGAAGGAGGTGGAAAATAACCATAGTCCGCAAGTGATCGCATAGGGCAGCGTCGAGCCCGAGCGAAACGTGGGGCTCTTACCCTCCGGGGTGGGAGTCCCCTTTTTATGGAGGTGACCTAAAAATGCGAAGACAGCTTATCGCAGGAATGACGGCCCTGGTGCTGCTCCTGTTTATCTGGGCCGTGTTTACCGCTCTTATCCATGGGGCCGAGGTGGAGAAGCTGAAGACCGAGAACGAGTCGCTGGGGCACCAGCTGGCGGAGGCCGTGGAGAAGTTGGCCAGGCTCACGGCCTGGATGGACGAGATGGGACTGCCGATAGAGGTTGAGCTTAAAAAACCGCCCGCCGTAGAGGATGAAGGGGAACCCCTCACCCCCGAGGAGGCTTCGCCGGCCTCCGATTTCTCGGTGGCGGGCCTAACATATTCGGTTCCGCAGCAGGAGCCGCGCGTCGAGATATACCTGGGGTGGCGGGAGAAGTACCCCGAGGGCTATGCCAACCTTATCAGCTGGGGCCGGATGATCCTGCGCGGCGATCCCCTGCCCGACATATTCAGACCGCAGGGGATGGACCCGGCTATGGCGGAGGCCTCCCTCATCGCCCACGCCGGCCACGAGATCGACTGCTATCTCATGCACTACCCCCGCTCCCCACTTAACGGCTATGGGCGGGAGTTCGCTCTGGCGGGAAATAAATACGGGGTGAGCCCCTACCTGCTGGTCGCCCTGACCGCGGCAGAATCGACCTTCGCCACCGACGGCAGCCTGTCCCGCATCAATCACAACGCCTGGGGGATGCTCGGGCCGAACGAGTTTACAAAGGCGGCGGGGATCCCCATCCACAACAGGGGGTGCTGGTGGCCCGACTGGCCCACGGCGATAGACGGCGCGGCTCAATTTCTCAATCACTTCTGGCCCGGCGCACAGACGGCGCATGACTGCCGGGGGTATTGCGCGGGAAATCCCGCTGACTGGTTCAGGAACGTGGAGACGGTGAGAAAGGGAATGGAGGGGTGAGGTGATGCTTTTTAAACGTGCATATGAGAAGGGATACGAGGCCGGCATGAAGGAGGGTGCGAGGATTGCGGTGGATGTGCTGAACGAGACAATAGCCACCCTGGCAAAAAAGGCTGAGGAGGATATCAAGGTGGGCGGGACGGACGAAGGTGAGGACGATGAGGATTGACCCGCACGTACTGGACCGGGCCGCTGAGCGCATGAGGGAAGTAGCTCAGGCCCGCACCGCCTGGCGCGTCACGGCCAAGTTAGGCATGGACCCTCGGCAAGGCAGATATGCCCGCACTTGGATAGGCCCGCTGCCCGTCTTCCTCGGCGCGAACCACCGCTGGCTGGACTGCCGCAACTGGATACTCGGCAGGCCGAAGATGCTGTGTTCAAGGAGGTAAGGTGAATGGATAACAGCAACCTGGCGGCACAAGTCCTACGCTCGCAGGCCATGGCGGGCATGCGGGAGATGATGAAGAGGATGGCCTGGGAGGTCTTCGATGAAGAGATACGGCCGCTGCTGGAGAAGATGGTGAGGGAGGCGGTGGCAGAGGCTATGCAGCCGCAGGTGATCACGGTGGGATTCGAGGGAGAAGAGGTAACGGGCCGCGTAGATGCTGAATGGGTGGTACTTCCCGAACCCGCTCCCCCCGTTGACCCTGACCCCGCGCTGCGCTCGCCCGCTGATGCGGAACCCCTCGAGAAGAAGCGCAGGAGATGGTGGAGGTGAAAAACACGACCATGAACCAGGCGAAGCGGATCCTGGAGACACACTCGGCCGCGGAGATCGCGGCGGCGCTCGACATCAAGAGCGGCAACATCTACCCGCTGCAGTCGGGCAAACGGGTGCTGACTGAGAAGATGGCGGCACGGATAGTGGGCGCGTTCGGTAGCAAAGCGAAAGAGGGCAAGACCGGGGGGAAGGATGTCCCTAAACCACCCCCCACGGAGAAGAACCGCGCCGGCCAGGGGACCAACAATGTAGCCCGGGAGGCGGATGCTTTCCTGGCGGAGATCCACAAACAGGAGGAGCTGGAGAAGTTCGGGTCCATCGCCCGCCATGTTATCTCCAAGGTCGTCAAGGAAGAGGTCCTGCCTGCCCTGAACGAGAAGATAGCACGAGCGATGGATGCGATAAACAACGCCGTTCCCCCTCAACCCATGATGCTCGAGGCGGAGGATGCGCGCTTCCCCGCTGTGCTCATCATCCCCCTCTACCCGGAGCCCGGCGATGAGACCCCTTGAACACGCCCTGGCCGCCCTCGGCCTGCTGGCCCTTTTGTGCATCATCGCTTTCCTCATTGACCAGTTCTACCAAAGGCGGATACGGCCCATCCATTTTCTGATGTGGCAAATTAGGACGTTTAAGGGGGCATTATGACTGCCGCCGCCCTCAGACGCCATGATACCAGGGACAAGCGGATAGAGCGTCTCGAGGCGGAGAATAAACAACTGCGGGACGAGAACCGCAAGCTGAGGGAGAAGCCAGCCTGCACCCCACCGCCCGAGTTCATGGCCGCATACGAGGACGCATGGGACAGAGCCTTCGGCAGGGGGAAGCAGTGGGTGCATGAGTCAACCTGCGGCGGCACCTTCTCAATCAAGCGTCGATCCTTTCGCGGGGTGCTCAAGGATGAGCGTGGGTTGGATGACATACTCATGCTCGACCGGCTATTCCGGGCGTTGGCTATAGCGGTGCGTCTCGAGGCGGGGAGACGGGACGATATAGCTGCATGGCACAAGGACGTAGATCGGCTGACCGGGGGGTGGAGGGAACGATACAAGAAAGGGGCTTGACAGCCGCGAAAACTTATATAACAATTGGGATATTGATACTGACCGGGGAAAGTCTTTCTTTTCTTCCCGGTCTTTTCTTTTCCCGGAACCAAGCGGCGCACCGACTAAAATCAATCACCAGGGCAGGCCAGCCTACAGGGCTCGGGCCGTAAGACCGTAAGAAGGCGACCCCTTCAATTAACATGAGGCCGCGTGCGCCGCTTTAATCTTATGGACGTCCAACCCATACCCAAACCCGTGAGGGTAAAAGACGGAGGCCTGCTCAGTGCATACCGTGAGGCCCATCCCTTTTGCGAGATGTGCGGCAAGCCCGCCTCAAAGACTCCGCACCACCTGGTCAGCCGGGGCTCGGGGGGGCCGGATTCCGAGGACAACGTGGTAAGCCTCTGCCCCTGGTGCCATGCTCGGGCGCACACCGAGGCGGCTTTCGCTCGCAGCGTGGAGGAGACGAAGTGGCGAAGAAGAGGCCGATAGAGTTTATGGCTACGCTGGCTCCCATAGCCACTGCCGTTAAGTTCGACGGCTGCAAGGAGGGGGGCCGGGTGACATTGGAGGTCCCCGAGTCGGACATAGCCGCCCTCGCCATGATGCTGAGGCTGAGGGAGACGGTGTTTAGGGTGACCGTGGAGGAAGTGGAAGACGATGGCGAAGAATGGTAACAACGGCAAGGGCGGCAGGCCCCCCATAACCATACGGTGGGACGAGTTCGAGAAGCTGTGCGCGATGCAATGTACCGAAGAGGAGATAGCGAGCTGGTTCGGCTGTTCCGTCGATACCGTCGAGCGCAGGTGTAAAGAGAAGTATAAAGCCTGTTTTGCGGAGGTATTTGCAGAAAAAAGGGGTGCGGGTAAGGTCAGTCTCAGGCGGGCGCAGTGGCAGGTCGGGGTAAAGGGCAATGTCACCATGCTGATATGGCTCGGCAAACAGTACCTGGGGCAAAAGGACAGGCAGGAGATCGAGCATGGCGGCAACATCGAGGTCCTCTTCCCCGAGAGCATGAAGGATGGCTAGGCTAGACCTCCGCGAATACACCAACCGCAGCTTCGACCCCTTCTTCGCCTGCCGGGCCAGGGAGCTTGTCTGTTACGGGGGGGCGGGTGCAGGCAAGTCCTACGCGGTGGCGCAAAAGCTGATCATGAAGGCCCTACTCTACCCCGGCAGCCGCATCGCCGTCATCCGCAAGTTCGGCCCGAGCCTGAAGAAGACCTGCTGGGAACTGACCATAGGCCTGCTGGACAAGTACGGCATACCGTATAAGCCGAACCTCTCGGACCTCACTATCGAGCTGGGGCAGTCCAAGATGGAGTTCATGCCCGTGGTCAACTCGTCCGGGGAGCCGGCTGAACGCCTGAAGTCCATGACCGACATCACGGACATCTGGGTGGAGGAGGCCACCGAGATCACCCCGGAGGAATACCGCCAGATAAGGCTGAGGCTGAGGGGGGAGGAGCTGACCGAGGGGTACAGGCAGATCGTCCTGTCCTTCAACCCCATCGACCGCAACCATTGGATATACGCCTACTTCTTCGAGGGGGACCGGGGGGAGAAGCAGAAGTATACCTACAAGGATAACCGCTTTATCGACTCGGACTACAAGGCCGAACTTGAAGGGCTCAAGGGCGAGGACGAGATACTCTACCACGTTTACACCCTGGGGGACTGGGGGGTGCTGGGGAAGATCATCTACACCCGCTACGAGATCGCCGAGTTCGACCACCCGGCTGGTTATTACGATGAGCTTCTGGCAGGCTGTGACTTCGGCTTCGTCCACCCCTCGGCGGTGGTGTTCATGGGGCTCAAGGAGAAGACGGCCTATATCATCGATGAGATATACGAGCGCAAGCTGATAACCGCCGAGCTTGTCGACCGCATCGGCGAAAAGCAGGAGGAGCACCGCCTGGCCCCCGCCATCTTCTGCGACTCCGCCGAGCCTGGCCGGATAGAGGAGATGACCCGGGCGGGCCTCAACGTCTGGCCCGCGGACAAGAACGTGGCGGACGGGATAGACACGGTGAAGGGCTACAGGCTCGTCATCCACCCCCGCTGTGTCTCCACCATCCGGGAGATACGGAGCTATGCCCGCAAGAAGGACAGGGCCGGGAACGTGCTTGAGGAGCCGGTGAAGGCGAATGACCATGCTTGCTTATGCGCGGGCACGATGATTGAAACCGATCACGGCGGAGTGCCCATAGAGGACATAAGGCCGGGGGACATGGTGCTGACCCGGAAGGGGTACAGGGCGGTGATCGAATCCGGCATCACGGATATGAGCGCCGAGGTAATGCGCGTTGAGTTTTCTGACGGGAGGGAGCTTACGGGGACTGGCAACCATCCGGTGTATGTCCTTGATAAAGGATATAGCGGATTGCGCGCTTTGCGTTATGGTGATAGCATTGAACCAGTAGAAGTATGGAAGGAAGGATTGGTTCAATGCGCAAGAACGCTACGCGGGGAGAAGTCGTTACCTACAAGGGAATCCGTTTCAGAAGATATCCAGATGCCAAGGACTCGTCTAGCCGAAACTATTTTACACCCGGCATCCAGGATAGACTCAACGGCGTCAAGAGATTGCATCAGGAAATCTGGGAAGATCACCACGGCCCCATACCGCAGGGCTACCATGTCCACCACAAGGACGGCAACCCCCTTAACAATGATATTGAGAACCTTGAGTGCCAGCCTTATGTTGAGCATCTGGGCAACCACCTCAGGGAAAACCCGAGGGAAGTTTCCGAGGCGGCAAGGGCGGCAGCAGCCGAGTGGCACCGGTCAGAAGAGGGACGGGCTTGGCATAGCGAGCTTGGCAAGCTGGCTTGGGAAAATTGCGGTTACGTCCAGAAGGTCTGCGAGCATTGCGGTATCGAATATGAAGAGCCCACAACAGGAGCCCATTCAAGGTTCTGCTCGAATGCCTGTAAGTCTGCTTGGCGCAGGGCCAAGGGGATCGACGATGAAACTAGGATATGCGCGTTCTGCAACCAAGAGTTCATCGTCAACAAATATTCAAAGAAAAGATTCTGCTCTCGTTCATGTGCGGCGAGTGATTACTGGGCTGGGAAGAAAGCCGGTCTATAACCTCTCCGTCGAAGAACCCCACGAGTATTTCGCTAATGGCGTATTGGTCCATAACTGCGATGCTATTCGCTACGCCCTCCACTCCTATGAGCGGGAGATGTTCAAGCGGGGGCAGCAGCAGGCGGCGACGGTAGTGTACGAGGACCGGGTGGAGATAAGCCCGGTGTAGAAATGAAGGGCCGGTATCTTGATCAGAGATACAGGCCCACAGGCGGGGATTCGAACCCCTCAATCGTACGTCTACGAAAGATCGCCGACCGACCCTAACTAGATTGTAATACGTGGGATGCGATTCCATCAACCAGTTTAAGGAGGAAACCATGGCCAAGGGAACGCCGGTAAGGAACGGATCGGGCAGGGGCACAGGCGCCAACCAGGGCCGCGGGGGCTGCAAACCGCCCAGTGGGGGAAGAAAGGGAGCCAACCGTTAATGCCCTCCAAGCGTGAATTGCAGGAAGCCCACCAGGCCGAGATAGAGACGCTTGCCGAATCCTATGGGGTGGAGTATGCCAACCTCACCGAGCGCATAGCATCCCTCGAGCTGGCCCTGGAGGACACGGGCTGGTTTCAGTTGTCCATGGAGGGGGATAGCCAGTTTTCCCGGGCGGGCCTGAGAAAGATCGCCAAGCTCGCCCGCATCTTCTACCTGAAGAACCCCCTCATCCAGCGGGGCGTGGAGGTCCAGGCCTTCTACGTCTTCGGCCAGGGGGTCACCATCTCCGCCGAGGCTGCCCCGGTGAACGAGGTCATACAGCGTTTTGTGACCAGCAGGCGCAACCAGGCCGAGCTGTTCGGGCACCAGCAGATGCTCGCGAAGGAGATAGACCTGCAGGTCGAGGGGAACCAGTTCTTCTGCCTTTTCACCAACCAGGCTAACGGGGACGTGACGGTAAGGACCATCCCCCCGGGTGAGGTCAACCGCATCATCAAGAACCCGGACGACCGCCGGGAGACCTGGTTTTACGAGCGCACCTACAACCGCTCGGGCTTCAACCCCTACTCGGGCGCAGACATGAGCCAGCTGGTGACCGAGTATTATCCCGACATCGGCTATGAGCCGGAGGAGCGGCTGGAGTCCATCGGCGGCAAGCCCATCTACTGGGACCGCCCCGTCTACCAGGTGAAGGAGACCGGGCTGTCGGACATGGACTTCGCGGTCCCCGCGGTCTACTCCGCCCTGGACTGGGCGCGGGCCTACAAGGACTTCCTCAGTGACTGGTCCACCATCGTCCGGGCCTATGCCAAGTTCGCCTGGGCGCTGACCACCAAGGGGGGGACGGCGGGGGTAGCCGCTGGCAAGGCCAAGCTCGATACCACCCTGGGGACGTCTTCAGGGGAGACCAACCCGCCGCCGCTCACCGCTTCCACCTTCATCTCCACCGAGGGGGTCAAGCTGGATGCGGTAAGGACGGGGGGCGCCACCACCTCCGCCCAGGACGGCAGGCGCCTGCTGCTCATGGTGGCCGCCGCCGTGGGCCTGCCGGAGACCTTCTTCGGGGACGTCAGTGTGGGGACGCTCGCCACGGCTAAATCTTTGGACCGTCCGACCGAACTCAAGTTCGTCTCGCGGCAGAAGCTGTGGGCCTCGGTCTTCTCCACTCTCTGCGGGTACGCCATCGTCCAGGCCGTTAAATACGGGGACCTGGACGGCCACCTCGTTTACTCAGAGGACGATGAGGACGAGCCCCCCGGTGTCGAGCTGGGGCCGGACCCCGAAACCGGGGAGGACATGCGGGCCGAGGTCACCTGCGACTTCCCGCCCATCCTGGAGCACGACCCGGACGACGCTATCAAGGCGATAATCTCAGCTGCCACCCTGGACGGGAAAGCCCCCGCGGGGACCATCCCCGACCTGAAGACCCTCTCCCGCATGCTGCTCATAGCCCTGGACGTGGAGAACATAGACCAGCTGCTCGACGACATGTTCCCCGAGGGGGAGCCGGGGGAGGCCGAGCAACAGATGGTGGCGGCGGTAACGGAAATGAGGGACGTCCTTGCTGACGTTAGACGCGCTCTCTCGGCTGACTGAGGCCATAGACGCCTTCCTGGAGGCGGTCTCCCGGGCGGACAAGCTGAGGGTAGTGGAACCTGCCGAGCGCAAGATAGAGAAGCTCATGAGCAGGCTGTTCAGCGAGCAGGGCCGGGTGTTCGCAAGGGAGCACGAGCGCTATAAGGCCGAGTACCCCATGGAGGAATCGGCCCGGGACGAGCTTGAGAAGATCATGGCCGCAGTCTCCGGCGCCACTGCGGAAGAGATGTCTATGGGGCTGGTGGAGATACTGGGACCGGTGATGGACGAGGCGGCCAAGGACTTCATCGCCCAGTTCGGCGCGGAGGACTTCGCCGAGAAAGCCTTCAGTCTCGATAACCCAAAGGCGGTCAAGTTCTTAGAGGACCATGCCGCCAGTATGGTGACGAAGATAGACGCGACCACCCGGGACCAGATGAGGACCCTGCTAACCCACGCCGCCGATGAGGGCTGGTCTTACGGCAAGACGGCCAAGGCCATCAAGGACCGCTTCGACGGCTTCGCGGGCCTAAAGCCCCAGCTTCATATCGAGAGCCGCGCCCACCTGGTAGCGGTGACCGAGTCCAGGATGGCCTATGAGGAAGCCAACCTGCAGACGGCTTTAGGTCTCCAGGCCGCCGGTCTCGAGATGGAGAAGTACTGGATGAACTCGGGCGACTCCCGGGTGAGTGACGGCTGCAGAGATAACACCGCCGCGGGGTGGATACCGATAGATGAGGACTTTCCCTCCGGCGATGCGGCCTCCCCCCGCTTCCCCGGCTGCCGCTGCGACGTCCATTACAGGATGAAGGAGGACTGATGTTCACCCTCGATGACCCGCACCTCAAAGAGGTCGAGGATAAGGAGGCCTGGCTACGGGTGGCCAATGACACCTTCTCCCGGCAGAAGAAGCGCGGGGGCAAGGATGAGATGTGCGAGGCCCTGGCCATAGCTGCCGCGAACGCTCACGTCAAGGAGCTGAGGGAGGCCACATGGACCGCCGCATACATAAACGACCTCCCTGATTCCGCCTTCCTCTACATCGAGCCCGGGGGGGAGAAGGAAGACGGCAAGACCAAACCCCGCAGCCTGCGCCACTTCCCGGTCTATGACGAGGAGGGCAAGCTGGACCTGCCCCACCTCCGTAACGCCCTTGCCCGCATACCCCAGTCCAAGTTGGACGATAAGGCCAAGGCTAAAGCGCAGGCCAAGGCCGATAAGCTGGCCGAGAAAAACCTTTCGAGTCATAAGGAGAGTGCAGAGATGAAGGCAACGCTCAAGGAGGTGGCCGGCCTCAGCGTAAACGAGATGCTGGACCGGCTGCGCTTTGCGGTCAGGGAGAAGGCTGGGGTGGGCCGCACCGATGTTGACGGCCCCTGGGTAAAGGACACCTACGATGATTACCTGGTTTACGAAGTCGACGGCAAGCTCTTCAAGGTGACCTACTCATTCGGCGCGGACCAGCAGCCAACGCTCGGAGATCCCGTCGAGGTGCAAGAGGAAACAGATTACGTGCCGGTTGGAGCGGCCGAGTCAGCCGAGGCGGAGATAGAGGGCGACTTCGTGGCCCTCACCGAGAAGGCCGTATCCGATGACGGCATACTCCCGGTGAAGATCATCGAGCCCGGCTGGGGGGCGTCCGGCTACTACAGCCCGAACGTGCTGGAGAAGGGGGCTGCGGCTTACAAGGCCGGGACGAAGATGTACTGGGACCACCCCACCAGGACTGAGGAGCGGGAGAGGCCGGAGCGCTCCATCAGGGACCTTGCGGCTGAGACCATAGAGGACGCAGCCTGGGACCCCATGGGACCGGACGGTCCGGGGGTCTACGCCAGGGCTAAGGTCTTCGGCCCGTACCGGGACGCCGTGGAGGAGCTGGCCCCGCACATCGGTCTTTCACACCGCGCGCTCGGCACCCGCAAGCTGGGGGAGGCCGAGGGCCGCAAGGGGCCTATCGTGGAGAACATCGTGGCCGTGCGCTCGGTGGACTTCGTCACCACCCCGGGGGCGGGCGGGAAGATCGTGGAGATGTTCGAGGCGGCGAGGAAGGAAGAGGCTAAAGCCCATGACATAGAGTGGGGTGAAATCACGCTTGACGGGATAAAGCGCTCCCGGCCCGACCTCATCGAGTCACTGCGCTCCGAGATCAAGCAGGCCGTATACGCTGAGAAGAAGACCATGGAGGAGGTTAAGCGAATGAACGACGATGAAGTCCGGGAGCTGCAGGAGGCCAAGGCAAACCTCGAAGCGGAAAAGGAAAGCCTGCTCACCGAGGTAGGTCGCCTCCAGGAGGCCGAGACTTTCAGGGCCGCGGAGAAGATCGTCCGTGAAAAGGTCGGTGCTTCCGAGCTGCCCGAGATCACGAAGACCCGGCTCAATGAGAGCCTGGCCAAGAAGCCCATAGTAACCGACGGCAAGCTGGACGAAGAGAAATTCTCGCAGCACGTGGACGAGGCAATCAAGTCCGAAACAGAGTACGTAGCAAAGCTCACGGAATCCGGCAAGGTCAAGGGAATGGGCTCGGGCGGCGGAGAAGGAAACGGCACCCTCAAGGAGTCCCTCACGAAGCTGTATATACGCCAGGGCAAGACGAAGGAAGCCGCCGAGACGCTGGCTGAGGCCGCCGCGAACGCCCGCCGGTAATGGCCGACCCTACCGCTTACGATGCTACCAAGCATGAGGCGGGGGAGGAATGTTCGAGCACGAACGAAGGCCGTTATGTCTCGATCATCGAGTCGGTGCTCACCCACCCCTACCACGACGCCGGGCTTGACCTTGTCCGCAAGGGCGACCCCTGCGTGACCTTCGAGCTGTGCGGGGTGTCCATGGGCACGGCCACCGCTGTCACTGAAGCGGTGAACATCGACACCGAGGGCGTGTGGTGGCTCAACGTCGAAGCCTGGTTCTTCGGCGTGGACATCGACGTGGGCCAAAGGGTCTACATCGACCCCACTACCGCCGTAGTATCGGACGACATAACGGGTATGCCTTTCGGGTGGGCGCTCGGACCCGTTACCTACGAAGAGACCGAGCTGATAGCCGTGAAGGTACATAGTACCGAATGGCTGTTCTGGGTCTTCTGGTGGTTCTTCCAGGAGGAAGGACCCAAGTAACTAAGGAGGAAAATAAATGCCTGCACAGTACCTTGCGACCAACCAAACGGCTGGCAATGAGGCCAGCTCCACCTACGAGGGCCGGCACATCAACATCGAGGAGTCCTACCTCTCCCACCCGTACCACTCGGACGGGTTTGTGGACGCCGGCGACCCGGTGCTCCTGGGTGAGAACATCGTGGGGGTGGCGTTTGCGAGCGCGGCCGCCGCGACCGATCTCATAGCCATCGACACCGAGGGAATCTGGTATCTGAACGTCCTGGGCTGCGTCTCAGACGGTACCAGCGACGGTATCGCCCTGGCCCTGGCTCCCGGTGACCCGGTGTACATCAAGCGCACCCCGGGGACGGATGTCTATATCCTCTCCGGCCAGGCGG
>Ga0265297_10002516_pt1 | contig 36963 bp, 49 predicted proteins | sample Munlanlwell13791_FD_192502 | JGI IMG/M metagenome (GOLD analysis project Ga0265297, IMG submission 192502) | Leachate microbial communities from a municipal landfill in Southern Ontario, Canada - Leachate well 137-91 | ecosystem: Engineered > Solid waste > Landfill > Unclassified | place... | reverse complement strand
AAACCCAACCTCCTCAACTCTATTCCTGAATTTTAACCAAGAATGTTCAAAATCAATAATCTGATCTTCAGGACGTTTACTAAATTCTATTATAAATATATCATTTTTTGACATTAATTTCTTTACTGCAATTAACATCTTACTTCTATCCCCACTTATTATATTATTTATTGTTCCAAAAAATATAGTAAACACCTTAGAAATACTTATATTCTTAACAACCTTTTGTGATTTTTTTAATGCAATAAAATCATCCAAAATAAGAACTAATGGAATTGAAAATCCCTCCCATTTTTTACGACAAAAATCCAACATGAATTCCGAATAATCAATTCCAATAATTTTTTTAATTTGCTTATTTTCTTTTAAAAATCTAAGTTCTCTTCCAGTACCAATTCCAAAATCAATTAAAGCTATTTTTTTATTTTTAGAAAAACACTCTATGTAATTCACAGCCCAATCAATATCACCACCACGATACTGAAAAGAATCTCCTCCAAACAATTTATGGTATATTTTTGGAGTTTCTGAATATTGAAAAAATAATTTTATCCAATTACTAGAAGTCCAAAAAAGAGCAGTAAACAACCACCCATTCAAAACCTTTTTTAAATAATGAGTTTTCTCCCATCCACTATTAATGCCAACAACCTCAATAACGGCATTTCCTAGTCCATTTTTAAATGCAGTAGCAAAAACGCTTTCAGGAAAATAAGGATGAGAACTAATGCTAAGTTCTTGAATTATGTTCTTAATTTTTACATCAACTGTTTTTCCAGCAATAGAATCAAATATTCGCTGCTCCTTAATAGCAAGACCGGCTAATCCTCGCTTACTAATAACATTAAATTGATCAATAAAAATATCTACTATTTTTTTTATTTTTTTTGGGTTTTCTGAAAATAAGAAAACTGAAGATTCAGAGCCATTGTCTATATTATAACTCTTAAGCACTTCCCGCATTTCACTTATCTTTATACCATACACATTTTTCTGATGACCAGAAATCATTATTTCATCAGAGCCAATAAACCTAGTGTCAATCACTTCTCCATCACTACTGATTGATCGCGTGCATATAATTGATAATATTATATTGAGAGGATTCTTATCAATTACCTGTAATCTGGCCGTAGTATTGTCTGAAAATACTACATCCTCCCAAATTGCTCTTCCATTTTTAGTCTTCCATTTTTTCACATGAAATGGAACTTTTATCGCATATATCCTTTCACCTTTAGAAATTGCTGCTCTAAATATCGCACTCTTCCCTACACTATCTTTAAAATATTCAGTTACATCTTTTGAAATTTGCTTCTTAATTACCTTATCCAACTTTAGGAATTTTCTTTCAGCAGCTAAAAGTTCCTTAATATTAAAAATTGGATTATTTAAAAATTCCACTACCGATTGAGTAACGCTTGGCTTTCTACTCGTAATCCACCAATTAAGATAAATATCTTGAGCAGAATAAGGAAAATATTTCTTTGAATTAATAATCCACTTTTTCTTCATAAGACATAAACCAACTATTTAAGTTCTTTTAATTTGAATTTCGATTCAAAACAAAACTTCTCTATGGCCTTTTAATATTCTTAAAAACTTCCACTGCATCATCACCATCAAGAATACTCGGTTGGCAATAATCATTGATCAAAACAGGAATTAGATTAAAATCAACAACACCTTTTTTATTGAAATATATTTCTGCAATCAATCCCTGTTTAGTTTCAATAGACCACTCTTGATCAAAAACAAAGTTACCTAAGCTATAAAAAATATATTTTCCATTATAATTCTCAACGTCTTGAACTCTATGCGGATGATGTCCGATAACCAAATCAGCTCCCGAATCAATTGCTTTATGACTAAAGCTTATTTGTTTTTGAACAGGACTATAAACATATTCATTGCCAGCATGCATTGAAATAATTACAAAATCAGCCATTTTTTTTGCCTCTGCAATATCATTTACCAATCTATTTTCATCCATATATAAAACACCTGGATTATCATCGGTCGCTTCATAAGAAGACGGTATAATAGTGCCATCAGTATAAGAAAGAAAAGCAAACCTTAAACTATTCTTCGTTATTACTGCAGGAGTAGAAGCTTCTTCAATATTTTTTCCTGCGCCACTAGTCAGAATTCCTATATTCTTGAGGGAATCAATAGTAAAATTGATACCTTCTGGTCCTTGGTTCCCCATATGATTATTTGCAAGCGAAAGAACATTGAAGCCAGCATCCTTTAAACTTTTTTCGACTCCAGGCCTTGCTCTAAAAACTGTACCATCTAAAGCAATTGTATCCCCCAAAGCAATTGGGCTTTCCAAGTTTCCAAAGATAATATCACCATTTTTCAAATAATCTGCAACTTGTAAAAATGGATAATTATTACCATTCTTTACCATTCGTGCATTAACACCTCGCGAAAGCATTATGTCTCCGGTTGCAACCAATTTCACATCACGAAAAGAATCATTAGTATTTTGAAGGCTATCTACTTCAATAGGATTTAAAATATCAAGAATAGAAGATTGATTATTTTTTATATCCAAAAACGATCCATATGTTAGAAATACATAAATTATCAGAATCAGAAAAACTCCGACTCCTAAAAATAGACCTTTCATTGCATCGTTATTTTTCATAAAATTATCTTACAAAGATTTCAGCAGTAATAAAAAGGATATAAACTGTCAGGAGTAAGGCCGCTTCCTTTTTACTAATTAATTGGTCATTTTTAGCAAACCAGAAGAAAAAAGCTAAAGAAATTAGCAAGAATAATCTTGCGACCTCAAGGGACTTCATACATCCAATAAGATTTATCGGATAAATTATTGCAACTATACCTAAAACTAAAGTAGCAGGTACAACAGAACAACCGATTAAATCACCCAGAATCATCCAATCATTTCCTTTTCTTGCAGAACTGATTGCAAAAAATATTTCCGGAAAACAATTGCCTAGTCCGACAATAAATATTCCTATCATAATAAGCGGAACATTCAAAGTAATCGCAAAATAATTAGCAGCAGACACTATTCCATTAGAAGCAATAATAAAAATTACAAGAGCCAATACCACCTTAAATAGACTGATAAAAGATAAAGCTAATTTTTTCTTTTGATTATCATTCTCATCACAAATCTTTACAAATCTCTCCTTGCTCGAAAAAAGCCAGATCAAATAACAAGCATAAACCAAGACTAAAATAATTCCATCAAGTCTTGATAACAATCCATCCCAAGCCAATACTACGGGCAATGCAACTGAAAAAAGGGTAAAAAGAATTGTCTGTTGGATTGTCTTGCTTTTTGCCGGAATTCCATTTTTAGAAAAAATTGCCGCAAGAGCAACAGACAACGTAAGGTCTACGACATTTCCCCCGATCACATCTCCAAAAGAAAGTTGGGGCATCTTATATAAAGCAGATGTAATACCGATAAAAAGATTTGGCAAGGAACCAACCAAAGACATTATCAAAAAAGAAACTACAAATTCCTTCCATCCAAGAGCTTTAGCAATTCGGATCAAGCTTTTAACAATCAATTCGCCCGAAATATAAAAACCGAAACACGAAATCAAAAAAATTAATACGTAATAAATTGAAGTCAATTCCATATTTAGTATTTTTTTATTAGTGACCCTAACCGGAGTCGAACCGGTGTTGCCAGATTGAGAATCTGGAGTCCTAGGCCTCTAGACGATAGGGCCAAAACGCCTTTGAATACAATAAAAATAGCATACAATTTATTTTTTGTCCAAAGAAGCGCTAGCATCCTTTTCATCTACGTCATAATCTGGAGGAATCTGCCAATAATCAAAAATATACTTAGCTAAATTATGAAAAACTGGAACAGCAGAATACTCAGAAGTCTTTGTTGCCGTTGGATTATCCAATTTTACAAGTGCAATAAACTTTGGATTATAAGCAGGAGCAAAACCTATGAAAGTCTGCCAAGTATAGTCAGAATATCCAGCCTTATTTATGCCAAGTGAAGCATAAGGAACTTGGGACGTTCCAGTCTTGCCACCAATCCAATAGCCAGGAACCTTAGCTAGATGCCCATAACCACCCTCTACGACCTCAACAAGCATCTTTCGAAGATTATTGCTCGTTTCCTCATTAATAACCTTTCTAACGACCTGAGGCTTTATTTCCTCTTTCGAATTACCACTGCTTATTTCCTTTACAATATATGGTCTCATTAGATTTCCTCCATTAGCAAGACAAGAAAAACCGGCTACCATATGCAAAGGAGTTATTCCTATTCCTTGTCCAAAAGAAGTATTTGCAAATGCTACTTCAACCTTATCATCATAAGCTTTTTTTAAAGTTTTATTTTCTGTTGATGATTCACTGGCCAAATCTATTCCAGTTTTATCAAAAAATCCGAATAAATCTAAATAATCAAGAAATTTTTTATGTCCAATCTTTTTTTCAACATACATCACGCCAGTATTGACTGATCTACGTAAAACCTCTGTCATAGTAATTGCTCCCCAAGCCTTATCTGCATAATTACAGACATTATATTTCCCATAAGGAACGCACCCAGTATCATTAAAAACAGAGTCAGGAGTAACAAGCTTTTCATTCACACCGATAGACATTGTAATCGGTTTAAATATTGATCCAGGCTCAAATATTTTCTGAATAGAGGAATTTGATAAAACTTCAAATTTTTCGTTTTTATAATTATTCGGATCGAAACTTGGACTTTGAGCCATTGCAATGATTTCACCTGTGTTCGGATCCATAACAATAATATTTCCTCCCAAAGCTCCATACTTTTCAATTCCTTCGGCTAAAAACTTTTCAGCCATGAATTGAATGTTATAATCAATAGTCAAAGTTAAAGAATCTCCATTAAGAGAGCTGGTATCGTTTGATGAAAAAACAAAGCCCCATGGATTTCGGTCTACTTTTTTTGACGATTTTTTCCCAGATAATTGATCATCATAATATTCTTCTATTCCATATTGTCCTTCTTTATCTTCATTTATAAAACCAATAATCTGAGAAGCTGTTTTCCCGCTTGGATAATATCGTTTTTCCTTTTTTTCATCTATTCCGACGCCTTTTATTCCTGCTTCTTTTACTTTATCAGCAATTTCTCGGCTAATGTCTCTCTTAATTATTTGATAAAAACTCCCTTCATAGTTCATCTTCTGAATTATTTCGTCTTCATCTATATTTAAAATAGCAGCAAGTTTTTCTGCCGCTAAATCTTTATTTTCAATCTCTTCAGGAGAAATATAAACTAAAGGATCTTTTTCTGTAAGAGCTAATGGTTCTCCGCCCTTAAAATAAACATCTCCTCTTTTTCCTTCTACATCCAAAACATTATTCTGTTGACCAGAGGCTAAGGCTTTATATTTCGAGCCTTCATTTATCTGTAAACAAAAAAGGCGGAATAGAACCACCCCTCCTAATAAAAAAATCAGGATTAAAATCAAACTTGGCCTTAGTTTAAAATTATTACTATTCATGATTCAAGCCAATTTAATTCTTTTGATTTGTAGCCACAGTATCACCTGAAACAACCATATAATTTATCTTACCAACCTTATCATAACCCTTTTCTTTTATTCTTTCTTCAATACTCACAAGATTTTTATTCTTAGAAATAGATAGCTTTAAGCCCGAATTTTCTTTTTTTAAGGAATCTATTTCTATCTCTTTGCTACTAGCTAAATAACTTACCCGGCTCATTTCTGAAATTTGAAAGACATAAAGCCCAGTCAAAATAACTATGGCCACGATAATCAATAAAAAAAATAATTTTGTTTGTTCTTTCTTCTTCTTCATTTTTATAATTTTATGATTGCTCTTAATTTTGCTGATCGAGAACGAGGATTATTTCTCATTTCTTCGTCTGAGGCAATTATCGGTTTTTTTGTCAAAATTCTTATCTCCTGATTTTTTTGTCTTTCTTTAAAAAACATTTTTGCTATCCTGTCCTCTAATGAATGGAAAGTTATAACTACTAATCTTCCTCCGGTTGCAAGCACATCAATGGCCTGAGGTAATGCATCTATGAAATTATCAAGTTCACGATTTACTTCAATTCTTATCGCTTGAAATGTTCTTGTAGCAAAATGAATTTTTTGCCTTTTATAAGAAGATGGAACTGAATCACCGATAATAGATATTAGCTCAAAAGTAGTCTTTATCGGTTTTATCCTTCTTCTCTCGATTATATTTCGTGCAATTCTACGGCTATATCTTTCTTCTCCATACTCATAGATTACATTAGCCAAATCCTCTTCTCTATAGCTATTTATAATTTCATAAGCAGTAGTTCTATTTCCTTTTTCAACGTTATAGCTCATCAGTAAGGGTTCGTCTTTTAAAAAACTAAAACCTCGTTCACTTGAATCAATATGATAAGAAGACATTCCGATATCAAACAAAATTCCATCAGCTTTCCCAAATTTTTCTTTCTCAACTATTTTCTCTAAATTGCTATAAGAATCATTAACGGCGATTAATCTCTTAATTCTTTCATTCTTAATATTTTTAAAAATTTCTGGATCAACTTCTATTCCTAACACTTTTCCTTTTGGTCCTGTCCGTTTTAATATTTCTTTTGTGTGCCCACCTCCATTCAAAGTACAATCAATGAAATTCTTATCTTGTAGAGGCAATAGGTATTCCATTGTCTCTTCAAGCAATACTGGAATGTGCATAAAATTAAAACCCTAAATCTTTTAATCCTTCTGTAATGTTTCCTACTTGAGCATCTGTCGTTTCACCATATTCTTTCCATTTCTCTTCATTCCAGATTTCAATCCTGTCATATAGTCCAGCTACTACAACTTTTTTATCAAGTAATGCATACTCTTTTAAATAATCAGGTATAAGTATTCTTCCAAGGCTATCAATTTTTACATCCATTGCTCCTGCAAGCATTACTCTCGAAAAATTTCGTGCATTAACAGCCGATAATGGCAATTTACTCATCTTCTCGGCTAATTCTTCCCATTGCTTTAATGGATATAAAAATAAGCACCCATCTATTCCTCTGGTTAAAACAGCTCCATCAGATAAAACACTTCTGAATTTTGTCGGAATTGTTAATCTTTTTTTTGGATCTAAATTATAACTGTATTGACCAATAATCATGTTGATAAAATTACACTTTTATCCACTTATTAACACTGTATCACCATTTTATCCCACCATAATACATTTGTCAACAAAAAATGACTCAAATAAGCAAATTTTACCTAATTTTAATATTTTTCCCAAAAAAAACTCATCCTATTTGGACAAGTCTCTTTTTAATTATTTAATTTATTTAAATATCTATAAAATTCTCATATCTTTACTCTAGATTTTTTATTGACAAAGTAAAGGTATCTGGATCAATCTCAATTGTTGCACCATTACCAATATGGTCCGCCAAGAATTCACGAGCCAAACAATCTTCTACTTTTTCTTGGATAACTCTTTTCATTTCTCTTGCTCCAAAAACCGGATTATAGCTCAATTCGACAATTTTCCTTTTAAGTTTTTCACTGACGATAAAAACGATTTCCTTTTCCAATAATTTCTTTTTCAATTTACTTAATTGAAGATCGGCTATTTGCATCAAATCAGTCTGAGTCAAGGGCTTAAAAACGACTAAACCATCAAATCTATTTACAAATTCTGGACGAAATATACCTTTCTGAAAAATGTTATCTAACAGCTCTTCCTTTATTTCTTCCATTGGTTTTTGGGCTTTTATTGAATCAAGAATTATCTGATATCCAGCATTTGAAGTTGCAATTATTATCGTATTTGTAAAACTTACTTTCTGTCCTAAATTATCGTTTAAATACCCCTCATCAAGTACTTGCAAAAATAAATTCAAGACATCAGGATGCGCTTTTTCTAATTCATCTAAAAGAACTAAAGAAAATGGACTTTCTCGGACTTTCGTCGTCAATATTCCCGGTTGTGTTTCTGACCCCATTAATCGAGGAATATCATCCGTCCTTTGAAATTCTGACATATCAATCCTAATCATCCTATCTTCTGAACCGAAATATATTGCCGCAACAGCCTTTGCAGTCTCAGTTTTTCCTACACCAGTAGGTCCTAAGAAAAGAAATGTTCCCATAGGCCCCTTTCGAGTTTGTACTCCAGAACGAGCCCGTCTTAAAGCCGATGATATTTCGGAGATAGCCTCATTCTGACTGATAACTCGCTTATGCAACTCCTCTTCCATACTCAAAAGCAAAACTTTTTCCTGGCTGTTTACTGAACCAATTGGGATATCGGTTTTTTTTGATATTACAAAATCAACATCATCAGGCTCAATAATATCACCGATTCCCTTAGTATCAGAATAAGAAAATGATTCTTCAAGCAATTCAATAGCTTTTTGAGGGAAAGGGGTTGAAATATATTTTTGAGAAGTTTTTATAATTTCAACTAATGATTGATAAGAAATAAATTTTTTATATTGGACCTCTAAGGAAAAAACTTTTCCTTCGAGTATCAATAAAGTTTCGTTTTCCGACATTTCAGATACTTCAATCTTAGTTAACGATTCCAAAATTGCTGGCTTTGCCTCTATCTGTTTATGCAATCCAGCATAAGTAGAAATACATATTAATTGCAAATCAGGATTTTCTAAATACGAAATTAAGATGCCAGATATATCAACAGCTCCAGTTCTTTGTTGTCCGCCAAGAAATTCATGCAAATCATTTATTATTAAAATTATATTTCCAGCATTCACGGCTTCTCTGAAACATTGGTCAAGAGTTGATTCAACTTTTTCGATAGATTCAATACCTGAAATCAAAGATGCTAGATTCAGTTGCTTGAATTTTTTATTGTTTATCTCCGGCATTGAAATCCCTAAAATACTTCTTTGGATCAGATGATGAACGACATCTTTCCTTCCACTGCCTATTTCCCCGACAATCAGAACATTTTTATTTCCTCTTTTAGACAAAGAATCCTCCGCAAGCCTGACTTGATCTTCATGTCCGATAAACTCTTCATATCCCCTTGATCTCACTGTATCTGTCCAGTCGATTGAATATTCATCTAAAGTTGTAGTCCATCCGCAAGCCCAATCACCACCAACAGATCCAACACGGACAAGGTTTTCATATTCCCAAAACATCTTTATTGATTTTTCTTTTTTTCCTAAATATTCTACCCACCAATTAATATTTTCGAAATCAGTTCTCTTGATTTGAAGCTCAATGTTTAGTTTTTTAAAATTCGGTTCTATTTCACATAAAGCGCAAATAATATCTCCTTCACAAATTTCCTTAGCCTTCCTTAAAATCGCGCTTTTTACTGCTTCAGAAATAAGCAATTCGCAATCAATTAAATTATCCTCTTCCAAAGAAGATTTTTTAAAAATATCCTTCATTATGTCTATATCCAATAATAATCTAGAAAAAATAAACCTGATTTTCGAATTCTTATTATCTAATAGGTTGTATAATAAACGAGAAGCAGAAACACTATTAGCACCACTAGTAAACGAAAAAGAATTATATAGATACTTTATTGAATTGTAATTCAAGTAATTTGCCCAATTTATATTTTTATCTTCAGAAATTTCTGACAAATCCCTTCTATTCCTATTGTTTTTGATAGAATTTTCAAAAAAAGAATCAATACATAAAGAAATTATCAGCATCGAAATTAAAAAAAATATTATCGGCATAAAACTCGCATCTGCAACTTTAGCAAAAGAGAAAAAAATATAACTAGCGATAAGAATTGCACAAGCTAAAAATAAAATCCATTTAATAGCTTTATTAAATTTGAAGAATGGTTCAATTATAATCCCATGATAAAATTTTGTATTCTTGAAATCAAACATTATTTTTTGAAAAACCGTAAATGATTAAATATGCAACTATTAAAGGCAAAAACAACCAGACAACAATGGAAACGATTCCGACTGTTAATGTTACAGTCTCGCAAATAATAAAAAAACAAAGCAGAAAAATTCTCATTATGAAACCAATTACTCGAGAAACGATATTAAAAAAAAAGTTATTGGCCCAAATAAATATATCAAAACCAGTTTTTTGCGGAACAGATTCAACTTTTTTCCATGGCAAAAAAAGAGACCTCAAAACAATCTTCACCGAGAAAAAGAAAACCCAGAAATTCACATAGTTCGACATGACTAAAAAGATATCTTTCAATCTCTCTAGATAATGCCAATAGAAATAAGCTAGAAAAATAGACATTTTAATAGACAAAAAATTAACAATAGGTATAATAATATCAATAATAAATACAATATATTTATTGGGAAACTATTGCATTATTCGGAATAATATTATAAATAAATTATAACCTTTTATTTAACCGATGTCTAATCTTGACAATAAAAGATTGGCAATTATAATAATAACATCTTGATAATATTAAAGGTCGTAATGTCTTAAAATATTATTTAGGGCAGCGAAATAACAAAATAAATTTTAAAACAATGTCAAAAGAAGATTTATTCTTAAATAACATTGAAGAATTAGAAAAAAACGTTCAAGAAATCATGTCGTTTGACGACTATGACAATGATGATGATTCATCAGATGATTTCAATGAAAATTTTGACGATGATTTCGATGATAACGATCTAGATGATGACGATGATGATGATAATCTAGATGACGATGACGATCTAGATGACGATGATGATCTAGATGACGATGACGATGATGATCTCGACAGTGAAGACGAATAATTTGAAATCAACTTTTGCCCTACATTTCATTGTAGGGCTTATGATTTATTAAGATAACAATAAAAATATGGCCGAAGAAAAAACTACAAATCCGAAAAAAAAGCGCATAATGATGTACATATTCATCGGGATTTTTGCTATCGCAGTGATAACCCTTGGTACAATATATTATCAAAAAAATATTGCAGGAAAAGGAAAACAGCAAACAATCCAAAAAGCTTTTGATTATATTGTTGCTAATCTTTCAGCAGGATCAAAACTTGAACTCGGAGAAATAGATAAGAATTCTCATTCATTTTATCGATTCATCGTTAAAACCGAAAAAGGAGAAGTTCCTACTTACGTTTCAACTGATGGCAAGCTGATAACATTCAGAGAAACAGACATTTCTACACCAGCAGAAACTGCTACTACGAATAATACAGAATCAAATAAAACCACCGGAACAACAATTGCTGGAAATTTCACTATGGTAGCAGAAAATGAAATCTGTAAGGAAAACGGCAAACCAATAATTTATTTCTTTGGTTCAACAACTTGTCCTCATTGCATATGGGAAAAACCAATCATCCAAGAAGTTATAAAGACCTTTGGTGACAAAATTTCCTACCATGAAAATATCGGCAATAACAAAGACCAAGATATTTTTAACAAATTCAACAGTGAAGGGACAATTCCTACTATGGTTATTGGTTGTAAATATTATAGGATTGGATCAGGAGAGCAAGATGGAATTAATAAGGAAAAAGAAAATCTTAAAAAAGTAATTGAAATGGTATTGAATAAATAAAAAAATCCCTCTTTTTTTTGAGGGATTTTTTATTTTAAACAATTTTATTTTAGATCGACTGTAGCCCCTGCTTCAATAAATTTCTTCTTCATTTCTTCAGCCTCTTCTTTTTTTACTTCTTCCTTGATTGTTTGAGGAGCAGCAGAAGCAGCATCAACTAAATCTTTTGCTTCCTTCAATCCAAGTTGAGTCAAATCTCTTACGATCTTAATTACCTCTATTTTCTTATCGCCAACTGCTGTTAAAACAACATTATAAGCACTCTTTTCTTCAGCAGCTTCAGCAGGAGCAGCAACTGTGCTAGCAGCAGCTACCATTTGAGGAGCAGCTGATACGCCGAATTTTCCTTCTAAAACTTTAACTAATTCAGCTAAATCTAAAACTGTCATACTTTCAATTTTTTCTACAAGTTCCTTAAATTTTGCAGGAACCTCAATTTCTTTTTCATCTGCCATATTTTTAAAAATTTAATTTATAATACTTATGCTGCTTTTTTATCTTTAATCTCAGAAAAAGCAATAACTAATTTTCTCAAATTTCCACCAAGCACTCCTACGAAATTTGTAACAGGTGCATTGATTGTTCCCATAAACATTCCTATCATTTGCGGCTTTGGAGGCAATTCCGCGAGTCTGATGATATCATTTTCTGAATAAAACTTATTTTCTACGAAACCGCCAAGAATTTTTGCTTCTTTAGAAGTTTTCGTAAATTGATATACAGCTTTACTTGAAGAAACCTCATCCTCATAACCAAAAATTACTGCTACTTCGCCTGAAAGTTTTTTGGCATCAAAATCAATATTTTTATTTTTAAAAGCAACATTTATCAAACTTTTTTTTGAGACTTTCATCTCATTATTCTGTTCCTTGAGCTGATTTCTCAAAATAGACAAATCCTTGACTTTAATACCCTTAAAATCCATAAAAACAATAGATTTTTGTTTTTCAAGGCAATCTTCAATTTCTGCAACTATGTTTTCTTTTTTTTCTCTTGTTAAAGGCATATTTTAAATATAAAAAAATCTGCTCCCGCAGAATCGATCAGAATAAAAATAAATGTATTTTTACCCTCGGCAGGACTTATAAACGCCTACTTTCTACGGATATTTATATATCCCTATTATATTGATTTTTGGCAATTAGTCAATAGTGAAAAAATCGCTAAAGCAAACTCTGGACTCGCCTCACAATTACGACCAGTAACAATATTACCATCAACTACAACTGCCAAATCATTGAATTTTGCCATATTTTTTTTTAAAATTGCAATGGCTGATTTGTCCATTGGTGAAGACCAAACTGTTGCTGATTTTCCTTTTAGAATACCAGATTCAGCTAGTATTACAGGAGAAATACAGATAGCACCAACGATTTTATTATTATCCAGAAATGACCTTGCCAAATTATAAGAAATATCATTATTAAGATAGTCCAAAGCTCCAGACCCTCCGATAAAAACAATTGCATCAAAATTCTTAACATTTAAATCCTTGATATTATTTTTGACTTCTACTTCATTTCCAAACCGACCCAAAGCCAAACCAGTTTCATTACTGAAAGTATATATTTTTATTCCTTTCGAAATCAAAATATCCTTGATAGTAGTATATTCTTCATCTCTAAACTCCTTATTCGCAATAATTAGCGCAACTTTTTGCATATTATTTAGATAACTCTTTAACTCCTTTCTTTTTTTTCATTCCCGAAAAAGGTAATAGGACATAAAAAGTAGTTCCTTTATTTTCCTTCGATTCAAACCATATTTTTCCATTTGATTGCTCAACAATTGACTTTACTATATAAAGACCGAGTCCATTTCCGTCAGTTTCCTTTTCTTTGATATTTTCCCCTCTGAAAAGTTTTGTAAAAATTTTATCTTTATCTTTTTTTAATATTCCATATCCATTATCAGAAATAGTAATTAAGACGCCATTAATCTCTTTAGAAATTTTAAAAGAAATTTTTCCAGTATTAGGTGGCGTATATTTTATCGCATTACTAATTAAATTATCGATTACTATGCTGAAAAGCTTTGGATCAACCCTCATTAGAGGGATATTTTTGCCATAGTTGCAATCAAGTTTTATATTTTTCAATTTTACTTTAATCAAGGAATCATTAATAATTTCTTTCGAAATTTTAACCAAATTGCTTTTTATTGGGTTAACAGCAAAAGTACCCATTTCTATTCTAGAAACATTGAGCAAAGCTCCTACAAGATCAATCATTCTTTTATTTCCGATTACTATTTCATCCAAATAGTCCTTTTGGGTTTCATTCAATTGTCCGGCATCGCCACCCGATAACATTTCAGTATACCAATTAATAATTGACAATGGAGTTCTTAATTGGTGTGATGCGAGTGAAACAAATTCGCTTTTAGCCTTATCAATTTCTTTCTCACGAGTTATGTCGCGCTCAATTCCCACAAAAAATAATACTTTCCCATTTTTATCCAAAACTGGAGAAATATTCACCATCGCAATATAAGCGCTTCCATCTTTTCTTTTATTCAAAATTTCTCCTGAAAAAGGTTTTTTCTCAATTTTTATAGTATGCCATAGTTTTTTATAAAAATCTTTTTCCATCATTCCTCCCCAAGTTTCCTTAGAGCCACATTTCTTTCCTACTACATCTCCAGAAGAAAATCCTGTTATTTTCTGTCCTCCGCTATTACCATAAAGTAATATGCCCTCATTATCAGTAATAACTATATGGTCAGAAGCGTTTTCAACAGCAAGTCGGAACTTTTCTAAATCCTGAGCCAAGATCATCGTCCTGTTTTTTTCTTCTTCAACATCCTCAAGCACATTTACTAAAGATTTTTGGGAATTCTCTAAATCACTAGTTCTTTCAATGAGCAAATTTTCAATTTTTTTCCTATTTGTAATATCGGTCATCACCAATAAAAAAGCATCTTCCTGTGCATATCGAACAGTAGCTCCATGAACGATAGCATCTATTATTTCCTTATTTTTCCGTATTAATTTAATTTCACAATCATTTTTGCTATTATCCAAAAAATTATTCTTCAATTTCTCCTTAAAACTATCCTTTGAATCATTGACAATGATATCAAAAATACTTTTTTTCAATATCTGATTCAAGTTATAACCTAAAGCATGGATAATACTGCTATTCACATAAATAATCTTCCCAGTTTTATCATAAATCAATATATAATTAGGAATATTAGAAACAAGAGATGCATATAAATCTTGATTTTCCTTGAGTTTTTTTTCAGTTTCTTTTGTTTTAGATAAATCTTTTGCTGTAAAAAAACGAGCTTCCTTTTCATTCCATATTCCCTTTATTGCAGTCATTTCAACAGGAACAATACTTCCATTTCCTGCTCGCATTGATAAGAAAATACTTTTTTTATCATCAAATAATTGAAGAAAAATTTCCTCTAATTTTTGATTTTTTTCTATTATCAAAAAATCAGAAATCATCTTCTGTAAAAAATAACTTCTTTCGTACTTTAATCTTTTTAAGGCAAAATCATTTAATTCTAAGACAAACCCGCCCGAATCAGCAACTATAATTATATCTTGAAGCGAATTGAAAAAAGACTTGAAATTCTGTTTTTCTTTTTTTATTGAAATATCGCTTATTACACTATCAACAAAAGAACCGATTTCTTTTCCGATCAAGCTCATCAACTTTATATCTCTCTTCATAAAAGATTTTTCATCGTTGCTGGCAACTATATAAAAACCTATATTTTTTTCTTCATAAAAAATTGGAGTAATTAGTATTGTTTTATAAGTAACTCCTTTTTTTCTGAATATTTCCTTCAATTTTCCAACAACTACGAAGGGAGAATCGTGTTTGAATATTTCTTCAAAGATAATCGAATCTTTTTTTATACGGTTAAAATTCTTAACAAAAGAAGGTAAAAGATTAAAATTCAAAAACAAATTAGCATTTTCATTCTCAAGTAAAAAAATAGCGCCGCCGTCTAAATTAAAAAAATCTATTACAAGATTTACATTTTTTTTTATCAAATCCAAAACATTATCTGCTTGGTCAGACTCTAAAATAATACTATAAAAAATTTCTTCATAATCTTGCGGATTTTTTATTTTCTTATTCATTTTTTTAATTTTTTAATTGTTTCCTTGAGCTCAATCATTTTTAATTCTCTGCCAATCATAAGCTTATTAAGTTTTTGCAATTCGCTGATTTTTTCTTCCATTTCCTCCTGCATTTTCTTACTGGTTGTAATATTGCGAATAACGACGATTACGCCATCAAACTCGCCGCTAGAATCTCTTTTTATCGAAATATTGGCATTATACCAATGTCTTTTGCCATTTTTAACAATAGAATGCTCTAAATCGAAAGGATTGCCACTATTCTTTATGCCGTCAATCAAATCAATTATTGTTGACGAAAAATCCTTTGACAAAAATATACTTTCTTCCATTTTTTTCATTCCAATTTTTTTATTTTCCGGAAAATGATAAAATAATATTTTATTATCCCTATCAAAAACAAGGATTATATCTTGCATTGATTTTATAGTCAGGTTCAAATCATTTTGTTTCTCTTTTGAATCACATCTCGCATTATTAATCCTAATAAAAGCATTATTTATTTCTTGAGACAATAAAGAAATTTCGTCATTTCCATCAAAAACTTTAAGCTTCTCTTGTCCTTTTGATTTAATTATGAATTGCATAGAAAAAATTAACAGGTTCAAACGTTCGATAATTATTCTCCTTATGATAAATAGAAAAGAAATCATCATTAGCAATTGCAGAATAAAAACACTGTAAGAAATAGCGCTTATAATCGACATTCCAGATTTATATATCATTCTTTCTACTGATATCTTTGAATAAAAAGATTTTTTTCCCGATACATCATCATAAAAAGAATAAACTTGAAGCGTATCAGTATCTGTCTTATCAATAAACAAAACACTTTCAGCTTTCTTTGTTTTTGCATCAACAATAGGATCAATTGTTTTTAAAACAAATTCTTTTCCATCATATGTAGTAGCTTTCCCTTCAAAAACTTTTATCATAACAATATACCCCACCGGAGAAGAATCAACGCCTTCAGATACAGGCTTGGCTGAAACAGCTGCAACATTATCACCTTGCCAAGATTGAACTAATCCCGTACAGTTTTTTGGCATAACTGAATTGCAAAATTCGGTCAAAAAATCATCAGGAATCCTAGATTGAACAAGGCCATTATCAATTTCAATATTATAAAGAAAGTCACCATCATTATCAATTAAAGCCAAATAATCGATTTTTAAATCCTTCATATACTGAAAATCAATATCATTAGAAACGAAAAAATCTTGCTCCTCCTTATTTTTTCCAAAAAATTCATACAAATCTTCACGTTTAGACCATTTAGTATTTATTGAATCCAGATTAGATATCTCCTGAACGACAAAGTATCTCATCTTGCTAGCCTCTTCAGTAGCCGAACTCTGCTCTAAAGAATCAAAATTTTTCATCGCAAAACCAGGAACAAGTAAATAAAAACCCACGCTGAAAAATAACAATAAAAACAAAGAAATGTAAAATATTTTACGGTCTATTCTCATAAATTAGATGCTTACTTAGTAGCATTTATAGAAGTTCCCTCTGCAAGAGGAGCTGCAACAACTATCCTATTGTTAATATTTCTCATTACGGTATATCCAGAACTAAAACTCAAAGAACTGCTTGGATCAATCGGAATATCAGTAAGATACTCCTGTCCAACTGTCAATACTGCAAGATCGACACAATTATCAACAAACCCAGATCTACAAATAGGAGTAGCGGTTGTAGTAATCGTTACTGGAATTAATCCACCTCTATCAATTGCATATTGATGAATTGCATTTAAAATCGTATTTACGTCAATTCTTCTTTGCGCATTCCTAGCATCAGCTAATTGCTTATTCGGATTAATAGCCAAAATAACAATCCCCGATAAGATTGTTACGGCAGCGACAGCAAGTAATACTTCAAGTAAAGTAAATCCTATTTTATATTTCATAATTATCATTTAAAATTAATTTCGGACAGGAATTAATAATTTTATATATTATATCATCTTTAATAGATATCAAAAACCCTCTTTCCAGAATAATATCTCTAATTTGGAATCAATGCTTTGAACAGCTATATTAATTTTTCTTGTATAATCATTTACTACTGCCAAAGATTCAATCGTTGCAATGCCTCCGCTATTGGAAATATCATATGAACAATATCCTTCTAAAAAATTCAAATTATAAGCTCCACTGATAGAAGGATCATTTTTTATCGCAAGTAATGCTTCTTCACTGCAAGCATTTGCAATTGCTTTAGCTTTTTCCATCTGCTCAAAAGAATAAGTATTTTTCAAAAAAAGATTACTCTGCGAAAGAAGAGAGATAGCGACAGCCAATCCTATTGCATTAATGATCAATACCATCATTAATGCGATGAATCCATTATTTTTTTTGTCTTGTTGAAGCTGTAACATTAAATATTTTTGAATAATCACTTCCTAATTTTCCTTCTCCATTATTATAAAAAACTTTTAAAGAAAGTCCTATACTATCATACTCGCTTGAAACAGAATTATTTTTCAAGAATATCGGAACTATAGAAACTTTAGAATTATTTAACTTATTTTTTTCCTGCGAACCTTCCTTTAGATAAATATTTCCCTCCGAAAAAGTAAATACAATAGGATTTTTTATCGGATCATTAACTCTCAAAACTAGGCTATCATCAGTAAGATAATCAACAGCTATTGAATTCCTTATTTCCTGGGATATTAAATTGACATATCTTAATCCTTGGTATTCGACTTCTGAAACTATTCTATTTTTTGATTCTGATTGACCAATTATGTTTAATACCAAAAAACTTACAAAAATCAAGATAGTCATGATAGCTATATAAAAAACAATCTCGATTAATGTAAATCCATTTTTATTTTCCATAATATTATTCCTTCCAATTGGTTAAATATGAAGTCAAAGACACCGATTTTAAATGGCCATATTCATTCCAGCTAACAGATGAAAGAATTTGCTTTTTATTAAATCCAACCGATGAAATTACAAGTCTTCTAGTAAAAATTCCAGATTTGCTAAGGTTTGTATCAAGCAACCATTTTCCGCCATTGTCATTTAATTCATATGAACCGTTAAAAAGCGAATCGAAATCACTATCACGTATATTACGAACAGCCTCAATTCCCTCTTCGGCAAGCAAGACTGCTGTCTGTCGATTGCTTGCATTTTCATAAATCTGCCTATTGTAAATAACTACTCCAATAAAAGCAACGAAAAACATCGCCAAAATAGAGATAGCAAGCAAGACCTCTACGATAACAAAACCATCATTGTAAAATTTCTCTTTCTTCATTTTAATAAATTATTGCTCCTCTTTTATCTATTTCAAATTCTTTCTTGATTCCATTTTGGTTTTCCATTATTATCACTCCGATTTTATCAGGAATTCCATTAAAAGGACTGAAAAACACATCATTCAAGCCTGAAAAAACATAGTTATCGCTGATATTAATTTCTTCATCAAAAGAAATTTCTCGCATTTCAAAAGAATTACCTTTAAAAATAATAATCTTTCCCGATTGGAAGTGAATACCCCAGCCAGAATTATTCTTTTGGGTAATAGCGGACATTTCCGCAGTCCTAATCGAATCAATTACTGCTCCAGAATCTATTTGCAAATTATTTTTACTGAATTGCGAATAAAAAGGAATAGTTATTCCTACCAGAATAACTACCATTGCTATCGTTAATAATAATTCAATTATTGTAAAACCTTTCATATTAGATTCCATTATTAAAATTACCGATTAATCCATAAATCGGCAAAAGAATAGCCAGAGACAATAACAAAACTCCGATCCAAATAATAACCAATAGGACTGGTTCTAAAATAACAGCTAAGTTCTTTGTAGTATTATCTATTTTTTCTTCATATATCTTACCAATATTAAACATTGTTTCAGGAAGATTGCCAGAATTTTCAGAAACAGAAATCATCTGCTGGATCGGTCTTGGTATTAGATTATCTGCTGACTTGGATTGGAATGAATAAGAAAATGATTTCCCCTCTGCAATATTTTCTTTTAAATCCTTATAAAAATCACGATAACTATAAAAATCAGTAGCATCAATTAAAGAATCAAAACATTCAATGATTGGAAGTCCGGATTTGAGCAATATTCCCATATTATATCCAAATCGCGCTAATTCATTCTCTTGAATAATCCTTTTTCCACCAAAAAGATTAAAAGACAAATATTGTCCGATAAATTTCGTTTTCGTTCTTATAAATAAGAAATAAAATAAAAATATTAAAAAAAATAAAATCAAAGGAATAGCAATTATTCCATAACTCTCTAAAAAAGCAGTAAAAGACATCAAAGTCTTTGTTATGGCAGGCAAGTCAACATTCATATCCTTAAAAATCTTCGAAAGCTTGGGTAATAAAAAGAAAGAAATTCCTCCAACGATAAAGATAGACAATATTAAAATTATAAACGGATAAATTACAGCTGTAGCAATCTTTGATCTGAAAGATTCCTCTTTTTTTTGCTGTTCAACAAGTATTTTTAAATTATCAACTAAATTGCCAGATTTCTCGCCGACTTTAACCAAAGAAAAAACTTGAGATGAAAAAAGATTAGAATTTTTAATGACTTCAGAAAAAGAACGTCCGCCTTCAAGATTTTCAATCATTTTTTTAATCAAATTCTTCATTTTAAAAGACCCCACTTCATTGCTGATAAGAGCTAAAGATTTATTTATAGGCACTCCAGCGCCAATAAGCATAGCTAAATTTTCTAGAAAATATTTTTTATCTTCCTTTAAAGTAAAAAAAGAAAAATTTAAAACATCTTCGTTTTTGTTTTTTATAGAATTTTCTTGATTTTTCATAAGATTACAAATCAAGAGGTTTAGCAATTCTTAATAATTCCTCCATTGTTATTATGCCATTTCTGACTTTTTCGAGTCCATCTTCAAACATCGGCCTGCTTCCTTGACTATAAGCCAATTTCCAAACTTCATTTGAGGCGGGATTTTTCAAAATTAATTCTTTCATTTTTGAAGTAATTTTAATTATTTCAAAAATAGCAGTACTGCCATAAAGACCAGTGCCATTACAAGATGAACATCCTTTTCCAAGATAGAGAGTTTCCTTGCCTTCGAAAAAATTTTTAGCAGTCGGAAACAATTTTTTCAATTCAGCCAAAGAATAATCATGGCTATAACGGCATTTTTCGCATATTTTTCGAACCAATCTTTGAGAAACAATAATTTCCAAAGTCGATGATAATAAAAATGGCTCTATTCCGATATCAAGCAATCTTGGTAATGCGGTAGCTGCATCGTTAGCATGAAAAGTAGAAAGCAATAGATGTCCAGTCAAAGCAGAATTTACAGAAATTTCAGCAGTTTCCTTATCTCTTATTTCTCCAACTAAAATAATATCAGGATCTTGTCTTATGATCGAACGAAGACCATTTGCAAAAGTAAGATTTGTTCTTTCGCTTACCTGTATCTGATTTATACCAGCAATTTTATATTCAACTGGGTCTTCAATTGTAGTAATATTTACATTACCAGAATTGAGCTCCTTTAATAACGAATACAAAGTAGTTGATTTTCCAGATCCAGTAGGGCCAACAATTAAAATCATTCCAAATGGACGTCTTGAAGCTTCTTCAAAAATCTTTCTGTTTTTAGGGCTCATCCCGATTTCAGATAAGGAAAAATTTCTAACATAAACAGAAAGGATACGAATAGCAGCTTTTTCTCCTTCAACTGTCGGAATTATAGAAACTCTTAAATCAACAAAATTATTGTTTAATTCAAAACGGATAGCGCCATCTTGAGGGTTAAGATGTTCATCAATCCTCATATTGGAAAGAACCTTTATTCTATTCAAAATATTTTCATAATAATCCCTCGGAATATTTCCAGCCTCATGTAAAATTCCATCAATTCTGAATCGAATTATAGCTTTATCTTTTTGGGGTTCGAAATGAATATCAGAAGAACGGAACGAAATTGCATCATTTACTATTCCGCTAAGCAACTCTGAAATGACAACTTTTCCCATTGAAATCATTTCCGAAAATCTTGTTTCAAGCGGATGTCGATAAGACAAAAATACTTCATCAATATCTTCCGGAAGAGAAAAACCAAAATCTATTTTCTTAATATGCAATAATTTTTTTAAAATAATGGCTCCGTTTTTTTTCAATTCTCTATTGTCCGGTTGATCAGTAGCTATTACTACTCCATTTGATAATTTTCTAAATATGACAACCCTATATTTTTTTGCAATTTCTTCAGGAATTTCTAAAACTAAATCACTGCTTGGAGGATTTGAATTAAGGTCAAGATATGATAGCTTTAACGATTCTGCAATAGCTTGACCAAGAAGATCACGGCTAATCAATCCTGATTCAATCAAAAAAGAAACAAAGTCTTGTTTTGCTTCTTTAGCAGATTTTTCAGCATGCTCAATATCGTTTTTTTCAAGGTACCCATTTTCAAAAAGTATTTTTTTTATATTTTCTTGATCGAAGATCATATTTTATTTCAAAACATTTCTTTAATATAATTAACCAACTCAACAATTGGCGTATTTGATTTTACAAAATAACTTTTTGCTCCTAATGCTTTTGCTTTTTTAAAATCTTCTTCCTGAGCCAGATTAGAAAGAACGATTATCTTTATTTTTTTGTTCTGGTTTTTTAAATATTCAAGAACGACAAAACCATCTTTCTTAGGCATAATCAAATCAAGTATCAAAACATCAAAATCCTGGCTAGATAACATCGAAATGGCCTCTTCTCCATTAGCAGCTATTAAAACATCAAAACCTTCCTTAGATAATTTTATTTCAAGCGCTTTTGCTAAAGGTTTTTCGTCTTCAGCTACAAGTATTTTTTTATTTTTAGCCATATCTTTTTAGGAATATTACTTATTGAATATATTATACATTTTTTTATGACAAACGGTCAACTAAAAAAAATAAGGTATAACCTTATCTGCATCCACACCACACCTTCTCAAAAGGACGAATCAGTATTTCACTGTTTGTCCTGAAAATAACATTCCCTAAAACATCAACGGGTTCAATCATACTGCTGGCTTGAGCATTTTTATCAAGAAAAAGGATTTGCATTATTTCTAATCTTAAATCCATATTACTATCTCTAAGAAAATCAACCAAAAGCCCCAATGGTATCTCTTGATCAATTAAAATCTTAAAACGTAAATGCGGAATATTATGTCTCATTACCAAAATAATAAGATTATAAAAAAGTTCAATCTTTTTGCGAAGCATTAAATTATATGCGTCCTCGCTCGTCATTCCAAGAAAAAACTCAGTAGAGTTTAACTCATCCTTAGGATAATTTAATAAATTAAATAATCCATTTTTCCCCAAAAGAATTTCTTCCAATTTTCTCTGAAAAGACCAAGACAAATCAACTACATTATACTTTTCTCCGATTCCATTTAGTCGTCGTCCAGTCATATTCAGTAACCAAAACCCATTTTTTCTTCTTCTTGCATTCATTTCTTCATTTTCTTCATCCATAAACACATCTCCAAATTAAAGAACATTACCTACTTTGTATCATTTTAAACAAAGTTTTGTCAAACATTAAAAAATATAATAATCTTTAACAAAAACCCACTAAAACGAGAGTTTAATAATTCACTTATTTATTTTTATAAAGAGGATTATAATCTCTTAATTTCTTAATTATGTCAGGCAAAACAGATAACACATAATTAGCTTCTGTCTTTGTGTTGTGTTTTCCAAAAGTAAATCTTATTGAAGAATGAGCAATTTCTTTTTCAATTCCCATAGCAATTAAGACATGAGAAGGTTCAAGACTACCCGATGCACAAGCCGAACCAGTAGAAACAGCGATACCTGCAATATCTAATGCTAATAAAATTGACTCGCCTTCTGCTCCAACAAAACAAAAATTAGCATGCGAACAGACTGAAACTTTTGTATTCGTATTTAATATTATATTAGGAATTTTATCTAAAACTTTTTTTATGAAATAATCTCTTATTTTTTCAATTTTTTTATTGTTTTTTTCCCTATCCTTTGCCGCAAGATCAATCGCTTTTCCGAACCCAACTATAGCAGAAACATTTATGGTGCCACTTCTAATGCTCCTTTCTTGATGACCGCCAGTCTGGATAGCCACAATCGGAGTTTCTTTTCTCAAATACAACAAACCAACTCCTTTTGGCCCATATATTTTATGTCCAGATATACTGGCCAAATCAAGGCCTAATTTTTCAACATCACAACTTAAAAAATTAATTGCTTGGGTTGCATCGGTATGGAAATAAATTTTATGATTCTGCTTTTTTAATAATTTTCCAATTCTTTCGATATCATTAATTGAACCTACTTCATTGTTTACGTACATTATCGAAACCAAAACAGTATTTTCTTTTATTGCATTTGCAAGTTCATCAACATCGACTGTCCCATCTTTTTTGACTGGCAAATAGGTTACTTCTGTTCCTTGTTTTTCTAAATCTCTGCATGTTTCCAAAATTGCATCATGTTCAATTTGTGTTGTAATAATATGCAAGCTTTTTTGTTTGACCTTGAGTTTGGCAATTACTCCTCGAAGGGCTAAATTATTTGATTCGGTAGAACCAGATGTAAAAATTATTTCCTCAGGTCTGCAATTTAAAAAATTAGCCGCTTTTTCTCTGGCTGATTCAACAGCAAAATATGCTTCTCTTCCAAAACTATGCAAAGAAGAATAATTGCCGAATTTTAAAGAAAAATATGGCAGCATTTCTTTCAAAACTTTTTCATCAACAGGAGTCGTAGCGCTATGATCCAAATAAATATAATCCATATTATTTTTTTTCTTCATAATTTTTTATTGCTTGATGTAAAGCTTCTACCCCAAGCATTGAACAATGGATTTTCGGCTCAGGCAGTCCTCCCAAATCATTAACTATTTCTTGTCTTGTAATCTTCAATGCCTCTTCAATATTTTTTCCCTTAACCATATCCGTCAAAGCAGAAGAAACAGCAATTGCAGCTGCACATCCTAAAGTCTCGAATTTTACATCCTTAATAATATCATCTTCTATTTTTAAATATATTTTCATTACATCTCCGCAAGAAGGATTGCCGACTTCACCAACAGCGCTAGCATTTACTATAACTCCTTGATTATGCGGCTTCTTAAAATGCTCAATAACTTTATCTGAATATATCATTTTTTTTAAATTATTAGTTGATACCCTTTATTTATATATACCAACAATATAGAATAAATACAACAAAAAGCAGGCCTTTCCTGCTTTGCATATAAAGAAACTTTATTATTTTTTGCCTATTATTCGGTCAAAACTATGCAGCCATCTTTTACAACCGCCACCATATGTTCAAAATGAGCGGAAATTGATCCATCCTCAGTAACATAAGCATATCCTTCCTTGGCTTTCGCAATCTTATTATTCCCATTTGTAAGCATCGGCTCTATACAAAATACCATTCCTTCTTTTAATATTATTCCGGTATGTCTTTTCCCATAATTCAAAATCTCTGGATCTTCATGCAATTCAGCTCCAATTCCATGTCCGCATAATGCTTTTATAACACCAAATCCTTGATTATCAGCATAGCGAAACATAGTTTCTCCTACATCTCCAAGTGATATTCCAGGTCTAACTTTTTTAATACCTCTTTTTAAAGTTTTTTTAGTAATTTTGACCAATCTATCCACCTCTGAGTCAGAAGCTTTTCCGACAACATAAGTCCTAGCCATATCAGTATGAAAACCATTTCTTAAATTTGGATATTTTTCAGGCTCTATATTCCTTCCCAAAAATTTTTCTAGCTTAAAAAAAATTCCAAAATCAAGGCTTATAACATCTCCATCTTTAAGTATCTTTTTTCTTGGCAATCCATGGACTATTTCATCATTTATAGAAAAACAGAGGCCAGCAGGAAAACCTCCTTGCCCCTCAAAACTCAAAGCCCCGCCAGTTTCCTTCACTAACTTTTTAGATAAAAATTCCAAATCATCAGCTACTAAGCCGGACTTTATTTCACTTTCTAATTTATCCATGATTGAAGCCAATATTTTACCCCCTCGATGCATCACTTCAATCTCTTCCTTTGTTTTTATTGTTATCATTTTATTTAACTTGTATGGACTCTAAGACATCTTCAAAAACCTTTTCAACTGTTTGATTTCCATCTATTGTAATTAATTTATTTCGTTCTTTGTAAAATTCAATAACTGGACCAACCTCACGGCTAAACCACTCTAAACGCTTCTTTACACTTTCTTGATCAGAATCCTCTGGTCTTCTAATAAGATTGCCATTACATTTTGGACAATTAGTTAGTTTTTTCAATTCTCCAACATATGGAACGATTTCACCACACTGATTGCATATTCTCCTATCTGCAATACGAGAAAGGACTTCTTCATCAAGAACATCAATCAATATTACTTTAAAATTATCATTCCATTCATACCAATTCAAAGCTTCATCCATCAAATAAGCTTCTCTTATTTTTCTAGGAGAACCATCTATGATAATTCCTTTTAATTCAGACTCTTTATTTTTTAGTCTTTCAAATTCAGCCATCCATAAAGAAAATACTACTGGCGTTTCAATCAATCCTCCATTATCAATCACGTTAGCAATTTTTTTACCAGTAAAATCTTGTTCTTGCTTGCGAGCACGTAAAAGCTCTCCGCTTCCAATAAAATCAAAACCCATTCTTTCTCGAAGTTTATCTAATTGCGTGCCTTTACCTGAACCAGACTTACCCAAAAAAACAAGAATTAGCGGTTTGATATTATTCATATTTTTAAATTAACCTCGTTCCTCATTGCAAAATACTTACAAAAAGAATTAAAGATTAATTTTAATTAAATTTAATAATTCACAACAAAGAAAGGATTGGTGCTGTCAATCCTTCCTTCGAATAATAAATACTAGAAATTTTAAATTTTACTTCTATTTAAAAAGAATAACACTAAATATCATATTCTCTCATTTCAAGCTGTGCATTGATCTGCCTCATTGTCTCAAGAACAACACTTACTACGATCAATAAAGAAGTTCCGCCAACTAAAAAGCTGAATTGCTGGACACCCGTAATTCCTTGTATTATCGACGGCATTATCGCAATTAAGCCCAAAGATGTAGCCCCGATTACAAGTACTCTATTCAAAACTTTCTGTATATAATTAGTAGTTGCTTCGCCAGGTCGTATTCCAGGAATAAATCCGGAAGACTTTTGTAAATTAGAAGAAATATTCTTGGGATCAAAAGTAATATTTGTATAAAAGAAAGTAAATACAAATACCAAGACAAAATAAATAATCCCGTATGCCCATGGATCAGCCAAAAAACTGACAACCATATCCCACTTAAAAAATGATGCTAGCATATTCGGAATCATCAAGATTGAAATCGCAAAGATAACAGGAATAACTCCAGCTGGGTTGATTGTCAAAGGAAGATATGTAGAAGAATTTCCATAATCCCCTCTAATTCTTCTGGCATAAGAAACAGGAATATTCCTTCTAGCTTCATTGATTTGGACAACGCCAGCAATAATTATAAGTGAAGCGATAAAAAATCCTAAGTAAGGCAAAATCACACTTGAGTCAAAATTTCTGATCATCGTTGCAATATTTACAGGTAATTCAGTAACGATACCAGCAAGAATCAATAAAGAAACTCCGTTTCCGATTCCCTTTTCAGTAATCAGTTCTCCCAGCCACATCATAATCATTGAACCAGCGATAATCGATACAACAGCAAGAATAGTCGTCATTGTATCCATTGTCCCGATCACCTGAACTTGTTTTAAATATCCAAGCATTGCCCATCCTTGAACAGCTGCAATAAATGGAGTAGCAATTCTTGAATACTGATTGAACTTTCTTCTACCTTGCTCGCCTTCTTCTTTATATAACTTTTCCATTGTAGGAAAAATAAGAGTAAGCAATTGAAAAATAATGGTAGCTGTAATATATGGCCCCAAGCCAAGCATAACTAATGAAAATTTATCAAAAGATCCTCCAGTAAAAAGATTTAACATTCCAAAATACTGATTCTCCATCATAAAATCTACTTTTATATTATCAATACCAGGAATCGTAATGTTGGCAAGCAATCTTGCAACAACAAAAATGGCCAAAATGAAAAAAACCTTACCTCTTAAATCCTTTTCTTTAAAAATGTTTAAAAGTTTAGCCATAAATAAAATTTGATAATCTTATTTTTTAATATTTTTACTTACCTTTTTCAGCTTTTTTTCTTTTTCCTCCTTAATCTTAACAGATCCTCCTGCTTTTTCAATTTTTTCTTTAGCCTTAGCCGAAACAATACAACCATCAATAGAAAAAGCTTTTGTGATATCTCCTTTAGCTAAAATCTTAATTGCAGGAACTTTTCCATCAACTCTTCTGATAATTCTTTTTGATACCAAACTACTAGGAGTTATGACTTCTTTTCCTTGAAATGCTTTTTCTAAATCAGATAGATTAAGTACAGAAATTTCTGATTTTGTATTAAAATTATAACCTCTTAATTTAGGATACCCCTTGATCCAGCCTCTAATAACAGGCTTGAATTTAGCGCCAGCTCTTCCTTTTTGTCCTTTTCCTCCAGCACCACAATAAGTACCTTTTTTTCCGCCTCTTCCTACCCTTTTGCCATCCTTAAAAGTACTATTTTTTTGTAATTGATGTAACTGCATTTTTTTTATTTAATTCTTTAAATCAAATTTTATTGAATTTTAGGATTTAAAGTTGTTTTCTTAACAGATTTTAGTTTAGATAAAGCACTCATCGTAGCCCTAGCATTATTCAATTTATTAGTCGTAGTACTTAAAATCTTTGATGAAATATCTTGGATTCCGGCAAGAGAACAAATGACTCTGACAGTGCCTCCAGCAACAAGCCCCCTCCCTTCCATTTGAGGTTTCAATAAAATTTTTGATGGGCCATATTTTGCCATTACTTCAAAAGGAATAGTTCCTTTGACTAAAGGAATTTCAATTATATTTTTCTTTGCATCTCGAGTAGCTTTTTCAATAGCTTGAGAAACATCAAGACCTTTTGCAACGCCCACACCTACTCTCCTGTTTTTATCACCAACAACCATTACGGCACGAAACTTCATATTTTTTCCACCTCCAGTAACTTTAGTTACTCTAGCCAAATCTAGTAATTTAGATTCAAACTCATCTTTTGGCTGATCTTTTTTAAAATCTTTATAATCTCTCTTTTTTCCATCAAACTTTTTATTTTCATTTGATGTCCTGCTATTTGGTTTTCCTGTTGGTTTAACGTCTTTTTTCATCATCATAAAATTAAAATTTTAAACCGGCTTCTCTAGCTCCTTCAGCTAAAGCCTTAACTCTGCCATGATACTGATATCCGCCCCTATCAAAAACAATTTGAGAAATATTTTTTTCTATGGCTTTTTTAGCTAATAAAACGCCGACCTCTTTTGAAAGAGAAGTTTTTGTATTTTTTTTCCCAACTTCAATATCGTTCGCAGAAACAATAGTAAAACCTTTTTTATCATCTACTAATTGGCCATAAATATGATTGTTAGAACGAAAAACACAAAGACGAGGTTTTTCTGCTGAACCAATAATCTTAGCTCTAACCCTCTTGTGCCTTCTTATTCTTTTTTCATTGAGTGTCAACATAATAATAACTTCAATTATTTAACTTTAGGCAGCTTTCTTTCCAAGCTTTCTTCTGATTACTTCACCAACATACTTAATGCCTTTTCCTTTATAAGGTTCAGGCTTCTTGACTCTTCGAATCGTTGCAGCAACTTGCCCAACTAATTCGTTATCTATTCCAGAAACAGTTATTACATTCTTCTCAACAGTAAAAATAATCCCTTCAGGGGCAGGTATTTTTATACTATGGCTAAATCCTACATCTAATATAAGATCTTTCCCCTCTACTCTACATTTAAAACCTACTCCATTTATTTCTAGTTTTTTTTCATAACCTTTAGTTACTCCATCAATCATATTAGAAATAAGAGTTCTTGTTAATCCCCAAAAAGCTAAAGATTTTTTGTCATGATTTCTTGGAGTAAAATTAATTTCACCATCTTTAATCTCAGCGTCAATCTCACGAACAATCTCTCTAGTCAAAGTTCCCTTCGGTCCCTTGATTTCAAAAATCTTGTCGTTCATTTTTACTTCAACACCATCAGATATTTTAATTGGTTTTTTTCCGATTCTTGACATAATCTCTTTGTTAAAAATTTAATAAAATTACCACAATTGGCAAACTATCTCTCCTCCTAATTTTTGTTTTTTAGCTTCTTTATTTGTGACCAATCCTTTTGAGGTAGAAATAATAGAAATTCCATATCCTGATTTTACACTTTTGAGTTCAGATGCTTTGGAGTAAATCCTCTGGCCTTGTTTTGAAACAAGGCTCATTTTAGATATTGCCGGACTATCATTCTCATCATACTTTAAATCAACGATGATTCTCCTTGTAGCAAGTCTTCCTTTTTTCTGAACATCCACAATAAATCCTTCATCCTTCAATAATTGAAGTATATTGAATTTAAAATTAGAATAAGGAAAAACTACTATTTGCTTCTTGCAAACAGCTTGTGCATTATTTATAGAAGTGATCATATCTGCTATTGTATCCATAATTTTTTGTGTTTACCAACTGCTTTTTTTAATTCCAGGTATTTCCCCTTTATTTGCCATCTCTCTGAAACAGATTCTACATAGGCCAAATTTTCTAATATAGCCTCTCTTTCGTCCACATTTAAAACATCTCCTCACAAGCCTAGAAGAAAATTTAGGTTTTTTGGCTGATTTTGCAATTTGCGATTGTTTTGGCATAATAATCTAGTTTATAATACTTTATTGACTTTAACTTTTCTTAATAGGAAAGTCAAGCAATCTGAATAATTCTAATCCTTCTTCTTTTGTTTTGGCATTAGTAGTAACAGTAATCTGAAGTCCTAAAATAATTGGAGATTTTTCAGGAGAAATTTCCGGAAAAACGATATGCTCTTTGATCCCAATATTCAAATTTCCACCTTTATCAACTGCCATAATATTTATTCCTCTGAAATCACGAGAACGAGGAAGGACAATATTTACGACTTTTTCTAAAAAATCAAACATCTTTTTACCTCGAAGTGTTACTTTAGATCCAACAGTACTGCCTTCTCTTAATTTAAAAGAAGAAATTGATGTTCTAGCAGCTGTTAAGACTGGCTTCTGTCCTGTAATCTGGGAAAAATTAGTCAAGACATATTCAAAAAACTTCCTTTGTTCATCTTTTGTCTTAGCTCCAATTAATTTACCAAAACCAGTATTAACAACTACCTTCTGAATTCTTGGTACAGACATTTTGTTTTTATAGCCAAATTTTTCCTGCATTGCAGCCACTACCTTTTTTTCATATTTTTCTTTTATTTCTGACATATCAGTAAAACAATTAATAAAATTATAATTTTGCTTTGCACTTTTTGCAAACACGGGATTTTACCTCACCACTGACGTCATGTCCAATCTTAGCTGCTTGTCCGCATTTTGGACAAATAATTTGTACTTTAGAAATATCTAAAGGCTTTGGTATTTTAACAAACTGCCCCTTTTCTCCATTTCTCTTCGGCTTTATATGTTTTTTGACCAAATTTGCACCCTCAACGATAACCTTTAGGGTACTTGGCATAGCCTTCAAAACTTTTCCCTTTTTTCCTTTATCGTCTCCAGCGATTATTAAAACTTGGTCATTCTTTTTTATTTTCATATTTCTTCTTTTGGATATAAACTTTAAACTAAATCTTTAGTCATTGTAGAGATTTTTTCAAATCCTCTTTCTCTGACTTCTCTAGCAACTGGCCCTAAAATTCTCGTTCCTTTAGGATCCTTTCCACTTCCATCAAGAATTACAATAGCGTTATCATCAAATCTGATATAACTGCCATTCTTTCTTCTTACTGGCTGTGATTGCCTGATGATTACGGCTTTTACAACTTGATGCTTTTTTACAGTTTTTCTTGGTTCAGCTGTTTTTACAGCGACCACAATAATATCTCCGATCTGGGCATATCTTTTTCTAGTACCACCCAAAACACGGATACATTTTGCTGTTTTAGCTCCAGAGTTGTCTGCCACTTTTAATAGTGTCTCTGTTTGGATCATATAATTTCAAATTAAATAGATTTAATTAGGCAGCCTTGCCTATTACTTTCCATCTCTTGTCATGGCTAAGCGGTGCAGACTCTTCAATAATGACCTTTTCTCCTGCTTTATATTTATTAGTCTCATCATGAGCTTTATACTTCTTGTGAGATTTATATTTTCTTCTATAAATAGGATGCTCTTTAATACTTTCAACCCTAACCACCACGGTTTTATCCATTTTGTCTGATACTATTAGACCTGTAAGTGTTCTTTTTGGCATATTACTTGGTGTTATTTAAATAAGTTAAGATTCTAGCGTTTTCTTTTTTTCGATCCTTAATTTCTTTGACATTCTTAACACTACCGACAGCTTCCTTAAAACGGACATCCTGCATTTTCTTCTTGTTTTCGGCAAGTATTTTAAGTAATTCCTCTTTATTTTTTTGAGTTACTTCTTTGTACTTCATTTTATTTCTTTACAAATTTAGTCTTAACAGGAAGCTTACTACCTGCCTTTCTGAATGCCTCTTGGGCACTCTTTTCATCAATACCTTCAAGTTCAAATAGAACCCTGCCAGGTCTCACAGGACAAACATAATGGTCTAAAGAACCTTTTCCACCACCCATAGGAACTTCTTGACCTTTCTTTGTAATAACCTTGTCAGGGAAAATCCTAACCCATAATTTCCCACCCTTTCTAAGATATCTGATAATCGCTCTTCTGCAAGCCTCAATCTGGGCGCTGGTAATCCATTTAGCGGTTGTCGCCTTTAGGCCATAACTTCCAAAACTGATTTTAGTTCCTCTGGATTCAAAAGTTCTATTTGTTTTTCTACCTTTCTGTTGTTTTCGGTGTTTTAACTTTTTTGGCGCTAACATAATATTTTTTATTTATCAAATCTTTCTCCTTTGTAAATCCAGACTTTTATACCGATTGTGCCATAAGTACATCTAGCTTCAACAATAGCATAATCAATATCAGCTCTGATTGTCTGTCTAGGCAAACGACCTTTTTCAAGCCATTCACTTCTAGCAATCTGAGCACCATCTAAACGACCAGAAACTTCGACCTTTATTCCTTTTACGCCCTTGCTTGCCATCACCTTTTCAAGAGACTGTTTTATAGTTTTCCTGAAAGGAGTTCTTTTTTCAATCTTCTGGGCAATCCATTGTCCTACAAGCTCGGCTGAAATCCAAGGATTAGAAACTTCTTTAATTTCAATCTTTAAAGTTCTTGATAAAGCATGCAATTCCTTAAGTGAAAGATTCATTTTTCTGAAAAGTTCTTTTAGAAGGCCTTGTTTTAACTTTTCTACTCCCTCTCCTCCTCTACCGATTATCAATCCAGGCCTAGCCGAAAAAATAATAACATTAGTTTTATTTGGATATTTTTCGATCTCTACTTTCTCAACACTGGATTCTTTAAGCTTGTCTTTAAAGAAGGTTCTAATAATATAATCCTCTTGAAGATCAAATTTAGGACTTTTTCCGTAAAATCCATGAGAAAGCCAATCGGCGATTCCCCTGATACGAAATATTTTTGGGTGGACTTTGTGGCTCATTTTAGTCTAATTATTTTCCATCAATAGCGACGGATTTACTTTTCTTATCAGTTACTTTCGCAGTAACCTTCTTACTTTTCTCAATATCCTTTACTTCTTCTTTCCTTTCATCAAGAACAATTGTAATATGAGAAGATCTTTTTATCATCCTATCGGCTTTTCCTTTAGCTCGAGGAAGAATTCTTTTCAAAACAGGACCTCCATCAACAGTAATCTTGGAAATAAATAAGCTTGAGCCGTCTTTCTGCGCAACATTTTTAGCATTAGCAAGTGCAGAATTCAAAAGCTTTAAAACTGGAAGAGAAGCTCTCTTAACAGTAAAATTCAAAATAGCCTGGGCTTCTTCAACCTTTTTCCCTCTGACCAAATCAGCTACTAGCCTGACTTTTCGAGGAGCTATTCTTAAATGTTTTAGTTTTGCTTCAAAAGCCATATTTGTTAATTATCTTTATTTCTTATCTATTCCTTTTTGCATCTTCCCTCCATGTTTCAAAAACTTTGTAGTAGGAGAAAACTCACCCAATTTATGTCCAACCATTTCCTCGTTCACTCGAACTTCAATGAAATTTTTTCCATTATGAACGCCAAATGTGAAACCGATCATTTCAGGGACAATAGTGCAAGCTCTAGCCCATGTCTTGATGCTGGCAGCTTCGCTAGCTTTAAGACCTTCAAGCTTTTTTAACAACTTTTCATCAATATAAGGACCTTTTTTAAGACTTCTTGCCATAATTTTTTACTTATTATTTTCTCTTCTTTTTAACTCTTCTTTGAACAATTAATTTGGTTGTCCATTTTCTCTTGTTCCGTGTCTTTACACCAAGAGCATGTTTTCCCCAAGGAGTTTTAGGATATGGCATACCAATCGGAGATCCGCATTCACCACCTCCATGAGGGTGATCACAAGGATTCATTGCAGAACCTCTTACATGTGGCCTAATACCTTTCCAACGACTTTTTCCCGCTTTTTCCCATCTAATAAAACGATGTTCCGAATTTGATACTGTACCTAAAGAAGCATAACATTCTTCAGGAATCTTTCTGATTTCAGACGAAGGCATTTTTATCTGGCAATATCCAGCATCACGATTCAGAAGTACCGCACAAGTACCAGCTGACCTAACAAGCTTAGCACCCATATTCTCTTCAAGTTCAAGATTATAAATCATTGATCCTTCAGGAATATTTTTCAACTTCATTCTATTTCCAATTTCCGGTTCAGCTTTTTCTGCTGTTATGATTTTTGTTCCAATTTTAAGCCCTTGAGGAGCGATTATATATCTTTTTTCTCCATCTTCATATTGTAGCAATGCAATAAAAGCAGTTCTGTTTGGATCGTATTCTAATGCGATTACCTCAGCCGGAATATCTTTCTTGGTTTGTTTAAAATCAACAAGACGATACATTTTTCGAACCCCTCCTCCTGTCTGCCAAGTAGTTATTCTTCCGTTACTACCCCTGCCTCCAGTTCTCTTGATTCTAACCAAAAGATTTTTTTCAGGCTTTTTGTTTTTGGTTAAAACTTTTAAATTGTCTAATTTAATTTTCCTGATCATATTATTTTTCGATTATATCAATCTTTTGTCCTTTTTTAACTTTAACAATTGCTTTTTTGCATCCACTTTTATATCCTATGATTTTCCCTTTTTGGACTTTTTGTCTTGGCAGATTGACAATATTTACGCCTTCAACATTTACTTTAAAATATTCCTCAACAGCTTTTTTGATTTCCATTTTATTAGCTGTACTTTCAACTTCAAAAACATAGAAATTTTCTTCTGCTAAAATAGCAGCTTTTTCCGTAATTCGCGGTCTTTTCAATATACCCAAAGACTCCATTGAAATACCATCTTTTTTAATTGTAGTTTTTTGTGAAGCCATATCAATTAATTAACTTGTTTTTCTTCTTCGCTGCCAAGACTATTTTCTTTTAAGCTCAAAAAAGTTTCTTTTATTTTTTCTATTCCAGCCTTATCTATCAACAAGTATTTACATGAAAGTAAATCTAAGCAATTCAAATCCTTAGCTTGAATTGTTTTAACTTTTGGTAAGTTTGCAAAAGCTAAGATAGTATTTCTATTTAACTCTGGTAAAACTACCAAACAGCTCTCATTTTTAATAGAATTCTTTTTTAAAAATTCAAGAGCCTTTTTAGTTTTTGATTCATCTATCAAAATCTTATCTGTCAATATCAAAAGGTTATTATTCAGTTTCTCAGAAAGCACCATAAATAAGGCTTTTCTCTTCATTTTTTTAGGAACAACTCTTTCCCAAATTTTATCGCTTCTAGGTCCGAATGTAATACCTCCGCCAACCCATATTGGCGAACGATTAGAACCATGCCTTGCGCGTCCAGTACCTTTCTGCTTCCAAGGCTTAATTCCTCCTCCTCTTACTTCCGCTCGATCTTTAGTATGAGCAATAGATTGTCTTCGATTTCCCATTTGAGAAACAGTAATTTGGTGTACTAAATCAGCATTCAATGGAACGCTAAAAATTTCTTCAGGCAAGCCTAATTTCTTGGCCATTTCATTCGCAGTAGAAGTTTCTTTTTTAGTTTTTAAACTTGTCGTTTTCATATTATTCTCCTCTTATTTCTAAAAGCGTTCCTCTCCTGCCAGGAATGGCACCTCGAAGAGCAATGATTTTGTTTTGATTATCAATTTTCACTACTTCCAAATTCTTAACAGAAATCCTACCTCCTCCAGTTCTTCCAGGCATTTTCTTACCCTTAATAACCCTAGATGGGATAGAACAACCGATAGAACCAATCGTTCTCTCTTCGTGTTTTACACCATGAGTAGCATTTCTTCCATGAAATCCCCACCTTTTTACACCACCTTGAAAACCTTTACCTTTAGCGGTTCCCGAAACTTTTACTCGATCGCCAGGAGCAAATATAGAAGGTTCAATCGTACCCCCGACAGAATAAGAAGAAACATCCTCGCATCTAAATTCTTTAAGATGTCGAAAAGGAGTGCCTGATTTCAAAATTTTTCTTTTTGGCAAGTTTTCAAAACCAACCTTGATGGCTGTATAGCCATCTTTTTCCATAGTTTTGACCTGAACGATATTGCAATCACCAACTTGAACTAAAGTCACAGGGACAACTTTTCCGTCCTTGTCAAAAACTTGGCTCATTTCAATTTTTTTACCTAATATGCATTTCATAATAACTGTAAGGGTAATAAAAAAGCTGGACACCAGTCCAACTTCAGACTAGTAAAACAACTCTATTAAATCCAAGGATTATATTATACTTTTAATTTCAGTATCAACTCCAGCGGGAAGAGTCAAAGACTTTAATGACTCTACTACTTTTTGGTTAGGAACTAAGATATCAATCAATCTTTTATGGACTCTCATTTCGAATTGTTCTCTAGAACTTTTATGGACAAAGGTTGACCTATTAACAGTATATTTTGTTATCTCTACTGGTAAAGGAATTGGTCCCAAAACCTTAGCTCCACAACGTTGCGCCATATCAATGATTTGTTGTGAACTTTTATCAAGAATCCTATGGTCATACGCGCGGAGTTTGATTCTCAATTTTGGAGTGTCCTTATTTTCAGTTTTCTTCGCAGTTGAAGTTGACATCATTTTTTATATTCAAACTATTTTATAATCTTGGTAATAACACCTGCACCAACTGTTCTTCCTCCTTCCCTAACAGCAAAACCTT
>Ga0265297_10002515_pt1 | contig 36992 bp, 39 predicted proteins | sample Munlanlwell13791_FD_192502 | JGI IMG/M metagenome (GOLD analysis project Ga0265297, IMG submission 192502) | Leachate microbial communities from a municipal landfill in Southern Ontario, Canada - Leachate well 137-91 | ecosystem: Engineered > Solid waste > Landfill > Unclassified | place... | reverse complement strand
AAATCTGTTTTCATCTGAAATCTCCATAGCATAGGACTTTCCAGCACTTTCATCAATCCTAATAAGAACAACCTCTGTTCCTTCTGCATTTTTACCTGTTTTCATTTGAAGCTTTCCATTTATAACACTAAAACTTTTATCCATAACAATTTCAGGTGCACTTTCTCCTCTGTTTGTTATTTTAATTGTTCCTGTTTCTGCATTATTCTTATTATTAGAATCTCTTCCAGCACTCATAACAACATTTTGTTCAGTTGTTATTTTATCAAGAAATCTGTTTCCAGGTTCAAACTTTACTTCTGGACCCTTTCCTTCAGTATTTTTTCCAATAGCAAGTGTTTTATCTCCAACAGATAAATATGCTCCTTTTGCATCAGGGTGAAGTTCTCCGTCAGAAAATATCTCTGTTTTCTCTCCTGATTTTTGTGTTACACTAAGTCCGCCCAGATTATATTTTTCATCTTTAATGTATTTATGCAAGTTTCCATCTTTATCTCCTTCAAAACTAACTGTTCCTTCAAGACTATCTTTTCCAAGTTTAAGTTTTCCACTCTCTGCTTTTATTTCAAAAGTAGCATCTTTTGCAAGTTCCTTGTCAACAACTTTAGGATCTTCAAGAGTGGCTCCATCTGGAAGAGAGATGATGACTTTTCCATCTTTTAATAAAACCTTTGCCTTTTCAGGAAGATTATATTCTACTCCATTTAATACCACTGAAGTAGCTTTAGTTAATTCAAAACTTGCTTCAATCATCTTTCCTTCTTTATCAACTTTAAATTTTGCACCTTCTTTTATATTTGAAAACGTTTGTTTTTTAGTAGGATTATTTTCCGGGTAATAACTAAAAGAATCACCTTTAGATTCTATAGCTACTTCTCCATTTTCAAGTTTTAAATCTGTACCTTCCTTAACAGCATATTTATTTCCGTTTAAAGAAAAAGCCCAATCTTCCGAGGCCCTAAAATTAACTTTTGCTAATTTTCCACTGGAATCAAAATAAAATTTTCCTCCAGGAGTGACACCCACATTATAATTCCAATCATCTTTGGAAGAAGTAGATAAAATTGAGCCATCATTTTTCATTTCTACAACCACCCCCGCACCATCAGCTCGGATTATTACGTTCTTTAATGTCCCAATTACATTATTATAGTTATTAGATAAGCTAACTGTTTTGTATAAACTGCCTATTTCTGCTCCAGAACTTCCAAAATTAAGTTTAGAAAATGTATTTGTTTTTGTATCTTCAATATAAACTCCATCTGTAGAAGAAACCATTTGAATCGATACAATTGTAAGTAAGAACAATAAAATTAATACTCTCTTTTTCATAGACTATTTTAGTCTATTTCTTCTTTTAAATTTTACTGTTTGGTTATTAATCAGTTAAACTGTAACTACTATTCAATAACAGCATAAAGAAAGATTTATAAACTTTGGAATCTATTCAATATTAGTATAAAAACAGGATAACACAAAATGTCAAGAAACCCATTTTCAAGAAAAAGTATTTTAGAAGGATTAGGAGCTTTAGTAGTTGGAACTTCTTTAGTATGTAATGGACTTCCAGCAATTGCACAAGATGTTCCTTTAAATCAAGGAGTCTATAGTGAAGGATTTAATCAACCTAGCGAACCTGCAAGAAAACCTTCTTCAAATTATACTTTAGATGATTTTAGATTAGTTTATGGAGCTAACAATTGGAATGCTCTTCCTAGTGAAAATAAAGAAAGACTTAAACAAAAATGGTCCACAATGAATCTCACTCAGAAGAAGTCAACTGTTGAACTTTATCAGAGTCCTGCTGATTTTGAAAACTCAAATTTAACAAAGTCACAAAGAAAAGCAATTCAAAAAGCTGATCGTGCTGCTTATTTAATCCAAGGTGCAGAAATAAAGCAAAGGATAAGTGGAAAATCTGAGTCAGAAGGAGAAGTAATAGTTCCTATTTTTCGTAAGGGAGTTGATATGAATAAAATAAGAGCAGAATATTTAGAAAATTATCCAGAGATAAATCCAGATTGTTTGCTTGATTTTTATAAAGATCAGTTAACTTCAACAAGATTAATATTAATGCATGAAATAAGAAATTATGGCGGCAAAAGAATTAATCCTGATTTCTTAAAAGTTTATACAAAAACAACTCGTAATTAATTCTTTTTATTTTTTCTTGCTTTTTTTTCTAAAAGCCCAAAATATAATTATTGCAACTATAACTATTAAGGTAATCAGTCCGATAATTAAATAGTTACTAGAAGTTTCTATGGGCATAAGTTTAGTAGAATCAGGGGTGTTGGTTTCAAATTCTTTTGTAACTTGGTTATTAACGACTTGTTTTGAAAGATAACTAATGTCTTTTTTTGCAATGTCAATTTTGTTTGAGTCAGTTATAACTATTTCATTTGCATTTTTTTCATAAGGAACAAATACTTCAAAGTCAGTCTCATTTACATTAATTACTCCTCCTTGGTTAACTTTCCAACTATCTTCTTCAAGGTCATAGGTAACTGTGCTAGGAATACTAAACAAATAGGAATTTAGTTTGTCCTTGCTGTTTTTAAGTTCCAGATAATAATCTCCAGAAAAAGAAGTAATATTCTGATTTGAAAATATGACCTCAACAGAATTAATACTTAAATTTCCATAACTATATTTAACTGAAACATTATAATAAAAACTTGCACTAGCCAGGTTAATACTAAATAAAATTATAAAAATGCTTATCATTAATGTTTTATTTTTCATTGTTATTTTACTGCCTGTATATATTTTTGAATTGATGCATCATCATAAGCAAGTCCTGCATTTGCAAAAGCAAGATTGTATTCTACTCTTGACATGACTTTGTATTTAGTTAAAACTGCTAGTTTTGCACGATAATATTTTGCCTGACTTCCTGTTGTTAAAAGCCTTGCAGTTTTAGCTGGATTATAAACTAGGAAATGGCCATATTCAGAAGCATCTTCCTTCGGATCTTTAGGATCATATCCAACATTTGCAACTGAACCTCCTCCAACTGATTGCCATTCATTCCAGAATCCTCTTCCAAGCTTGTCAGTAATAGAGTGTATAATTTCATGTCTTATATAGCCCAGATCAACAGCACTAAAACTAACTTCAATTCCTTTAGGAGTATTCCAGCCAAGTATATCTCCTCCACTTTCTCCACCCATATAAGCATTTTGATGAATATATAATGCCTTAATTGTACTTTTACTTTCAGGAGTAAGGCCATTCATAAGGTCAACAAGCATTCTATATTTATCTGGAGTCATTCTGCTTTCAGAATACCTATCCATACTAAGTGGAACTCCTGTGTATCTTTGAAAACCTTCTTTTGTATATTGAACATAATTATAACTTAGCCTGTCTGAAACCCCTCGGGTAATCAAAGGATATTGTGAAGAATACAGGCTTCCAGGAATCCAAGTAGACTCAGGTCCGATTCCAACCTCAAGATTTGCACTAATCACCATTTTGTTAGGGGTAGTTACTTCTTTTCCATTTTCTATGATTTTATTTACACTGATTGGAACATCTTTTGTCCCATCCGAAATAAGCATTTGAGAAAACTCTATTGGAACTGAAGTAGTTCCTTTGTCATCTTCAAAACCTGTTGAAAATTTTCCATCGGTTCTAAAGTAAATTTTTCCATCTTTTTTATAAGTTCCAACTGCTTTATTATCTTCGTTTAATGCAAAATATCCTCTGCTTTGTTTTACTTCTGCTGCCAAGTCTTTATTATTTCTGTCCTTCCCATTTAAAATAAAATAAGAACCTTCTTTATGTCCTGCTAAAACTTGGACTGAAACATGGTCTGTTGGCCTTATTATAAGCCCATAAACATTATCTTTGTCAAATCTCACTGTTGGACTATCATCATTGCTGTTTGTTCCAATAACAATTTTTTGGTCCTTGCTATTAACAGATAAATACGGGCCATTGACTTTTGAAATTTCTCCTTTAAAATCAAGATAAGTTTTAACACTTTTAGAATTTCTGATGGTCATACTGCCAAAAATAACTTCCTTGTCATCAAAATAAAAACTATCGTCCTTGAATTTTAATTCTCCTTTTGTCCATTTGTCTCCATTTTCTAAGAGAAACCCAGTCCCTTTTGGTTGATAAATAGTTTCAATGTTATCTTTTTCTTTTCCAACTGCTTTAGGCATTACTATTTTTCCACCTTCAGGAAGAGAAAGATAGAGTTTTCCATTTTCAAGATAAACTTTTGTGTCTTTAGTAAGTTCATATTCCCTATTCCCAAAAACATATTTACCATCTTTTCCAACGGTAAACTTTGCTTCCATAATATTTCCATCTTTATCAATAACAATTGTGGGCTTAGATTCTTTTTCATTTATTTTTATTTTCTCAAGATTTGCATATTCACGGGTTCCATCTTTTGTTTTTATTTTAATTGAGCCTGTTGTTTCCTTAATACTAATTGTTATTTTTGCTTCTCCTTTTTTTCTTTCAACCTCTGCATTTTTAACTTGAATTTCCACACTTAGTTTAAACTCATTCATTATATTTTCTTCTTTGTCACTGATTATTTTTTTAACATCTGCAGGAAATGCTCCTGCTTTGTCAGTTGAAATTTCTTCTGCAAAAACAATACATGTAAGTAATGTTAGTGCAATTAAAATAATAAGTATTTTTTTTATCATAATTTATTCGCAAAATAAAATGTAAATTGCTCCTCATTTATTCTGGACTGCGGGTCGCTAACCATAAAGACGAGTGATCCTTTATAGCCATAAAGGTCTATGTAAAGATTGTTTTCATCAGCAAATGTATTAAGACAACTGGCACAGACATCAGGCCTATTCTTTTTCAAATCTTTTAAAATAAGTTGATTGACATAATAAATAACCCCTAGCCTTACAGGTATTTCTATATTCTTAAAATAATTAAATAAATAAGTCTTATTTTCTTTTTCAATACTTAATGGATAATTTACCTCAAACATAACACTATTGTTTGCAATTGTTGTTTTTGTCTTTATTTCTCCCTGTTTTATATGGTAGTCAGGAAAATCAATAAAGTTTTTAGTGCAAAAAAATACTTTATCATTCATATAAGAAGAAAGCTCTTCCTGTATTTTTTCTATTGAAGGCATTAAATCCTGTTCTTCATAAAGATAATAAGCAAGATTATTGTCAGTAGAGAGATTTGGAACTTCAATATATCCTCCTGTTTGTCCAATATTATAAATTGCTTCTTCACCTGACTTTTCTATGCAGTTTAAAGCAAATAAGTAAACAGGAGATATTTCATTATTAACTCCAGAAACATTTGAAAGATTAATTCTATAAAAAAATAACACACCGATTAAGGCCACAATAAGAATTGCCAGAATAATGAAAACTGTAATTTGTCCCCTTTTCATAGGCTATTAATAACTCACTCATTTTTAAACATTGTCTTAAAAATAATAACTTATTTCAAGTTTAACCATAATTATTTGCAAAATTAAACTTAAATTCAGCATCTTTTATATGAGAATCTGTATCTGTGATTGTAAAAATAATTATATTATCTCCTTTTGAATTATTAACACTGTTCAAGTCTATTTGCACTTTGTTTTTTTGAGACAATGTTAAAATACATGTCAAACAAACATCTTCAGGGTTAAAAATTTGCTCATCCATAATCTTTCTTGAAGTACTATAAACAACTCCCAGTCTTGCAGGTATTTCTGTATCTTCAAATTTTTCTAGTTTGTAATTATTATTTTCTTTACTTATAGTTAATGGATAATCTACACTAAATATTACACTATTATTTTCTATTTTAGTTTTGGTCTTAACTTCCCCACCAGTTATATTGTAACTAGGAAAATCAATAAAGTTTTTAGTGCAAAAAGAAAGCATATTGTTCATATAAAGTGATAATTGTTCTTCAACCTTTTCTTTTGAAGGCATTAAATCTTCTCCTGCGTAAAAATAATAAGCAATATTATCATCAGTAGACAAGCTCGGCAAATCAAAATATCCACCAGTATAACCAATATAAGAAACAGCATCTTCTCCTGTTTCTTTTAAGCAATCAATAACAAATGAATTAATAGGATCAATTTTAGTTACATCTGGCGTTTTAATATCTTCATTTGGCCTATAAACAATGGCTGCTAGAATTAAACTAGCCACTATAATTGCTAGTATAATAAAAACTGTTACTTGGGATTTTTGATATTTCATTTTATTCAAGTAAAATTGTCTCGCTTTGATCATCCAGTTTTGAAGGTCTTACTACAATTGAACATGTATTGGGATTTGGTTGATTTTCATAACTATCCTTGCATCTTATGTAGTAATTTTGATTGATATTCCACTCTGAATTATGGTTCCTTGAATCTGCAGATAGCATCTCAACTCCAGTGTCTATTTCAAAATTACAATCTTTTGTTGAATAACTACACACAGCTTCTTCATTAGTGATTATCTTTAGTTCCCCATTCTCATTATAAACTCTAACTACCATAGGTCCTACCTTGTCAGATTCCACTTTAAAGTTAGTTACATTGTAAACAGTATTCCCTCCAAGGTCTATACACTTGAAATAATATTTATAATTTCCAGCTGGAAGGTCCTGTCTTTGTTTGTGGTTACTTGTTCCAGTTTCTAGAAATAATATGTAGCTTTCATCATTTTTAGGTTTTGTAATCGAGTAATAACAAAGTGCCTCTCCATTTTGATATCCATTATCAGTTGTAATTTCTAAAGAAACTGGTATTGTATCTGTTGCACCTGAAATAGTATCATTTGCTTCAGGACTTATACTCATGATATTAAGTGGTTGACTTCCCATTATTGAATATTCATAACTTTGCTTATTTTCATTTCTGTCTCCTTCAGAAGACCATGGTTTATCCTTGCATCTGAAATAATACTTATTTTCTTTTCTATTTTCTATTCCAGTTAAATTTGTTCTACAAGTATAAACCTGTTTATTATTCATTTCCCAAACATTTGTATCACAATCCATCTGATTTTCCATATTTTTATATGATCTGTCTTCATGGCTCCACTTACATTCAGCAGGTTCATTAACATAAACTTCCAAGTATAATTTAGATTTATTAAACTGAACAGGTTTTCCACTAGGGATGCTTGAGTCTACAATAACCGGAGGGGTTGTATCAGGTCCTTTTTCAACACAAAAACTTATTGAATAAGCATCTTGATTAAAGTTACCGTTTGCATCTTTACATCTTACAAATAATGTATAAGCTCCATCATTTTTAAGTTCAGGAGAACTTACATTCTTTAGTGCATCAGGCCCTGGTAATGATAATTTTTCAGTATGATTAATTAAAAATAAACTATCTCCCCCAACATAATAAGTCATATCATCAAATTTAGTTGTTAGATTATAGTCTATTCTGCATTGTGCTGCTTCATTTGTTATAAACCTAAATTCAAGAGCAGTAAACGCTTTTATGCATCCATCTTTTCCAGTATTCGAAGTAATTTTTACTCCTGTTGCAGGAGGTCTTATTGCCCCATCAGGAGCAAACTTATTTCCCTTAGTAACTTCTTGCATTTCAATTGTTGGAGAATTAACATCGTTAGGATTTATCCAAACACATTTTTGTTCTGTTGTTCCAGGGTTTACTATGTCGCAAGCTTGTCCAAGGCTTTTACATGAATACTGGGAACATTCTTTATAAGTATTACATAAACTACAATCATCTCCACCTATTGGAGCTTGCCAAGGTAAACAATGAAATTCAACTATCTCCTTTGAAGCTTTTTTATAAGTGAGTAAAAAGATTACTGTTGCAACTGCAACTCCAAGTAATAATGATTTTGCAGGTCCAAGAGATTTTTCAGTTAATGCAGAAACAACTCCTCCAACACTTCCTGCAAGAGCTCCCCATAATGCTCCATTATCTCCTCCAGCAAGAGAACCTACTGTACCAAAAATCATTGAACCAAGTCCAGCTTTAGTTGCAATAGACTGTATATTAACACTAAAAAGACTTCCTGTGTTTATTGCTCCACCTGCACCTATCTCTGATTCATCATCCCCTGAAGGCATTGTTCCTCCAGGTATAGTTCCAGGAACAGTGCCAGGTAAAGCCCCTGGAATTCCTGTAGGTGATGTTCCAGGATTAGTTGTAAGAGCCGGAGGTGTAGTTGAAAGTTTTCCAGTATTAAGATTTGTAACAGAAGTTCCAGAAGGAGCTGCAACATCTGCAGAACTAATCATGCCGCTAAATGCAATTATAGATAAAACTATATTTATCATAAGAAAATAAACTTTTATTTTTTGAGTTTTACTTTTTGTTATCATTTGGTTGTTCCATCCCAGTTTAGTATTTTACCATTAGATTTCCATAGTAATCCATCATCAGTATATCTTCCTACAAAGTTATTCTTTGCTCCACAGTCTCCAAGACTTGAACAAACACCATTCATTTTTTCAAGCCATTTTGTTTCAAGAACTTCACAATTCTCAACGCATTTTTTTGTTCCAAATATATTTGTTTCATATTTAACACTTTGTTTAGAATTACCTAAACTACAAATCTTACTTGCATCTCCAGAGTCCCAGAATTTAAGTCCTGGAGGAACATCTGGAAGGCAAATTCCTGTTCCATTTATTATTCCAGTGTTACCAGTAGTATCAGTTTCTCCAATACTAGTAGCAGATGCGTTATTTGCTGTTGTTCCAGCACCATCATATGCAAGTCCTGCAGTCCAATAACAATCTCTTTTATCTGAGTTTAAACATTTTTCTTCAGTAATTTGGTCAATACAATCTTGCCATCTGTTTACTCTGCATGCAGCTTCTCTAAATTCACCCATGCTTGTCGATATTTTATCAGCAATACACACTTCATTTCTAAAATCAGCACAAGGTTCTATTGTCTCTTCCCCATGGATACAAACATGTCTAAACTGCCTACTACCTACTTCATCAAGTCCATTGCCAGTTTCTCCAGTATATTCACACCATGATTCTCCATTCTTGTAATTATTTCCGTTTTGAGTATTATAACAATTTAAATCTCTACAAACTTTTTCACCATATGTTGCAGTTCCCTTACCACAAATGCTTCCTTCAAGATATGCGCAATTTCCACAAGTCTTTGAATTTATGTTACCGCCCTTTGGATTTATTCCTCCACAAGTCTCTGACTTTGCAACTACTTTTTGCCAATAAGAACTTGACTTAGAATAAACTTTATTTGCATCATAAATATTAGCTTGATTTCCACAACTATCCTTAAAATAAACTTCATCTTTTCCACTTACACACATTGTGTCTGTTGTAGGTCCACAATTAGTTGCAAGTTCATCAGCAGAACAAAGATAATCTTTATAGAACTCTACACTTGTCGAATTTTCTCCAGTTTGACTAGTTTGTATATTTTCACAATCTGCTCTGTTTGTAAATTTGCAGGTTCTTTGATTTTCAATTTCGTATACGCAAGCTCCTTTATCTTGAGAATAAGCCATCATAACACATTTAACTTCGTCAGTTACTGCATTATTAAAATTAGTTGTAAGTCCATAAAGTGCAGATAATTTTTTACATCTAGTTTGTGTTACAAAACTAGCTTGATCTCCGAGGATACAACAGCCAAGTTTACACTGGGCAACATTACACTGAGCATCATCAAGCCATGTTCCTGTTGAAATTTGACACACTTTCTGAGGTGTATTTTCCATGCATAAACCTTCATCCGAGTCAACACAACAGCCAAGTTTGCAATAACTTGTTGCATCACAACTTGTAGGTGTTTTTCTATATGCGGATTTTGTTGTAGGGTCAGTTGAAGTATCACATGATTTTTCATTAGTATTCTGGCACCAGGCATCATTAATAGTTTTTTCACAACAGGAATTAAATGAAGGCCATGTTGCATCTGCAGCATTAACAAATCCTGCTAAAATTATAACAGACAAAATAAAAATTCCGGTTAAGATTAATAATATTTTATTTTTCATTTTAGTTTCCAGTTATTCCTGAAGGAAATGCCATACTTCTTATAGCAAATTTAAATTGTTCAAGACTATTTCTATCAGTTAAAATATAAATTCTTGAACCATCGCTTCTTATCTTTTTTTCAACCTTGAGTGAGGGATAGTACAACATATATGCTAAGGTTTCACTGTCTCCATATCTTGCTTCCCAGTTAGAAATTGAACTAGAGGTCATTATGAATCCATACATACTTGAACTAATCGATGTCTTAATATTTTGATAAGATTCTGTGTTCTCTTTTGAAACAGTTAATTGAACATTGCTGTTAATAACAATATTCTCTGGAATTATTTGAACAGTAATTTCTGGATTCTTATAAGTAAGGCTATATCCTTTTCTTTCAAAAGAACTTTTAACTGATTCTAAACAACGATTCATAGTGGGTTCAAGATAATTTTTAAGTTCATCTTCAATACTTTGTTTGAGTAATGGTTTCTGCATTACACAGGGTTTGTAATATTCCTCAGTGTAACATAAATAAGCTACCTTATCATTTTGATATAAATAATAATTTTTCGGTTCAAGATCTCCTCCTTGAGAACTCAATATTCCTAGTCCTTCTTTTACATTGTCTTGCATACATTTTTCAATTTGACTTATAGGAGATTCTCCGCCAATAATGCTTGTAAGACCGCCCCTATTTACAAAAAATACAATTAAAACAATTGCAATTAATATTGCGAGTATGATAAAAACTGAAATCTGCGCCTTTCTATATAAAAAACTCTCTTTTTTGTTTATCATTTGTTTGTTTTTTAATGAAATTATTGTTTATAAATTTATTTGGAAAATAACTCATAAGGTCTTACAACTATTTTAGTTCCCTTATTTTTGAATTTATCCTGACATTGGATATAGTATGTTTTAGATGACCATTCCCCAGAGTGAGTTAATCCAAGCCCATCTTCATTTGGATCTCCAACTCCCATTGAGTTTGCAGTTTCAAAATCAAATACTACTGAAGCATTATATCTGCATTCAGCAGGTTTGTTTGTAGTTATTCTAAGCCCTCCATCATAATAAATTCTAGTTATTTGAGGTCCGTATTTATCAAGAGTAACTCTAAATGAAGTTGAGTTCTCTGCAATATTTCCCCCAATATCTTCGCATTTAAAGTTAATATTATATCTTCCACTTTTTGCTCTTGTAAGTTCATATGAATGTTCTATATTCATTGTTTCAAAAGATTCAAATCTATCACCAATTCCATTGTTTCCCATCCACTCACAAGTAGCTTTTCCTTCATCTGAACCTCCTGAAGTTTCAAGTCTTAATTTAAAAGATGCAGGTTCAACTCCTGCAACAATATCTTCATCTACTCCGGGTTTAAATGCAGTTATTATAAGTGGGCTGCCTGAACTATAAACTTCATGAACATAATTGTCTACCATTGCATTTTTATTTTCAGAAGTATCTCTGCACTTAATATAATACTTAGTATTATTTATCAGCCCCTTTAATGAAGCAGTACAATTTAGTCCAAGCATTGTATAATAATGAATATCCTGATTACAATTTATTTTATTTTCCATTGATTCATAATCTTTATCATTACTTGTAGACCATTTACATTCAGAAGGTTCATTTACATAAAATACAAAGTCTTGTTCATCAGTATTATATTTAACAAAACTTTTATTTTGGGGCGGATAAGTAATTACAGGAGGAGTTCTATCAGGCCCTGGATTAACACAAGTCTTAATTGAGTATGAATCCGGATTTATTTTTCCATCAGCAGTTCTGCATTTAACATAAAATGTCATGTCTCCGATTTCCTTTATTTGTTTATCAGTCAAATTATATCTGTTCTTGAATGCTTCCGGACTTGGGAAAAATAAATCTGCCCTATGAATTGGTAAAACATGATTTCCATTTATTCCAATATATTCAGGCATTTCTTCATAAGTTTGTTTAGGATCAATTCCCCATTTGCATTTTGCAAAAGGGTCTACTTTAATTCCAAATCTTACAGTTGTGTATGCATCTATACAATTACCATCAACCGTTTTTAGTTCAAATCCATTGGCGTTTATATTTTCATATTTATATCCTGTAGTAATAACGCTTAAGAGGGGACTAATTACTGGAACTGCTGCATTAGCAGGTTTACTTAAACATAATTCATTAGGAGTTCCTTTGTTAATAAATTCACATAGTTGTCCAAGGCTGTTACATCTGTATTCTGTACACGGAATATCTTCTCTATTACATTTATTGCAGTCTGCTCCTCCTGCAGGTGGCTCCCACATACTACATGTAAAATCAATATGAACATACATAATCCAAGCCATTGCAAACATGAATGCAAGCATAGCTGCAAGTAATGTTATCATAATACTTGCAGTAAGAACAAATGCAATAAGTGCTGCAATCATTGCAGCAATCATCTCAAACCCGCCAACTTTTCTTTCTTTATATACAATTTGTGAACTTATACTTGATTGAACAGATGCAAATCCATTAAAAAATCCAGCCATACTAACTGGTCTTGGATTAATATTTCCAACAAGTGCACTAGCGTTTTCAGCATGATTTGCAAGTATTTTTATTAAATAGTCAGAGCCCATTGAACCAGATACTGCAAGTAGCTCTTGTTCAAATGCATTAGTAGTTAGATTTTCATCCTCTCCCCCATCAATTTCTCTTAATTGTTCTGGATTAAGTGTTTCAAAAAATTCTTGAGTTCCAGGGTCTGCAGGTTTTTGATTTGCCTGAGGTCCTGCATTTTTAGAAAACTTATTTGAAGTGGATGTTGGAGGAGCATCTCCTGTAGATCTTGTACCAATTCCCCCGCTGGTATATGCTCCAACATAATTAATATAAGATCCACAGTCTCCAAGGCTAAGACAAAATTCATTCATTTTTTCTGTAAAGTAAGAAGTATGACATAGGCAACTATCAACACAAATACATCCAAATATTCCGCATATCCAGGTTTCAGTACATCTTTGAGTTGCAATACTGCATATGGCGTCTCCGGCATTTGCAATTTCAGTTCCACTTTCACTAAGATTAGTATTTTCACTTAAAACAAATCCCGGAGGATATTTAGGGAGACAAACTTTAAAATTAAATCCTCCATTCATATCCACATGTTTAATAAAACAGTCTACATTTTTATTACATTTTTCCATCATAGCATCAGCCCCTTTTTTAGAATTATAAGATAAACAACTTCTCCAGTTATTTACTCTGCAACTTGCAGTTGAATAAGTTCCAGAAGCAGTACTGCTATCTGATTGAACACAAAGTTCATTTCTAAAATCAGAACAAGGTTCTATTCTTTCAGTACCCATATAACAAATATGTTTTATATGTCTGCTTCCTGCAGGATCTTTTCCATATTTATCTTTCATTCCAGCACTTTCATCAACACCTATTGCACCATCGTATTCGCACCAAGATTCTCCATTTCTTCTAGATACTCCATCTACAACACAGTTTATGTCTTTACAAATATAATCTGTTCCTGACTTTCCACAATAACTTCCAGCTGCGAAATCACAATCTGTTGCAACATCTTCTGAATTTCCGCAGGAATCAAACCAATAAACATCTTCTTTTCCCTCAAGACATCCCTGATGGTCTTTTGCTTTGCAAGTAGTGTTAAGTATTGGATTAGAACAAAAAGTTCCATTTCTATCAAAGTTTATATCGCTTCCAGTTCTGTCAACACAATCTCCTAGAGTAGTATAGATACATTTTCTTTCAGTAAGTAAGGTATCTTCAGTTTCAGAAGTATAAACACAAGCACCGAGTTTATTTTTTTCAACTGCAAACAAGCATTTAAGTTCGGTGTCTGACCCCTCGTCAAATGTCCATTCAGTTTGAATGTCTTTATTATTTGTATTTCCTTCAAATTTGCAGTTTTTTTCAGTTGTCCAAATTGCCTGATTTCCTATAGAACAACATCCCTTTTTACAATCTTGTATATTACAAAGAGGACTTCCTTTGAATGTTCCATTCATAAGAGTACAATCTCTTTTTGAAGTTCTTACATTACAGAGTCCATTTGTAGGACTAATACAACAACCAATCATACAAAAATCTTGATTATCTTCACAATCATTAGGAGATATTTTAAGACTTGAATTACACATACTCACTCCAACATTTTGACAAGTATGGCCATCAATAGTTTGTTCACAACAAACTAAGTCTTCATCAGGATTAGGAGTAGTTGCAGCTTTTAGAGGAACACTAATCGTATTAGCTTCAACAGTAGTGATAGTTTCAATAGGGATTGTTGCAGCCCTTATCGGGATTGTAGTTGTTTTAGCATCAATAGGGGTTGTAGTAGTTACAGTTTCAACCAATTTTGTTTCAGAATAAATAATATAAGATACTGCAAATAAACTTAAAATTAATATAACTATTTCTAAATAGCTCACACCAGCTTTTTTATTGAAATATCTTTCCCTCATTTTTTGTTTATATAATAACATTTTATCCTTTTAAAATCCTGCCGGTAGCAGGCAGCTTTTTGTTGCAAATCTAAACTGTTGATTGGTTGCTCTTTCTTTTACAACATAAATCATATCTGAATCTCCAGTTATTATACTGGTAATATCATATTGAGGGTAAAGTATCATATATCCTAAATCATCAAAGTTACAATATTTTGCTTCTTGATTTGCAATTTCAGTAGAGAGTTTTGCAAGATCATAGATTGGATGAACCATATTCATTCTAAAACGTTCAAAGGTTCTAGACTGATCGCCTCTGCTTGCACTTATTTTTTTATTTATTTCAATAACAACTTGTTTTGGATAAAGTCTTGTTGTGAGAGTCATTTCCCCAACTTCAACATCATCATATCTTGACCTAAGATTATCCTCAAGTTTATTAAAACATAAGTTAACTCTTGGAGTTATGTAATCAGTTATTTCTTTTTCAATATGCTCAACAAGAAGTGGTCTTTGGCTTAAACATCTTTTATAAAAATCAGGATTGTAACAAAGATAAGTAATATCTTCTCCTTCATATCTCATACTTCCTTTGGGAACAATATCTCCTCCCTGGGGGGTCAGAATGCTAAGTGCTTCTTCTACTGATTCTCTAACACATGATTCAATACTTGCCTGAGGATTGTTTTCATCATAAACATCTATCTTAACAGGATTAATTAAAAGGAAAATTATAGCCAACGCAACTAAAATCATAAGGGCTAGAATTATAAAAATAGTAATTTGTCCTCTTCTGTTTATTTTAAAATCCATAAATTAACCCCCTCTTTTTTTATTCTTATTATATCTTCTTCAAGAGCAAGTTCCATTAAATAGCTCTGAGCTGTATTCCAGGAAATTCCAAGGAATTTTGCAAGCTCAGAGCTAGTTATCACCTTTTTTTCCCTCAGAAGTTTTAGTATCTTCTCTTTTTGCTGAACATTCATTAGTATATTCCTTTTATTTTACATTAGTATATGCTATCTAATATTACTTGTATTATTCTCTATAACATTAATATCATTGTTATAGTGCAAGATAATATGAATATTCATAATATATAAAGGTTTTGGAAAAAATAAAATTTATAGTCTAAGAATTTTTATTCGCTCTCAACTCTTGGTGCAAGTATAAAAGAAAGTTCAATAAAAGGTGTTGTAAAATCAAGTCTTAATGGATAATCATTTGAAAAATTAATTTTAACTTTATCTGTTAATTTTGTCGCCTTTATCATTTTTTGAAGGTATTCTATAGAATATTTTGAATTTGCAGTTTCTGCTTGAATATTTAATTCATCTGATGAAAATTCAGATTTAAACGAATTTAAACTTCCCTTTGCTTGTATTACAAATTTGTCTGCTTCTGAAACAAAAGAACAGGAATCAGCAACAATAGAACAATCTTCAATAACTTCTGAAAAATCCGTAGAAGACATTTCAATTTTACTTGTAAAATCTAAATTTGGAATTTCTTTGTCTTCGCCCTCCACATCAATTAATGCTAGATTAAATTCTCTTGTCACTTTGTCTTTTATTTGCAATTTTAATTCATTTTCTTCTTTTGTGATAATTAATATACTCCCAGAATGAATTCTTCGGAGAACTGCCTTTAAACTGTCTAGGCTTACACCTAAAACTTCTTTTCCTTCAACTTCAATTTCTGAAAAAGCAGTGTTTGGAAGCTTAAATGAAACCATTGCAACATTTGCAGGGTCTATCGCAAGAATGCTTAGACCCTCTTTAGTTACTTTTAATTTAACTTCTAAAACTAATTCAGAAATTATTCCGACTATTTCTGAAAATAATTTTGGATGATCTAGTTTAAGTAACATAATTTAATACCTTTTTTAGTAAATGAATATTATCCTTTTTGTTTTTAAATATTGTTATAGTCAATTAGCTGTAAAGCTCATAATTGACATGAATAGTAAATTATTCTACTCCATTTACCTCTTGAAAAATGATACTAAATATGGCCTTTCGATTTTCATTCTTGAGTAACAAGACAAGAGTTATAAAACCTAAATTCATTTTTATCTTACCTTTGACTGGCAAATTTGAAGGAGGTTGCTAATAAGGAACCTTGGTGCCTTATAAAGGACTAAAAATGGAAACGGATTCTAAACCTGAAGAAAGAAGTTTTAAAGAAAAACGAGTAAGAGAAATTACTTTTATCTACTACTCTAGGTCTGATGTTAAAAAAGCAATGTTTGAATTTTCAAAAAACAGAGAATGCGTTCCAAGATATTTTGAAGGTTTTGGGAAACGTCCAGATGCGTTTCAATATGAGTCTGATATTAGTGAACAAGTAAAAAAAGGAGCAACTTCTTTTCATTGTTCAGAAGAGATTTGGTCTGATCCCCTTGAAATTTCAACAGAACTTTCCAAAAAAGAATTTGATGAATTAAGAATTGGCTGGGATTTACTTCTAGATGTTGATTCACCTTATCTAGAATATAGTAAGATTTATACCCGACTTTTAATCAATGCCCTAAGACTCCATGGACTTGAAAACTTTAATATTAAATTCTCAGGGTCAAAAGGATTTCATTTAATTGTCCCATGGAAAGCTTTTCCAAAAGAAATCTATACACAAAAGACAAAAGATATGTTTCCAGAATGGCCCAGGATTATTTGCCAGTATTTATCAGAACTAATTCAGCCCAAACTTACTGAAGAAATCTTAAAAGATGATAGCTTAAAACAACTTGCAAAAAAAACAGGAAGGCAGGAAGAAGATTTGATAGTAAAAGAATGCATTTCTTGTAATCGGCCTGTAACTAAAAAATATTTAATAACTTGGACTTGTCCTGGATGTAAAAATGAAATCGTGACCATGGATGGCTTATATAATAACCGAAGAAAATCAAAATGTCCTGATTGTAGGAAAGAATTAATTGAGAATTCCCGAAAAGAAATTTATTCCTGTGAGTTTTGTAATATTAATTCTAGGAAAAATCCAGAAATGTTTGAACAAAAAGAAAGAATAGCCACAGAAAAATTAATTGATGCCGACTTGATTTTAGTGGCTCCAAGACATTTGTTTAGGATGCCTTATTCTTTGCATGAAAAGACCGCACTAGCCTCAATTGTTCTAGATAAAAATAAAATAAATGATTTTCAGATTAAAGATGCAAATCCTCTGAAAGCTCAAGTAAAAGATTTTTATCCGATTGCTCGGGAAAATGAGGCAAAAGAACTTCTTCTTCAGGCTTTGGACTGGAAAGAACAAAAAGATAAAGAAGAAAAAATGATTCAGGAAAAAAAGGATTCAATCAATACTGCCTTGCAGATTTCAAAACCCGTTAATTCAAATAAAAAATTAGGTCCTGGCGAATACAAGAAAATAGAGATTGCGAACCCTACTGAAGATATTTATCCTCCTTGCATAAAAATCCTCCTCAAGGGAATTCCTGGAGATGGAAGAAAAAGAGCACTTTTCCTGTTAATTAATTTTTTTAAGTCTCTTGGAGTTTCAGATGCTGAACTTGAAAAAAGAATAAATGAATGGAATGAAAAAAATCCTCAGCCCCTAAAAAAAGGTTATATTCAGTCACAATTAATCTGGTATAAAAAAAGTGGCGCAAGAATGCCTCCTAATTGTGATAAGACTAATTATAAGGACTTGGCTATTTGTAAGCCCGATGAATTATGTAAGCAAGTAAAAAATCCTATTAATTATGCTGTTAAAAAATATTTTAAATCTAAAACTTTTTAATTTTAAAATATATTAATCTTTTAACAAATATTAAAATAGATTTATGGATAAAAATCCATCAAATTTAAATACCTAAGTAACCTTAATTTTTTATGAAAAAAGAGTGTGCCTTAACAATAATAGCTTTTTTAGCAATATTATTTACAACTTCATTTGCACTTGCAGCTGAAAATCAATCTGCTTCTGTTCAGGATACTGGTTATGAATGTCTTAAAGCTACACTTGATGATAATTGTGGAAATACTCAAAACACAGAACTTGCTGCATTTAGTTTACTAGCTATGGCTTATGATTCAAAAGTGCAGTCTGAATGTAAAAATTTGCTTAAGGGTAAAATTAATGGTGATTGTTGGGGAACTACTGCTTCAACTTCTTGTGACATTAAATCAACTGCCTTAGGTATTTTAGCTTTATTAAATATAAATGAAGATGTGGATGATCAGATTAACTGGCTTTTATCTAAAAGGCAGTTAAAAACCGGTTTAACCTGGTATTTAGAGATTGACTCAAATAACCAAACCGAATGTAATATTAATGGAAAGAAAATTATAATTAATGAGAACAAAAAAATAGGCGGTTCTGACCCCGCAGGCCTGGTTAAGGCTTATAATGATAACTGGTTTGAAATTAAAGATATTTCAAAAAATTATACAATTTCTTGCGATCAAGATTTTATAACAACTTTGCTTTATAAAAAACCAGCAAGTTCTGTATTCTATGTTTCAAATAGGGCTCATTCAGCAGTTGCTTCTGACTCAACTGAAGAAAAAGTAGACGCATATTGTTTTGCAACAGGTGTTGATTGTGATTATGAAGGTAGTCTTTGGGCAGCTTTAGCTCTTGCAAAAAAAGGCGAGGATATTTCTTCTTATTTGCCTTATATTGCTGCAATGTCTGACGAAACCGCAAACAAAAAATATCTTCCAACTGCATTTTTAGTGATGTTGACTCATTCAGATGATTATTTTACGCAATTATCTCTATTGCAACAAAATAGCAAATATTGGGATGCAAGTAAAGATAAATTATATGATACCTCTATTGCCATTTTAGCATTACAGGATTTTAATTCTCAGGAAATGGAAAATGCAAAAAAATATTTTTTAAGTATCCAAGAAGCTTCTGGATGTTGGAGTTCTAATACTGCCCTTATACTTTGGTCTACTTGGCCAAGAAATCCTGCAGACTCAGGTGGTTCTTCTCCTGTAAATACTGATTGTGAAACATATAATTACTTTTGTACTTCTGCTTTAGAATGTAGTCAGGATAAAAAACTGGAGAATTTTTATTGTTCTTCTGCAGCAGCTGTTTGTTGTGAAACTAAACCTGAAGAAGAAAGTTGTTCAGAGAAAGGGGGAATTAAATGCGAAGACACAGAAGAATGTTCAACTCCTGTAGTTTCTTCACTAGACATAATTTCTTGTTGTACAGGATCTTGTCAATCAACAGAACCAATTTCTAATGCTTGTGAAGATGCAGGCAATACTTGTAAATCTGCTTGTGCTGATAACGATGAAGAAAAATCTGTTTATAACACTGATTGTAGTATCGGTCAAAAGTGTTGCGGTCTAAAGCCTGCCTCATCTACCAACTGGTTATTAATTGGATTATTAATCCTTTTAATTATTTTAGTGATACTTGCAATTATTTTCAGAAATCAACTAAAGATCTGGGTCTTTAAGGTTAAATCTGGATTTAAATCTGGAAAAGGGCCTGCTCCCACAACTAGACCAACTAGTCCGCCTCCAGGATACAGACCAATGCCCCCTCAAGGTCAAATGAGACAACCTTTAAGTTCAAGACCGCCAATACAAAGAAGACCTATGGCTGGAAACTCACAAAGAGATAAAGATTTTGAAGATACTATGAAGAAGCTAAGGGATATGAGCAAGTAATTTCTAAATCAAATTAATCTTTATTGTTAGTTTTTCAGTTAAATTTAAAATCTCTTTATTATTACTCTACTCATGAAAATAAAAAAAGGTGCACTGTTAATATTATTTTTATCTCTATTAATAATACCTAACCTAATTGCTGTAGAAATAATTTTAACTAAAGATTCTTATTCTCCAAGAGAAACTCTTCTTTCAGAAATAAAAGGTAACTTTATCTCACTGACCTCTAACAATATTCTTATCTATGAAGGAGATAAAGTCCATTCAGAACCCCTTATAACTGGTTTAACTAAGCAAAACAATCAATATTATTTCTATGCTATGCTTCCAAATAAAGAAGGTAATTATTCATTAAAAATAGAAAATGCAGAGTATATTTCTCTAGGCAAAATAAAATCAGATGCTTTAATTCAAAATTTTACAATAAAAAGAACAAACGTGTCTGTACTTTCTATAAACCCCGGATTTATTTTTACAAATCAAGATTTTGAAATAACTGTAAAGAGTTTAGATGTTGGACAAAAAGTAAGTTTTTCTTTAGGGAATGTAACAAAAAACATTTCACTTGCTGAAGAAACAGAAGAAACAATAAAGTTTTTGATTTCTGATCTAAAAGCAAGTCAGACAACTCTTAAAATAAATGACTACAGCATCCCGGTTTTTACAACTAAAAAAATAAATAATTCAGAGGGCATAAAAAGACTCGATAGTAATCCGCAAAAACTAACAGGAGTTTTAGTTTATGGTCAGAATTATTTCTTTACTATTGTGCTTCAAAATTCAGGTAACGAAAACTTAACTAATATAACTATTTCAAATAACTTTAATGCAGTAATAAAACCTAGTTCAATTAGTTTACTTGAGCCCGGAGAAAGTGAACAAGTAAATCTAAGCCTTTCAGTAAAAATAAAATCTAATTTTTCAGGAGAGGTAATTGCAGATTATGGGGATAGTGATACTATTATTCCTTTAACTTTTGAAATAACTGAAAATAAAACTCAAGTAAACTTAACTAGTGGGACTGGCATAACTGAAAGCCTCAGTTGTGCTTATATTGGAAGAATTTGTCTTGATAATCAGGAATGTAATGGTACTGTAACTTCAAGTCTTGAAGGTTCTTGTTGTCAAGGAGAATGTATTGACAAGGTAGTTTCAAGTTATAACTGGGTTTATGGGGTTTTGCTTCTTTTAGTTGTAGGGATATTGCTTGGCTACTTTTACTATAAAACTAAAAAAAATCAAAAGCGAAAATCTCCAGATGAATTATTAAAAGAAAAATCTCACCAGTTTAAAACAAGAATGAATCCTAACCGAGAAGTTTCAGGAGATTTAGACCGAACTTAATTATTTTTTTTGTTCTTCTTTGTTTTCTTTTTTACGTCTTTATTACTAGTTTCTATATTTTCCTTAAAAGTTATCTGTTCTGGAATCTTTCCTACTTTTAATCTTTCAACTTCCTTTTGCAATTCTTTTACAACATTTATAAGTCCTACCTTTTCTATTGAAATTGTTTTTGCAACTTCATCATATTTATGGAGTTTTAGTGTTAAATCTGTAATAATTGAACTTAAATCAAAATTTTTCAAATTCATTTCACTAGGTCCAATTATTTCTACACTTGCTGGAAGAGTATTGTAAACAACTGAAAATAACAGGTTTAAATTATCTATTAAAAGTTCAACTTCTGCAAAAGTAGTAAACAAATCTTTAGCATGTTCATCTTCGCAAGGAGTGGGCTCATGAATTTTTTTACTTTCTACTTTAATTCCTTTTTGAGAATTTAATTTATCGATAAAGTCTTCAAGGGCTGCTTTTATGTGCTCCGGAGGTCTTCCAAGAACTTCGTAAATAAATAATGCTCTTATTTTGTCTGTTTCCATTTTGTTTGTCTAGATTAATTTTAAAGCCAGTAAACTAAAAAAAATTATGATTAATACTATAAAACCATAACTTGCATATCTTTTTATTAGCTCGTTTTTAGATTCATAAACAATATTATTTTGGGTTTTTATACTTTCTGTTTCTTTATTTGCCCCAATTCTAATAACTCCTCCAGTTATAGGGCTATCTTCTTGAGGAGGGTCTAACTCATTGTCTTGTTGCAAATTGTCCTCACTTACCTGCTTTATCAAAACCCTGCTTTTTATTATAAAAATATCTTCTTGCTCTTCAATATACTTGCTTGTTCCACTTTCCCTTATTCTTGCAATTATAGTAGCACTTCCACTAAGATTGCTGTAATATTCATTTATTCGCAGTTTTATACGTTCACTTTGATTTCCAGAAAGTGTAAAAAAATTATTAACATACCTATTTGAAGAAATCCATTTAAAATCCTCATCTCTTGTTTGAGAAATGGGCTTGTCTTTATCATCTTGATAAATGTATACTTTTAAATCATAATTTTTATCTTTTAAATTAAATGATTTTATTTCAATATTAAACTCTCGCCCATTAACTATTTCATTATCATTCCAGTCAAGCCTTAAGGATATTTCAGCAGGTTCTTTATTTGTATTATTAGCTAAACTACTAATCTCCTGTTGTATTAATAAAATACAAATAAATCCAAAGATTATGGGCAGTAAGCTCTTATTCATAAACATAATGGTTTTTTTTTGATTTAAATTAATTCGGTTATAGGATATTTTATTTTTTCTCACTCTTTTTCTTCTGTGCCTTCTGTTTCATCTCCATCACAGTAATCCGTGTTTTTAAGAATTTCATAGTCATTTATTCTAGAATTTTTACTGTCGACTCCAAAAAACTGTGAAAATCTTTTGCCTTTTTGTCTTATAATCTCCATATTAACAACCCAGTTTTTCCCAGAATCTTCTAAGTCTAGAGGATTTAAAAAAAACCAGCCAAGTCTGTTAAATCTAACTGCAATAACAGGAGAAAGTCCAAAAATTTCAGAAAAAACAATAAATCGGTTTATTTGATCTTTTGAAATATATTTTATCGGATTTTTAGCTGATTTTGCTTCAATACAGTATTTTGCACCAGGTTTTCCTGCAATGAGATCACAATCAGCATTCTCCATTGTTCCAGATCCAGCAACCCTGACTGCTCTAAACTGATTATCAATAAACATTGAAAATAATTCTCTTTCAGCCTTAGAACCTTTTGCTTTATTTGACATTTTCTTGAACCTCTTTGCAATAATTGACATTTTTAATAATATAAAAATATTTGCTTTGAATAAAGTTTTTATATTTAATAATTCTATTTAAAAGAAATTCTAAGTTTTATAACTCTAAACTTCTCGATTAATTAGCTAATTTTTTAAGTAAATTTATAAAAAATAATAAAAAAATAAAGATAAACTATTCTCTGTATCTGTTAATTATCATTCCTATTGCAACAATTATAAGTACAACCGGAATCCAAGGTATATTTGTCCAAGGAATAACATCAATCTCATTTAAAAACCAAATTAAACCTATTGCAAGTAGTACTGCTGCAAATGTCGGAAATTTTGGTTTGCTTTTTTTAAATAGTGCCATTTTTTACCTCCTTTTATTATTTTTATCAAAATATTTATTTTTTAATTTAATATAACTCACAGCAATAATTGCTCCAAATGTGTTAAAAACAATATCTTTCATAGTATTTTCATAACCCCCAACTCCTGTTTGTGGAAGACTTAAAACTGCAATAAATTCTACAATTTCATTAAGTGCTCCAAGCCCCATTCCAATAAATACAAGGAAAACTGATAGTTTAAGGCTGTCTTTTGGATTAAAAGAAGGCTTTATTACATAATAAGATATAAGTGTTGCAAATCCAAACCCCCAGGCATGAACAAATTGGTCAAATCTTAAGAATGGAAATATAAGATATCCATATAAAACCCCATCTCCGATAATAAAATAACCTCCGGCCATATGCATTAGTCCCCAGATACTCATTCCAATTAGAGAACCTAAACTAAAATTATATTTTGAATTAAGATATGCTATTAAGACAATTGCAAGAATCATTACTCCAACATAGCCCATAAACTCATAATTTTCTTTTTGTAAATATAAAAAAGCAAAGATTAGTGTATAAATAATTGTAATTACTGCAAGAATAATTTTTCCAGTAGTTATATTTTTGAATTTCATGTAGCCTCTTTTTATTTAAAATTAATAATTATAAGTCTCTTGCAAGCAAAGTTTTTCTTTGATTTGCTTTTGCTCTTTTTATTCCAAGTGTAAGCATTTCTTCTACTTTTTTTTCCATTTCTGTTTCAACTTCTTCTGCTACACTGGTTATCTGATTTTCAGAATCAAGCTTTTTTACAACCTCTCTTATTTTGCTTTTGTTGATTAAAGTCATTTTACTTTTTTTTCTTTTCCTCTCTTTTGACTTCTACTTTTTTAGAATCTTCTTCACTTTTATTTTCTTCGATTACTTTCATAAATGGGAATAGTATGACATCCCTTATTGATTCTTGTCCGCTAAGAAGCATTATCATTCTATCAACTCCAAGTCCGATTCCTCCGGTAGGTGGCATTCCAATTTCAATTGCATTAATAAAATCTTCATCAAGAGGATTTGATTCCTCATCTCCATTACTTAATGCATTTTGTTGTCCCTCTAGTAGTTCTCTTTGAAGTATAGGATCATTTAATTCAGAATAAGCATTTCCAAGTTCAGCACCCATACAAAAAGGTTCAAATCTTTCAATTAATCTGCATAATTTATCATTTCTATGACGTTTGCATAATGGAGTTGATTCAAGTGGATGGTCAATAATAAATGTTGGTTGTTCTATTTTTTCTTCGCAAAAATCCTCAAAAATAGCTTGCACAGCTTCTCCCCAGCTTAAACTGTCTTTTTTAACCATGCATTCTAATTTTTTTTCACAAACAAATTTAACTAATTCTTCTCTTGTCATTTTTAGAACATCAATTCCTACCCATTTTTTAATTGCTTCACACATTGTCATTTTTTTCCAAGGTCTCTTAAAATCAACAGTCTTACCTCTAAATTCAACTTTAGTTGTTCCATTAACTTTTTTAGCGCAATACTCATACATTTCTTCAAATAAGTCCATCATGTCATTGTAATCTGCATAAGATTGATAGATTTCCATCATTGTAAATTCAGGATTATGCCATCTATCAATTCCCTCATTTCTAAAATTTCTGGCAATAGAATATACTTTATCATACCCCCCTACAATTAATCTTTTTAAATAAAGTTCAGGAGAAATAGCTAAATATAAATCCATATTTAATGCATTTAGATGAGTTTTGAATGGCTTTGCTTTTGCTCCGCCATAAATAGTATTAAGATAAGGGGTTTCAACTTCAACAAAATTTTTCTTTTTTAAGATTTCTCTAATCGACTCAAGTATTAATGTTCTTTTTTCAAAAACTTGTTTAGTTTCAGGATTCATTATTAGGTCTAGGTATCTTTTTCTATATTTTTCTTCTTTATCTGAAATACCATGCCATTTTTCAGGAAGGGGTAAAATTGATTTTGAAAGCATTTCAATTTTAGAAGCAAGAATAGAAACTTCTCCGGTCTTGGTTTTCATTATTGTTCCTTCACATCCAATAATGTCTCCAATATCAACATATTTTTTAAAGAGTTCAAAACTTTCTTTTTCAGTTTCTTCTTTTTGAAGAATAATTTGGATTTTTCCTTTTGAATCTTGAACCGTTGCAAAAATAAGTTTTCCAAGGTCTCTTACAGTCATTGTTCTTCCTGCAATTTTAGCCTTGTCTTTAGTTTTTTGATTTTCTTTTAGTTTAGAATGTTTTTCTTTTATTTCAGAAGAATAATCTTTAGGTTCATATTTATGAGGATAGGGATTTACTCCTAATTTTTGTAATTCTTCTATCTTCTTTTTTCTTTCATTAATTATTTGATCTTGTCTTCCCATGTTTGCTCAGAATAAATAGAAAACCGAATTTAAATAGGTTACTAAACCCTACAATTTTGATATTTTAAATCCTTCAAAACCCTGATATTTTATCTCTTGAACTAAAACCTCTCTTACTTGTGCATGTTTATTTCCAGTTTTACATGCCTCAATCATTTTATCAACTTTTTCATTTATACCCTCAATTATAACTTCAACTTTTCCATCATCCATATTTCTTACAAATCCCCTAACTCCAATTAGATTTGCCTGTTCTTCAATGAATTTTCTAAACATAACTCCTTGTACCGTTCCTGAAATATAAACTCTTACTGATTTCATGTTTGTTTTGGTACAAAACGAACAGACTGAAAATTTTATCAAATTTTCAGGATTTCAAAAATTTGCTTGTTAAAACCGAAGGTTTTCTACAGTTTTTGAAAAAGTTGTTTTGTCTCCTTTTTTTGTATAAATATGACTAATCTAGGGAATATATAAGTTTTGTTATGGTCTAGATGCAGAAAATAAATAAAATTAAACTAATATCCTTTTCAGAATCTAGCTTAATAAAAAATCTAAAAATCAGGTATTTTTTAAAGGTTATTATTCAATCCTTCTTCTATCAAGTTCGTTTTGGACAATGGTCATTGTTTGACTTGCAAAATACATTTCATCTCCAACACTTACTTTTTTTATGTCCATTTTTTTAAGTCTTTTTAGTTCTTGTTTAGGAATTCCATCATGGTCTCCTAAAATAAAAACCGGATTTTTCCCAATCTCAATTGTTCTTATGTCTTCTCCTCGTTTGTCCAGTATAAAAACTTCTTTTCCTGCAGTCAACATTTCATTAACTACATCAATAACTCCTTTTTTTTCAATAAAATAACCAGGCATTACTTCATAATTCTGCCCCTGTTTATACTTGTAAAGTATCTTTTTAATCAGCCCTGCAATATCTTTTTTAGATATATCATGATCAGAATCTTCTCCAAGTGCTTTTCCTGGAAACATTTCAATATGCTTTGGAGCATCAGGAGGTCCATTAAATAAAAGATGAAGTTTTACATTATTCCTAAGTTTATGTGAAATAAAAAAACTCATTATAACTATCTGACACGCAATATCCATTCTTCCAGCTTTCATTAAGTCGTCTCCAAAATTTCCAGTTGTTCTTGCTCTTTGTGAATAGTATATGAATTCTCTCATAAAGATTCTAGTAAAAATAGGTTTAAAGAATTAATGTTTTAATCTATTTTAAAATTCATTAGATATTCTTTTGATTCTAAACAAGTTATGAACTTCAGAAGAACACATTCCTTCTAATTCTCCAGATTCTACTAATGCTTCAAATTTTGTCATTCTTTTATTTCTAGCATATTCAGGACTAATAAACTCATATGCTTTTTGAAAAAATTCTGTTATATAATTATCCACAATACCTAAAATTAGTCAGGTTTTATAAGTATTATTATAAATTATTAGAACCAATATCCCCTTCTTTTTCTCTCGAAATATTAAAAAAATAAAAAAATAAAAATGTTTAGCTATTTTCTGTTTTACTAGAATCTAGCCGGTTTATGTTTTTGAAAACAATCTCTACAATAAACTGGTTTACCTTCTGTAGGTTTGAATGGAACTTCGCATTCTTTCTTACATTCTGAGCAAACTGCTTTATGCATTTCTCTTGGTCCGTCGTTAAAGCTTCTTTTAAATCCGCCGCCTCCGCCGAATCCTCCGCCGCTTCTTCTTGGTCCGTCGTTAAAATTTCCCATTGTATTTATTTATCCTCCGTGCATTAATTCATATACAAGAACTCGTAAGCTAACTTCTTATTTTAAAATAGGGGTTTATTCGAATCTTAAAAAGACTAAAATTCCTTTTTAGGGACTTTTGGATTATCTTTATAGCCTTTATATGTAATAAAAACAAATATTGATCGTATTTAAAGGTATGTTTAATTTCACCTAACCTTATGCACTAGTTCTTAAGGCAAGCTGGCAGCTTTTAAGGGCTAAATCTTCTTTAGTTTCTGCTCTCACGTGCCATATAAATAGCCTTTCTGATTCTTTTGTAACTGGACCAAATCTGTTTTCACTTGGAATATGGCTATAATCAAATTCCACAGATCCAAATTTAAATGAAGCAAGTGCTTCTTCAAGTCTTGGTGAGTCAGGTTGATAATATTGAACTCCAACTCGGTCAGAAAGTCTATGAACGAATATTTCTTCAGGCCTAAGTAACATCATCTTTTGCATTGAAGCATCATCATACTTTTTTAAACTAAGCTCATGTTCTTTTTTAAAATAATTTGCTTCAGCAGCACTTCTAAAAAATGTTTTTCCATCTTTATAAAAAACAATCCCAAATCTTGGAAATCTTTCTTTATTTCTAGAGTATAATCCTTTAAGCCTTGCTCCTGCATAATACTGATCAGCTAAAAAAACAATTCCATCTTCACCTAGTAGGATATAATTAGATTTTATTCCCGGGATAAGTTCTTTTGTAACAGGCCTTACTTTTTCTTCAGAACCTTCTAGTTTTGCTACTAGATAATCTAGCATTTGCTTTTTTTGTTGTCGTGATACCATAAAAATTAATCCAAAACTCTGTTTATAAAGCTGTTGTTTAATTCATAACAAATGCAGGTTTGGCTATAACGCAATTACCTCTCTCATTTAATAAAGAGTCTGTTTCATTATAGATTCCTATAAATCTTTCTTTAAAAAATACAGAGAACTGCTCTGAGTTTGGAATTTTTCCAATAATGTCTTCTTTTGTCAAAGGTTTTCCATTAAGTAACATTTTAACACTTTCTTCTTTAACTTGAAGGGAAGTGACTAATTGTTTTACAATCTCCGCAGGAATAAGCATCTTTCTTAAGTTTTCTTCTTTTCCATTTTTGTATTCTTCATATGCTTCTTGTATTTTCTCAAGTTTATGGCTTTCATTAACTTTAAAGAGTCCTGCCTTTATTCTTCTAAGTTCAGTCATATGAGCTCCTCCAATTTTTTCTCCAAGGTCACTTATTAATTTTCTAATATAAGTTCCTGCCTGAACATCACTTTCAAATTCAACAACTCTTCCATTTTTTTTAATTATCTTAAATTTGTTTACAGTTCTTTCACGGAGAACTCTTTTAACTCTTGATTTAACAGGGGGTTTTTGCATTATTTTTCCAATAAAAAATTCCATTTCATCTTTTAATTTTTGTTCAGAGATATCTTTATGAACCAGCATCTTTCCAACATAGACTTTGTCTTTTTTCATAAAATAATTTGAAAGTCTTGTTGCCCGATTAAGTAAAACCGGTAAAACTCCTGTAACCATTGGGTCCAGTGTTCCTGTATGTCCTGCCTTTTTTGCTCCAACCATTTTTCTAACTCTATCAGCACAGACAAAACTAGTCATGTTTGCAGGCTTATCTACATTTATTATAGAGAATTCTAAAAGCTCTGGAATTGGTTTTTCTTGTTTCATCTAAAAAATAGAACTAATCTCTATTATAAAAGTATTGTATTACAAGAAAGTTTATAAATGGATTTAAATATTTTTTAATTAAGAATGGTAGAATTAGAACATATACAAATTGAAATGGAAAAAGTAAGAGTAGCTTCACTCGGAGAAGTTATACTCTTTGCAGGTCCAGATATGTTTCACACACATGTTTTTCCAAGGGACAGACCTGTATTTAAGGCAGGATTATGCATTTATGCAGGAATTTCTGAGGGGCAGTATGTTGAAATAAACGGTAAAAATGTAAAGAATGTACTAAACCCCAATCATAATATTGAACTTGCAGTTATTGAATCTGAGGGAGTGCATTGTGCTTTGGTTCGCCCATCTTTTGTAACTAATCAAATGGCACTAGGATTAAAAGATAATGTTTATATTGGGCCCAAAGAGATTTCAGATGTCTTAAGAACTGCAGGTGAAGGTTATTTTGATAAATTCTTTCAAGAGTATGTTGCAAAATATAGAATGTTAAAGGGTGAGTAATAACTTTCAAGGGCAAGTTTTATTTCTATTCTTTTGTTTACAATAATATTTAAATGTCTTATTTAGCTGACTATTTTTATGACAGGGTTATTCACAATAGAAAATAGCAGGCTTGCAGCACTTGTTCATGGAGATCCAAATGAGATTCACAAAATAGACAGGTTTGGAAAAATTATTGCTCCAGGACTAATGCAGCTTCAAGGATTTCTTTCTATGTCTGGATGGAAAGAAGGACATATTCTTGAAGTATTATTAAAAAAAGCAGTTGTTGTGCCAAATCTAGAATTAGATTATTCTATAAAAAAAGATGGCAGTTATGTTCTTAGCGATGGTGATAATATTTATTCACAGGCAAGGATATTTCCTGCGATTTCAATGCCTAATTTTTCAAGTGATTTTAGCCCAGTTAATTATTCATTTACAAATGAAGATTTAACCTTAAATGACTCTGGCTGGGAAAATTATAGTAAAATTCCAATTAGTTCTGTTAAAAGAATAATGCCTCTAGCGCAAGATTCTATTGTGTATCGTGCAGCTGCTGTAGGGGTTGGAGCAAATGCGCTTGTAAGGCTCCTAAAAGAAAATCCATCTATTTCTCCTGATTTATTTTTTCCAGTTGTAAGAGAAAACGGAGAAAATGCCTGTCTTGAAGAAAAGTTATGTTTGTATATGGGGCGAAGTCCTGATTTTGAAACCTCTCATAAGTTCTCACTTCAAGCAGTTCCTCCAAAACAAAATCTAGACTCAAGGCGAGGGATTATTGGCTCAATAGTTGAATCTTTCGGGCTTTATGCATTAGACATTTATCTAACCAAAATTCCATTAAGAACATTAAACAGAGTATTAAAATAAATAAAATTTTAATTAACCTTTTATCTTAAAAGCCATTCTTTCCTTTCATTTAAAGAAAACTTTTCTATTGAATACCTAAGCATAGTTCTTGGCATTTTTTTGTAATTATCTTTTAAGAATTTCCTTAAGACTTCAACATCCCTTTTTCCTGCTTCACGAAGCATCCAGCCAACAGCTTTGTGTATTAAGTCATGTTTATCCAAGAGTAGAATTTCAGAAATCTTTAGGGTGTCTTTTAAATCTTTTTGACGGATAAATGCTAGTGTAGATATTATTGAAATTCTCCTTTCCCATAAATTGTTGGATTTGACAAGTTCATAAAGAATATCCCGGTTCTTATCTAGAAGATAGTCCCCAACAATATTTGGAGCAGAAATATCAACTAAATCCCAGTTATTGACATTATTTTTACTTGCATTTTTTAAATAAAATTCAAATATTTGTTTTTTTATTTGCAGATTATTTTCTTTAGAGGCTTTTTCATATTTTAGGATAAGGATAAATAAACCAATAACTCTTTTTTCATGATATTTTGAGTCAAGCAATTCTTGAATCTCATCCATCTCTAAATAGTCAAACTCCCTAGAGATTTTTCTTTGTAGTGGAACAATTATTCCAAGAAACTTATCACCTTCCCCATATTCTCCTTTTCCAGTCTTAAAATATCTCCCACATAATTTTGCCTTCTCTGTATTCTCAGCTTTTTGCAATACTTCTTCGAGTTTTTTGTTCATGGTAATAAATAATCTGGGATTATTATAAACTTAACTAGAAAATCCTCACTTATCTTCTAAATATATTCTTTATGCTTTTAACAATAGAAGTTTCACGACCTAATTTTTTTACATCTCTTAGTTTTCGAAGTTCTTTCATGTTTTGTGTAGCAATATCAAAGCTGAGTATGGGCATATGGATATTTTTTAAAATAAACTTTTTTGCAACTGCAGGTTTTTGCTCTCCAATCTCTCTTAAAATAAGCCCAACTGCCTCTTGAATTTGCTTGTCTTTGTCATGAATAAAGAATTCACAAATTTGGAGTGAAAGTTCATTGTTATTTAATTTAATCAGAGGAACTGTAGCCATTATTGCCATTCTTTTAAACCAAATATTATTGGATTTGGCAAGAGCTATTATTTCTTTTTCTAGTTTTCTCTCCCGAACTAGAATTTCCCCAATTATATTAGATGAAACCCGATCAACTTTATCCCAGCTCTTAATATCTTTTAATTTTGGTTTTAAAAATCTCCAGGTATTAATGTCAAAATCCTCTTTATACAATTGTAATGTATGAACTGCTAATGTTCTTTCTTCGTTATAGCCTGAATTCCAAAATTTATTAAAAACTTTATAAAATTCTTTTAAATCATATTCTTCATGAAGTCTGTTTGCTAGAACTTTAAGTTCAGGAACTCTTGACTCATAAAAACTATGATATGACTTAATATATTTTTTAATATCTTCAAAAAACTGTTTATCACTTAACTTTTTTAATTGTTTTTTTGATTTGTAAACCATCTTTTAGAATAATTTCGTTAAAACTTTTTGTTATCACTTTTTTCTTTAGAACTCTTTACCTCCCTTTTTGGGACTTTTTGGATTGAAAGCTTTTCTCTACAGAATTTTGCGGTTTGATGGTATGTTTTTGTTCTTTTGCCTGCTCTTTAGCAATCTTTAATGTCTCATCTTTTGAAGCTTCTTCTTTATCCTTTGCTTCTGCTGCTTTTTCTTTATCTTCTATTTCTTTTGGCTTTTCTTCTTTTACTTTTTTCTCAATCTTTGATTTTAATCTTTCTTCTCTAAGTCTTGCAAATTTAACATGATCTGGAATATCTATTAATTCAACCCTTACAGTTTCATTATCAAATTTTATAGCTTTAACTTTAATGCTTGTTGGAGGCTTTCTCATTCCCCTAAATCTGAGTTCATTATTTAAGACTTGGTCAATTTTTATTCTTCTTAAGTCTCTGTCATAAACTTTCATATTTTTTACCATAAATTCCTTTAATGCTTTAACAGCTTTTGTTGCTCTTTTATATTTAGGAACTTTTAGCCATTCCCTTCTAAGTGGAACAATATATTCTCTTTCCAAAATCATTTTTGGTTCTTTAGTTTTTGATTTGTCTGCCATTTTATATTTTAATTTGTTTTTTTTGTTTATTTAATTTAGCTCGTATGAATCTAATCTGTTTACAGATTAATTCATTTAACCTAGGTGTTGTTTTCTTTGCTTTCTTGGTTTAACTTTAAGTTTAGTTCTTCTCCAATGTCTTTTAACATGAGTTACTGCAGATGGATGTGATTTTTTACCTTTTCCTAGTTTTCTAAGGACCACCCAAACTGGTGCCCATCTGGTTCTTTTGTTATGTTTCGCAAGTTTTATTTTCTTTTGATAACAATTTCTTCCGATTGGCATTTTATGAAGCTTGTCCTCCACAAGCGAATAATTGAAAATTAATTGTAATTTTCATTTTACTTTACACTCTCCATTAATTCTTTTCCTTGTTTAGTGAGTGCTCTTCCAGCCCTTTTTCCAGTTTCATGAGATTTTTCAAGAAGTCCTGCTTTTTCAGCTTGTTGAAGAATAGTTCTAATTATCTTTCCGCTTCCTTTCATAAATTTTTCAGGTTGCATTCCTCTATTTTTAAGACTTCCATATCTAGTTTTAAGCCTATTTACTCCAACAACTCTATGAGTATAAATCTGTCTTAGAATACTTGCAGCCCTTTTATGCCAGAATTCAGTATCTTGGGGAGGTCTAACCTTTGCAATTCCAGTTTTAACAAAATAGCTCCATTCAGGTCGGACGAACTCAGGCATTTCTTTAAGTAGGTTTGCTAGTTTAGCATTATATTCAATAGGTTTAAGTCCATATACTGGCGAAGTTTTTGTTTCCATGTTAGTTTATATTATAATTGATATCAATCAACATTTATTGATTTTTCAACATCTCAATGTTGAACTTATTTTTCAGGTCATGCTTTACAGCATTAGATAGGTAAATTATTTTACCTTCAAACCTAAACGTTAGTAATAAAGTGAGTTTATAAAGATTACTAATTCAAATCTTTTAAGATTTGATTAACAATTTGAATTGCAGTAAGTCTAGAAGAATCAAAGATTTTTGCATTTTTATATTTAAAATTATTATAATTTTCATGATTCTTCTTTATTTTCTTGAGTGTAGGTTTTGTTTTTATTCCTTCAGGAGAATCTCTGCCCTTTACTCTTTCTATTCTTAATTTAAGCGGGGCTTCTATTTGATAAATAAATATTTCTGAATGTTGATAATTAACTTGTTTAAGAAAATCCTTGAGATATTCCTCTTTTGTAAATGCTTTCTCTACAATCACATTTTTGCCTCTTTTCAGATATTCCTTAGTCATAACTGCTCCAATTTCAGAAGCTAGCTGCAAATGTTCTAAGTCATCTACCTTAACTCCTGAAATAATATGTTTAATTCTATCTAGAGACAAAAGTGCACTATACTTTATTTTTTTATGAATTAATTTAGAAACTGTGGATTTTCCTGCACCCATCGGACCATCGATTATGACTAAAAATGGGTGCTTTTGCATTTTTATTCTTTTTCCTTTCTCCACTTCTTTAAAAATATGCTAAATCCCATTACTTTATATGTAAATTTCTTTCCAAGAAAAAGAGCAATTTCTTCTGCATATTTTTTTACATCAGCTTTACTTTCACGAGCACTTTTGAGAACACTTATTTTCAGGTTTTTGACTTCTCGATTTTCAAATCTCTTTTTTATTTCTTCCAGTAACTCCTTTGTAAGTCCATTTTTCCCAAGCTGCATTTCCATTTGCGATGTCATAATAAAAAGAATAAAAACCGCTTTTTATATGTTTACCTTACGCTTAATTTATCGCTGGGAATAGCTTGTAATATTTCTTCTTTTGAAATAGGAAAAGCATACTTATTTCTTACAATTTTGGAGATTTTTTCAGCAGCTTCTAGTTTTGAAAGACTGCCTTGACGAATCTCTGCAAGCTTTTCTTGGTTTGTTGTTTTTGGAACTGCTTTTAATTTTCCGTTTTGTATAACTAGAACTAGTTCAGGTCTTACTTTTAATGTCTTTTTTGTTCCATTTAGCCCAAATGTTCCTGTTTTCATGCCTTTTAATTTGTAGATTTGTTCTCCAGCAAAAACATCAATCTCAATTAATCTTTTTCCAAGTTTCCATTGTTGTGAAAAACAAGCACAGAATACTGCTGTTTCTTCTAAATCTTTTTTAGTTGGACGGTCTGACTGAATAATCATAAAAGGGCTTCCAGGAGCAGTAGTATGCATTACAATATAATTAGGTTTTGAAAAATTTTCAAGTGCAATTTCATTTTGTTCATCTGATTTTCCACCAACAACTAAAACATTGTTTGATGTAAAGAACCATCTAAAGTCCTCATATTTTCTGTCTAAGTTAGATAGTTTTTGCATATGTTCAATTTTTTTATATTTAGTTTGCAAATCTTAAGATGTCTAAAAACCCTTGATTTTTTGCATTAGAGATTAAAAGAAAGAGTCTTTTTAAGGGTTTCGAGGGGAAGTTATAATGATTTTTTTAAATTTCTAGTTAAAAAATTTGGCTAATTTTACTTTTGATTATATCTTTTGGTCCATATTAAATGAACAATTGATATCCCAAGTATCGCGCCCAGTATCAAACCAAAATATAAACCAAATATTCCGCAGGATTCATATCCTTGACCATAAAATCCCTTGCAGCAAAAACAATCACACGAACCTATCTGAATAAGGCTCTTAAAATCCGTTGGACTACTCATATAAGAAATATTACACCGGTTTCCACCATATCCTGCAAAATATCCAAAACTAATAAGTCCTAGTGTAACTGCGCAAATAATTCCTCCAAGAATTTGATATTTAGTTTTTTTCTGCATAAGGTTACTTAAAAATTATCCAATTATATAAAAACTTGTGTCTAACTTATTCAGGATTTTATTTTGCCCATTTATCAAGAGCATCTCTTAGTTCAATATGATTTTTAGAATATTGTTTTAATGAAATTCCGCGAAGGCTTGCATCTAGTGCTTGTCTTACTGCAATTGCACCTCTAAATGTTCCATTTGGATGAGCATGTATTCCTCCTCCAAATTGCAGGACTAAATCTTTTCCAAGATGTTTTATTAAAAAAGGAACATGTCCTGGATGAAGTCCGCCCGAACTTACTCCAAGAGTTGGTTTTATCTTCCCCCAATCCTGGCTAAGCCTATGGTGAGTTTCTTTTACTGTATTTTTTTCAATTTCTTCATTTATTTCTTCTACTTCTTCTAGTTTGCCTTCGAGTTTTCCAACAACAGTTCCAATATGTAGTGTATCAACTCCAATCAATCTGGATATGTCTGCAAGTACCATCATAGAGAGTCCATGTTTTGGATTTCTTGTAAATGCAGCATGCATTGCGCGATGAGCATGAATGGCCATTTTAAAGTTACCTTCTCTAAGTGTTTGAAGTGCTCCAAAACCCTCAGTTACAGCATCTATCATAACAAACTTGCCTCCAAGTTGTTCTACAAGTTCTGCTCGCCTCATCATTTCTTTTGTTTCAGCAGTAACATTAACAAGATATGCTTTTTTCTCCCCTGTTTGGTCTTCAGCCTTGTCAGCCATTTCAAGGGTTTTTGCAAGTCTTCCTTCAAATTTATTAAATTTTTGTGAGCTTAAATTTTCATCATCTTTGACAAGATCGCATCCTCCAAGCCATGCTTCATAAGCAACCTTTGCATGGTCTTTTGTTTTTAGTCCTAATTTGGGTTTAACAATTGTTCCAACAAGGGGCCTGTCTTTAATTTTCATCATTTTTCTTATGCCTGCTATTCCGTACTTAGGTCCTAAAAAAGAATTGAGCAATTCGTTTGGAATTTGAATGTCTTCAAGCCTTAGGTTTTTAACAATTTTCATTCCAAAAATATTTCCAGCAATAGAAGATAGGATATTTGGTGCATTTCCTCCTTCAAACAATTCTCCAGGATAAGCAATTTTCACCCAGTTACCTTTAATTGAGAAAACTTTTGCTGAAAGGTCTTTCATATATTCTTTTTCAGTTGATACCTCGTCCCAGGTTCCAGTAGAAGACTCAAGGGCAACATTTGCAGCAGCCTCTTTAACAGAAACCCTGTTAGGTTCAACTCTAAATAAACAAACCAAATCACTTTCTTTTGGTTTATATTTTAATTTTAAAAAATCTTCAGGTTTCAT
>Ga0265297_10002514_pt1 | contig 37004 bp, 34 predicted proteins | sample Munlanlwell13791_FD_192502 | JGI IMG/M metagenome (GOLD analysis project Ga0265297, IMG submission 192502) | Leachate microbial communities from a municipal landfill in Southern Ontario, Canada - Leachate well 137-91 | ecosystem: Engineered > Solid waste > Landfill > Unclassified | place... | reverse complement strand
GATTCGATTTTCAGCCCGGTAAAAAAGGTGAATTTCGCGATTGAGAATACGCGAGTCGGCCAGAGGATGGATTATGACAAGCTGACGCTTGAGGTCTTTACCAACGGCGCCAAGACTCCAAAAGACGCCCTGCTTTACGCTTCTAATATCCTGCAGCGCCACCTGGATATTTTCGTTAATTTCGGGCAGCTTCCGGAAGAAGAGGAAGAGGCGGACCTGGAGATGACAAAGGAAGAGGCAGCCCTTTATGAGAAGTTGAAGCTCCCTATATCGGAGCTTGAACTTAGTGTGAGGAGCTCGAATTGCCTCAGGGAAGCAAGCATAAAGTCAATAGCGGAACTGGTTAAGAAAAGCGAAGATGAGATGCTCAGTTTCAAGAACTTCGGCAAGAAATCCCTGACCGAGATAAAAGAGCTTCTCGCCGGCATGGGGCTGACTTTAGGCATGCAGGTGGACCCGAAAAAATTAAAGAAGGCATAAGAATATGAGGCATAAAAAACTAAAACATCAGCTCAATAGATTTACAAGTTGGCGCCAGGCGACGTTGAGCAGCCTGGTGAGAAGCCTGCTTATCAACCAGAGCATTTCTACGACAAAGCATAAGGCCCTGGCTGTCAAGCCGCTCGCTGAAAAGCTGATCTCTCTGGGCAAGGCCAATACGCTGAACGCCAAGCGCGCGGCTTTCAGGGTATTACAGGACCATAAGCTCGTGACCCTGCTTTTCGCTGACATAGCGCCCCGTTTTGCCAGCAGGCAGGGCGGGTACCTGCGTATCCTGAACCTCGAGAGAAGGCGCGGGGACAACGCCGAGATGGTGCTTATGGAGCTGACGGAGATAAAAAAGAAAGAACATAAAAAGGCCGTCAAAGAAGAAAAGGCAGGCCATCAGGAGGGTAAGAAACCGCAGGAGGCAGAAGGCAAGCCGCAGGAAGAACAGAAGGCAAGGACAGAAACAGCGGTAAAGGAAGAAAGGCCGCCTATCTCCAAGAAACCGCCGAAAAAGTTCCTGGGCGGAATAAGGAATATCTTCAAAAAAGAGAGAGATTCTTTATAATAACATAATTTATTCTGCTACCAGTTGCTTGCTTGGCATAAACTAACCCCCATTAACAAACATGCGGATAGATACCCGTTTAGCAGAATGCCTCAAAAAAGTAAACCCGTCATCCACGCTTTCCATCACCTCGAAGGCGAAAAAACTAAGATCCGAAGGCGTTGACATAGTAAGCCTTGCTGCCGGAGAGCCGGATTTTGACACACCGGACTTTATCAAGGAAGCAGCTATTGAAGCCATAAGGTCCGGTTTCACCAAATACACGCCTACCACCGGTATCCCCGAGTTAAAGAAAGCCATCTCCGAAAAATTCAAAAAGGATAACACGCTCGCCTATCCGCCCGAGCAGATCGTGGTTTCTTCCGGCGCCAAGCACAGTATATTCAACGCGATATTCGTCCTGACAAATAAGCTCGATGAGATCCTGATCCCGTCACCCTACTGGGTGAGTTATCCCGAAATGGTGAGGCTCTGTCAGGGTACACCGCGTTTTATCAATACCCTGCCGGGAAATAATTTTAAAATAACTCCGAAGGACCTGGAGAAGCACATCACACCCAAGACCAAGGCCCTTATCTTAAACAGCCCTTCTAATCCTACCGGCTGCGTCTATTCTAAAGAAGAACTTTCAGAAATTGCAAAAATTTGTGCCAAAAAAAAGATCTTTGTCATTTCAGATGAGATCTACGAAAAGATTATTTATGACGGCTTAAGCCACGTATCTATTGCGTCGCTGGGAAAAGAGATATTCGACCTTTCGATTACCGTCAACGGACTTTCCAAGAGCCACTCTATGACCGGCTGGCGCATCGGTTATCTTGCCGGGCCTCCTTATATAGTAGAGGCTATTTCAAAATTACAGGACCATACTACCTCAAACCCGGTATCCATCGCGCAGAAAGCCGCAGTCGCGGCATTGAACGCGGGAGACGATTTTTCCAGGGCAATGTGCCTTGAGTTCCAGAAACGCAGGGATTATTGCCTGGAACGCTTAACCAGGATGAAGAAACTAAAGTTTGTCGTTCCCCGGGGGGCTTTTTACATCTTCTGCGATATATCCAAGACAAAGCTTGACTCGGTCACCGTTGCTAACCGGTTGATCGACGAAGCGCAGGTAGCCGCGATACCGGGAGCCGGGTTCGGCAGGGATGATTTTATCCGTTTAAGTTTTGCTACCGGGATTGAACAATTGAAGAAAGCAATGGACAGAATAGAAGTATGGATGAATAAGCTATGACGCAAAAGACGATCGCTGAAAAGATATTGAGCGCTCACGCCGGAAAAGACCTGAAAGCGGGGGATTTTGCCGTTTGTAAAATAGATTTCGCTTTCGGGCAGGACGGCACCTCTTCCATTATCATTGACAGGGTAAAGGAACTCGGCTTACAAGAGCTTAAGAGTAAATTCTGTATGGTTATTGACCACAGCGCTCCTTCTCCCAGCGAAGGCGTCTCAAGAGTGCATAAGAAAATGCGGGATTTTAGCGCTGGTTTCGGCGCGCGGCTTTACGACATCGGCTGCGGGGTTTGTCATCAAGTTATACCGGAATCAGGAGAGGTCCTGCCCGGAGACCTGGTCTTCGGGGCTGATTCGCACACTTCGACCTACGGAGCGTTAGGCGCTTTTTCAACAGGCGTCGGTTCGACTGACCTGGCTATAACGCTTGCGACCGGGCGGAATTGGCTTAAGGTCCCTGAGACCATCAAGGTGATCGTAAAAGGAAAAATTCCCAAAGGAATATTTGCAAAAGATATAATTCTGTATATAATAACTAATATCAGGGCTGACGGCGCAACCTATAAAGCGATAGAGTTTGACGGGCCGGTGATACGTTCCATTGATATGGACGGCCGTTTTACCATGTGCAACATGGTGGTTGAAATGGGCGCCAAGGCCGGATTTATGCCTGTTGATGAAAAGACGCTGGCCTGGCTTAAACCACGAATAAAAGGCAAAAGGAAGCCGGGCGGAGTGGCAGCCGATAAAGGAGCGAATTACGCGAAGGTCATAGAATATGATATTTCGAAGCTCACTCCCCGAGTATCTGTGCCTCATAACGTAGACAGCGCAGTCGCGGCGAAAGATTTAAAAAGCGTAAAGATCAACGAGGCATTTCTCGGCACGTGCACAAACGGAAGGCTCAGCGACCTGAAGGCGGCAGCCGCAGTGCTTAAGTCGAAAAAAGTCGCCCCTGGCGTAAGGTTCATAATAGCCCCCAGCTCACGCAGTATATTCCTTGAGGCGATGAAATTGGGGCTGATCGATATATTTATTAAATCGGGTGCCGTGATCGTGTCTCCCGGATGCGGGCCTTGTGTCGGCACTCATAACGGTATTCCGGCGGACGGAGAAATAGTGATTTCAAGCGCCAATAGGAACTTTAAGGGGAGAATGGGTAATCCAAAGGCCTTCATTTATCTGGCATCTCCCGCTACAGTCGCCGCTTCCGCTATCGCAGGTAAAATCGTAGACCCGCGAAAATATCTATAATCTCAATCCCAGGAGGTGTGAATGGAGATACGCGATTTATTAGTGTTGTGTATCGAGAAAAAGGCGTCCGATCTGCATTTGACAGAGAAAGAACCTCCGATTTTACGCATTGACGGCAAACTTAACCGTACCAGTCTTGCCCCCTTGGGCAAAGACGATTTGAAGAAAATGATCTATAGCGTGCTCACGAATCCCCAAAAAGAGATGTTCGAACGGGACCTTGAGCTCGATTTCTCGCTGGCCCTGCCCACCATGGACAGGTTCAGGGTCAATGTGCATCTTCAGAAAGGGACAGTAGAGGCGGCTTTCAGGCGCGTCCCGCTTATTATTCCCGGTATTCAGGATTTAGGTTTGCCTCCGATAGTGCTTGACCTGGCGCGCAGGCCGAACGGCCTGGTCCTTGTCACAGGGCCTACGGGCGTAGGAAAAACAACGACGCTTGCCGCCATAATCGACCTTATTAATAATGAAAGGGAATGCCTTATTGTCTGTATCGAGGACCCTATTGAATTTATACATGTAAATAAGAAAAGTATAGTAAAACAAAGAGAGGTTTACGCAGACACCCGTTCTTTTGCCGAAGCGCTCAGGCACACCCTGCGCCAGGACCCGAATGTAATTGTTGTAGGAGAAATGAGGGACCTTGAGACTATTTCGACAACCCTTACAGCCGCAGAGACAGGGCATTTGGTTTTAGCAACTTTGCATACGCCTGACGCGCCGCAGACGATCCAGAGGATCATCGACGTTTTTCCTCCGCACCAGCAGATGCAGGTCAAGCTGCAGCTGGCGGACTGCCTTCAGGGCGTCGTCTCGCAGTTATTATTGCCTAAGGCAAGCGGGCACGGCCGCGTTCTTGTAACGGAAGTAATGGTCGCGACGGCAGGTATCAGGAACTTGATCCGCGAACAGGAGATCGAGCAGATACCGACGCTTATGCAGACCGGAAGCCAATACGGCATGAAAACAATGGACAAATGCCTGAAAGAATTATTCCAGCAGGGCATAATTACCCTGGATACGGCTATGTCCAAGGTCAAGAACGTAGAAGAATTCAAACAGCTCTGATACCCATGAAGATAGAAGGCAAGGCAATAAAGCTCGGAGACAGCATCAATACCGACTTTATAATCTCCGGGAGATATAAATTCTCTATCACCGATATGAAGGAATTGGCCAAACATATCATGGAAGACATTGACCCGGCCTTTCCTTCGAAAATTGTCCCCGGAAGGTCGGTTCTCGTCGCGGGGCAGAATTTCGGGATGGGTTCTTCGCGCGAACAGGCGCCGTTGGTCATAAAGGAATCGGGGATTGTGGCCTGCCTGGCAAAATCTTTCGCCAGGATCTTCTACCGCAATGCCTTCAATATCGGCCTGCCCCTGTTTGAAATTGATACGGATTTGATAGGCGAAAATGATGAGTTAAGGATAGATTTTGATAAAGGTATTATCACGGACATAACAAAAAATCAAGAATTTCAGATTAAACCCCTCCCTGAATTCATGCAGAAGCTTCTGGAGGAGGGAGGAATCGTTAATTATTTTAAGAAATACGGCGAATTAAAGGTTTAAAAAAGAAAGGGGACGGTTCTATTTTTTCAATCTCTGTAGAAAACAGAAAAATAGAACCGTCCCCTTGTATTGAGACAACGAGAAAACGAGTAAACGAAAGATGCATAAAATAACTCTAATACCCGGAGACGGGATCGGCCCGGAAGTAACTGAAGCGGCCCGCAGGTGCATTGAGGCTACGGGCGTCAAAATCGAATGGGACGAGCAGAACGCCGGAGAAAAAGCCCTGAAGGCAACAGGTTCTCTTCTTCCTGACAGCGTCATTCAATCCATAAAAAGGAACAAGGTCGCCCTAAAGGGCCCTATCACAACGCCCATAGGGACGGGTTTTCGTTCAGTCAATGTCGCAATACGCCATGCCTTAAACCTTTATGTGTGCCTGAGGCCGGCAAAATCTTATGACGGAGTAAAAAGCCGGTATAAAGACATAAACCTGGTCATTGTGCGCGAGAACAGCGAAGACCTATACAGGGGCATCGAGTTTGAAGAAGGAAAGCCTGAGACTAAAGAGCTCCTGCGGCAGATAAGCGAATCGTCCAATAAGGATATCCGCCCCGATTCAGGGATCTCCATCAAGCCGATCTCGCGTTTTGCTTCAGAGCGCATCGTGAAATTCGCCTTTGACTACGCCCTGAAATTTAAGCGCAAAAAAGTAACGGTCGTGACAAAAGCAAATATCATGAAATTTACCGACGGCTTATTTTTGAATACGGCGCGCCAGGTTGCCAAACTTTATGAAGGGCGGGTAATGTTTGAGGAAGGCCTGGTAGATAATATGGCTATGCAGCTTGTGCTTAGGCCCCATAATTACGATGTGCTCGTTCTCCCGAACCTTTACGGCGACATACTTTCCGACCTCTGCGCGGGGCTTATCGGCGGGTTAGGGGTCGCGCCGGGTGCAAATATCGGAGAAGGCTGCGCGGTATTCGAGGCAGTGCATGGTTCAGCCCCCAAATATGCCGGGAAGAACAAGGTTAATCCCGCTGCAATGATACTTTCCGGCGTTATGATGCTTGATTATTTAAAGGAAGATAAGGCCGCTATGATGCTTGAGAATGCGGTTAAAGAGGTTTTAGCCGAAGGCAAGTCAGTCACTTATGACTTAAAGCCGACCCGCGATGACCCGACAGCTGTCGGGACGAAAGAAATGGCGGATGCTATTATCGATAGGCTAAAAAAATAGTTTCGTTATCTGGTTGTTTCGTTTTCTCGTTATCTCGTAAATGTTAAAAGAATTCACTGATTTAGATGCGTGGAAAGAGGCAAGGAAATTAGTTAATGAAATATATAAGATTACAAAAGGTGAAATAGTTTCAAAAGATTATGGTTTTAAGGATCAAATCCAAAGAGCCTCTGTTTCGATTATGTCAAATATCGCCGAAGGCTCAGCAGCCAAGTCAAAGGTAGAGTTTGCTCGATTCTTGACAATCGCAAGACGTTCTTCCAATGAAACTCAGTCATTGTTATTCATTGCTTTGGACCAAAAGTATATTCCTGAAGATAAATTTAATCTTCTCACACAGCAATGTATCAAGGTTTCTCAAATAATAAACGGTTTGATTAGATTTTTATACGAGACAACGAGTAAACGAGACAACGAGTAAACGATTTATGAAAATTTCTATCATTGGAGCAGGGAATGTCGGGGGATTGACCGCAATGCGCGTAGCCCAGGATGGGTTAGGCGATGTTTTTTTAATCGATATCGCGCCAGGCCTTGCCCAGGGCAAGTCCCTTGATATGGAGGACGCCCGTTCGTTACTGAAAATAAATTATAATGTAACCGGCTCCGCCAGCATCAAAGATACGGAAAAATCCGATATCATTGTTGTAACTGCCGGCCTTGCGCGAAAGCCGGGTATGACCAGGGAAGACCTGGCTAATAAGAACGCGTTGATCTTAAAGGATATCTGCCTTACGTTAAGGGAATTGGCAGGCGATGCGATAGTAATAATAGTTACCAATCCCCTTGACCTTATGACTTACTTTGCGCTTAAAAAGACCTCTTTTGAGCCGTCACGGTTATTCGGTATGGGCGTAAGCCTTGATACATCAAGGTTCGCCAATCTCATCGCGAAAGAGCTGAAAATTTCTCCGGTTGACGTCGAGGCGTATGTGATCGGTATTCACGGAGAAGGCATGCTTCCTTTAACCAGGCTCTGCACCATAAACGGTGTGGCCCTGGATGAATTTATGCAGGAGGATAGGGTCAGGGATTTAGCTAAGAGGACCGTGAACCGGGGCGCTGAAATAGTCTCTCTTCTGGGAAGCGGCAGCGCGTATTTCGCGCCTTCAGCAGCGATCGCCGCGCTGGTTAAGGCTATCGCGAAAGACGAAAAACGCACCATACCCGTATCAGCCTGTTTAAACGGGCAATACGGCTTAAAGGATGTCTGCCTGGGCGTCCCTGCCAGGATAGGGTCAACCGGGATAGAAGAGATTCTAGAGCTCGATTTGAATAAGGAAGAAAAAGAAATCCTGGCCAGATCAGCGGAAACCCTCCGTGCGCAGTATAAAAACATCACCGCCTAAAAATGACGCATTACGACCTTGCGGTTATCGGCTCGGGCTGGGCAGGATTTAATGCCGCGAAAAAAGCCCGGGAATCCGGGTTAAAAGTAGCGTTAATTGAGAAAGAGAAGGTCGGCGGCACCTGCCTTAACCGCGGATGCATACCCACCAAGGCATTGATACAGTCTGCGAAAGTCTATTCCATCTGTAAAAAATCCGGTAACTTCGGCATTGAATCTTCCGCGCCCAAGGTAAATTTAAAAGATATACAAGGCCGCAAGGAAGCGATTGTCCTTGGCCTGCGTTCCGGGATGGAATCTCTGCTTAAAGGCGTGGATTTTATCCGTGAAGAGGCGCGTATCTTATCAAATGATTCTATCCAGGCAGGCAGCAATAAAATTACCTGCGCGAATATCCTGATTGCCACTGGCTCATCGCCTTCGGAGCTCAGGGATTTAAAATTTGACCACGAAAAGATCCTTTCAAGCGATGATATCCTTAGCATCGATGAAATTCCGTCATCGCTTTTGGTCGTCGGCGGAGGGGTGATCGGTTGTGAATTCGCCAGCCTTTTTGCGCATCTGGGGTCTAAGGTTACCATCATTGAGAAGATGCCCCAGCTACTGCCGGGAGAAGATAAAGAGGCGGCGAGAAAACTGGAGAATATTTTTAAAAAACGCAGGATCAAGGTGGCTACTTCCAACGCTGCCTTTCCGGATCTTAAAGAGTTTTCAAGGGTGTTAGTCTGCGTGGGGAGGAGGCCGTCAAGCGAAGGTTTTGGCCTGGAGGATCTGGGCGTCGAGATTGAGAACGCAAAAATCTGCGTTGATGAATTCCTGCGCACTTCCATACCGAATATATACGCTGCCGGAGATTGCACGGGCAAATTAATGCTTGCGCATTACGCCGCTTATCAGGGTGAGATTGCGGCGCATAATATCGCTGATCCGAATAACCTGAAGAAATGCGATAAAGCCAATATCCCTAACTGCATCTTTACGGACCCTGAGATCTCAAGCGTCGGCTTAAAAGAAGAAGAGGCGGTTTCAAAAGGGATAGAAACTAAGATAAGCAAATTTGATTTTTTAGGCAGCGGCATGGCGCGCATATTGGATGAAAAAGAGGGGTTTATTAAGGTTGTTTCCGAGAAAGCCAGCGGCAGGGTAATCGGCGGCTCGATAATAGGGCCGCGGGCGACGGAATTGATAGGTATCCTGACTTTAGCCGTATCAGCCGGTTTGTCCGTTTCCTCCTTAAAAGAAACCGTCTTTGCGCATCCGACCCTTCATGAATCCATCCATGAGGCTGTAAAATAAGGCATGGCTATTGAGATTTTCGACCTGGGTTTAATTGATTTTAAGTCCGCTTATGCTTTCCAAAAGAGCATTTTCGAGGATGTAAAGTCAGGCAAAATAGATTCCGCGCTGATAACTTGTTCTCATCCGCCTGTTTTAACACTGGGAAGGCAGATAAAGCCGCAGAATATCCTGGCCTCGGCCGATGAATTGCGCAGAAATGGCATTTCTGTTGAGCAAATTGAGCGCGGGGGCGATGTTACGTATCACGGCCCGGGGCAGCTCATAGCTTACCCGCTGTTTAATCTCGCGCTTTATAGGAAAGACATTCATTGGTTCTTAAGGAAGCTTGAAACAGTCATCATAAATTTACTGGCCGGTTTCGGCATAGAAGCTGAACGCCGCCAGGGATTGACCGGCGTTTGGGTGGGAGAAAAGAAGATTGCGTCAATCGGCATCGCCATAAGGAGCTGGATAACTTTTCACGGCTTAAGTATAAATATAAAAAAGGATGATCTGGCCAATTTCCGGCTTATCAGGCCCTGCGGCATGGATATAGAAATGACCTCGATGGAAAGCGTGCTTGGGGATGATATAGAAATCAGCGCCGTAAAGGAAGTTTTAATCAAATCACTGGGGTGCGTTCCCCAGGGCGCCGCCTTGTGTGTATAGACGCGTCCTAAAGAAAGAGGGGGAGAGCTATGGCTAAAGTTATCTTACCTGAATTAAGCGAAGGCGTAGACAAAGCAACGGTCTCATACTGGTATTTTAAGCCGGGAGAAAAGGTGAACGAAAAAGACGACCTTGTTGAGCTTACTACCGACAAGGCGACTTTTAACCTGCCAAGCCCTGTCACAGGCACTCTTGGGCAGGTATTTTTTAGCGAAGGAGACAGCGTTAAGGTAGGCGATTGCCTGGCTAATATAGAAGAATAACGGCTCTTTTTCCTTGACAGCCTTTTTAGCTTTGTTTAAAATAAAGGTATCCCGCCGCAACAATTAGGGAGGAACAAATTAAGCGTAATTCTTGCCTTAAATCAGCGCTCATCCTCATCTGCTTCTGTGCCAGCCCTATAACCGCCAATGCTGCATCTTCAGATACAGCAGCCGGCCTTTTGTTTAAATCCGCGCAAAAAGACCAGCAGAACAACAGCTGGAAGCCCAGTTTAACTAAATACAAGCGCATAATTAAGCTTTCACCGAAAAGCCCTTTCGCTCAAAAGGCCCACATCGAAGTAGGCAAATATTATAAATATAACCGCGAATGGGATAATGCTATTGCCGAATATTCAGAGGCTATCGCCATTGCCCCTGATTCAAGATACGCCCATGACGCCAAGACCTCAGAAGCCGCGATATATTACTTTCAGCAGGATTTTCCCCGCGCTCTAAAGACCTTTAAAGGTGTCCTTTCTGAGACCAAAGACTGGGATCAGATAAAATACTGCACTTACTGGATCAAAGAGCTTAAACGCAAGTTGTCTTTTCCCGCGAACAAATCATTTTCCTGCGGTAAAGAGGCTTTAAAAATCGCCTTTGAAATACTGGGAATAAAATCCGGCAGGGAAGAAATAGCCAAACTTCTTAAGACCGAAGATAAGTTTATCCCTATTGTAGATTTAACCAGGGTTGCTCAGGAAAAGGGACTGAAACCCAAGGTCGTAAAGGTTGCCCCTGAGAATTTGCAGCACCTCACCACCCCTTTTATCGCATTAGTCAATCCTGACCATTATATCGTGGTAGAAGAAGTTAAATCGGGAAAGATCAAATTCATTGACCCTGGAGTTAGAAGAAATTCCCAAACCACTTCTCTGGCTAAATTCCTCCCCGGTTTTAAAGGTTACGCCTTGGTCTTCTTAAAGGAAACGGAGCTTGCTAAAACCTTCCTGAAAACTCCTACTGAGAGCGAGCTCAAAGATCTAAAAGGAGGCATCTGTGATTGCTGCCCTCCGGCTAATCTTGGTTCGCCCGCCGGTAATAACAATGTGGAGTTTGACGGTAATCCACCCGGTTGTCCGGGCATGCCTTCCTGGCTGGTCAATACCGTTACCTTGAACTTAGTCATCCAGGATATCGACTTTAGTTATAACTCCCGCGGCATGCCTATAGAATTCGTGCGCACCTTTAATGCCGATGACCCACGCGAAGGTATTTTCGGACGTTCCTGGACGTTTAATTATAATATTTCCCTGGTTGAAAACCCGGACACTAGCATTGATGTGAGGCGGGGAGACGGCAGGATCGATCACTTCTTCTTTAACGGCGTCCGTTACCAGGGCCCGAGCGGGGTATATGACACACTCATAAAAAACGGCAATGGGACTTATACTTTAAAGATAAAGAAAGATAAGACGACCCAGCAGTTCAGCGCTCAAGGCAGGCTTACCTCAATTCATGACCGCAATTCTAACGCCATAACCTTTGCCTATGACGGAGAAGGCAAACTTACCCATATCACCGACCCTAATGATAAAATTACTGTTTTAGCTTATGGCGCTAACCTGAAGGTTGAGCGCATAACCTTGCCGGACGGACGCTTCGTGAGGTTTTTTTATGACGCAAACAACAATCTTATCCAGACAATAGATATGCTTTCTGCAACGTCAAGTTTTACCTATGATGCGGCAAGCTATATGACTTCCATGACCACGCCTCACAAAGGGACGGTATCTTTTGAATACGTAATCGGCGAGGAAGGCTATAGCTTAAGCGCGGTCACTGATGCTTTTAATAACCGAAGGGTTTACAGCCCGTATGCATTCGGCGAATATGACAGCGTAAAGATCACCGACAGCCGGGGCAATACAACATATTATCAGAGCACTTTTGACGGTTACACCCAAGGGGTCATTTCTGCGCAGGGAAACACGGTCAATTTTGGTTACGATGATTTTGGAAATCGTAATCAGATCATAGACGCGCTTTCTAATGCTACTAATTTGGTTTATGACGCGAAAGGAAATATCACCTCGATTACAGATCCTTTGAATAACGATGTCACTTTAGGCTATGACACGAACAACAATCTTATTCAATCTATTGACCCAAAAAATAATACCTTCAACTTCACTTATGACGCAAACAGCAATCTTCTTGAAACGCGCGACCCTGATGGCCAAATCACTACGTTCAACTATAATTCCTATGGCCAGTTGACCCGTATCATTGATGCCAAGAATCAAACTACTGATTTTACCTATGATGAAGAGGGCAACCTGATTAAAATGACCGACCCGCTGGGTAAGTTCACCAGCTATACTCATGATACATTAGGCAGGGTTCTAACCCTCACTGACCCCAAGAATCAACTTTTTACCTATCAATACGACGGAGTTGACCATCTGACCAAGGTGACGTATCCTGATGCCTCGACCATTGACTATATCTACAACTGCTGCAACTTGATCCAGATTAATGATAAATACGGAGCGCTTAATTTCAATTACGATGCCTTAGGCAGGCTGACGGGCTTTACTGATTATAACAGCCAGGCCATATCCTATGGCTACGATTCTGAAGGCAATCTGATCAGCCTCACTTATCCCGGCAATAAGATCGTTAACTATGACTATGATAAGGATGGCCGCCTCATCAAAGTAACCGACTGGTTGAACAATATAACTGAATACCGCTATGACCCGCGGGGAAATCTTTTCTTAAGCAGCTCACCCGGGCTGATCACGCTCTATAAATATGATGAAGCAAACAGGTTAAGCAAGCTTCTTAACTATAATACCTTTAATTTTAATTTGACTTCGGCTTTTGAATATACCCTTGACCCGTCAGGCAACCGCACCAACATCAAAAAGTATATGCCCTTAAACACCCCAAGCCTTAATCTGGGCACAACCAGTTATTCTTATAACAGCGATAATCAGCTCATGACGGCAACAAAACAGAGCTTTGAATATGACAATAACGGCAATACGACCAGGCGCATACAGCCGGCAGGCACTACTAATTTCACTTATGATGCTGATAATCGGCTTATCCAATACAGCCAGCCGGGCCAGGCGAATTTAAATTTTCTTTATGACTCTCTCGGCAACCGCATCCAGAAGGCTCAAGGTGCAACTGTTACCAAATACATCGTTGACCCCAACAGCTCGCTTCCCAGTGTCTTAGCAGAGGCAGATGCCTCAGGCAATATCCACTCTTATTATGTCTATGGTTTAGGGCTGATTTCCAAGATACAGGGTAATAATGCCTATTACTACCAATATGACGGCATCGGCTCAACAGTGGCAATGACTGACGTAACCGGGGCTATTGTGAACCAGTATGCGTATGATGATTTCGGGAATCTTGCCGATAACTCAAGCGAGACGATAGCCAATCCCTTTAAGTATGTGGGCAAATTCGGGGTGGCAACAGATGCACCTGATCTACTCTACATGAGAGCCCGCTACTATAGTCCCAGCTTAGGGAGGTTTATTAATAAGGATCCGATTGGGTTGAGCGGAGGGTTGAACTTGTATGCATATGTCGGAAACAATGTCATACAATTAACTGATCCTTCAGGATTAGGCGGTGCCGGGGGAGGATGGATTATTAAGGCGACCGCAAAATTTGAATGGTATGATATTATTTCATGGATTTTTTTAAATACTAATTATTGTGGGTCTACAAAAAAAGGACCAGGTCCGCCAACCTCTTCCATTGATTGTGGTTGTCAGGGGCATGATACTTGTATAAAAAATTTGAATGCACATTGGTGGCAATTTTGGAAAAAGGATGTTAATGAATGCCATTTTATTTTAATGAAAGAATGGTTTATTGTCATCAAAGAAAGAGTCAATAAGTAGAAAGGAGCAAAATATTGAAAAAAGATAATTTATTTTCTCTTCTTTTGGGTATTGCAAATATAATCATTGGATTTATTACTATCTTAATTATTTTTGCTCTTCAAGGTTTCTTTTTAGCTATATTCGGGATAATTTTTCTTATTTTTGGCTTCGGCTTATTATTTAGAAAAATTTTTAAAAAATTATTCCTCTACATTATAATTCCATTCACAGTTATATTTTCTTTTAACATTATAATGCTAGGTTTAGATAAAGATGTACCTGTAGGTTTTCAAACACCGCTTTGGGTGGGAGCGATAATATTATTGCCTTTTTGGGCTACACTTTTAGCCAATTTCTTTTTCCTAAGAAAAGCTCAAAAGCTCCACGAATAATGAATAATGGAGACGGTTCTATTTTTGATAAATTAAACTGATGGAAATGATCACAAAATCACTCAAATTAGGCTTAATTTCGCTGGTTTCGCTTTTATTATTTTCTTCTTTTGCGTTTGCCCAAACTCCCCTTAATTGCGAATAATGGGGACGGTTCTATTTTTTGGTATTCAGGCATACTGTACTTAATCCTATGTATCAACTAGTCCAAACCTACGATAACCCGACAACAATCTCAGACTGGCTTAGCTTCTATCCTCTCGGGGAAACAGGGGTATGTGACTCTCTCGGCAATCGTATCCAGAAGGCTCAAGGCGCAGTTATTACCAAATACATCGTTGACCCCAACAGCTCGCTTCCCAGTGTCTTAGCAGAGGCAGATGCCTCAGGCAATATCCACTCTTATTATGTCTATGGTTTAGGGCTGATTTCCAAGATAGAAGGGAACAATGCCTATTTCTACCAATACGACGGCATCGGCTCAACAGTGGCAATGACTGACGTAACCGGGCCAGTGGTGAACCAGTATGCGTATGATGATTTCGGTAATCTGGCCAACAACTCAAGCGAGACGATAGCCAATCCCTTTAAGTATGTGGGCAAATTCGGGGTGGCAACAGATGCACCTGATCTACTCTTTATGAGAGCCCGCTACTACAGCCCAAGCTTAGGGAGATTCATAAACAAGGATCCGATTGGGTTAAGGGGAGGTTTGAATCTGTATGGGTATGTGGGGAGTAATGTGTTGCGATTTATAGACCCGTTGGGTTTTGGAGGAGCGGGAGGAAGTTGGTGTAATAATAAGAATGTTTTTCTAGGGCAAATCTCAAATATTTGGAATTCTCATGTGCAGTGGCATAGAGGTCTACGTAAATCTGTTGCTGATAGTGGGCCTTATGGTCAAGGAGGTCCCTATATTGTATTAGGGGGCGTAGAGATAGTTGGTTTAGGAACGACATTATCTGGGGTGGGTTTGACAGGTATTGCAGGTGGAGGGATTGCTGGAGTTGTTGTTGGTGGAGGTTGGACTATCGTTGGCATTGAAATAGCTTGGATTGGCATAGATGTTATTGGGGGCTATAACGATAGTCTAAGAGAAAGGTGATGACAATGGATATAATAGAAAAATCTGCGCTAATCGGGGGTATTTATTTAGTTATATCAATAATTTATGTGAATATGCCATTTACAAAACGAAAAATACAGAGAATTGACGACCAAAAACTATTTCAAAAGCATGAGAAATTTAAAATATCATGGAAAATATTCTTAGCGACAGGTTTTTTTTCGCCAATCATTTTGGTTGTTCCTTTATTTTTCACTTCGAAAAGCGAGATAATTAAAGGTTATTTAGCTTTTTTTGTTTTGGTGGTAATTTGTGCGATTGCAACTGGAATAATGTATCTAAATTTAGCCAAAATAACTGTTGGAGAAATTGAATATAGAAAGTCCAAGGAGAAAAATGCTCCAAAAGCTCCAGACCGTTTCTAAGTAAGCACTTGTGACAGGAAAGCTTCAGACCGTTTCTAAGTAACCACTTGTGACAGTAAGGGTTTTACCAGAACTGTCCCTGTTGTTGCAGGATCACGGGAGCACAGTATTTAAACATATGAAAGCATTAGCCCAAACCTACGATTACCCCAAGCTTCAGACCGTTTCTAAGTAAGCACTTGTGACAGTAAGGGTTTTACCAGAACTGTCCCTGTTCTTTGAAAAGAAGAAAAGCTCTAGACCGTTTCTAAGTAACCACTTGTGACAGTAAGGGTTTTACCAGAACTGTCCCTGTTCTTTGAAAAGAAGTAGTTAGATTTAAGCCAATTTTCGTCTATTAAACCAAAGGAGACGAAATTGGCAAGGACTAAGAGAATACTGTTTACGAAAGCCGCATACCATATTTGTGTCAGGGGCAATAATAGGCAGGCGGTTCTTAATAGCACAGAAGATAAACTCGCGTTGCTTAATACATTAAGTAAGTACAAAGAGCGCTTCCGATTCAAGCTATTTGGTTTCGTTCTAATGGATAATCATGCTCATCTGGTTATTGAGACCACAAATCAGATCAGTATTTCAAAGATAATGCAGGCCGTTACGTTATCTTACAGCCAGAAATTCAGGAATAAATATGGTTACGTGGGCTATGTCTGGCAGGGCCGGTTTAAAAGCAAGGTGATTGAAGGAGACAACTATATCTTGGAATGCCTTAATTATATACATAATAATCCCTTAAGGGCTAATATGGTCTCAAACCTCAAGCAATATAAGTGGAGCAGTTATCATAAATATAATGAGAGTAGTAATCCTTTAGAGGGAATTATCGATATTGATGTCATTAAGCCATGATAGGGGACAGTTCTTGCTTAACTTATTGATATTATTATAGTAGGGTAGAAACGGTCTGAAAGATTCAAAAAAAGCTTTGTTTTTGGAAAGAGATAAACTTACAGATAAAAGATTTGGAGAACTATTAGAGATGACATTCCCCCAGGTTTATACCGTAATTCTAGGAAATAAAAAATATCAAGTGGAAGTAGAAATTCTAGAAAAGAAGAGAGATTATATTCATATTGCTTTAGCAATAGATGACGGTAGTTTTTTTAGATGGATTTCACCTATATCAACAAGTTTCATCGTTTATGAGAATGGGAAAATAGAAAAGGAATAATGGAATAAAGGGGACGGTTCTATTTTTGGGAAATTTAAGCAGATGGACATGATTGCAAAATCACTAAAATCAGGTTTAATTGCGTTGGGCCTGCTGGTATTATTTTCTTCTCCAGCTTTCGCCCAGACGCCCATTAACTGCGGCGACATAGTTAATGGCCAGCTTGAAGAAGAGGAGATAGATGAATACACATTCTTTGCGAGCGACTCTGACGTAATAACCATTGTGGCAGGGGCGACCTCCGGCACTTCTCAGCCTTTCCTTGAACTCTACGGTCCAGATGATGCACTGCTTGCTTCGGGTGCAGTTATTCTTTCCCAGGTTAATTTACCTGCAACAGGCACTTATCTCCTGCGCCTGAGCGCCGATTCCGTAATTACCTATCAATTGGGCTGGCAAAAAGTCAATAATCCCTGCAATGCCCAGGCCATTAACTGGGAAGAAAATATCTCCATAGCCGTCAATGGCGTATCCGAGTCAAAGGTATTTACCTTCCAGGGCAATAACGCAGACGTTTTAACTATTTCCCCAGACATACTTTCAGGTAATTTCGCTTTAGTCCTGCAATTATATGACTCCCAGGGGAACTTACTCCAGATAGGCGATGAAATCAAAACAATCCTCCCGGCAACAGGCACGTTTAACTTGTTTATTTATACTTACGCCTTCCAAGAGGCGGGTTCTTATCAGTTCAGCCTCAAGGAGTCTCCTCAAGTTTCATTGCTTATGCCAAGCGGCGGAGATCTGATCGAAGCAGGCAGCACCTATCGTATCAGCTGGAATTCTATAGCTTCCCAGGATAACGGGGGAGTGGTTTCTCAGGAGCTTCGTCTATCTACCGATAGCGGGTTGACTTACCCAATAGTGATTGCCTCCGGGCTAAATGGGGCGATTCAATTCTATGATTGGCCTGTCCCGGACGCTCTTTTTACAATTCACGGTAAAATCAAGGTCACCGCAACCGATGGAATGAGCAAAACAGGCATTGACCAGAGCGATGCAGATTTAGTCATACTTAAGACCACTTTACCGGCTGAATCTAAGGATTTTATCCATGAATATGACAAGCTTAATCATCTGGCGCGCACCACATCGCAGGATATTTTGGACACAACTTATACTTATGATGCTTTAGGCAACCGTCTTATGAGTTTAGACCTTACCAACCAGGCCTCTGCCTGGACATTGATCCTGCCGGTCCCCTGGTATCTGGAAGAAAAAACTTATTATAGCGGCGCAGCTTCTTCCAAGATGCTGCTTGACTATATCAGGCTGGATACCTCTTTGACGCAAGACCAGGTCCATAATCAGATCACAGGCGGCACCCAGGATATGAACCCGCAGCAATTAAGGGATACTTTAAATTATTTTAAGCCGGCACCGTATAATTTTACCATCATTTCCAAAGCCGATATCACCGAGGCCTTGCGTGATATTGCCCACTGGATGGATTACGAGGTCCCGGGTGTTACAAATCCTCATTCACCTGTTATAATTCCGACATTCGCAGGGTATGACAACTGGATGGTTGTCAGAGGCGCTGCGGCAAGCCAGGACCCGAATGCCAATGAAAACCTTTGGAATACCGCCAGCTTCACTGTCTATGGTTTCTGGCTAAATGACCCTGCAGTGCAGGGGATAGGCGAAAATTCCTATAAGACCGCGGTCGAGCTTCTTAATACCTATTATCGCCCCTTATCTACACAAGATACCTACAACACGAAATATCTGGCAGTTGCCGAGCCTCCTAAGGTTTTAAGCCAGGCGAAAGTGAAGATCGCAGATATATATGTAGGCCAGGCTAACCGGGAGTTATCAGGCCTTGTCAAAGCTAACGATGAAGTAGATTTGAAGTTAGAATCCCAGGCAGTTTCCTTATCCGGCGCAGAAACAAAATCTCTCTCCAGGGCTCAAGAAACAGTCAAACAGAGATTAGTCCGCTTTAACTGGAAAGAGATAATTGACCCGACTCTATTTAAGGATGAGGGTTTTTCCGCCGCGTTTCAAAAGACAGTTGCGCGTCAGCCTCTAAGAGTATCTTTGCTGGGTTCTAAAGATGAATACTATTACCTGGTCCCCTTTGATATTTCAAACAGAAGGCAGCTTACGAGCGTAGTCCTAATAGTTGATGGGCCGAAGTTATATTTTAAAGAGGCCTCCTGGGTAAAGAAGCCGGTGAGATACCCGCAAATCAATAAACAACAGGCGATCCAGCTGGCAAATAATTACCTGCGGCGCATCATAAGGGGACGGCAACTCTGGTATCCAAATATGAAGGCCAGAGCTGAGTTGGTCTGGAAGCCGGGAGAATTATCCACATCTCCTTACCGGCCTTTCTGGAAAGTCACCATAGGGAATAGGGCCTGTTTTGTGACGGATAGAGGGAAAGTTGTGTTAGATAAGTAGGACAGCTATTTATTTGTCGTATTCCGGGGCATTTCAAGTAATTTGGAGTGCCCCGATTTTTTTCGCTTGACAAGCTATGTTTTTGCTTATATACATATAATTATCGTAGATATGCTTAAATATGTTTTTCTTTGCCAAGTTGAGGTGCAAGATGCCAAAGAATAAGGAAATCTTAACTGCGAAAGAAGTAGCTGGTTATCTCAATTTGCATCCGCTGACAGTGCATAAATATGCCCGGCAAGGCAAGATACCCGCTTTCAAGATAGGGACAGATTGGAGGTTCCACAAAAAGTACATTGATAAATGGATCAAAGAAAAGCTTGCTTCCAATCAGCAGTCTGGAGAGCATTCAAATACACTTTTTAGCAAAAAATGAAAACTTTTGCCTATTTAGTGACTGAGCCACGGCCAAAAATAAGCAAAACAGAAACAATTGTTTCATCTCATAATAAAAAAATCGAGGGTTTTATTATGGTTATCGGCAGGCCTCCGTTTGAGGCAAAAGATAAAGAAATCACCACAATTGATATGGTCGTTTCTGCCGCGGAGCTCGCCGCGGGAGAAGGGGCTGATATTTTGGGCCTGGGCGAAGGCGTATCGGGGTTTTACGATAAAGCGTATTCAGCTACAAAGAACATGAAGCTTCCTGTCACTTCAGGGGCTGCGCTTGAGGCCTGGACGGTTTTTGAGTCAGTGCATAGGATGGCAAGGCTCAAGAAAATATCGCTTAAAGACCAGGTGCTGGCGGTTATTGACGCCGATTGCGCGCCGGGTTCGCTTTGCTCAAGGAGGTTCGCGGGAGAAGTGGCAAAGGTAGTGCTTAATTCTGCCGAGCCGGCGAGACTCAAACGCATCGAAGAGGAAATCGGGCATCTGGCCGAGGTAGAAGTTGTTATAGAACCGGATGTTTCAAAAGCTATCGCGCAGGCCGATATAGTTATTCTTTGCGATGCCCAATCTTTGAGTTCAAGTTTGCCCGCGGCAAAGAAGGGTGCTTTGGTTTGCGGCATTCCCGCCGACAGTGGCGCGAATGAAGAATTAGCGCAGCGCCGCGACATCACTTTTTTTCAAGCCGGTTTGATCAAAATGCCGAATCCGGTGAGGTTTGGTTTTGCCGCAGGTTTACCGGAAGGCGTGATCCCAGCGCCGCTGGCTGAAACAATGCTCTTGACATTCGAGGAAAAATTCGTAAATTATTCAACAGGGGATAACATCAACCTGGACAAAATGGATGAGATTGCAGATATCGCGGCAAAGCACGGCTTTGAAGTTTGGTTACCGCAGGCTCCGGTCTTATAATGCTTCTAAACTTTCACTAATTTAAAGGGGGCAGCTGATGGCAAAGAAAAATTTAGAAGAAATAAAGGCTGAAGTAAAAAAACTGGTTTCAGGAATTACCGAGATCCCCGAGGCTGAATTAAAGGAAGACGCCAGGTTCGTCGAAGACCTGGGGATCGACAGCATGATGGCGCTTGAAATCGTGGCTTCATTGGAGAAAAAATATAAAATAACGATCCCCGAAGAAGAGATCCCTACCGTGCGCTCGCTTGCCAACGTCTATGTCCTTATGGATAAGCTTATCAAATAGATGGAAGGCAAGCCATCGGTTTTTCTGACCGGCGCCACCGGCCTCATCGCTTCTTATCTTGCCAGGGTCTATTTAAAAAAAGGCCATATTGTTTACGTCCTTGCCCGCGACAAAATAAAACCCGCACAGGAACGCGTCCTTGAGATTTTAAAATTCTGGGGCGGCGATATCCCAAAACCAGTCTTAAATAATTTAAAAGTCATAAAAGGAGACATACTCTATCCGGATTTCGGGATAAAATCAAAGACGGAACTGGATGAAATAATTTCGGATGTGGAAGTGATTTTCCATAGCGCGGCGCTGGCAAGGCTTCGCGTGCCGGTTGAAGAGATCCGTCCGATAAATGTAGGAGGGGCGAAGAATGCGCTGGACCTGGCACTGAAATGCAGAAGGCTTAAAAAGTTCAATCATATCAGCACTGCCTTTGTGGTTGGGAAAAAAAAGAATACGGATTTCAGCGAAGATATGCTTGATATCGGCCAGGGATTCAATAATACTTATGAGCAGACTAAATATGAAGCTGAGGTTTTGACGAAGGACTACGCAAAAAAAGGGCTTAATATTTCTATTTTTCGCCCCAGCATGGTAATGGGGGACTCAATAAGCGGAAGGACAAATGACTTCCGCCTTTTTTATGAGCCGCTGCATATTTTCTCACTCGGCATTTATAAGGAATTCCCCGGCGATATAAACTGTTTCCAGAATTTCATCAATATTGACAGCGTGGCCGAGGCGATTTCCCTGCTGGGCATGGAAGAGGAGGCAGGGACATACCATATTGTTTCGCCAAAGGAAAGCACGCTTGGTTTTTTTATAGATACGGCAGAGGAATATTTTGGTTATAAGATGCCCAAATTCATCCCGGCAGGTGAATTCTCTCTTGATAAGCTTTCTCCGGTGCTAAGGACCCTGGCTGAGCCTTATATCCCGTATTTTAATTATAATACCAGGTTTGCTTCCGAAAAAACGCAGGCCGCCCTCAAGAAATACGGCTTTGAATACCCGAAGATTGACAAAGAAAATCTCCTGCGCATCTTCGCATACTGCGCCAAGAAAGGGTTTATAAAGCAGTTTTTCCCTTGACAAAATGTATTTATAGGATATAATCTATATTAAGTATAGCTTATAAACTATGGATAAAAATATCCGTAACTGCCAAAATAAGATACTTAAAATCTTTTCCGGATGCCCAGGCTCGTTTTCTCTTGCGGGAGGCACGGCTTTGGAATTATTTTATCTTCACCACCGTTTTTCATCAGACCTTGATTTTTTCTCATCAAATTTTAATGAGAAAGAAATTGAAAGTATAACTTCCGAGTTTAAAAAGCAGAGGGGGATGAAGGTAAGATTAATTTCCGAAATGATATTACCTGGTAGGGCAAGGGTTAAATTCTTCTCGGTAAAGTGCGTCGGCACCGTCAAAGAATTGAAAATAGATTTCGTGGAAGATGTTTTGAGTAAGAATCCAAATATCAAGCATTTCTCCGGTGTCCCCGTTTATTCTGCGCAAGATCTATATTATCAGAAGATATCAACTATTGCCGGAGCCGGCGTAGCCTATGATGAGACCGGAAGAGAGCTCGCGAGCGGCAGGAATCAGGCGCGTGATGCCTTTGATGTTTATTGCCTATCACGCCAGATTATGCCGTTAAGCGTTTTCTTAAAAAAGTTGCCTCCCCGCTTTCAGAGAGGGATGGTTAGTTGGCACCAATCTTTTTCGCGGCAGGATTTAAAGTTGTCTTTGTTGGATTTAGACATCTATGATAAAAATTTTGACAGCAGGGAGATGATTTCTTATTTAGATGGAGAAATTAAAGAATTTATGAAGGGTGTTTTGCAATGAACATTTCAAAATATTTCTGGAATCTTAATGGAAAAGCTCTTAAAGAAACCAGTGGAATTTTAAGAGATAAGCATAACGCTAAATTTATCGAGCGTATGATTACTTTTCTTTCCCGCTGTCAACGGCCTAAAGAAGTCTTTTTCATGGTTTCGAAAGATGATTTCATGGAGATGTGGCCTAAGATTAATGCCACCTGGAGAAAACTTGGCCAAGGTAATGATTTTAGGAATTGGTGGAAGGCAGTTTACGAGCGTCTCATTGAACAAAATACAACAAGAAAGGTTCCAAGGACTTCGGTGTCTGAGTTTTACCTTAAGATAGGAAAGGTTATCAGGCAGGCAAGGATATCTTCAGGCCGCAGCCAAGAAATTATCGCTGTAAAGACCGGCATCCGTCAGCCGGATATTTCCAAGATAGAAGAGGGCAAAAAGAATATCACTTTATTGACGCTTGCCCGCTTGTGCAAAGTCTTGGACATAAAGGAAATAAAACTTTAAGGGAGTAAAATGGACATACTAACTCTAATCAAGAACCGCAGGACGATACGAAAATATACGAATAAACCCATCCCCAAGAAAGTGCTGGATAAATAATTGAGGCGGGGGTGTGGGGGCCGTCCCTGATGGCTCCGGGACTACAGCCGTGGAAATTTATCATCATAAAAAACAAAGAAAAAATTAAAGAAATCAGCGATACAATGCTTGCAAAGTCCAAGTCTACCGGTGCAGGAGGCAATATTATACTTAGTTCTAGCGCAAGGACGATTTCCGGCGCCAAAGTCATCATTGCTGTATATAACACTTCATCAGCGGTAAATCTAGTTAAAAGATTTAGCGAGGCTTACATTGATTTTGCCAAGTCAGCGGAATTGTCGGCGATTTCCGCGGCAATTCAGAATATTGTTCTTGAGGCAGAAAATTTAGGAATAGGGTTATGCTGGCTTGACGCGCCTTTATTTTGTAGGGAAGACTTAAACAGGCTGTTGAAAATCGAAGGCGCTCTGATCGCTATGTTGGCCCTTGGATTTCCGGCTGAGCAAGGAAGGCGTTCTCCGCGCAGGCCATTATCTGAAACAGTAGGATATATTAAATGAGGGCATAAGTTACGGAGAATAAAATACGAACACGACGTAACTTATTTGCCCGAATTTATCCAGGTTCTCAAAGTGTAAGGATTAAATGAGCGAAAGGCATGCTTAAACAAACCCTTATCTTTAGATTCGTTTCCTTATTAACTATAACGGCTTTTATTCTTACTCCTCTTGGCTATTATACCACCGCTCTTGCCGAACCACCCTGCTGGAATGACGGGACAAATGTTTCAGCAAGCGGCGGTTCAAGTACGCCTCCCGGAGCACTGGGAGGGGATCCTAATCCCTTAGCAAGTATAAAGGGCGGCGACCCAGTTAACTTAACCACCGGCAATTATGCCTATGAATCAGTAGATTTATCTCTTCCCAGCCGCGGTATCCCCATAGAATTTAAGCGTTTCTATAACAACCAGGATGACTATGACGGCCCATTCGGTATCGGCTGGAGCCACAGCTATAATATATTCCTTATTGAGGCAAATGAAGACGGAGTAAGCTATGTTATCCGCAGGAATCCCGATGGCAGAAAAGACAGATTTATCAAGAATGCCGACAGCTCTTATACTGCACAAGCTGGCATCTTTGACACGCTTACCAAGAACGCTCAGGGATTTCTTATAACTTCCAAGCACAAGATAGCCTATCAATTTAATTCTTCAGGCTATCTTTCCTCTATTGCCGATAGGAACGGCAATCAGGTCTCTTTCACTTATGATCCGTCAACAGGCGTCTTGACCACAATAACCGATGCCTTAAACAGGCAAATCACTCTTGAATATACGCCCCAGAGGAAGGTCTTTAAATTAAGGGATTTTTCGGGAAGGACCTGGACCTACGGTTATTTGAACGGCGATCTAAGCACGGTAACGACTCCAGCAACCCCTGACTTCCCTCAAGGCACAATGCTTACCTATTCATATGCAAACCATAACCTTTCATCCATAACCGATGCCAAGCAGCAAACCTATATAAATATCTACTATACGGCAGAAGACAAGGTTGAAAATACTACCTTGGGTGCTCATGATTATACCTTTGGCTATTCACCTGTTTCAACCACGCTTGTTGATCCCAACAACAACCGCGTTGACTATCTCTTGAATTCCGACGGCACGGTCAATAGGCGCATAGAATACACCTCAATAGGCAACCTTGAGGTCATTTACGAATACAACCCCGACAAATTAGTCACCAATATTACTTATCCAAAGGGCAACTCTGCGCACTTTACCTATGATTCGAAAGGCAATCTCCTGGAAGTCAGGCGCAAGCCCAACCCAAATGCAAATCCGCTCCCTGACGATATAATCACATCATTTACCTACGAGCCGCAATATAACTTCATTAAGACCTCTACCGACCCCAGAGGCAAGGTCACTACCTACTATTACGATTATGAGGAAGCCTCTTTAGGCGACTTAAACAATGACGGTGTAACCGATCAAAATAAAGGCAATCTGGTCAAGGTTAGCTACCCTGAAGTCAACTCACAGATTCCCCAGGTTAAATTTATTTATACCGGTTTTGGCCAGGTCGCCCAGGTAACTGATCCAAACAACAATAAGGTAGAGTTCGAATATTATCCGGATGCCGGTTATTTGAAAAAAGTAGTCAATGCCTATACTGTGCTTAATCTTGCCTCTGAATTCACCTATGACCCCGTCGGCAATATCAGGACCGTTAAAGATGCCAAAGGCAATATCACGACTTTTGAGTATGATTCTCACAATAATTTAACTAAGAGTATTTCAGCCTCTCCGTTTAATTACCAGACTATCTACAAATATGATGCCAATGATAACCTGCGTCAAATTGACCGGGAGACAAGGATTACGGCCAATCCCTGGTTTACGACTACTTATACTTACGACTTCTTAGACCGCTTGGAAACTGTCAAGGACGAGCTTAACAACTTGACAACCTTTGGCTACGACCCGAATGGTAACCGTTCGTCAATTCTTGACGCCGAATCAAACACCACCACCTACGAGTATAACGAGCGCAATCTTTTATGGAAGGTAACCGATGCCGAAAGCCACCTGACTGAATATACCTACGACGCAAACGGCAATTTATACCAACTCAAAGACCCTAACACCAATACAACAACTTATGTCTATGATGACTTTGACCGGCTTAAGACCACTATTTATCCTGACACCTTAACCGAAGAATATACCTATGATGCCAATTCAAACCTGAAGACTAAGAAAGACCAAAAAAATCAGATAATTAGTTTTGATTATGACAACCTCAATCGCCTGGATTTAAAGACCTATCCAAATTCGGCAACGGTTGATTATGCCTATGACTTGGGCTCAAGATTAACCGATATTATTGACTCAACCGGCACCATTCATTATGATTTTGACGAAGCAAACCGGGTAGAGGCGGTTACTTATCCGGGCTCAAAGGTAGTTTCTTATCTTTATGATGACAATTCAAACCGCACGCGCCTTACATATCCTGACTCAACCTATGTAACTTATGACTACGACCAGTTAAACCGCTTAACCTATGTAAAAGACCAGCTCAACCACACTATAGCCCATTATGGTTATGATGCTTTGTCACGCAGGACACAAGCAGACTTTGCCAATAACACCCAGACTACTTACCAATATGACGATATAAGCCGGCTGACAAACCTGGTAAACAAGATAAATGGCGGCGCCGACTTCTCAAGCTTTAATTATTCTTTATATGACAATGTCGGCAACCGAAAGGCTCTGGTAACCCCGCAAGGCACGCATAGCTATACCTACGATGATGTTTATCAACTTAAAACCGTTAATTATCCTGGCGGCTCAAGCTTCCCGGACACAACCTATAACTATGACCCGGCAAGTAACAGAACCTCGGTTATGAATGGCTCAACTACAACATATATCCCCAACAACCTGAACCAATATACTTCGGTTGGTGGTGTATCTTATGACTACGATGACAACGGTAGCCTGACTTCGGATGGCACCCTGACTTATGTCTATGACTATGAAAATCGGCTTATTTCAGCAAACAAAGCAGACATGAGTGCCGTTTACAAGTATGACCCGTTCGGTAGGAGAATAGAAAAAGAGGTAAACACAACAGTTACAAAGTTCCTTTATGACGGGGATCAGGTTATCTGCGAATACAATGATTCAGGTGCACTTACTGCTAAATACACCTATGGCCCAGGTATAGATGAACCTATCAAGCTTGAGAAAGGAGGACAGACTTATTATTACCACTACGATGGATTAGGAAGTGTTACTAACCTCACCGATTCATCTGGCGCAACGGTAGAAAGCTACACCTATGATGCCTTCGGCCAGCCCGATTCTGTTTCAACCATTGGCAACAGGTTTATGTTCACGGGCAGAGAATATGACGCGGAAACCGAGCTATACTACTACCGCGCCCGCTACTATGACCCAAAGATTGGGAGGTTCCTGCAGAGGGATCAAGTAGGATATTCTGACAGCACAAATCTCTACCAATACTGCTTCAATAATCCTACAAATTTTGTTGATCCTAGTGGGAATTATAGTTTAGCTTTAGGCTTATTGGCAGGATTAGTTGAAACAGCAAAATTCGCCGCGGCTTCTGCAATTGTTTATCTAGCTAGTAAAGCAACTATAGCAAAAATAATCGAAGAAACAAAAGTAATCACGCGTACTAGACAGGAAAAATGTAAACCGATAGTAATTATCGGTGAAGATATGGAAAGAATTCATACATATATTGCCGAACACCCAGAGCAAAGATTTGAATATTATCATGGTTTAACATGGCGACAATCACCTGTGCATGGAACTTCGCTTTTGCCTTTTTGGTATTGGCACAATAAATTATGGATTTGGCAAATGATGTTGGAGGGCAGACAAATTATAAACATTGGGCCGAGTATTCCGCGGAGGCTTAGAGGAGAACCAGTTAGCCCAAATTACCTTATGGAATTGCGCGAGACAAAATTTTATTCGGGGAGGTATGATGATATTCAGCCTTAAAAAATAAGGAGTGTAAAAGATGAATCATAAACAATCAGAATCAGTCTTTAAGAAAGAATGTAATAAAGCATTCTCTTTCTTGGTGGAAAAATTTGGCTATCGTATTATCGATAATGATGAGGAAGTATATGAAATTAAGTTTACGAATGATGATATCATTATTAAGCTAAAAGGAATAAATTACGGAGCGGCAACAGAATTGAGTTTTTCTCGTAGTGACAGAAATGAAAGTTTTGGCATTTACAATCTTTTAGCTGCATTGCAACCTAGCAAAAAAATTGAGGAAATTTGGGCTGAAACTCCCAAAGGTCAAATTCCTCAAGTATATTACTTTGCTGATATGTTTCTTCGATTTGGGATAGAGATTATTAAAGGGAATCATGAACTATTTTTACTTCTTGAAAAAGAGCAAAAAAAGGTTAGTCAACAATTCCAAAAATAGCAAAATAGAGCGAAAAAACGGGGTCAGATTTATTTTCGTTAGATTTCTTCCTTTTCTTCGTCTATAAGGGCAGATGAAGAAAAGGAGTTCTCATGGCCAGAAAGCCTCGTTTATGTATAAGCGGTATACCATATCATGTTATTCAAAGGGGCAACAACAAGGAGCCCATATTCTTTTCCGAAGACGATTATGCTTACTTTTTGGAAATCATCCGGGAGGCCAAGGGCAAGCACCCTTGTCTTATTTACGGCTATTGCCTTATGACGAACCATTTTCATCTGCTTGCCGAACCCAAGGAAATCGGCAATTTGAGTCTTTTTATGAAATTTTTAGGAGCCAAATACGTTCGTTACATCAATAAAACCTATAATCGCTGTGGCACTCTTTGGCAGGGGCGTTTTAAATGCAGTCTTATAGAAGGAGAGTTATACTTCTTATCTTGTTTGCATTATATTGAAATGAACCCCTTAAGGGCTGGAATAGCCACTTTGCCCGAGACATATCGTTGGTCCAGCTATCGAATAAGGGCTTTTGGGGAGAAAAGTATTATTATAGACTTAGATCCTTGGTATAATGATCTTGGCAATGATAGCTGTAAGCGCCAAGCTGGCTATAGGAATTTTTTTCATAAACTAATGCCTGATCAAACTTGGAAAATGATAAGAGATATGACGGCCAAAAATGCCATAGTAGGCAGTAATAAATTCAAGGAAAAGATTGAAAATGTTCTGAACAGAAAAATAATCTTTAGACAACCGGGTAGACCAAAAAAGGATGGGGATGAAAAATAAATCTGACCCCATTACACGCGCTTGGAGAAAGCTTGGCCAAGGTAATGATTTTAGGAATTGGTGGAAGGCAGTTTACGAGCGCCTTATTGAACAAAATACAACAAAAAAGGTTCCAAGGGCTTCAGTGTCTGAGTTCAGCCTTAAGATAGGAAAGGTTATCAGGCAGGCAAGGATATCTTCAGGCCGCAGCCAAGGAATAATCGCTGCAAGGACCGGCATCCGTCAGCCGGATATTTCCAAGATTGAAGAGGGCAAAAAGAATATCACTTTATTGACGCTTGCCCGCCTGTGCAAAGTTTTGGACATAAAGGAAATAAAACTTTAAGGGAGAAATATGGACATCTTAACACTGATCAAGAACCGCAGGACAATACGAAAATATACGAATAAACCTATACCAAAGAAGGTGCTGGATAAAATAATCGAGGCGGGGGTGTGGGGGCCGTCGATACACCATTGGCAGCCACAGAAATTTATTGTGATTACAAACAAAAAGGTAATTAATAAGATAGCCAATATCGTTATTAAAAAACTAAAACTAATTAAAATGTCAAATTTTGTTTTAGGACCAACCTGTAACTCTCTAATAAATGCAAAAGTATTAATTTGTATTTATAATTCAAAAATTTTCTCTAATTTTGTTAAGAAATTTGGAAAGGAATATTATAAGAATGCAAAGACGGTCGAACTATTGGCAATTGCTGCAACAATCCAGAATATGATTCTTGTTGCTGATTATTTAGGCGTAGGAAGCTGTTGGTTAAGTAGTCTTTTATATTGTTCAAAAGAGATTGCTTCTATACTTAAGATTAATGATGCAGAATTAGTAGCTGTAGTGACTCTTGGTTATCCTAACGAAGAAGGTAAGCGTTCTCCTAGAAAATCAATTAAAGATGTGCTGAAACTTATCGATTAATTATGAAAAAATACGACGTTACTATAATCGGTGCGGGAATTGGCGGCTTAGTGTGTGGGTGTTACTTAGCCAAAGCTGGTTTAAATGTTTTAATTGTAGAACAACATTCTAAACCCGGGGGATATTGTACTTCGTTTGAAAGAAAGGGATATAAATTTGATGTCGGGGTACATTATTTTGGCTCATTAAGAGAAGGCGGAATATTATTTCAAATCTTGAAAGACTTAGGAATTCTTGGAAAAATAAAATTTATTGTTAACGATCCCACAGACCGCATAATTACTCCTGACAAGACTATTTTTATAAGAAAAGATCCAAGCAATACTGTAAAAGAACTAATAAGTAATTTCCCAAAAGAAGAAAAGAACATTAAGGATTTTTTTGAGTTCATGTTACAAAAGGACTTTTTAATTATCGTCTCTAAAACCAAAAAAATTACTTTCAAAACATTGCTAGATTCTTTTTTCACAACACCAGAATTAAAGTCAATTTTATCTATTTTATTAGGTAACCTAGGATTGCCTCCATCTCAAATGTCAGCTTTAGCAGCTGTTATATTCTTCAGAGAATTCGTGCTTGACGGTGGTTATTACCCAAGTGGAGGAATTCAAATACTGCCAGATATGTTGGCGAAGAAGTTTAAAGATATGGGAGGAACTCTTTTACTATCGCGTAAAGTAAATACAATTTGTACAAAAAATAATAAAGTCATTGGAATAATATTAAGTAACCAGCAATTCATTCCATCAGATATCGTTGTTTCTAATGCCGATGGTACGATGACTTATTGCGAATTATTAGATTGTCAAGTTGCAGAAAGCAAAATTGCTAATCGACTTCAGACTTCCCCGTCAGCCTTTGTTGTATATTTGGGGTTAAAGAAGAAGCTTGAGATCCATCCCAAGCATTATACGACTTGGCTTTTCAATACTTATGATATTGAACATTGTTATAAGGAACAAATTGATTTGTTAAAATTACAGACGTTAGATTATATTTTGTGTACATTTTCTTCTTTGATTGATCCATCTTTGGCTCTAAATAATAAAAGTATTGTGCGTTTATTTGTGGGAGCGAAATATGCAGATAAAGAAAAGTGGGACGCATCTAAAGAAAAGATTTGCCAATTGGTATTGAAAAGATTGGAACAAATTATTCCTGATATTCAATCCTGCATCGAAATTAAAGAAATAGCCACCCCATGTACTTTAAACAGATATACTAGCAATAGAGAAGGAGCTTTATTCGGTTGGGCATCTTATCCAACTCAGATTGATCTTAACATTTTTCCATCACAAAGTAATAGTATCAAGAATTTATATTTAGCTGGACATTGGGTTACGCATGGAGCGGGCCAAGGAGGAGTCGCTACAGCTGGACTGTCTGGTCGCATTGGTTCCTCTTTGATTTTGAAAGAATATAAAATAAATAAAACAATATGATAAATGCATTTGCGGTATCTTCTATATTAATTTTTGTATCACTTTCATTTATCGCAATTTTAGTATTATGGAAAGGAAAGGATAGAAAAACAAAAAATGTTTGGTTTTGTTTATGCTTAGTAGTAGCTTCTTGGGGGTTTGGAGGATACAAATTCGCCACGGCTACCTCGCAAGAAGATGCTTATTTTTGGAGACAAATAGCAAATATTGGAGTTATATTTACACCTGTTTTATATTATCACTTTATATACTTATTGCTGGGATTAGAAAAAAAATATCAAAGTTTTATACGGATAATTTCATATATTTTAGGAATTATTTTCTTGTTTTTAAACTTTTTTGCTCCACCTAATTTGTTTAACGGTGGATTGAGATTTGTATTCAATGAATTTTATTATTCTGATTGGTTCCAGTATAGAAGTCTACTTTATATAGCTTTCTATGTACTATTTTATTGGTTCCTCTTAATTTTTGCTTTCGGAATATTAGTTTCGCACTTCATTCAGTCCAAAGGGCTTTCTAGGAATCAACTAAAATATATCATTTTTGCTTCACTTGTTGCTTGGATTGCGCCTCATTCGATGTTTTTGATTGAGTTTCATATAGATATTTACCCTCTTCCTAACTTTCTTATAGCTATTTATCCTCTCATTATCGCCTACGCCATTATCAAATATAGGCTAATGGACATTAAGTTAGCCATCACCCGCGCTGGCATTTTCGTCGCCGTTTATACTCTTGTCCTAGGTCTCCCATTTGCGCTTGCCGGTTCTGCTCGCAATTGGCTCATTGAGAATTTAGGTTCTCAATGGTGGATGGCGCCGTTGGGATTGATGGCGGGGTTGGCGACCGTAGGACCTTTTGTTTACATTTACCTCCAGCGCAAGGCAGAGGAGAAACTGCTTAGAGAGCAGCGCAGATATCAAGACACCTTAAAGCAGGCATCGCTTGGTATGACCCGTATCCGCAACCTCAACAAGCTGCTAAACCTCATCACGCATATCATTACAAGAACAGTCGGCATAACTTATGCAGGGGTTTATCTCTACAATCAGGATACCGATGAATATGTTTTACAGGTAAGCCGGGACAAGGGCAGGGTCCCAGTCCCAAAATTAAGCCCGGACAATCCGCTTATTTCCTGGATCATGGTGAAGCGCGAGCCGATGATTTACGAAGAAGTAAAGCGTATGAGAGAAGATACAAAGGATCCAACCTTTGTTCATTTTGAAGAGGTTATGCATTTACTCACTGCTTCTGTGATCATCCCGATTTTTCTCGAGGATAAATTCTTGGGTTTCGTAGTCCTGGGTGATAAGATTTCCGGACAGATTTATACTGACGAAGATTTAAGCGTCTTCCAGGTGCTTGCCTCGCAGGCGGCGCTGGCAATAGAGAACGCGCAGTTCTACGAAGACGCAAAAGAGATGCAAGAGCAGATCGCTCAGGCGGAAAAAATGGCCACCATCGGGACCATGGCAGACGGGCTTTCGCATCAGATAAACAACCGCTTTTACGCGCTTTCCTTGATCGCCGGTGACAGCATTGATACCATAAAAATGATGGATACCTCTAAATGCACGCCCGAAGTGAAGGATATGATCGAGCAGTTGAATCATGCGCTTGAACGCATTCAGGTGAACGTGATGCAGGGCGGAGAGGTAGTGAAGGGGATAATGAAATATACCCGCAAGGGCGAGGAGAAATTTGAGCCCCTGACCATGGACCAGATAATCGACGGGACGTTGGAAATGGTCCAGTATAAAGTCAAGCTTTCAGAAATCGATATTGCCCGCGATTATCAGAAGGACGGGTTCAAGATAAAAGGCAACCTTATCCAGCTGCAGGAGGTCTTTTTCAATTTTATTGACAACGCAAATGACGCCATTGCCGAGCGCAAGGCAACGTTAAAAGAAGAGGGTTATCGGGGCAAGATCACCATCCGGGCGCGTGCCTTAGCTGACAGAGTAGAGATTATTTTTGAAGACAACGGCATGGGTATAAAAGAAGAGAATGAAAAGAAGATTTTCACGCCGTTTTTTACCACCAAGATGTCATCCCGCCGCGGCACAGGCCTGGGGCTTTACGTCATCCGCAGGATCATCGAAGATATGCACAAAGGCACCATCACCCACGAATCCCAATACAAATCCGGCACGCGATTCATTGTAGAGCTGCCGTTGGACATTCAACCCAGTAAATAGCTCAATTACTTTTTTCAGGGTTTTAATTTGGTTAGATTTTGCCTCTTTCTGCGTCAATTGAAGGTAGAGTGGGATTTTATGCCAAGAACGGTCTTGCGTCTTAGAAATCAAAGCTTGACAATACAACTAATTAGTTGTATACTCTTAGCAGAATTCTGAGTGCCTATAAGTTATTATTATCACCTGACTGAACCAAGCAGATCTTCGGTCAGAGATTTTGTTGATTCATTAGAAGCAAGCAGCCAAAAAAGAGAAAGCCCTGGCCATTGAAAGAAGAAAGGCATTCTTACGATCGGAGATGAATAAATGAAGGATATTATGCAGAACATAGAAAAGGTATCCGATCATTTGAAAGAAAAGTTAAAGGACCCTTATTTCAAAGAGCTTTATGAGTTGGAAGAGCAGAAGCTTTATATCGTGAAGCGGATTATTGACTACAGGTTCAAAAATAATCTCACCCAGGGCCAATTAGCTAAAAAGGCGGGGGTTAGCCAGCAGTATATTTCGAAGATTGAGAACGGCGATTTCAGCAATATCGTAACGTTAGAAAAAATACTGCTTTTTATCGGCTATACTGTTAAGATCCAGGCTGTCCCGCTCAGCCACAAAAGCAGGGCTGATATTGAGCGCATTGCCCGCTCAAAGCATGGTTTTCAGTTCGTTTAATGCTCTTACGCATTACTCGGGTGAAATGAGGGGTGGGTTTTACCTTGAAACTACATGGTTTATATGTTATAAATGTATCAAATCTACCTAATGCGAAAAGCCACATTTAAAACCCTTTTATTTGTCTCGTTCTCGCTATGTTTTTTGCTAAATCCCTCCCAGGCTGATACATTATTTGCCGGCCAGCCAATCGATATAACTATAACTAATACCAGAAACGACAAGTTTACTGTTTCCTGGGTCACTGATGCGCAGGAGACCGGTCAAATCAATTACGGCACAACTACATCATTAGGCAATACCGCAAATGATGATAGAGGAAGTTCTGTTTCCAGCAAGGCCCACCACATAACTCTGAAGAACCTTTTACCCCAAACCCAATATTATTATGAGATTGTTTCCGGCGGCCAGGTTTACAATAACTCCGGGCAGCCTTACGTTGTTACTACCGGCCCGTCTTTGAACCCGCCTTCGGGAAGCCATGTGGCTTACGGGCAGGTGTTTTTGACAGGTGGCCAGCCTGCGGAAGGGGCCATTGCCGCCTTAAAGTTAGAGGACAGAGATAGTACTGGTTCGCCTGATTTCTCCCAGCCTGTCTCCGGCTTGACAAACAGCGCCGGCTGGTGGAATATTGAGTTGAATAATTTAAGGACACAGGATTTAACCCAGTATTTCAGCTTTTCTGCTGCAGGCGACAATGAGATCCTGACCGCAAGAATAGACAAATATTCCCCGACCAGCATAACTTTTGACACAGCGCAAGACCATCCTGCACCAAGCGTTACCCTCGGCTGGATCTTGAATATGACAGAGATGCCTTGGCATCAAAACCAACAGCCATATTATACTGGTGCCGCAGCCGCCCAAATGATCTTGGATTATATCAGGGAAGGTGCCGGCGCCGCGCTGGTTTCCCAAAATGACATCTATAATTATGCTCATCCAAATCCCGACAGCAGAGATTTAACCCCTGATGAGTTGGATTCAGTATTAGGGCATTTCGATCCTTATGATTCCTTAGTTTCTAATGCCTACGATGGTTATGATACCGATCCAGACGGCAATATGTATCAGGGGTATAATTTCAGCGTAGATACTTATAATTCATCCAACCCCAACGCTCTCAATGATTACATGAGGGATATTTGCCACTGGATGGCTTTTACCGTGACCCAGGAGGAATGGTGGAAGAAGGGAGCGCTTGTTGGCCGGCCGAATACCCCGGCGGCAGTGCCTATTTTTGGCGATACTCAAGGGTATAACCATTGGGTAGCTGTAAAAGGAGCCGCAACCAGTAACAATCCTGCTCCCGACCCGTTAAATAATCCCTGGAACACGCCCGACTTCACTATTTATGGTTTTTGGATCAAAGATCCTTTGGTCTCCGGAATAGGTGAAAATAAATATGCCACAGCCGATGAATGCAGGAATACTTATTTCAGGCCCCTTGTTACAACCGACGCCTACAACGGAATGTACGTGCAGATCGCCGAGCCTCCGGCGGAATTAAGCAAGGCGCAGGCCGATCTCGCCAGGCCAATGCAGGACCCGGATAATCTGCAATTGGTTAGCTTTGCGCTGCAGCAAACCGCGATGCCTGATGAGGCCAAAGGGAAAACAGCTTATGCGAGGCCCAGGAAGAGGGATTTGGGCTGGAAAAATATCATTGACCCGTTGCTTCTTACGGATAAAGAGGTGACAAAGGCATTTGAGGGCACTAATCCCGAAAGGCCCGTGTTTGTGCGAAGGCTCGATGCCAGGAATAAAGATTATTATTTGATCGCCTATCGAAAGAGCAAGGCCCGGCGTAATTTTGCCTCAGGTGTAATAATAATCGATGCCGCTTTAGGTTACTTTAAAGAGGCTTCTTGGGCAAAAAAACCCATCATTTACAACTTAATGTCCAAGGACCAGGCCATTTACCTGGTAAAGAAAACACTCCCCCGTAAATATAAAATAAAAAATATAAATGCCCGCCTTGTATGGCAACCCGGAAAATATTCATCCAGCCCATATAAGCCATTTTGGCAGGTAATAATCGGAAAAGATAATTGGTTTGTTACGCAGGAAGGCAAGGTTTACAAAATTAAGTAAGCAAGAGAGGATAGTATCATTTTGCGTAAAGCCATTTGTTTGTTATTCGTTCTGCCGGTGCTGCTTTTTTATTCATCTGCCTTAGCATCGGTTGAACAGCACCAGATCGAGCTCCACGTGGGCTGGAACCTTATCGGACTGCCTGTTGTCCCTCAATCATCCTATACCGCGGAAAGTTTGGCTCAGGAAATAAATTCACAGGGCGGGAACTGCAACCGTATCATGCGCTGGGACGGGAGCGGATGGGAGACCCACCTTATTGGAATGCCATTCGGAGATTTCCCGATCGAACCGCAAGAGGGTTATTTTGTATTGGCTGATGCGGCCAGCACCTGGACTGTTGAGGGCGAGCCTATCACACAGCTTTCGCATGATCTGCATGTGGGATGGAGTTTGATGAACGTCCCTTTTGGCAATCTAACGGCGGAATCAATGGGCGTGAGTATTAATTCACAGGGTGGGGACTGTAACCGCATCATGCGTTGGGATGGGAGCGGGTGGGAGACCCATTTGATCGGAATGCCGTTCGGAGATTTTCCAGTTGAAGGCAATAATAGTTATTTTGTCCTGTCTGATTCTGCCAGTACCTGGACGGTTTCGTCAAGTATGGAGAGTGAGGGGAATGGGGAGTATGGAACGGCTGATAACCTTGCTTTCGGCGCCTCTACTCTTGCGACGATAAATCCAGTTGGCGACATAGACTTCTTTAAGGTCACTGTTCCTGAAGGTGGCCTCTTAAAGGTTGACATAACAGGAGTCCCTGCCA